>Ga0299906_10002884_pt1 | contig 14202 bp, 14 predicted proteins | sample RVTome_14_FD_200259 | JGI IMG/M metagenome (GOLD analysis project Ga0299906, IMG submission 200259) | Soil microbial communities from uranium-contaminated site in the Upper Colorado River Basin, Wyoming, United States - RVT145D125 (version 2) ... | reverse complement strand
TCCGGAACGGCAGCGAGAAGTCGATCTCCCGGTCCCGGTAGCGGAGCGGGCTCGCCGACCCCGCGGCCATGGCGCCCGCGACCAGCTCCTCGGTGATCGCCACGACGTCGTCGCAGTCGAAGCAGGCCGTGTAGAACTCCAGCATCGTGAACTCGGGGTTGTGCTGGAAGGAGAGCCCCTCGTTGCGGAAGTTGCGGTTGATCTCGTAGACCCGCTCCAGCCCGCCCACCACGAGGCGCTTCAGGTAGAGCTCCGGGGCGATGCGCAGGTAGAGGTCCATGCCGAGGGCGTTGTGGTGGGTCACGAAGGGCCGTGCGATCGCGCCTCCCGCCACGGGCTGCATCATCGGGGTCTCCACCTCGAGGTAGCCCCGGGCGTCGAGGAAGTCCCGGATCTCCCTCACCATCCTCCCCCGGCGCTCGAAGGTGCGGCGCACCTCGGGGTTCACCATCAGGTCGACGTAGCGACGGCGGTAGCGCAGCTCCACGTCCGCGAGGCCGTGCCACTTCTCCGGAGGTGGCAGCAGCGCTTTGGTGAGCAGCGTGAGCTCCGTCCCGAGGACCGAGAGCTCCCCCTTGCGGGTGCGCATCACGCGGCCGGCCGCCCCGACGTAGTCGCCCCGGTCCAGCTCCCCGAGCAGGGCGTAGCCGGCCTCCCCCAGCTCGTCCCTGCGCAGGAACAGCTGCAGCGACGCCGAGCCGTCGGAGATCGTCGCGAAGGAGAGCTTCCCGTGCCCCCGGAGCAGCATCACCCGTCCGGAGACCCGCACTTCGGGACGCTCCGACTCGAGGGACTCGGCCGAGGCGCCGTCCCATCGCTCCCGGACCTCGGCGAGGCGGTGGGTTCTCCGGTAGCGGTTCGGGTAGGCGGGGACGCCCCGCTCCTGGAGGGAGCGCGCCCGCTCGAGGCGCTGCGCGGACTCCTCGGGCCAGCCCTCCGGGACGCCGATCTCACTCATCTCCACCATCCTCCTCCGAGCGCTCCCCGCCCTCGGAGCGACGGATCGCGTCCAGCACGCCGTTCACGAAAGCCGAGGACTCGGCCTCGCCGAAGCGCTTCGCGAGCTCCACGGCCTCGTCGATCACCACCGAGGCCGGCGTGCCGAGCTCCATGATCAGCTCGTAGGCACCGAGCCGCAACACGTTGCGCTCGATGGCGGCGATGCGCTCCAGGCGCCAGTGGCTGGCGGCGGCGGCGATCGCCCGATCGATCCGCTCCCGCTCCCGGGCCGCGCCGCGGGCGAGCCGCTCGGCCATCTCCCGGGCTCCCTGGGTCGCCGTGCGCACGCGCCAGAAGCTCGCGATCACGGACTCCATCGGCTCACCGGTGACGTCGCTCTGATAGAGCATCTGGAGCGCGCACTCCCGCGCTTTCGAGCGCCGACCCAAGCCTCCCTCCCTGAGGGCTCCGCCTACTCCCGCAGGCGGCGGACCGCGGCTGCGGCCATCAGCGCCGCCCGGGCGGCCTCCGCGCCCTTGTTGTGGGGCCCTGGGGCCGAGCGGGCCAGCGCGTGAGCCGCGTCCCGGACCGTCAGCACGCCGAACGCGACCGGCGTCCGGGTCTCCCGCGCGACCTGCATCAGACCCGCGGCGCACTCCCGGGCGATGTGCTCGTAATGGTCCGTCTCGCCCTTCACCACCGCGCCGAGGGCGACGATGGCGTCGAAGCGTCCTGAGCTGGCCGCCACCTGTGCGATCAGGGGCAGCTCGAAGGCGCCGGGGACGTCCAGCAGCTCGACGCCGTCCTCGGGGACGCCGAGCTCGGCGAGTGCCTCCCGGGCCCCGGACACGAGCCCGTCCACGATCTGACCGTTGAAGTCCGAGCGCAGCAGCAGCACGCGCAGGCCGGCGCCGCGGACCCTCGCTTCGGGGGGCCGCTTCACCGGCCCGTGAAGCGGGCTGGGCGCTTCTCCAGGAAGGCGCCGGTGCCCTCGCGCTTGTCCTCGCTCCCGCACACGACCCCGAACAGCGCGGCCTCGTGCGCCTGGGCCTCGGCGAGGGGCATCCCGGAGCCCCGGATCACCGCCTCCAGGCTGAGGCGGACGGCCAGGGGACCGTTGCCGAGCATCTGCCGCAGCAGCCCCTCGGCGGTCGGGAGCAGCTCTGCCGGGGGGACGACGCGGTTCACGAGGCCGATCCGGAGCGCCTCGGCGGCGTCCACCATCTCCCCGGTGAGCAGCAGCTCCAGGGCGCGGCCAGGGCCCACCAGGCGGGGCAGCCGCTGCGTGCCGCCGTAGCCGCAGATGAGCCCGAGCTTGACCTCCGGCGTGCCGAGCCGCGCCCGGTCCGAGGCCACGCGCAGGTGACAGGCCAGGGCCAGCTCGCAGCCGCCGCCCAGGGCGAAGCCGTTGACGGCGGCCACGACAGGCTTCCCGAGGCCCTCGATGCGGTCGAAGACGCGCTGCCCCCGCAGAGAGCGCTCCCGGCCCTCCCGGGGACCGTCCTGCGCCAGCTCCGCGACGTCGGCTCCGGCGACGAAGGCCTTCTCTCCGGCGCCCGTGACGACGACGCCGGCGACGTCGGCGGCGTCCGCCAGCACGGCGAAGGCGTCGTCCAGCTCGGCCAACGTGCGTCGGTCCAGGGCGTTCAGCTTGTCGGGACGGTTGACCGTGACCCGGGCGATCCCGTCCCGGGCCTCGACCAGCAGGTTCTCGTAGCTCACGGTCTCGCCGGCCCCAGCCCCGGCAACGGCCGCGGCGGATCGACCGCGTAGTCGTAGAAGCCGCGGCCGGACTTGCGTCCCGTGAGGCCCGCCAGGACCATCCGCTTCAGCAGCGGCGGCGGCGCGAAGCGCCGCTCGTGGAGCTCCCCCACCATGATCTCGGCGATGGCGCAGGTGGTGTCCAGGCCCACGAAGTCCAGGAGCGTCAGCGGTCCCATGGGGTGCCCGCAGCCGAGGCGCATCCCCTCGTCGATGTCCGGCACGGACCCGATCCCCTCCTCCACGGCGCGCACGGCGTCGAGCAGGTAGGGCACGAGCAGGCGGTTCACCACGAAGCCGGGGGCGTCACCGGTCCGGATCACGGTCTTCCCGAGCTGCTCCCCGAAGGCGCAGGCGCGCTGGTACGTCGCGTCGGCGGTGACCGGCGAGCGGATCACCTCCACCAGGCGCATCACGGGCACCGGGTTGAAGAAGTGCATCCCGACGAAGCGCTCCGGGCGGCCGGTCGCCGCACCGAGCTCGGTGACCGACAGCGAGGAGGTGTTCGTGGCGAGGAACGCGGCGTCCGCGCAGACGTCGTCCAGCGCCCGCAGCACCTCCCGCTTCGTTGCGAGGTCCTCCACCACCGCCTCGATCACGGCGCCGCAGCCCGAGAGATCCGCCAGGTCCAGGGTGCCGTGGATGCGGCCGGCGATCTCGGCCTTCTCACCCTCGCTGCGCCGGCCTCGTTCCACGGCCCGGGAGAGCGAGGCGTCGATCCGCGCCATGCCCGCCTCCAGCGCCGGCTCGGATACCTCGCGGATCCGCACGGCGCAGCCGGCCGCGGCGCAGACCTCGGCGATTCCCGCGCCCATCAGCCCCGCTCCCACGACGCCCACCCTCTCGAAGAGGACCAACTAGCCCTCCCGCTCCACGACCATGGCGATCCCCTGTCCGCCGCCGATGCAGGCCGCCGCCAGCCCGTAGCGGCCGCGCCGACGGCGCAGCTCCAGGGCGAGGGTGAGCAGCAGTCGCGAGCCGGTGGCGCCGAGGGGATGCCCGAGGGCGATGGCACCGCCGTTCACGTTTGTCCGCTCGCGCTCGAGCCCCAGCTCCTTCTCCACAGCCAGGTACTGCCCCGCGAACGCCTCGTTCACCTCAGCGAGGTCGATCTGGCCGAGGCTCAGCCCGGCCAGCTCCAGGGCGCGCCGCGCCGCAGGAACCGGGCCGATCCCCATGATCTCCGGAGGGACCCCCACGGTCGCCCAGGAGACTACGCGCGCCAGGGGGGCGACGCTGCGAGCGCGCGCCTCCTCCCGGCTCAGGACGACGAGTGCCGCGGCGCCGTCCACGATCCCGCTGGCGTTCCCGGCGGTCACGCAACCCTCCTTCCCGAAGGAGGGCCGGAGAGCGGCGAGACCCTCGAGGGTGGTGTCCGGGCGGAGGTGGTCGTCGGCGGAGACGCGGACGGTCTTGCGCCCCCGGGGGGCCTCCACCGGGACGATCTCCTCCCGGAACACGCCCCGCTCCGCGGCCGCAGCGGCGGCCCGCTGGCTGCGCAGCGCGTACGCGTCCATCGCCTCGCGCCCGATCCCTTTCTCCCGGGCGAGGCGATCGGAGGTCTGCGCCATGTACAGGCCGCAGTGGGTGTCGAGGAGCGCGACCATCAGGGAGTCCTCGAGGGCCCCCTGTCCCAGCCGGAACCCGCCCCGCGCGCCGCGGATCACGTGGGGAGCCTGCGTCATGTTCTCCATGCCGCCGGCCAGCGCCAGCCGCGACTCCCCGAGACGGATCATCTGTGCCGCGCTCACCACGGACTGGATGCCGGAGCCGCAGAGCCGGTTCACGGTGAGGGCCGGGACCTGCTCCGGGACGCCCGCCTTCAGCGCCACGTGCCGCGCGCCGTAGATCGCGTCCCCGGAGGTCTGGAGCGCGTTCCCCATGACCACGTGGTCGACCCACTCCGGCCGCGTCCCGGTTCGCTCGAGGGCCCCGCGGGCGGCGCAGGCGCCCAGCTCGATCGCCGAGAGCTCGGCGAAGCCGCCGACGTACTCGGCCATGGGGGTGCGGGCTCCGCCCGCGATCAGGACGTCGTCGGCCACTCGAAACCTCGCGTCGGGAACGACCGGAACCGCGCAGGAAGACGGATGTTAGCACGGGCTTGACGCCGGCGCCGCCCGGGGAATAGTCTGGCCGAAAGGCTCGCTACCGCGCACGGAACCCCGCCGCACTTCGAAGGGACCAGGATGAGCAGGCTCTCGCTTCCGCTGTTGTGTGCCGCGCTCGCCGCGGCTTCCTGCGGCAACGACCAGGACAACCCCTTCGCGGACTTCGCGCAGCTCGAGGTGATCCCGCCGGACGCCGACCTCGTCTTCGTGAGCAACCTGCACGCGGGGCCCGGGACCTTCCGCGAGGTTTTCGCGCTGCGCATCGCCGACGGCGCCGTCACGCGCCTCACGTTCTGCACCGAGGTCGGCGGCCCCTGCGACAACCTCGAGGCAGCCCCCCACCGCGACCGCCGCAGACTCGCGTCCCGGCGCATCACCGAGGACGCCGACCAGGACGGCTTCCTGGGCCCGAGCGACGGCGTCGCCCTCGTGGTCTCGCAGCTCGACGCTGGCTTCGAGAGCCCCTTCACGCCGCCGCTGGTGAACGTCACCGGCGTGGACTGGCTCCCGGCCGCCGAGGTGATCCTCTACAGCGGGACGGACCCGACCGAGGGCGACGACCTGTTCACCGTCGAGTCCACCGGGCTCAACACCTCCAACATCAGCAACGACCCGACGGCGATCGAGCGCAGGGCGAGGATGGAGCCGGCGGGCCGCGTGGCGGTCTTCGAGCGGGTCCAGGCGCTGGGGCCCGACTCGCTGCCCCTCCAGGGGCCGGTCCGGAGCGAGGTCTGGATCTTCCAGTCCCCGGCCATCCAGTTCCGTGTCACCCCGGGAGGTCCCGGCGACGGCGCGCTCCCGGGCACCCGCGTCCAGATCGGCTCCGACTCCGACCCCGCCTTCTCTCCGGACAACGCCCAGGTGGTGTTCCGGCGCCTCACGGCCAACACCAACGGCGGCCGCGGGAGCTGGGACGTGCTGAGGGCCGACGCCGGGGGGCTGCAGCAGATCGAGACCGTGGCCTCGGGCCCCGAGTTCCGCGGCGCCCCTGACTGGGGACCGGCCGGGATCGTCTTCGTGGAGTGGGACGCGGCGACGGGGACGAAGCAGCTGGTACTGATCCGGCCCGACGGCACCGGGCGCCAGACCGTGCTCAGCGTCCCCGCGAACGAGGAGCTGGCGAACCCGCGCTGGGTGCCGCTCCCGCTGTCCCAGTAGCGGTCGGCGCCGCCCTCCTCCGCGCCGCGGCGTACAGGAGCGCTCCCAGGGTCGCACCCGCGAGGTCCTTCGCCACGTCGGCTGCGCTCGCGTCCCGTCCCGGTACGCCGCTCTGGTGCAGCTCGTCGCTGATCCCATACGCCGTGGCCAGCGCGATCGCCGCGAGGGTCCGCCGCGCTCCGGGCTCGGGGGCGTCGCCGCGGAGCCCGCGGGACACGAGCGCCGCGAGGACGAGGTAGGCGGCGCCGTGGCTCAACCAGTCCGGGACGCTTCCCGCCCCCGGCGGCGACGGCAGCGACGAGAGCAGGAAGATGACGCCGGCCCAGGCTCCGGCGGGGCCGAAGCGACCCAGGGCCCCGCTCAACCCGGGAGCGGGTACATCAGCCAGCCGGCCGCGAAGACCGACGCCACGAAGGCCCCGAAGCACAGCAGGCCGAAGCGCAGCCGGGAGCGCGCGTCGTCGCGCAGCAGCAGAGCGAAGACCGTCGAGACGAGGCCCGCGAACACCACCAGCAGCGCCAGATGGCTCGCCATCACGGCCGTCGACCCACGGCGACGTCGTGGGCGTCGAGGATCACCAGGATGTTCAGCAGCCCCCCCACCTCGGTGAAGGTGTTGCCGTACTCGAACAGCGGCGAGGTCACGTCTCCGGAGACGAAGCCCAGGCTCCGGGCCGCGAGGTACGGGAGTCCGATGGCCATCTGGGCGGTGCTCCTGAGCACGGCCAGCGGATCCTCGAACACGACCGGAAACGGGAAGCGGAGCTGGGCGTCCATGGCCACCCCCAGCACGAACAGCGCGCCGAGGGCGCCCAGGAAGCCGAGGCCCTTCGCGGTGCGGCCCAGGTAGAGGTGACCGGCTCCGGGCAGCAGCCACGCGAGGATGCAGGCGGGAATGGCCGAGCGCGCGCCGACGGCGGTCCTGGTCGTCGAGTCCGGCAAGGCCCTCCGATCCCCGCGGGTGTCTCCGGGAAGCGCGGAATGTTAGCGGCGCGCTCAGATCGAGGTCAAGCCGGATCGCGAGGGGGTCGGCCCGCGCGGACTGCTAGAATGAGTCGAGCGGGCTCGCGCCCGCTCGCGAGAGGTGTGGCAGAGCGCGATGAGCAGACTCGTCGGTGTCGCTTCCCTGGCCGCCGCGACGCTCGCGGCAGCCGTCCCCGCACCGGGAGAGACGTTCCCGGTGACGGAGGTGCGCCCGGGGATGCGCGGTGTGGGGCGAACCGTCTTCGAGGGCTCGACGGTCGAGGAGTTCGACGTCGAGGTGATCGGCGTGCTCGAGAACGGACCGCGCCAGCAGCTGATCCTGGCCCGCCTCCAGGGGGGGCCCCTGGCCGAGACCGGCGTGATCGCGGGAATGAGCGGCAGCCCGGTCTTCATCGACGGGAAGCTCGCGGGAGCGGTCAGCTACGGCTTTCCGTTCTCGAAGGAGACCATCGCCGGCATCACCCCCATCGAGGAGATGATCGCCGCGACGGAGACCGACGCGCCGCGCCCGGCTGCGGCTCGCGCCCACACCGACGTGGCTCGCCGCGGGCTGCCGGCCCGCAGCGCCGGCGCCCTGGTGGACGCCGTGCTCGCGGACCCCCACCCGCTGGGATGGCCTTCGGGTCCCACGCCGGCCGCGCTCCCGGCCCACGCCGCTGGCACGGCCGCGCTGCGGCCCCTGACGCTCCCCCTGGTCTTCACCGGCTTCGCACCGGAGGCCTTCGGACGCGCGCGGGAGCTGTTCGGGCAGCTGGGCTTCACCCCGATCCTCGGCGCCGCCGGCTCGGCCCGGGGCGTGGGGCCGCTTCCCGACCTCGAGCCGGGCGGGGCGGTGGGGGTGTCCCTGATCCAGGGCGACCTCGACGTCTCGGTCACCGGCACCGTCACCCACATCGACGGCGACCGCGTCTACGCCTTCGGCCACCCCTTCTACAACCTCGGTCCCACGCAGTTCCCGATGAAGAAGGCGTACGTCTACTCGGTCTTCCCCAGCCTCTACCAGTCCTGGAAGATCAGCACCGCCCTCGACCCGGTCGGGACCATCGAGCAGGACCGCGTCACGGCGATCGCGGGGACCCTGGGGGCGACGCCCCGGATGATCCCCGTCGAGCTGCGGCTGCGCACCAGCCGCGGCCAGGAGCGGGAGTTCTCGTTCCAGATGGTGGAGGACGAGCTGTTCACGCCCGTCCTGGCGTACGTCTCGGTGCTCTCGGTGCTGCAGGCGAACGAGCGCGCGCTCGGGACCTCGACCATGATCCTGGACGCCGAGCTCGAGCTCTCGGACGGGGGCCGGGTCCGGGTCGGGGACGTGTTCGCCAGGGACCAGCCCTCGCTGCGCTCCGCGATCCTCGTGGCCGCTCCACTGAGCTACCTCATGTCCAACGACTTCGAGAGCGTCACCGTGGAGCGCCTGCGGGTGGACGTCACCTCCCTCGAGACCGTGGAGACGGCGACGCTCTCCCGGGCCTGGATCGAGCGCGAGGGCCGGGTACGCCCGGGATCCGCCGTCACCCTGAAGGTGCAACTGCGGAGCTACCGCGGCGAGAACGAGACGCTGGAGATCCCGGTCCCGATTCCCACCGACGCGGTGCCGGGCCAGTACTCGCTCCTCGTGGGCGACGCCGACGCCCTGGACCGCCACGAGCAGGCCGAGATGCAGGCGGCCTTCGTCCCCCGCGACCTGGAGCAGCTGGTGCGGGCGATCAACTCGCTGCGACGCAGCGACCAGGTGTACGCCCGTCTGTTCCGCGGCGACCGCGGAGCCATCGTGGACGGGGAGTACCTGCCCTCGCTCCCCCCTTCCGTGATGCAGGTCCTCGGCTCCGGCCGCTCGACCGACGCGGTGGTGCCGATCCGGACCACGGCCGTCTGGGACCACACGCTCCGCACCCGCCACGCCGTGTCGGGCTCCCGGACGCTGTCCCTCACCGTCGAGCGGTGAGCGGCCCGCCCGACCCCTGAGACCCCTTCCCCACGGAGAATCGATGCGCTTCGCCGCCTGCCTCACCCTGTGCTTCGTGCCGCTGACCGGCGCCGCCGCCGAAGCGCGCTACTGGACCATCGAGTCGGGTGCCGAGCTCCTGGCGGGGGAGACCGCAGGCCTGGCGGTGGACTCCGAGGGCCGGCTGCGCATCGCGGTCTCGGCCGAGCTCGCCGCGGAACCCGAGGCGCCGAACCTGTGGGCGATCGCCGCGGGCCGGGGGCAGCTCTTCCTGGGCAGCGGCAACGACGGCCAGCTCCTGGCCGTGGACGCCTCGGGTCAGCTCGAGGTGCTCCTGGACGCCGGCGAGCCGGAGATCCACGCCGTGGCCTACGGCCCGGACGGGCGCGTCTACGCCGCGACTTCCCCGGACGGCCAGGTGCGCTCGATCTCCGCCGAGGGCGAGGTCTCGACGTTCTTCGACCCTCCCGACCGCTACATCTGGAGCCTGGCCTTCGCCGCCGACGGGGGCTTGTTCGTCGCCACCGGGGGCCGGGGGCGGCTCTACAGGGTGGCCCCCGACGGCACGCAGCGCCAGGTCTTCGAGTCGAAGGACACCCACCTCACCTCGCTGGCCGCCGACTCCCGGGGCGGCGTCTACGCGGGTAGCTCGCCGAGCGGGATCGTCTACCGGGTCGACCCCGCCCTCGAGGTCTTCGCCGTCCACGACTCCGGCTACCAGGAGGTGAAGGCCCTCGAGGCGGCTCCCGACGGCGGCGTGTACGCCGCCGTGGTCGGCACGGCCCAGCCCGGCCCGGCACCGCCTCAGGCGCCGGACCAGGGCGGCTCGACGAGCGCCGGCGTGACCGTGGTCGTGAGCGCCCCCGAGACCCCCGAGCAGGGCGCCCAGGCGGAAGGTGTCGCCGAGACCCCGGCTCCGCCGCAGCTCTCCCCGGCGGCGCAGCCCGGCGCCGTGCTGCGGATCCGGGCAGACGGGGCCGTGGAGCGGCTCTGGTTCTCGGCCCAGCAGGCCCCCCACTGTCTCGCCCTGAGCCCGGACGGCGTCCTGGTGGGAACCGGCGACGAAGGGCGTCTGTACCGCGTGCGAGACGATCACACCTGGAGCATGGAGGGAGAGTTCCCCGGCCGGCAGATCACGGCGATCTCCCCGACCGGCGACGGGGGCCTCGCCCTCGCGACCTCCAACCCCGGGAGGATCTACCGGCTCTCCACGGCAGCCGGCCAGCAGGGCTCCTTCGTCTCCGCCGTGCACGACGCGGGAGTCGTGTCGGCCTGGGGCCGCCTCACCTGGGAGGGGGCGCGCGCCGCAGATGGGGTGGTCTCCCTGGAGAGCCGCTCGGGCAACACGGCCACCCCCGACGGCACCTGGTCCGACTGGTCGCCCCCCCACACCGATCCCGGAAGCGCCTCCGTGTCGAGCGCGGACGCGCGTTTCCTGCAGCTGCGGGCCACCCTCAAGGCAGCGGCGGGAAGCTCCCCGACCCTCACCTCGATCCGGGCCGCCTACCTTCAGCGGAACCTTCCTCCCGAGATCGTCTCGATCACCGTCTACGACGCCGGGCAGGTCTTCCAGAAGCCGATGGCGGTCACCCCCGAAGCGCCGATCCTGGGCCTCGACCCCGACGCGGCTCCCGGGGCAGCCGCGCCGCCGACTCCAGCGCTGCCCATGGGCAACGCGCTCTTCCGCCGCGGGCTGCGGACCTTCGCGTGGCAGTCCCGGGACGCGAACGGAGACCGGCTGGCCTTCGACATCGAGTACCGCGCCGAGACCGACGAACGCATTCGTCCCCTGCGCAGGGGTCTCGAGGACCCCGTCTTCACCTGGGACACCTCCATGGTGCCCGACGGCCGCTACGTGCTGCGCGTGACGGCCGACGACGCGCCCTCGAACCCCTCGCGGCTGGCGCTGCGGGGAACCCGGGAGAGCCGCGTGTTCCTCGTCGACAACACGCCCCCGCTCGTCTCCCTCCAGGCGGGCGACGCCGCCGTCGAGGCGCTGGTCGTGGATGCGGCCTCTCCGGTCCGGCGCCTGGAGTACTCGGTGGACGGCGGGCCCTGGGGAGAGCTCCACCCCGCCGACGGGATCAGCGACTCGCCCGAGGAGCGCTTCTCGATCCCCCTCGACGGGCTCTCACCCGGCGCCCACCTGGTCGTCGCCAGGGCGACCGATCAGCTCGGCAACGTGTCCGTGGCCCGGGTCGAGGTGCACACCCCCTGAGAGTCCTCCTCGCCCGCGGGGGCGCCCTGGGGGACCTCCTGCTGCTGCGCCGCGCGATCGGCGAGCTGGGCCGCCTCGGTTGGACCGTCGACCTGCTGGCTGCGGGCGTCGGGGAGGTGCTCGTGAGGGCGGGACCGGCGAGCGCCGCGGCGCTGCTGCGCTGGGAGGACGCGGAGCTCGCGCCGCTGTGGACGGAGGGCGCTCCCCTCCCCGCCGCCGTCTCCGAGCGCCTCGCGGGCTACGCGGCCGCGATCGTCTACAGCCTGGACCCGACCCTCCCGCGCCGGCTGGCGGAGCGGATTCCCCGCGTCGTGTGCCACCCGCCGTTGCCGCCCCCCGACTGCGGGTACCACGCATCCCGGTGGGCCTGCGCGCCGCTCCGCTCGTTCGGGGCGTCACCCCGACCCGCCGACCCGGCGCCGCTCCGGCCTCGGTCCCGCTACGCGGGGCTGCCGGCTCTCCGGGCGCGCCTCGCCACCGGCTACCTCGCCCTCCACCCCGGCAGCGGCAGCCCGCGCAAGAACTGGCCCCCCGAGCGCTTCCGCGCTCTGGGCGAGGCCCTGTCCCCGGCTCGCCCCTGGCTGGCCGGCCTCGGGCCCGCGGAGAGCGACCTCGACTTCGGCCCCGCCGCGGCCTGCGTCGCGGCCCGGGATCTCCCCCTCACCGCGCTCGCCGCCCTGCTCGCGGACGCCGGGCTCTACGTCGGCAACGACTCCGGGATCACGCACCTCGCCGCGGCCGTCGGCGTCCCGACCCTGGCCCTGTTCGGGCCAAGCGACCCGGGCACCTGGGCGCCGACCGGCCCCGCGGTGCGGGTGCTCCGATCGCCCTCCGGACGCATGGACGCACTGGAACTGGACGTGGTGCTCGCGGCGGCGGAGGAGCTGCGGAGCCGGGCCTACAGCTCGGACGGCGGCGCCGTCCCCAGCACGTCGCTGTAGCTGATCAGCTGGTAGATGCTCACGACGGAGGGGCCCCGCTCGGCGACGGAGGCCGGCTCGAAGCGCTCCTCCCGGAGCGCGTCGATCAGGGGCTGCGCCCGCTCGCGGTCCCCTCCGATCAGCCGCACGTCCAGCACCCTCCCGTCGGAGCCGATCACGGTCTCGACGAACACGTCGCCCGGCCCCGCGGTGGTGAGGTGATCCGCCAGCGCGTCGGCGCTCTGCACCTTGCGCATCGGTCCGCCGAAGAGCAGTCCGCTGGCGCGCACGGCCTCGGCCGCGACACGCGCATCGCGCTGCCGCCGCACCGACCAGGCGTCCACCGCGAGGGCGCTCGTCAGCAGCGCCGCCACGATCAGGCTCGCGTGGAGCAGGCTCGGGAGCATGAGCGGGCGGGAGGCCCAGAAAGGGCGGAACAGCAGCGCGAGCCCCGGGCCACGACTCTCCACCTCGATCCGGTCGAGGACCCGGCCCATCACGGGCTCCGGGGGGCTCGGCTCCGGAAGCTCGCGCAGGCGGTCCAGGGCCCAAGCGTAGGCTCGCCACTCCCCGGCGCAGCTCCCGCACGCCTCGATGTGCTCGATGGAGCGGCGCGTCTCGTCCAGAGGCAGATCGCCGTCCCGCCGCGCCGAGAACGCCGCCCGGATCCTCCCGCAGCTCACCGGCTCGCCTCCGGCTCGAGGTCGGCAGTCAGCGCCGTCCGGAACGCGTCGCGGGCCCGGGCCAGCCGGCTCTTGACCGTACCCACCGCCACGCCGAGCGTGGCAGCCACCTCGTCGCACGAGAGCCCCTCCACCTCGCGCAGCACGAGCACGAGCCGGTGGTCGAACTTCAAGCTCAACAGCGCCCGCTGGACGTGTCGCGCCCGCTCGCTGCGGCGCGCCGCCTCGAAGGGGCTCGGGATCCCGGGCTGCGACAGGCGCAGCTCCTCCGCCCGGGTCAGCTCGTCCAGGCCGCAGGAGCGGTGGCGGGCCCGGCGCTTCCAGAAGCGGTGTCGGTTGCGGCACAGGTTCACGACGATGCGGTAGATCCAGGTCCGCAGGCTGCTCTGTCCCTTGAACCGGCCCACGGTCCGGAACACCTGGAGGAAGACGTCCTGGGCGAGGTCCCGGGCCTCCTCGGGATCCCCGAGCAGACGGGCCGCCAGGCCGAAGACCATCCGCTCGTGGAGCGCCACGAGCGTCTCGAAGGCGCGATCGTCCCCGCGGCGGCACCCCGCCACCAGGCCCGCCTCGCCCACCGGAACCAGCCGCTCCGCGGCCTGGAGCGTGAACTCCCCCGAAGCCATCAGCACCCCCGCGACGACCTCATCGGGCTTAGACACGCGCACCCCGCCTCCGGTTCCCTCGAGTCTACCGCCCCCGGAGCCCGAATCAGCCCGGCGCGCGCCGCCGCTACAGGCCCAGGCGCACGATGTGACCGTGCAACGCCTGGCGCGAGATGCCCAGGGCGGCGGCGGCCGCCGCCCGGCACCCGCCGTGCGCGGCGAGCGTCGCGGCGATGTGACGCCGCGCGCTCTCGCCCAGGAACTCCCGGAGCGTCGTCGCGACCCGGGGCCGCTCGCCCCGGCGCAGCCGCGGGGAGAGGTCTTCGAGGCAGACCTCGGGACCCCGGGCCTGGAAGCACGCCCGCTGCACCTCGGCCTTCAGCTCCCGAACGTTGCCCGGCCAGGCCTGCCGCCCCAGCAGCCCACTCACGGGCGCGGACAGCTGTTTCCCCAGCTCGCGGGCGAAGTGTCGGGCCAGCGTGACCGCGTCGCCGATCCGCTCCCGGAGCGGGGGCAGCTCGACGACGAGAACCGCCAGGCGGTACACGAGGTCCTCCCGGAAGCGGCCTGCCGTGACCCGCTCCGCCAGCGCCACGTTCGCGGCGCTCACCACCCGCACCTCGGCCCGACGGCTCGTCAGCTCCCCGAGCCGCCGGTACTCGCCGCTCTCGAGGAAACGCAGCAGGCGCCCCTGGTTCGACGGGCTCAAGTCGGCGATCTCGTCGAGAAAGAGCGTGCCGCCGTCGGCCTCGGCCACGAGCCCCGGACGGTCGGCCACGGCGCCGGTGAAGGACCCGCGGCTGTGCCCGAACATCTGGCTATGGAACAGCTCCTCGCTCAGGCCCGCGCAGTTCACGCCCACGAAGCTCCCCCGCCGTCCCGAGA
>Ga0299906_10002883_pt1 | contig 14205 bp, 12 predicted proteins | sample RVTome_14_FD_200259 | JGI IMG/M metagenome (GOLD analysis project Ga0299906, IMG submission 200259) | Soil microbial communities from uranium-contaminated site in the Upper Colorado River Basin, Wyoming, United States - RVT145D125 (version 2) ... | reverse complement strand
TGGATGAAATCGAGCCGCCTCGCCAAATGTCTGGACTACGGAGACCATGCCAGGGTGGAAGTTTTTCTGTTCGAAGACGGCGGCGCTCATGAGTTCTTTGAGGGTCTCGTAAGCGCATCGGGAGAGCTCGCCGAGAAGCTCGCGGTGGTGGAGAAAGTAGACCCTCAACATCTTTGGGATGGTGAAACCCCACATCGAATGAGGCACGTCTTCGAAGACTTCGTCGTGCAAGAAGGCGGCAAAGACAGCGGCTCTTTTGGCGTCACAAGAGGGACAGATGTTTCTTTGACGGCAGGAGAACAGGAGCAACCGCTCGCGGTGGCAGGCGTCGCAACGAAGCCTTGCGAAGCCACAATCCGGCGACGCGCAGTCGAGGTAACCAGCGACGACGTTGTCGGTGAAGCCCTGCCAGCGGCCGTGGGTTTTCTCGAACCGGTCCTCCCACAGCGCTTTGACGTCCTCGTAGTGTGCCTCGAGCAGCTGAAACAGCGTCGCGCGTGGATTGCGAGGGCGGTAAAGCGGTGGAGCCGCTCCCGAGTCGGGGAGATAGCCAGGCGTTGCCGCCAAGGCGCCCATAGGGCGCAAGGACGAAATCCGCCAAGGGGAGACTCCCCGTACGAGCAGGCCCGGGTCCCTTGAGACCGAAACGGACGCAAAGCTGCCCGGCGGCGAGATTGGGGATCACCGCTGGAATGAAGGAGGGCGGGATCCCGTTGACGAGCGGGGTCGAAGCTAAAGTGCCCTCGATACGAGGCACGCCGCCCATGCCCACACCGAGAAAGCAGCCAAACCGCTCCCTTTCGAACGGAACCGAGGGCTTACCGTCCCGGTACCAGCCCGCGAGCTCCATCGCCAACATCCCGCCCACGACCGCGTACTGGATGAACGCGTCCATTTTGTGGACCTCGACATCGCTGAAGTAGCGCCTCGGGTCAAAATCCTTGACCTCTCCCGCGATCGGCGTCTTCAGCCCGGCGGCGTCGAATTGGGTGATGGGGCCGATTCCCGAGCGGCCCGAGATCAGAGCGTTCCAGGGTTCGTCGAGCCCGATCCCGAGAGGTGTCAAAAGCCCCATGCCGGTGACGACGACCCGCCTTTTCGCGGAAGCGGTCATCGCCTGGCCGCCTCGAGGGCTCGAACGGCATCGCGCACCGTCGAGATCTCGAGAACCGCGCGGTCCGGGACCGAGATGTGCAGCCGTTCCTCCAGAGCGTCGATGAGCCCGAGCACGTTCAGGCTGTCGAAGCCCAGATCCTCGATGAACCGTGCATCGAGACCGACGTGCTCCGCCTCCAGCCCTCGGTGAGCGCGGATCAGATCTCGAAGGAGCTTCTCTACATCGCCGTGCATCTTCGACTCCCCGACCGGTAAGGAGCAGCGGGTTCCGCGTTCCCGCCACCTTCTTCAATCGGTGCGGCCGACCAGCGCCAGCCGGAACGCCGCCATCTCCTGGCCATTGCGAACCAGCAGGAGGTCGCCGACCAGCACCGGCTGATTCCAGGTCTTGCCCTCGATCGCCGGAACCCGGGCGAGCTCCGTGAACTGGTCGGGGGTCGCCGCCACCAGCGCCAGCTCACCCTCCTCCGACACCACCAACAGCACGTCCTGGTCGGGCAACAGCACGAGTTGGCCGCTGCCGTAGCGTCCGCCCTTCCACTTGCGCTCGCCGTCCTCGAGGTCGATGCACGAGAGCAGGCGGCCGTCGAAGCCGAACGCATGGCCCTCGTGAACGACCAGGGCGCTGAAGGAGGGCTTCAGCCGGATCGACGTCCAGCGCTCCTCGACGGTCCAGCCGCCGGCTCGGTGCTCGACCGCGATGCGGCGCGTGCCGAGCGGAACCGCCATGGCGTCGACCTGGCTCACCAGGACGTCGCCCTCCGCGGTCAGGGCGGGCTGCAGGATTCCGATGCCCGGCCACGAGTGCTGCCAGAGCAGCGTGCCGTCGGCCGGCGCGACGCTGGTCGCGCCTCCATCGCCCAGCAGCAGGATCTGCGGGACGCCGTCGATCGTCAGCAGATGCGGGGAGCTGTAGGTCTCGCTGGCCGGGCCGAACCAGCGGGGATCGCCGGTGGCGAGGTCGTAGGCGACGAGCGCGCCGGCGTGGACGATGACCACGTCGTCGACCACGAGCGGCGAGCTCGTGAAGCCGAAGGCCGGGAGCTTCGCTCCGGTGTCGGAGGCCGCGTTGCGCGACCACACGACGGTGCCGTCACGGGCGTCGAGCGCGTTCAGGATTCCGGTCGCACCGAGTGTGTAGACGCGACCGCCGCCGAGGGCCGGTGTCGCGCGCGGACCGGCGTCGACGTGCGAGTCCCAGAACCGGGTCGTGTCCCGGTGCATCCACACCGGCTCGCCGGTGGCCGCGTCGTAGCAGGAGACGATCTCATCCTCACCGCGCTGCTCCTGTGTGTAGAGGAGGCCGCTCCGGACCGCGAAGGAGGAGACTCCCGGTCCGATCGGCCGGCGCCACAGCTCGACCGGCGGCGATTTGGACCAGTCGGTCTCGATCCGTACGCCGGGGAGGATGCCGTCGCGATGGGGCCCGCGGAACCCGGGCCATTCGGCCGCCGTCGCTGCGGCTCCCGCAGGCGGCGGGGCGTCCTCTTCGTCGCCGGGCGGGGCGGCCAGCGTCTCGTCGGGGACCTCCACTTTTGGCGCTTTCGGCGCTTTCGGGGCCGGCGGCAGCGCCGCTGGGCCCGCGTCCGCCCAATCGATATCGTCCGGGAGCGTCTCTTCGGGGGCCGCTGTCGGGGCCGGCGGGATCGCCACCGGCTCGTCATTCTGCTGCGGGGCTCGAGCCAGCAGCCGCTCCTCGGGAGTCTCCGCCCACCGCCATACGAACTCCGGCGAGCCGTTGCCCCTGAGGCCCTTGCTCCGCACGAGCGTGGCGGTTCCACACGCGAGGAGGATGGTCGCGACCATCGCCGCGCGCCGGAGTGCGCTCGAGAGGCGACGGCTTACGACCGCCCAGGCGACGAACGCGAGGCTCAGGACCGGGAGGACGAGCAGGAACTGGAACCCCAGGTTCCCCTTCGCAACCGATTCGTGGAGGAGGAGCGGTGTCGCGGCGAGCGCGGCTACCATCAGCGCGACGGCACCGATGCGCTCGGACCAGGGCGCCCGGCTGAAGAACAGCCACCAGATCACGATCGCCGCCGGGCCGCCCACCAGTCCGCCGATCACACCGTACATTGCGGCCTCGGGCACGACGGTGGGCACTACGAACAAGCCCAGCCACTGCAAGATCACGATGACGACACCGGGCCACAGCCGGATGTGTGTCTTTCGAGTCAAGGCTTATTCCTCCCGAAGAGCCTGCACGGGATCGATCTCCGATGCGCGCCAGGCGGGAACGGCGGATGCGAGAAGCGCCACGAGGATGAGCGTGAGAGCGACGAGCCCGAGCGTCGCTACGTCCGTGGGTGCGACGTCATAGAGCATTCCGGAGATGAGCCCGGCGAAAAAGAGCGATGCCGCGAGCCCGAGGGCGAGGCCGAAGAGAGCGAGGAGCGCGCCTTCTTTGAGGACGACCCGCATGAGGAGAGACCGATTGGCGCCGAGGGCCGCACGGACTCCGAACTCGTGGGTCCGCTGGCTGACGCCGAAAGCGAGGACACCGGCGACGCCCACTGCCGCCACGGTGAGCGCGAGGAACGCAAACGCACCGACCAATGCGGCATTCACCCTCTGTGACGAGATCGATTCTGAACGTATCTGGGCGAGCGTCGCGATGTCTTCGATCGGCTGCGCGGGATTGAGCTCGTGAATCTGGTCGACGATCGGCCGTACCACCGTCTCGGGTTGAGGGGTCCGAACGAAGAGTGAGCTTACGAACGCGGACTGACCGAACGGATTGTAGATGACATGCGGCACGTCCTGGGCCACGCCGTAATCCTTGGCGTCGGAGACCACGCCCACGATCGTCCGGTAGTCCCAGCTGATGTATTGGGCCATCTCGCTTCTCCAGCCAATGCGTTGTCCCAGGGCGTCCCGGTCAGGAAAATAGTGATCCGCCAACGCCTGGTTGATGATGACCACCTTTGCGGCATCCGGCTCGTCGGAGGCATCGAACGAACGACCCTGGATGAGGGTCATGCCGAGCGTCCGGAAGTAGTCGCCGCTGACGATGCGAAAGTCCGCTCGGGGGGGTGGCGCTCCCGGCTCGATCGGGTGCCCCTCGATCTCGAACTGGAGCGCCGCCAGCGGGGCCAAAACGCCCTGGGGCGTTCCCTTCAACGGAATCATGCTCCCCAGGGCCGCCGAGCGGACGCCGGGTAGAGCGGTGACACGCTCCACGATCGTCTGGAAGTACGTGAGCAAGTCGTCGTCGGTCCGCGTGCCGTAGTCCACCGGAACGTTCATCGCCAGCACTTCCTCGAGAGCGACGCCCCCGTCATCGTCTTGAAGGTTCTTCAACGTCTGGAGCAGAAGCCCGGCGCCGACGAGAAGGACGAAGCTCACACCAACTTGCGAAACGACGAGCAGCCGCAGTATGCGCCGGCCCGACGCGCCGGTCGTCGAGCGCGTACCGGACAGCCACCCGAGGCGCCGTGAACCCGTCCCGGGCAGTCGCGGCAGGAGAGCGAAGAGACACGCTGACGCCAGGGCGACACCGAGGGCGACGGAAAGGACAGTGGTGTCGACGGTGATCTCGGACGCCCGTGCCGAGTAGCGGGCGACGTACGCCGCCAGCAGGTCGACACCGAGAAGCGTGAGCAACACACCGAGCCCGGCGCCAGCAATCGATGGGACGATGTTCTCGATGAGCAGCTGTCGCCGGATCGTCCAGGTCGAAGCCCCCAGCGAGACCCGAAGCGCCCATTCATCGTAACGGCGCAGCACACGAGCGAGCGTCAGGTTGGCCACGTTCGCGCAGGCGATCAGCAGGACGAAGGCGGCGACCCCGAGCAGCATGAACATCGTGGGTCGCGCCTGGGCCGCGAGCTGATCGCGCAGGAGGACGAGCGACACTTGATAGCCGTGCTGAGATCCGTACGCCTCGGGATACTCCTCGTGCAGCCGACGGGTGATCGCCTCGACCTCGGAGCGCGCCGATTCCAGGCTCGCATCCGGTCGAAGGCGTGCGAAGACTTCGGTCATCCGGTGAACGCGATCGTGGGTCATGCTCGCATCCAGGTGGTGCGGGCTCGTAACCATGTTGACGTAGAGGTCCGTTTCCTGGGGATACGGAGGTGCGGGCTCCGCCACGCCGATGATCTCGACGCTCCGGCCGTTGATCGTGACCGTTCGATCGACCACGTCCGGATCGGCGCCGAAAACGCGGTGCCAGTAGTCGTACGTCAGAACCGCCACCGCCGGTGCGGAGGGTCCGTCCTCGCGTTTCGAGATGACCCTTCCTGCGCGGGCACCGAGCCCCATGACGTCGAAATAGTTACCGGTGACGATCCCGGCGCGCACGATTCTCGGCTCGTCGGTTCCGAGCATGGTGAACGGCATGGCGGAGAACTCCGCGACGCCTTCGAGACTCGGGCTCTCCCGGCGGTAGTCGTCGATCTCGGGGACGGAAAAGAGAGCGTTGTCGATCCCGGCAAGGCTCGCGGAGTGACGGAGGTAGACGAGACGATCGCCGTCGCGGTATGGAAGAGGACGGAGCCAGATTCCGTGGATCACACTGAAGATCGCGGTGTTCGCTCCGATGCCGAGTCCCAGCGTCAGAACGAAGGCGGAGAGGTAGGCCGGGCTCTTCGAGAGCCCACGGACGGCGATGCGCGCGTCCGAGAACCACTGAGTCAAAGTGGACATCTTCCTCCCCCGGGTCAGCAGTCGGCGCCACCGAGGAAGGCCGGCATGAGGATCGATGAAGCTCGGCGCTTCGAGAGCACCGTAGGCACGAGCCACGCGCGAGGCCGTCCCGAAGCGGGAAAGCGCCGTGGTGGTTGCTGCCTCGTCGGTGGCGCCGCCTTCGACGAGCTCGGCAATCGTGTCCTCGAGATGCGCCTCGGTCTCCTCGAGGATCCGCTCGATACCGGGATGATCCGGGTCGACGCGAAACTGGGCGACGAGCTCCTTTCGCAGCGCGAGATGGAAGGATCGAAGCGTCCGAGAAGACGTGCTCATACGGTATCCAGAACCGAATCGACCGCCTTGGCGAAGCTCCCCCACTCCAGACGCCCCTGTGCCAGCGCCTCTTCTCCGGCGGGTGTCAGGTCGTAGACGCGGCGACGGCGTCCAGCGACCGTGGCCCACGAGCTCGAAAGAAGCTTCTTCGATTCGAGCCGGTGGAGAGCCGGGTAGAGCGTTCCCTCAGGAAGGTCCAGAGCCCCACCGCTCGCTTCCGCGAGACGCCGGGCGATGAGGTAACCGTGGGTGGCACCGGCCCCAACTACCGCCAGGAGCAGGAGATCCAAATGACCTTTCAACGATTCCCTGTTCATACCTCGCGTTACTATACCTCGCTATACGTTGTATACCTGGGAAAGGTTCGAGACCCCACTTCGAGGCGCTCAAACGCGTACGACGTTAGCCCGGATGGTCAGAGGTTTCTCACGGTCGAGGCCCCCACCCGGGCCCAGCTCGCTCGCTTGCGGCGTCGGCTCGACAGGTGGACGTCGGAGAGCGAGATCGAAGGTCTTGGCTAGTCCGCGCGCAGGGTAACGGCCGGATCGACGAGGAGCGCCCGGCACTGCGATCACCGCGGCAGCCGTCATCGGATCTCCCGGCTCGACCTCGAAGAGGAGGTCGAGGGCGAGGGTTTCACTCCGAGCGCAGCGTCTGCACCACGTCGACTCCCGCGGCGCGGGCAGCGGGAACGGCGGACGCCACGATGGCGGCGGCGAGAAGGAGAACCGCGGACGCGGCGAGGGTGAGCACGCCGGGCATCTGCAGGTCCTGGACGTAGGTCCCGAAGAAGCGCGCGAGCACGATGCCCCCGGCCACCCCCGCGACGACGCCGACGGCGGCGATGACCGCGCCCTCGACGACGACGCGCGTCAGGATGCTCCGGGGCGCCGAGCCGATGGCGAGGCGGATTCCGAACTCCCGCGTCCTCGCGCTCACGGAGAACGCGAGCACGCCGGCGACGCCGACGACGGCGATGGCGACGGCGACGGCGGCGAAGCCTCCGAAGACGAGGGTGTTCAGCCGGTAGGGCGAGAGCACCTCGACGCGGATGTCCTCGAGGGTCGCGGCTCGCTCGACGGGCTGGTCGGCGGAGAGCTCTCGGACGACTCGGGCGACTGCGGGAACGAGGGGGTAGGGATCGGTGCTGGTGTGAACGAACAGACGCTCTCCCCAGGGCTCCTGCTCCAGAGGATGATAGATGGTCTGCGTGGGAGCGGGAACGACGTTCGCGTCGTCGATATCGCCGACCACCCCGACGATGCGCCGGCGCTCGGTGTGGACGTCGACGAACTCCATCACCGGGTCCGTCCACATCAGGTAGCGGTTGACGGGGCTCTCGCCCGGGAACATGCGCTCCGCGAGCGTCTGGCTCACGATCACCACCGGATCACCGTCTCCCCGATCGTCGTCGTTGAAGTCCCGTCCTTCGAGAACCGGCACACCGAGCGCGGCGAAAAAGCCGGGGGAGACGACCCGGAAGTGAGCGCGCGGGCTCTCCTCGCTCGGGGAGCGGTCCTGGCCTTCCGTCCCGAACTCGAACTGGATGGTGAAATCGGCATCCCGCCAGGGGACGACGGTGCCGACGGCGACGCGCTCGACGCCGGGTAGCTCCTGAACCCGCCGTATCGCCTCCCGGAAGAACCCGAGGTTCTCGGCGTCGGTCCTGCCGTTCATGATCGTGGGCACGTTCAGCGCCAGCACGTTACGGGTCTCGAATCCGGAGGGCGTCGCCTGGAGGGCGAGGAGGGTGCGAAGGAGCATCACCGCTCCCGCGAGCAGGATGAAGGAAGCGGCGATCTGGGTGACGGCGAAGACCCGCAGCCTTCGGTTCGCGCTTCCGCTGACGCGCAGCCCGCTGCCCCCGAGCCCCGACCCGTGGTGCGACGGAAGCCTCGGGACGAAGGCGAGGAGGACGGCCGCGATCCCCGCGAGCGCGACGCCCACCCAGAGGAGGCTGGAGTCGATCTGGAGGTCGAGCGCGCGGACGGAGAATCGCGCGGCGTAGCGGCCGAGGACGGAGACCATGGGGTTCGCGCTCATCACGCCGAGAACGGCACCTGCGCCGCAGAGAAGAAGGCTCTCCGCGAGGAGGGTCCGCCGCAGCGAGGCGGTGCCGGCGCCGAGCGCCGCCCGGATGGAGAGCTCTCCCTCGCGGCGCACGGTGCGCGCGAGGATCAGGTTCGCGACGTTCGAGCAGGCGATTACGAAGACCAGGGCGGACGCCGCGAGAAGCACGAGAAGAAGCGTCCGCGCTCCGGAGGTGAGCTGCTCGCGGAGGAGGACGGCGCTGATGCCGAAGTTCCCGTTCTCGGGATAGGCCTCGCGGTGCTCCTTCACGATCGCGGCGTGGATGGCCTCGAGCTCGGCGCGGGCTGATGCGAGGTCCTGCGCGGGAGCGAGCCGGGCGAAGAGCTCCGTCATCCGGTGGACCCGGCCCGTCACCATGGTCGCCGAGAGGTGGTGCGGGCTGGTGACGACGTTCGCGATGATCTCCGTCTCCGCGGGATAGGGAATGGACGGCTCGAGCACCCCGACGATGGTGGCGTTACGCGAGCCGAGGCGGATGGTCTTGCCGAGAACACCGGGATCGCTCGCGAGCGACGTCGACCAGAATCGATGGGTCAGAACGACGGCGCCTTCCGCGTTCGGGCCGTCGTCCTCGGGGCCGAGAAGCCGGCCGAGCACGGGCCGGAGGCCCATGACGTCGAAGTACGTTCCCCCGACCACGCCGGCACGCACCTCGCGGGGATCGCCGAGGCCCACCATCGTGAAGCCGATGGTCGAGAATTCCCCGAAGGACTCGAGCGTCTTCGCGCGGGCGCGGAGGTCGTCGATCTCGGGAACGGAGAAGTACGTGTTGTCGGCGCCGATGCCGGGGGCGGTCTGGCGGATGTAGATGAGCCGATCCTCGTCCCGGTTCACGAGCGGCCGGAGCAGCACGCCCTTGATGAGGGTGTAGATCGCGGCGTTGGCCCCGATGCCGAGGGCGAGGGTGAGCACCACCGTGAGCGCGAGTCCCTTCGTCCGGACGAGGGACCGGAGCGCGAACTTCAGATCCGTCAAAAACGCCATGCTTGCTTCCTCCCGAGCTCGTCGAACGCCCCAGTTCTAGCGCCGAGCCAGGGTCGCCTTCAAGTGAAGACCCCCCGCTCAGATGTTGAGACGATCGGGGTGCAAGACATCATTCATTCTGGAGGCAAAATTCGCGGATTTTTTGGGGAGGGAGACGCCTCGACCCTCGCCTCCGCTCTGAATGTCGAAGGCGGACGGCCCGCTATTCGAGCCGGAGGAGCGATGAGGGACTCGATCCGCGCCGCCGCCAGGCCGATGGCGAGTCCCGCCAGGAGGGCTTCCGGACGCTAATCGTCGAGTCCTAGCTCGTCCAGAGTCTTCGCGGTGAGGATGCGTTCGAGGAGGGTATCAAGCTCGGTCTCCAACATCCTCTCGGCTCTCGCCTCTATCCTCCCGGGGATCTCGCCGAACTTGGCAGAAAGCTGCCGCAGAAGGATTCTGCGTTTTCCTTCGACCACGCCAGCCGCGCGGCCCTTTTCCAGACCTTGCTCCAGACCTTGCTCCAGACCCTCTTCCAGGCCCTTTTCGAGACCCTCTGCCCGACCCTTCTCGATGAGCTTCTCCGACCAGGTGAGCTCTACTTCTTGCACGGCTCGAAACTCCTTTCTCGTCAGCAGCTGGCGGTACCTCTCGACTTCCTCCGGCGTGAGCACCAGATAGGTCTTGATGACGTCGACCAGCAAATGCTTCAGCAACTTGTTGAGCCCACTTCTCAGAACCCGCTCCAGCATCGAAGCCATGAGTCGGACGCGGTCCAGACCCTTCGAGCTCATCAGGGCCGAGAGGGCCGCTCCGAGCGGGCTCGTCCCAACATACTCCTCCGCCGAAAGCCTCGCCAGCGCGACGCTGTGGTAGCGGAAGCTCAGAAGCTCGTAACCGAAAAGGTCTTCCCGGTACTCGGCCCGCGGGGAGCCAGGACCACCTCGAAGGTAAAGACCGACGGGAAATACGGGAAGACCATAATGGAGCCGAAGGACGGCGTAGTACTCGAACATCCGGCGAGGGAAGTCACCCTTGTGCTCCGCCTGGACCTCCACATGGATGAGGATGACCTTCGGTTCCCCGTCCTTCGTTTCTAGGCGTGCGACGACGTCGGCCTCGCGCACGTCGCCCTCAGGGACGTTGGCAAAGACTTCCTTACCGAGGAATTGCAGGGTGTCGAAGTCGAGCCCGGTCGCTTCGTCCGGAAAGAAGAGCTCGAGGAAGTCCTGGAGCAACCCCTCCAGAATCGTTTTGAAGAGCTGGTCTTGTCCCACCGGGATTGTCCTCCTGCCAGTGGGAAGACGAAATTCGAGGGCTAGAACCTCCGCGCGAAGGAAGAGAGAAAGGAGTGAATGGGAGTGAAGGAATTCGGGTCCGGCCCTGGGCTCGTAGAGGAAGAGCTGGGAGTCCGCGGCGGTCGATCGGGGTCTCTACGACTTCGAAGCTCTCCGCTCCACCTCGTTCGCCGCGGTGATCACGAGGCCAATCGATTCGGGGGCGGCGACGGACCGGAGAGTGGGGGCGCCGTTTTCGAGCGGAGAGCTGGTGGTAGCTCGCGAGCTATGACCGTCGAAGGCCTGGAGGCTGAGCTATGAGTGTCGCTGGTCGATCACCAGCGATAGGAGAGCCCGATCGATGCCGAGATCCTGCGCAGAAGAACGAAGCGCGCGTCGGTACGGATTGCCAGCCGGCGCCCCAGCGGAAATTCCACCCCGCCGCCGACGGTCAAACCGAGCGCGCTCTCGGAGTATTCGTTGACCTCCTCACCAATCTGGACGGGATAAAAGCGCGAGCCATCAAAGGCGAGAACCAGGCGTCCATCATCCTCCTCGGCATACACCGGAACGCTGGTGCGGTTTCGGCTCTGAACCGGGGCGACGCCGCCGAGGAGATAGGGCTGAGCTCTAGTCCCCGAGAAGTGATAGAGAACATCGCCGGAGAAGGTGAGGCTCTCCCCGCTGAATCGGACGTTCGAGTCGAACGATCGATCGTGAGAGTAGCGACTGACCCCCAACTGCAGTCCGAGTTTGCGGAGGACGCGGAACTCGACGCTCGTCTCGAGGCCAATGCCTCCGCCCAGTCGACTCTCGTCGCTCCAGGTTTGGCCCCAGCCCAGACTTCCCTGGAAGGCGATGCGAGGATCGGTCCCTTCGGCGTGCGCTCTTCGCAATGGGAGCACCGCGAGTAGAGCGGCCACCGTCAGGACGGGAGCAGTGCGAGCAAACGTTGTCGCATCCATGGCTGGTTCCCCTTATGAGCTGGGAGCTCGATATCCCCGTTTGCAATAGGCGTTCCATCCCGCGCCCCCGGGATTCGGCGGGAAAACGGCCTCAGAGGTCGAGCGCCTATCGGAACGGATAGAGTGGCTATCCGGGCGTCCAAAGCGCGGCGACAAGCCGACGGCGCGGTCCGCTTCGAGATCGCGTTGGTTCCCCCACGACAGCGGCTCCTTCCCGGCAGTAATCCGCTTCGGCGGCGATCTCTTTAAAGGGAAAGATACGCGCGTCGAGCTTCGACAGATTGCTCCCCATCATCTGCTCCGGTGTCGCTTCCCGGTTGAGCGGAAGCGTCGCGGGCTGAGTCGCGGCTTTTCGATGACCCACACGGGCACGACGCCGGTGACGGACTGCTTGCTAGGATCCCTGCCGGCGCTACGGGACCGGAGCCGGGCAGGCTGGACGCCTATCGCGGCAAATGGGCCGGTTCGCGCGGAATCTACGCACGCGTTCTAGGCTCTCGAACCTTTGCTCTTTGGTACCGAGTGTTGGTGTTGTAAGCCACCGCCTCGCGCAGCAACGCCTTGAGCGCGGTCTTGTCTATCTTGTCTCCCTCGCGAAAGTCTATCGCCCGCCACTTGTTCCCGTCCAGGCCCGCGTTGAAGAGCTTCCTGGGGTCAGGGAGTTCGGCTCCGTGGAAGAACGTGAGCTTCACCTTGTCCTTGTGGGCGTTGGCGAGGGCGTACATCCCCTCGTGCGACCAGACGGGGGTCCCCATCCACTTCCATTCTTCGACCACCTCGGGGTCGACCTCGTGGATGCGCTCAAAGCGTCTGATGACTTGGCGACCGCCTTGCGCGGTTTGGCGGCCTTCGCCGACTTCTTGGACGTGTTGCCGTTCATCGTGTTCACTCCAGGATTGCGGTGACTTGCGAGGATCCTGCCGGCGCTACGGGACCCAGCCGGGCAGGGCGGCCGCCTGCCGGATCCACGTCGCCATCTGCGCCTCGTCGAGCGGGTCGTCCTCGTGGATGTCGAGGTAGCGCGTGTACTTGTCTTTGGACTCGCCGGGGGGGACAGGACTGAGCGACGTGCCGCGGAAGAAAGCCACCTTGACGTACTTCGTGAAGCAATGGAGGCCGAGGAACCAGCCCTGGCCCTCGACTCCGTAGAAGGGCGAGTTCCATTTGACCGCCTTGCGCACGCCGGGGACGGTGCGCACGATGAGGGCGTCGAGGCGGCGCCCGACGTCGCTTTTCCAGCCCGGCATGGCCGCGATGTAGGCCTGCACGGGGGCGTCGCCGTCGGCCTTCGCGATCTGAGGGTTGCCGCCTGCGAGGAGGGTCGGCTTCGCAGCGACCCGGTTGGCGGCGGCCTTCTTTGCGACCTTCGCCGACTTCTTCGCGGTCTTCTTCTTCGCCGCGGCCTTCTTCGTCGTCTTGCCAGCCATTGTGTTCACTCCAGTACTGCGGTGAGTTCGACCTCGAACGGCACGTTGGAGGCAGCTCGGCCATGCCGATGGCGGTGCGGGCGTGCTTGCCCCTGTCGCCGAAGGCCAGGACGAAGAGTTCGGAGGGGCCGTTGGCCGCGAGGTGGACGTCGGTGAAGCCTGTTTCGGATGACCGAGTAACCGTTACGGTCCCTCGGCATTCATCTTCAACTGACGCGGTCTCTTCTTTCATGGGCTCCCTTCCCTTTGCGCCGGTTTCTAGGCCGGCAACCTCGCATTTGTCAACTGAGACAGGGCGAGTACCTTGCCGACAGGGCTGATGCTGCCTATCCGCCGGCGCGTCACCCGCGGCGCCACTGGGTGGCATACGGCAGCACGAACAAGTAGAGACCGGTGAACAGGAGCAAGGCGAGCGGGAGCAGCGCCAAGAGGCCCACCCAGACGGCAGGCTCCTCCTGTCCCAAGGCGACGATGTTGACGATGACGGCCACCGTAAAGGCAATGGACAAGAAGCGGTGGATCTGCCGAACCCACTTGTTCCAATTCAATGGGACCTCCTCTGAAGACGAGCCCGAAGCGGATCGGTGTGGACGCGGAATCCGAGCGTCTCGACATAGAACTGGAGGGCTTCGTCCTGATCGCGAACGTACAGACCGACCACTCCGAAATTGATCTTCATCGGTTCCCCCCTAAGGTCACATTCGCGGGCGCTGCCGCGTCAGCAACTCCAGCGACCGAGAGTAATGCCGCTCAGCGTTCGATCGCCGAGAGATCGAGCCTGCCGAGTCGATCCGGGTCCGCGAGGATGTTCATCTCAGCGATTCTTCCGCTGGCGATGGTCAAGCCGATCACGGCGAATAGTCGACCGTCGGGACGTCGCGCCAGGAGGCCGACATTGCCATTCACCAGGACGATCTCGTTGGACAGACCCAACTTCGAGAACGCCGCCGCCTGTCCGGCGACGGCCTTGGCGCCTCGCACCACCCGTGACGCGCTCGCCAGCGCACCGCCGTCGGCTCGCAGCACGATATCGGGATCGAGCAGGGCAACCAGATGCTCGAAGTTGCCTTCGCGGACGGCAGCCAGGAACGCATCGACGACCTGTCGCTGCTGTCGCAAATCGCGGTCCGAGCTCGGGGCTTTGCTCTGGACGCGACGACGCGCTCGGCTTGCGATCTGGCGCGCCGCCACCGGGGAGCGGTCGACGATCGGAGCGATCTCGTCGAACGTCATGCCGAAGACGTCGTGGAGCACGAAGGCGAGCCGCTCGGCCGGCTCGAGCGTGTCCAGCACGATGAGGAGCGCGAGCCCCACCGAATCGGCGAGCATCGCTTCGGACTCGGGTTCCCACTCACCGCGAGTGATGATCGGATCGGGCAGACGCACGTCCAGCGGATCCTCGCG
>Ga0299906_10002881_pt1 | contig 14207 bp, 11 predicted proteins | sample RVTome_14_FD_200259 | JGI IMG/M metagenome (GOLD analysis project Ga0299906, IMG submission 200259) | Soil microbial communities from uranium-contaminated site in the Upper Colorado River Basin, Wyoming, United States - RVT145D125 (version 2) ... | reverse complement strand
CAACGCGACACCCATCCGCTCAATCCGTTCGGCGTCCATGCCACAAGTCCTCCAAAACCAACGACTTGGAAGACTTATCGACGACTCCAGTGCCATCCCTTGAGCTTATCCGGCGCTGTAGTGCTAATTATAGTAGCTCGAACTTTTCCATCCGGTAGCGGAGCTGGTCTCGGGAGATCTTGAGGAGTTTGGCGGCGCGGGTCTGGTTTTGCTCGGCGAGTTCGAGGGCCTGACCGATCAGGTGGCGTTCGACCTCCTGCAGGTCGACACCCTCGGCGGGGAGTCGGAAACCGGCCAGAACGCCGTGCTTCGCATCGGCGACGGCGATCTGTCCCAGTACGAAGTCGGCCGGTGCGAGCACTTCGTTCTTGCTCAGCAGCACGGCGCGCTCGATAACGTTTCGCAGCTCCCGGACGTTACCGGGCCAGGCGTAGGCGCGGAGTTTGGCGAGCGCTTCGGCGGACACGTCACGCACCGGCTTGCGGAATTCGGCGGCGAACTGGGTGACGTAGTGCTTGGTCAGCAGTTCGATGTCGTCGCCGCGATCCCGTAGCGGAGGCATGTAGACCGGAATGATGTTCAGTCGGTAGTAGAGGTCCTCGCGGAACTGACCCTCGCGAATGGCCTCGTCGATGTCGCGGTTGGTGGCGGCGATGACGCGGACGTCGACTTCGATGTCGTGCACGCCGCCGACTCGCCGGAAGACTTTCTCCTCGAGAAATCGAAGCAACTTGGCCTGCAACGGAGCGGCCATGTCGCCGACTTCGTCGAGAAAGACGGTGCCGCCGTCGGCGAGTTCGAGCAGTCCCTTCTTCCGGGCCTTGGCGTCGGTGAACGCACCGCGCTCGTGGCCGAACAGTTCGCTCTCGAGCAGGGTCTCGGACAGCGCGGTGCAGGTGATGTTCATGAACGGTCGGTCCGCCCGGTCGGAGTTGTAGTGGATCGTCTTGGCGACCAGGTCCTTGCCCGTACCGCTCGCTCCGCGGAGGAAAATCGTCGACGCTCCGCTGGCGGCGACGTCGCGGATGGTCTGGTAGAGCTCCTGCATGACGGGACATTGCCCGATGATCCGGTCGATGCCGAACCGCTGCTGCATCTGGTCGCGGAAATCGCGGACCTGGCGTTTGAGCCGGGTTGTTTCGAGCCCCTTGTCGACGACGAACATGAGCTCGTCCATCTTGAAGGGTTTGGTGACGTAGTCGAACGCGCCGAGGCGCATGGCCTCGACGGCGCTTTCGACCGAGGAATAGGCGGTCATCATGATGACGACCACGTCGCGATCATGCTCGCGCAGGTGGCGAAGCACGTCGAGTCCGGTGATGTCGGGCAGGCGGTAGTCGAGCATGACCAAGTCGTAAACGTCGTCGGTGAAGCGGGTCAAACCGCCGTTGCCGGTCTCGGCCTCGTCGGCGATGAAGCCCTCTTCGGTGAAGCGCTGCTTGAGGGACCAGCGGATGAGCTTCTCGTCCTCGATGATCAGGACCCGGGGCTTTTTCATGCCACCGCCTCGACGGAATCGGCGCTGACGGCACCGTCGTTTTTCGGCAGATCGACGAGGACGGTCGTGCCCTCACTCTGCCGGCTTTCGACCGAGATCGTGCCCCCGTGGGCGACGACGATGTGTTTACAGATGGGCAACCCCAACCCGGTGCCCTTGGCCTTGGTGGTATAGAACGGCTCGAAGGCGTTGCTCTTGACCTCGGGAGGCATGCCGTGCCCGTCGTCGCTCACCGTGATCCGCACCCATTGGTCGGTCTCGGTCAACTCGAGCCGGACGACGCCATCGGGCGGACTGGCGTGGGCGGCGTTCAGCAGCAGATTGGAGATGACCTGCTGCAATTGCGCCTCGTCGACGTCGGCGATGATGTCGGCGTCGAGCCCGCTGCACTTGACGTGGATGTCGCGAATGGCCGGCTCCTCGCCCAGGAAATTGAGCACGCGCTTCAAGACGGCCCCGATCGGATGGGGGCGGCGACGCGGCGGCTTGGGTCGCGAATAGATCAACGCGTCACGCACGGCGGCGTCGAGCCGGTCGATCTGGGCCATGATCTCGTGGAGCACCTCACGATGGGGATGCTCGCGGGGCGTGCTCTGGAGAATCACCTGGATCGCACCGGAAATGCCCGCCAACGGATTCTTGATCTCATGGGCCAGGGCGGCGGCGAGCTGCCCGACCGAGGCCATGTGGTGGGCCTCGTCCAGCCGGGCCTGCATGCGCTCGCGCTCGGCGAGGCGGATCTTGGCGGTGAGATCCTCGCGATAGGTCTCGAGCATGACGGCCAATTCGAGGTCCAGCAGCTTGTCGAGCGCGTCGGACGTTTCCTCGACGGCGGGTAAGCCGGTGGCACGAATCAGCGAGGTGAGCTGCTGACGAACGATGCTCATGGCAATGAACATGTAGCGCTGGGGCAGTTCGACTCGAACGTGGGTCCGTCCGATCCGGGACCGCAGGTTGAAATAGTCATCATCGTAGCGGCCGTCGAACAGGCCGATCAGCCAGCGATTGAGCGTTTCGGTCAGCACCTTGATCCGCCCGGGTTCGGCCTCGAGCAGTTCCCGGGCGCCTTGATCCTCCATCAAGATGGCGTAGAACTGCTGCGTGACCTCGGGCAGCCGTGGCCGCAGCACCGACCCGATCGCCCGGAGCCGGTCCGCCTCGGCGTCAGTAAAGCCGACGTAACGCTTCATCGCTTCGTAGTGCTGATCGGCCACGTTGTCATTATACCCCTCATCACATCGAGATGCTCTATTCCCAGGGCGCGCGATACAACCCACCACGCCGTTCGCGTGACGGATTCCTCCTGCACGATGAGTGCCACCACACGAGCGTATGATCACGGGACGGCATCATGACGACGATGCGTCGCGCACCGAGCCCGGCACAACCGGTGCGCGATTATCCGCAAACATCTCGGAATACCACGCAACGATCGAATCGGTTTCGCGAATGTTGCCGCTCCGATGATCGGTGGCATCGCATTTGCTCATGACGGTGCGGCGGCGGACATGCGGTAGCCGCCGTTGACGAGAACGGCCGCCGGTCGTATAGAGGTTCGAGGTGAACCGTGCGGTCGGGTCTTCATGACTCGCCGGGGGACGTTCGACCCCGTTTCCGTCGAACTGTGGAGGACACCGGGGATGTTCGTGCGCAACCACATGACACCGGACCCGGTCACGGTGGGTCCGGAAACGCCGATTACCGAGTTGTCCGCGCTGCTCGATCGGCACAGGATTCGGCACGTACCCGTGGTCGATCAAGCCGGTCGCCTGGTGGGCATCGTGACTGATCGCGACGTCCGGTCCGCGACCGGGTATGACCACGACGGCAGCCTGGCGCTCAAGACCGAAGACATCATGACCGCCGACCCGGAGACCATCGGCGGCGATGCTCCGCTTGAAGACGTGTTGTCGCGACTGTGTGAGCGCCGCATCGGCGCCCTGCCGGTGCTCACGAACAATCGGCTCATCGGGATCATTTCGCGTCATGACGTGCTGCAGGCGATGTCGACCATTCTCGGTTTGGACCGTCCCGGTCGACGGATCGAGGTGGCGCTGCCGGATCGCAACTCCGATCTTGCGACCGCGTTCACGGCCCTCAATCGGGTTGACGTGGAATTGATCAGCGCCGTCGCCGCTCGGGTCCGTGACGACGGGGATGAGCCGGCTTTGTATTTGCGCGTCACCGGTACCCATCAGGCGCGGATGGAATCGGAACTCAAACGCGCGGGACTGATTCTGCTGGTGCCGGAGAATGAACTGGCCCGTAAGTCACCGTAACACGCCGCATCCGTAACCGACCGATGCCGCAAAACCGACCGTGGTGACAATGACGTGGCACTTGAACTGCTTGGGTGCCCGACAGGTATCGGGTCACGTCCAAGCCACGCGGTTCGGTGCTATCTGAACGATGCGAAGCGCAACATCAACATCGGGGACTCGGCTCGACCGGACCGTTACGACACGTTGGGGGATGCGGTTCACGACGATTGCATTCGCCGCTTGCACCGGCGCCCTGCGCCCGATGGCCCGCGCAGCCGACCCACTGAATATCCCGTCCACGCAGCCGGTCGAACCATCGCCCGCGACCGAACATTATCTGCTCATCGCAACAAGATTCTGCAGGTTAGTAGTACAGTGCGTTCCGGGTGTTGCCCGTCATCTCGATACCGCGGGAAGGATGAACTGTCGTCGTCGGATGAGCGACGACGAATTTCAGGTGCATGTCGGCTGATTCTGCCGACGGAATGAACGGCGAGGTGACGTGAACAACCCTACGGAGGTGCAGGCGTTGAACGGTGCGAACGATCCCGTCGACAAGACGACCCGCCGATCCGTGGTTACCACCCTGCTGATGGGGGTGGGCCTGGCGGCCGGTTACGGGCTGGGGCTTTGGCACTTCTTTCGGTACCTGGTGCCGCTGGGTCGACGTACGGCGTCACGTGAAATGTTCGTCGGCACGCTCGCCGACATCGCGGTCGGCGCGAGCCTGACCGTCCGAGACCCGCGCGGTCGTGAAATCAACATCGTGCGCACCGGCGACGATGCGGATAACCCTGCGCAAGGATTCAAGGCGCTGTCGAGCCAGTGTCCACACCTCGGCTGTGCCGTGCATTGGGAAGCCGCCAACAACCGGTTCTTCTGTCCCTGTCATGAGGGCGTCTTCGACAAGCAGGGCATCGCTCAATCCGGACCGCCGGCGGCCGAGAACAAGAACCTGGCGAACTACGAAATGCGTGTGGACGCCGCGTCGGGTTGGGTCTTCGTCATGGTGACCGAGGAGGCACGGTATGGCGTCTGACCCGTCGAGCGGATCGCCGCAACAAACCCGCACCACGAGCGGTCGCTTGTGGCAAATGCTGCCCATGGACTGGGGCAAGGTGCAGGAAGTCACCAACGAGCCGGTCCCCGGTCACATCAAGCGCTGGTGGTTCGCGCTGGGGGGGACGCCGGCCTACCTGTTCTTCATCCAGATCACGACCGGCATTCTGCTTTCGTTCTACTACGTGCCGTCGACCGACCACGCCTACGAAAGCGTCTCGGCCATCACCTACGGCATTCCGTACGGCTGGTTCATTCGCAGCATCCACAAGTGGGCGGCGAACCTGATGATCATCACGGTGCTGCTGCACATGTGCCGGGTGTTCTTCTCGTGCGGATTCCGACACCCAAGGCAACTGAATTGGGTGATCGGCTGCGGATTGCTCATGGGCACGCTTACGCTCGGCTTCACCGGCTATTCCCTGGTGTATGAGCAACTCAGCTATTGGGGCATCACCGTAGCGGCGCAACTGACCGCGACCACGCCGTTCGTGGGCGACCTGCTGGCGTCGTTTATGCGCGGCGGCGACGAGATCGGCCCGAACACGTTGACGCGCATGTACAACCTGCACGTGGGCATCCTGCCGGTGGCGCTCATCCTCCTGATCGGGCTGCACGTCGCGGTGCTTCGGCTGCACGGCGTGTCGAACCTGTCGTTCGCCGAACCGACGGACACCGGACCGTCCGACGGGGGCGCGCCGGCGTCGCGCCGGCTCGGGGTGCGCGCCATGGCGCTGCTCGCGGCAATGTGCTCGCTCGGCTGCCTGAGTGCGGGGGTGTGGTATCACGACGCGGTCCAGTTGATCGCCTACAAATTGTCGCCCGAGTCGAGCCGGGTGTTCTGGATCGTGTTCTCGGTCATTCTCGCCACCGCGTCGGTGCTGCTCTACAAGGGTCACACCTACGGATTGTTGCTCTGGCTGTTCGTCAGCATCCTGACCTGCGGCAAGATGCTCTTCGAGGTGGCCAACGGCGAAGCGCTCAACGCGCCGGTCTGGATCGCCGGCGCGTTGGTGCTCGGCGTCACCATCGTCTACGGCGTCATCCGGCACGCGGACTTCGTCGAGGCCAAGGGCGACGACAAGCCGTTCAACTTTTTCCCCGATCACATCATCACCGAGCTGATGATCGGGACCCTGTTGCTGTTTCTGCTGACCCTGCTGACCCTGGTCTTCCCGGCCGGTCTCGGCGACAAGGCGAATCCGCTGGTCACCCCCGAGCACATCAAGCCGGAATGGTATTTCTTCTTCCAGTTCCGCCTGCTCAAGCTGACCGGCCTGACCGCCGCGGTCGGCCTGACCGGCGCCCTGCTGGTGCTCGTGGTGTTCTGGCCATGGGTCGACGCATTGCTCGAAAAACTCGCGCCGGGCAAGGACCTCGGCGTCTACGTGGGAATCGTGGCGTTCCTGTTGTTCCTAACATTCACCGTGTGGGAATCGATGACGTGATTCCAATGCGGAATTCGGAGTTCGGAATGCGGAATTCACGTTTAGCGGCGACCCGACGGGGAGCGCGTTTTTTACGCCGGGAGTTATGTGCTCCCCTACGGGTCGCCACTAAACAATCGAATAGGGGTCATCTCTTATCTTCACTCCGCACCCCGCATCCCGAATTCCACACTGAAGGAAGGGTTGTACGATGTCGTTGAATGCCAAACGAATCGTTGTGTTTGTTCTCGGGGTCGCGTTGTGTGTTTCGCTGATCATTGTGGCGAACACCGAGTCGCGTCGGCACCTGCCGATGCTCGAAAAGCCGATGGCCGAGGTGCTGGCGCTGGTGCCCGAGAGCAGTCGGAACTGCATCGATTGCCACAGCCAACAGAACCCCGGCATCGTCGACCATTGGAAGACGAGCACCCATGCCGAGAAGGGTGTGGGGTGTGCCGAGTGTCATACCGCGGACAAGGGCGACGTGGACGGCTTCGATCATTACGGTGTGCACATCGCCACGGTGGTGACGCCGATGGACTGCTCGCGGTGTCATCCCAACGAAGCCGAGGAGTTCGCGCACAGCCATCACGCCGCCGCGGGCAACATTCTCGCGTCGTTGGACAATTTCCTCGCTGAGACGGTCGAAGGCGCGCGCGTGCCGTTCAATCCGCACTCGAAGACACCGGGGCGAGAGATCGACATGGTCAACGGGATGGCCAGCGCGTTCACGGGTTGTCAGCAATGTCACGGGAGCAAGGTCGCCCTGCAGAGCACCGACGGCGGCATGATCACGGTGGATGATCTCAAGCCCGGCCCGGACGGCAAGCCGACCAACGCGGAAGTCGTGACCCGTGTGGTACGCAGTGAGACCGACGGTCGACCGCGCTATCATCCGGGAACCTGGCCGAACACGGGCATCGGTCGGCTGAACCTGGACGGGTCGCGCGGCTCGTGCTCGGCGTGCCACAGTCGACACGACTTCTCGCCCCGCCGCGCCCGCCAGCCGGAGAATTGCGGCAAGTGTCACCTCGGGCCCGATCATCCGCAGAAAGAGATCTACGAGGAGTCCAAACACGGCGTGGCCTATCGCGACCTGCGCGAGCACATGAACCTGGATGCCGAGAAGTGGGTGCTGGGCAAAGACTATACGCAGGCCCCGACCTGCGCGACCTGCCACATGTCGGCTCACACGAAGGATGCAAGAGTCACGCACGATCCCGGCCGGCGGATTTCGTGGACCAATCGGCCGCCGATCAGTCTGGTGATGGATACCGACGCGCACCACCAGGTGGTCAAGGAGACCGACCCGCAGGCGCGGGCGAAGTTGGTCACCGATACGTGGCGCGACAAACGCAGTCGAATGCAGGACGTCTGCTCACACTGTCACACGCCCGAATACATCACCGGGTTCTACAAGCAGTACGACGATTTCGTCGTGCTCTACAACGAAAAGTTCGGCAAGCCCGGCCAGGCGATCGTTGGAGCGTTGCGCGAGCACGAGCTGATCACCGAGCTGGATTTCGATGAAGAGATCGAATGGACCTGGTTCTATTTGTGGCATCACGAGGGACGCCGGGCCCGACATGGAGCGTCGATGATGGCGCCCGACTACGCGCATTGGCACGGCATGTACGAAGTTGCGGAACGTTTTTACATGGAACTGATACCCCAGGCCCGCGAGATCACCGCACACGCCGCCGCGGAGGGCAAGACCGACGCGGCGCAGGCGGTCAACGCCGTAATCGACGCGATCCTCGCCCGACCCGAACATGCGTGGCAAGGGGCGGAGTGAATATCGGAATGCGGAATACGGCGTGCGGCGTGCGGCGTTTGGGACGCCGTTGCGCTTGAGTGACGGACATCGGACCTCTATAGTTGGCTCGTTCATCCTTGGACTCGAGGTTCGATGTCGATGACGAATAACCCTCGCATTGGGAAAGTCGGGACGCAGGTGTTTCGGGTCGAGCCGGCGCACCTGATTGATTTTCTGGGTGACGACGCGCCCGGCGTGCTCGCCACGCCGTGGCTGATCGGCTTTCTCGAACGCACCGCTCGATTGACGGTGGAAGAAGATCTGGATCCGGGCGAAGTGACCGTCGGCGTCGAGATTACCGTCAAGCACCTCGCGCCGACCCCCATGGGGCAGGAAGTGACGTGCACGGCCCGGGTGGTCGGCGTCGACGACGGGGTGATCAGTTATCAGATCGAAGCCCGCGACGGGCACGAAAAAGTCGCGCAGGGGTTTCATCGCCGGCGCGCGATTCAGGTGGCGAGATTCGGGCGGTACGTGAAGCGTAAGGCGAGTCGTCCGTAACGATCGCATTCAGAGATCGCCCGCGACCCACCCGACGAGATCTGCTGGTGCGAGAATCATTTCTGCTGGTGCGAGAATTCTGCTGGTGCGAGAATCATTTCTCGCACCCACCCGACGCGGGAATCCTTTCCCGCGCGCCTACGCAGGAAAGGATTCCTGCGAACCGAGGGGCGAGATGGGAATCTCGCCCCGGCACCCAAAGGCGAGTCGTCCGTAACGATCGCATTCAGAGATCGCCCGCGACCCAAGCGACGAGATTGGCAAAGAACCGGGCGTACCATTCGCCGACCTGCACCGGTTCGGCATCGGGGCCGGCGGCGTCAACACGCTGATCCCCCCAATCGACGAAACCGCCGACCCAGTGCGGAGCGACGTCGGTGGCCAGCGCGGCGACACGACCCGCGCCGCGTTGCCCCGTCACCAGCAGCGGTGACGTTGCTCCCTGCTTGAACGCATAGCCGTCGTCTGCCCGCTCGACCGCGACGTGACGCAGTTGCAAAATCGTTTGCGCGTCGCGGCGGGCGGTAAAGCGATTGTACCCGCCGACACACGGCGGACGATGCCACGGCAACCCATCGACGATCGGATGGTCGGCGACCTTGTCGATCAGCACCGGCTGGGCGGAATTGACGCGATCGTCCCCGTCGACCAATTCGACCGGGAGCACGTCGGCGATCGGCGAACCGGTGTATTGGCGCTCGGCTCCGCTGAACGATTCCCACCCGCCGATCATCAACAGCCCGCAGCCGGCGATGACCTGCTCGACCAATGCCGACATGCCCGCCTTGCCGAAATGGCGAGCCGGATAATCGCTCAGGATCAGGCAGCGCCGGCCGGATAAATCGTCGAACGGCACCGAACGGTCCGACGGAACGTGCTCGAAAGCCAACCCATGATGCGTCAGCACACCGGCCAGATAGCTTGCCGCGCCGCCGAGGTCGTCATCACCCATGTAGAGAATGGACGTGCTCATAGGACCCATTATAATACATGGTTCGATTGTGCGGGAGCGGGCCGGCCCGAACGCCCGTCATTCTCACAACCTCGAGCGACCAAGGGAGTAAGCACCTTATGGGTTCAGGCAACGCAATTGTCGGCCAGAGTGGTGGGCCGACATCGGTGATCAACGCGACGCTCGCGGGGGTGATCGACGGCGCGGCTGCGTCCGGCTCGATTGACCGTCTATACGGCATGCCGTTCGGCGTCGAGGGTTTCATGGCCGGCGGCGTCGTCAACCTGTCGGCGCAATCGGCGGCGACGGTCCAGGGTCTGCGTAACACGCCGGGGAGCGCTCTCGGGTCCAGCCGGCACAAGCTTCAGGACGCCGATCTCGAACCGATTCGCGCCGGGCTCGAGAAGCACGACATCCACACGCTGTTCATGATCGGCGGCAACGACACGATGGACACGATGCACCGGATCGAGGCCTATTGCCGCGATCGGGGTTACGCTCTGCACGGCGTGGGGATTCCCAAGACTGTCGACAACGATCTGTTCGGCACGGACCACACGCCGGGGTACGGCTCGGCGGCGCGGTACGTGGCCATGTCGGTCATGCAGGCGGGGATGTTGGCGCGGGACATGAAACGGGTCGATCAATTCGTGGTCTTTCAGTCCGTCGGGCGTGACGCGGGCTGGCTGCCCGCCGCGGCCGCACTGGCCAAACGCGCCGAGGACGACGCACCGCACCTGATCTACGTGCCGGAACGCGCGTTCGATCGCGAGCGATTCATCGAGGACGTCAAGAATTGCCGCAAGCGATACGGCTGGTGCTCGATCGTGGTGGGCGAGGGCGTGATGGACGCCGAGGGCAAGCCGGTGACCGGCAGCGACACCACCGACAAATTCGCGAACGTCGAGTTCGGGGCGATGGGCGGCGTGTCGGTGGGCATGGTACTGCACCAGATCGTCACCGACGCTACGGATTGGCGGGGTGAGTTTCAGGTTACCGAGTCCTTGCAGATGTGCGCCGCCGACCGCGCGAGCAAGACCGACGTGGACGAAGCCTACTTGGCGGGGCACCGGGCGGTCGAGCTGGCCGACGACGGCGCGACCGGCGTGATGGTGACCCTCGAACGGGTCAACGGCGCGGCGTACGACTGCACGACCGGGACGGTGGCGCTCGAAGTAGTGGCCGCACGCACCAAGCCGATGGACGACCGCTACATCAACGAAGCGGGCAACTTCGTCACCGACGCTTTTCTCGACTACGTTCGGCCGCTGGTCGGTGAACTGCCCGAATACGTACGCCTGCAACCGTAACGCTCATGAACACCAAAGATACGAAGTATGCGACGTTCGCGCTGGTGCGCGAGATGATCGAGTCGGCGGAGATTGTCTCGAAGTTCGACGCGAGCCAGGCCGACGATGCGGTCGAGGCGATCCGCGCCGCCGGTAAACTACTGATGACCGGGGAGGGGAGCAGCCGGATTTTTCCCGCAAAGAATGCCATCGCCGCCGCGATGCGCGCCGGCGCGACCGTACAAATCATCACCGAGGGCAGCACGCAGGCCATGGCCTACGATCTTGAAACGTTCGTGGTCTTCGGGGCGTCGAACAGTGGCCGCACCAAGGAAATCGTGCGGCTGTGCGAGACGCTCACGCGGCGCGGGAACCCGAATGTGTTCGGGTTGACCGCGAACCATGACACGAAGCTCGAATCGGTCGCCGCCCGAACCTACGTGCTGACGTGTGGTCAGGAAGAAGCCATCGCCGCGACCAAGAGCGTGGTCGAACAGGCGCTCTTTTATCGTTCAATCGTGGCCCGGTTGACCGGCGGCTCGTTGGCGGATCGGCTCGATGGATTGGGTCGGATGATCGGCGAGACGTTGGGCATGTCCATCGATCCCGGGATCACGCAGGCGATCGCCGACGCCGGGGTCGTTTACATCGCCGGCCGGAACGACGGGGTGGCCGAGGAACTGACGCTCAAGACCAACGAGATCGCGCGGAAGAAGTCCGACTTTCTCGAGGGCACCTACGCGTTTCACGGCATCGCCGAGGTCATGGACGCCGGGGACGTGGCGATCTTGATCGATCCGGCCCCGGCCGAGTGCGAGAAGTACAAGGCCGAACTGGTCGACGGCGTGGGGATGAAAGTCTTCGCCATCGCGCCGAACGACACCCCGTTTCCGACCCTCTGCATTCCCGAAGCGGGAGACCTCTCATCGTACGTCGAATTGGCGGCCGGGTGGAATCTGTTGGTCGAAGTCGGCCTTGCGCTGGGCCGGAACCTGGACGAAGCGGAACGGGCGCAGAAGGTCGGGTACGTATAGCCCGATAACCGATCACGCATGCGTTGTCGTCGACGACATGATGCGCAGCCGTTGGGGGTGCTTGATCTTGGGACGATCGGCGGTCTCGTCGTCGAGCATGGCGAGATAGCGATTTCGATTCGTGCCGCGGGCCATGCGACCGGCAACGGTCTTCATCAACCATTTTCGGGGAACGGGCACGACGGCATCGACCGGGCAGTCGGCCTGAGTCGCCCGACGTTCAATCTCGGCGAGGGTGATGTCGGCTTGATTCTCGTCCTCGGGCTCGAACAGAATCACCAGTCGATCCGTCCCGCCCTGATGATCCGGCAGGCCCAACGCGACGACCCGACCCTCGTGCACGCCTTCGACCGACGAGGCCACCGCTTCGATCGGCTGGGGATAGACGGTTCGTTCGCCGACCACAATCCCGTCGGATTTGCGGCCGAGCACGTAAAGATCGCCGTCGCGCAGATAGCCGAGGTCGCCGGTGTACTGCCATCCGTCGTGGTCATGCTCGACGGCCGTTTCGGTTCGGGCGTAACCCGCGAACATCGCATCGCCCCGCACCGCAATCTCGCCGACCTGTCGATCCTGCGCCGGTCGCCCGGCTTCGTCGACGATGCGGATCGACGTGCCGTCAATCGCCCGACCGCAAGCCAACACGTCGATGGCCACCGCCTCACCCGTCGCATCGACGATGCGGTGATGATCGATCAAATCCCGGTAGGCCACGCGATGCACGCGCGGTGGGCATTTGAGTGAAGTCTGCGCGACCGCAAAACCGTTCTCGGCCATGGTGTATGCGATACCCAGCGCGGCGGGGTCGAGTCCACACGGCTGGTAGCGGGCGGCGAAGGACCACATGGTGTCGGCACGGCAGAGATCGGTGCAATTGATCAACGACCGCAACGAGGAGAGATCGCACCCGACCCGATGCGCAGCGGGCACGCGATCGGCGAGCAGCGCGACGGCGTAATTCGGCATCCAACACAGGGTTCCGCGGCGCTGGGTAATGGCTTCGAGCAGCGCGACCGGCCGGTTCACCCAGGCATGCGGCGACACGAGCACGAGCTCGGCCCCGGTCATGATTGCTTGAAGCAAACCCGCCATCAATGCGGCGTTGTCGTGCAGTCGCAGCGGCAGGACGATCACGTCGGCATCGTCGGTCGCCATCGCCTGGGCGTAGTGACGTACTTGATTGCAGACGGCTCGGTGCGTCAGCGCCGCGCCTTTGGCCCGGCCGGTGGCGCCGGTGGTGAACTGAATCAGCGCCAGGTCGTCGCCGGTAAGATCCGGCAATTCGCTCGTGTCGACCGGGCTGACCTCGTCGGCGAGTTCGTCGGTGATCACGCAAACACCCAACGCCTCGCGGTCCGAATCATCGCGATCGCCCGTAGCGGAATCGAGCACGACCGCCTCGGCTCCGATTCGCGCGATCATCTCGCGCAGGGCGTTGCCATACCCGGCATTATCGGTGTGTCGGATCGGCGGCAGACACGCGGGAACGAGTCCGCCGAGCATGGCGCCGAGAAACGCGGGGATCTCCGACGGCCCGTAGGGCAAGGCGATCAGCACCACGTCGCCGCGACGCAGACCCTGCTTGCGATAGAGCTTGAGGAATCGCAGGGACGCGATCAGCAGCTCGCCGCGCGTCCAGCGCAGCGCGTCACGGTCGCCGAATCGCAGCTCGAGCTGCGGTCGGCCCGGCGCGGCGGCGGCACGCGACAACTGGGCGCGGGTAAACGGTTGTGGAGTATCCGGCGTAAGGTTCCGACGAGAACGTGCGTTGATCGATCTCATGCAGCCGTCCTGTTTTATGATGCGGCACGGTGGTTCAGAACGTGCCGAGTGGCTGCACGCGGGCGACAGGATGCCGGGCGTGGCCCTCGTCGAGGGCGGATGGGCAGCGAAGCGAGGCCTGCACGCAACCGGTTTGATTATCGACACCCCGCAGGGCCGGCTTAGGCTAAAACCGTAGAATCAGCGGTGTTTTCAAGCATGTTGACAGCACGGGTCGGCTTTATTTCATGGGTCGGAACGTGCCCTGCTCGCAGGAGGCGACGAAGCACTCGGCCGTGGCCTTGAGTTTCTCCCACGCCTGGCGAATGCGATCCGCTTCGCGGGCGTCGATCTCGTTGTCGTCGGCGATGGAATTGCTCACGGCCAGGAGCATCGCTCCAAACTGCTGGACGAGTCCCTGGGTGGTCTGCAAGAGCTCCAGATCCGGCGTACCCTCGATCGGCTTGGGATTCTTGACGTAGAAGCCGTCGGCTCGGTTGCACAGCCAGTTGATCACCTCGGTCGATCCGGTGGCGTTCACGATCTCGGCGACGCGGTCCAGCGGATTGCGGGCGCCGCTCGTGTCGGGGTCGTCCTTGCTGTGACCCT
>Ga0299906_10002880_pt1 | contig 14207 bp, 13 predicted proteins | sample RVTome_14_FD_200259 | JGI IMG/M metagenome (GOLD analysis project Ga0299906, IMG submission 200259) | Soil microbial communities from uranium-contaminated site in the Upper Colorado River Basin, Wyoming, United States - RVT145D125 (version 2) ... | reverse complement strand
ACGAGACGCAGGTTCGACCGGATGAACTCGGCTTTGGCATCCTCGGCGGCGCGCACCTCGCGGCGCAGGGCGCTTCTCTCCACTCCGTCGAGGACGGGTTCCGAGGCCAGTCTGATCTCGGCTCTGCGGCCGATCTCGATCGCTCGAGCCAGGCGAACTTCGTCCTCGGCCGTGAGCAGGGTGTGCTCCGACACTTCCTCGAGGTAGATGCCGACTGCGTCGGCAGCCGCCACATCGCGGGCCTTCTTGGCCACGCCCCCCTCCTTCTCCGGGCTCCGACGCCAGACGAGCGCCATCGGGAAGCCTGGAAGGGCAACGTATCACGGGTTTGCATGGCTCGCAACGGCGGGGGTGGCGCCATTGCTGCGCCCCCTTGTTACCCTGGCACGGCTGGGGCACGGCGCGAGCCGCCCTGGTCATCGGGCTTTTCGGGAGTTGCACTGAATCGGAGAGCGATCATCGTCGCCGCCTTGGCGGCGCTGGCGGTCCAGGCATGTGCCGGGCCGGTTTCCATGATTGCGGGCGAGGGCGTTCGGACGCCCGATCCACCTCCGCCCGAGATCGCCGTGACCGTGCTGGCGGCCGACGACCTCACCCCGGTCGACGCCGACGTGACCGTCGCCGGACGCATGCTCGAGCACGACGAGTCGGGCCGCGCCATCGTCGAATGGCACGACGCGCCTCTCGAGCTGACGATCGGCGCTCAGGGATTCCACCCGGCCACCTTCCCGATCGTGGTCCTGCCGGTGGGTCTCGAGACCGAGGTGCGTCTCGACCCTGTGGTGCTCAACGGAACGGTCGTCACCCCGGATGGACGTGCCCTCCCTGCCGCCACCGTGACCCTCGGGGGAGAAGAGACCACGACCAACAAGAACGGGCGCTTCTCCTTCGTCAGGGCTCATGGAAGCGAGCTCGTGCTCACCCGGCCGGCGTGGGAGCCGCAAACCGTCGTGTGGGACGGCACGGAAGAGCGCATGGAGATCTCGATGCAGCCCCGCATGATCCGGGCGCTGCGCGTCGGCGGCGACAAGCCGGGCGACCCCGCCGTGTGGGATCACCTCCTCGACTTGGCCGGCGAGTCCGGCGTCAACGCCTTCGTGATCGACACGAAGGACGAGGGGGGGACGATCTTCTGGGACATGGAGCTCGCCCTGGCGCACGAGGTGGGCGCCGTCGACGTCAGGTACGACATCGACCAGGTGATCGCCGACATGGACGAGCTCGACCTCTACAAGATCACGAGGATCACGACGTTCCAGGACGACTTCCTTCCGCGCGCCCAGCCCGAGCTCGCCGCCCGGAACAAGAACACCGGCCGGCCATGGGAGAACAACAACGGGGTCACATGGCTCGACGCAACCGATCCCGCCTCGTGGGACTACCCGCTGGCCGTTGCCCAAGAGGCGTGCCGGCGAGGCTTCGACGAGATCCAGTTCGACTACGTCCGCTTCCCGTCGGACGGGGACATCTCGGTGCTCGAGTTCGACGAGCTGACCTCTGACGCCTACTACAGCGAGCCCAAGCAGCAGAGGCGGATCGAGACGATCAGCGCATTCCTCGAGAAGGCCCACGGCCTGCTCAACCCGATGGGGTGCGCGGTGGCGGCCGACATCTTCGCCATCACGCTCGGGAGCCCGAGCGACGAAGGCATCGGCCAGCAGCCGGGACCCCTCTCGAGCCACGTCGACGTGCTGTCGCCGATGATCTACTCCTACACCTACCCACCCGGTTGGGGCGGCTACGACGACCCGAACGAGCACGTCGAGGAGCTGGTCACGAACACCCTCGACGCCGGGATCCCGAAGCTCGAGGGCTTCAGCATCTACCGGCCGTGGCTGCAGCGGGCCTTCATCACGGACGACGAGATCCTCTCGATCCAGCAGATCGCCGAGGATCGCGACATGGGGTGGATGCTGTGGTCGGCCAACACCGTGTTCGACCTGGGCCATCTTCCCCCGGTCATCGACCGGTGACGCTCGGAGACCTCGAAGCCGATCTCATCGAGTGCGTGCGGTGCCCGCGCCTCGTCGAGTGGCGCCAGCGCGTCGCCTCCGAGAAACGGGCGGCGTTCGCCGATGAGCAGTATTGGGGTCGTCCCGTTCCCGGATTCGGCGACCCGGAGGCGAGGCTCGTCATCGTCGGCCTTGCCCCGGCAGCCCACGGAGCGAACCGGACCGGGAGGATGTTCACGGGTGACCGGTCGGGGGACTGGCTCTACAGAGCCCTCTACCGCGCCGGGTTCTCGTCACACGAGCGTTCGGTCAGGCGAGACTCCGATCTCGTGCTGACGGATGCCTGGGTGACCGCGGCGGTCAAGTGCGCCCCTCCGGGGAACCGTCCCGCCCCGTCCGAGAGAGACAACTGCGCGGCCTGGCTCCACGCCGAGCTCGACATGCTGCGTGCCGGTCGGGTATTCCTTGCCCTGGGTGCCTTCGGCTATCAGGCGGTGTGGGCGTACCTCTCACAGCGGGCGACCGTGCCGAAGCCGCGGCCCCGCTTCGCACACGGGCTCGCAACGCCGCTCGCCGACGGGAGGCACGTGCTGGCGTCCTACCACCCGAGCCAGCAGAACACGTTCACCGGGCGCCTCACCGAGGAGATGCTCGACGCCGCCTTGCGCAGGGCTGCCGAGCTCGTCGCTACCTGATCACGCTCGCCAGTTCGAGCGTCTTCAGATAGCGATCCTGGGACGCCAGCAAGTAGCTGAACGGGTTGCGGGCCACCCCGTCGCGGTGCAATTCGAAGTGGATGTGTGCAGACGCCGACTCGGCGTTGCCCGAGTCACCGACGTAGGCGACGATCTCGCCGGCTGAGACGAAGTCGCCGACCTCGATGCCTGCGGCGAACGCCGTGGCGGCACCTCCTTCACCGTCGTCGGTGCCCGGGGTGTCGTTGTCGAGGTGCATGTACCACGTCTCGAAACCGTCTGCGTGTCGGGTGTACAGAGCCCATCCGGACGTCGGCCCGTATTTCATCTGCTCCACGAACCCGTCGGCAACCGCCAGGATCGGGGTCCCCTTCGGGCTGAAGACGTCGGTGCCGCGGTGGCTCCTCCCGCCGGAGCGCGAGTCCCCCCAGTCGTTCGTGAAGTGGACGTCGAGGTCGTCGATCGGGAAATAGGCGAGCACGAAGTCCTCGTCCGCGGAGCCGGCGGCGCCTGCCGCCGTCGCCAGCACGCCAGTCGACGCCAGGACGATGGCGAGCAAGATCGAGAGTCTGCGGATCATCGGGAGATACCCCAGGATGAGGAAGGGCGCCGATGGCAGGGGCGCCGATGTGGAGCGAGACCATACGCTCGTCACTCTCCGTAGCCAAATCCGCCGCCCAGCCGGAACGGGTCTCTTTGGGCTGCGATCACGGCGCCCTCTATCCTTCGAGGCAACCCCGAGGAGCCCTCTCTTTGTCACGACTCGACCACGAAGCCATGCAGCGCGCCTCCATCGCCGGGCCGGGAGGCCTGGCAAGGCGCCGCCAGCAGGCGTGGGAGATCTACGAGAAGCTCGCGATGCCGTCGTCGACCGAGGAGGTGTGGCGCTACGTCGACCTCGACTTCGATCTCGCAGAGCTGGAGCTGGCGAATGGCGCCGGCATCCCCCTCTCCCGGCCCGAGGACGGAATCGCCGCCGGCATCGGCAACCCTTCCGGAGTCGCCTCCATCGTCGACGGCACGGTGACGACGGCCCAATCTGCATCGGCGGCCACCGTGACATCGGTGGGAGAGGTCGGTGACGATGGCTGGATCGACGCTCGATACGGCACTCTCGTGCACGCAGACCTCGACAAGTTCTCCGCCGCACACGTCGCCTTCTCGCACGACGGCCTGGTCGTCAAGGTACCGTCGGGGGTCGCACTGGCCGAGCCGGTCTACGTCGACGTCCAGGCGACCGGTGACGCTCTCTCGCTGCCGCACGTCGTCGTGGACTGCGAGGACGGCGCCGAGGCGTCCGTCGTCGTGAACTACCGGTCCGGAGACGAAACGGCTGCCGTCGTCGTGCCGCACCTCGAGCTCCATCTCGGGGACGGAGTCAATCTCGCCGTCTCACTCGTGCAGAATTGGGGCTACCGCACCGTAGGGATCGCCCAGGCTCGCGCCAGGGTCGGGCGGGACTCGACGCTTCGGCTCGCCGAGGCGGGGCTGGGGGGGAAGCTCGCCAGGTTCCAGCTCGCCATCGACCTGGAGGGCCGGGGCTCGAGCGCACACGTCATCGGCGCCTACTTCGGCGAGCGGGATCAGGTACTCGACTATCGCTACCTCATGCACCACGCCGGCCTCAACACGAGCTCGGACATGTTCCTCAAGGGGGCTGTCGAGGACACGGCGCTCTCCGTGTTCACCGGCCTGATCCGCATCGACGAGGGGGCGCAGCGAACCGACGCCTATCAGACGAACCGCAATCTGATACTCAGCGAGGGGGCAGCCGCTCAATCAGTCCCGAACCTCGAGATCCTGGCCAACGACGTCAAGTGTGGCCACGGTTCGACGGTCGGCCCGCTCGACGCCGAGCAGCGCTACTACTTGATGAGCCGGGGCCTCGAGCGCACCGCCGCCGACCGGCTGCAGGTGCGGGGCTTCTTCGAGGACGCCCTGGGTCGTTTTCCCGACCAGCGGGTCGCCGAGCCGATCAGGCGCTGGATCAACGGCAAGTTCCTCACGGCGCAACGCGAGGGAAGGGTCTGATGGAGCCGCGGCGCATCGCCAACCTCTCGGACCTGCCGGACGGGCGCGGGGTTCGCGTCGAGATCGGAGAGCACCGCATCGCCGTGTTTCGCATCGGGGACGACGTCTATGCGATCGGCGACAGGTGCAGCCACGCCGAGGCGTCCCTCGCCGAGGGGGAGCTCTTCGACTACGAGGTCGAGTGCCCGAGGCACGGATCCGCGTTCGACGTTCGCACCGGTCAGCCGGGGGCGCTCCCGGCGACGAAGCCGGTCCCCGTGTATGCCGTCACCGTCGACGACGCCGGCGACGTGTACCTCGCTGTCGAGTCCGTCGCCGAGGAGGCCCGATGACCGCCGCCCTCCGTGTCGGTGACCTCCACGCCGGCGTCGGCAACGTCCGCATCCTCAAGGGCGTCGACCTCGAGGTGCCGTTTGGCGAGGTGCACGCCCTCATGGGCCCCAACGGGTCTGGCAAATCGACCTTGTGCCACGTGCTCATGGGCAAGGACGAGTTCGACGCCGAGGGCTCGGCGGCGGTCGACGGCACGGAGCTGCTCGGACTCGGCGTCGACGAGCGTGCCAGGGCAGGGTTGTTCGAGGCGTTCCAGTACCCCGTCGAGGTGCCCGGTGTGACACTCGACGACCTGCTCGGGGAGATGCGATCCGCCCTCGAGATCGGGGACTTCGACGAGCGCGTCTCCGATGCCACCGAGCGCCTCGGCATGGAGCGCTTTCGGGGGCGTTCGCTCAACCTCGGTCTTTCCGGCGGGGAGAAGAAGCGATCCGAGATGTTCCAGCTGTCCGTCGCGGCCCCGAAGGTAGCGATCCTCGACGAGATCGATTCAGGCCTCGACGTCGACGCGGTGAGAGAGGTGGCAGGGCTCGTCGAAGGGCTCAGGTCGGACTCTCTCGGGCTCCTCATCATCACGCACTACAGCCGCATCCTTCGCTACATGCGGCCCGACCGCGTCCACGTGATGATCGACGGCCGCATCGTGAAGTCGGGAGGGCCGGAGGTGGCCGAGGAGCTCGAGGCGACCGGCTACGACGAGCTGCGCAGTAGTCCCGGCTCCGATCCGGCGCCTCCCGAAGACACGACGGAGTTCCCCTGAGTCATGGCGGGCATCCACTTCTCGAACCGTGAGGACGCCATCCAGTACCTGCGTGACCTCTCTCGCCTGTGGATCGGATGGCTCTTCGCGTTGGCGGCGCTGACGTTCACTCGGAGTTGGCTGACGATCGTCGCCGGGGTCGTCGTGTTGTGGGTGCTCTACAGGCTGGCCCGTCCTCTCCAGGAGCGTGTCGACAGGATCCTTCCCATCGAGGCCACGGCTACGGTCGACGAAGCCCGGGGCCGCCGCACCGATCGGGATCGGCTGCTCCGTTCCCTCGCATACGGCGTCGAGCCGATACGCGAGGCCTCCGACCTGGCCGCCGTCGGCTCGCGGTGGCTGGTCATGCGGCACGTGATCCTCGCCGCCACTGCGGCTGCGTTCCTGCTCGTCATCGTCGATTTCGTCATCTGAGAGGCTCGGCAAGGCGGATTAGGCTCGCAAGCGGCGGCGAGTCAGGAGCGGCGTGCGCATCGAGCGCGATTCGATGGGCGAGGTGAGCGTCCCCGATGGGGCGTACTACGGCGCGTCGACGCAGCGCGCCGTCGAGAACTTCCCCATCTCCGATCTCCGCTTCAGCAGGCGGTTCATCTGGGCGATCGGCCTGCTGAAGGGGGCGGCGGCGAGGGTCTCGGCAGCGGCGGGGCATCTCGATCCGGACCACGCAGGCGCCATCGCCGGAGCGGCCGACGAGGTTCGAGACGGTGCGCTCGACGACGAGTTCGTCCTCGACATCTTCCAGACCGGTTCGGGGACGTCGACCAACACCAACGCCAACGAGGTGATCGCCAACAGAGCGACCGAGCTGCTTGGAGGAGAGCTCGGCTCGAAGCTCGTCCACCCGAACGACGAGGTCAATTTCGGGCAATCCTCGAACGACGTCATCCCGTCTGCGATACACGTGGCGGCCGTCGCCGCCATCCGGGAAGAGCTCCTCCCTGCCCTCGACGGCCTCGCCAGGGCTCTGCGAGCCAAGTCGGCAGAGTTCACCGATGTCGTCAAGTCGGGTCGCACCCACCTCATGGACGCCACTCCGGTCACGGTCGGCCAGGAGTTCGGCGGCTACGCCACCCAGGTGGAGAAGGGGGCCAATCGGATCGAGCGGGTGTTGGAGGAGCTCGAGGAGTTGGCGCTCGGCGGCACGGCCGTCGGAACCGGGCTCAACGCCCCTGACGGCTTCCCAGCCGCCGTCATCGTCGAGATGGCGCGGGTGACCGGTTACGCCTTCCGCGAGGCAGAGGACCATTTCGAGGCGCAAGGTGCCAAGGACGCCGTGGTCAGCGCCTCCGGGGCCCTCAAGACGGTCGCCCAGTCGCTTTTCAAGATCGCCAACGACCTGCGCTGGATGGGGAGCGGACCGCGCACCGGCATCGCCGAGATCAGGCTGCCGTCACTGCAACCGGGCTCGTCGATCATGCCCGGCAAGGTGAACCCGGTGATGGCCGAGATGATGATGCAGGTGGCCGCGCAGGTGATCGGGAACGACACGACGATCACGTGGGCGGGTGCCAACGGCAATTTCGAGCTGAACGTCATGATGCCGGTCATGGCCCACAACCTGCTCGAGTCGATCTCGTTGCTCGCCAATGCCGCAGACACGTTCCGGGAGCGGTGCATCGAGGGCATCGAGGCAGACGTCGAGCGTGCCAGGGAGCTGGCCGAGCGCAACATCATCGTGGTGACCGCGCTCAACCCCCACATCGGCTACGACAAGGGGGCGGTCGCCGCCAAGGAGGCGTTCGCCTCGGGCCGCAACGTGCGAGACGTCGTCATCGAGAAGGGCTGGCTGACTGCCGAGCAGGTCGACGAGTTGCTCGACCTGAAGCGACTCACCGAAGGGGGAGTCGTCGAGTAGGTCTCTGGTCCCACTCTCGTTCGTGCGTCCCCTCATCGCATGTGTGCGATGCAGGGACGCAAGAACGGAAGGGGACGGTCAGGCGCCGACCGGTTCGGCGGACGTCGGGGCGAACGCCAGCAGGGCGATCAAACCGTGCATCGCCACGAGCAGGCTCACAGCCATCGGGGCGTATTCGGGGTCGACGTTCATTGGCGTGAGGTTGACGACCACCCCGTAAGCGAAGCCGACCGCGCCGACGCTGAGGGCGAGCGTGCTGCCGGACAACTCCAGGAGCCGGGCGATCCCGCCGAGCTTGTTCAGTTTGCCGAGGGCGAACAAGAGGGTGAAGGCGCCTTGGACGATCGGGACGAGTGCGAACGGGAGCATCGTCGCCGGGTGCTCCGTCATGAGGGCGTACGCACCCAGCACGATGGTCCCGACGGCGGCGACGAGGAGGGACATCGTGACGACGACGGTTCTCATGAGTGCACCTCCAAGGAGCGAGCGTGGGTCGTGGACCGCCTGTGATGCGATGGCCCGGCCGGCGATCGGAAGAGCGCCGAGCATCCAGCGAAGTCGCGCCGCCCGACCCTCGATCGACGCCCCTTCGCTGTCGTGCGCCAGGAGCCACTCACGATGCGGCTCGGGAATCAGCCGTGCGATGGCGCGGTGGAGGCGGCTCACGCGCGACCCTCCGCGGTTCGCGGAACCAGGCGCCGGGCCTCGGCGGCGGTGGCCACGGCGAGCCCGGTGGACGTGAGCCGGTAGGAGTGGCGGGGCGGCCTCCCGTCGACCCCGTCTTCCCATCGCGATTCGAGGTGACGCCGGTCTGCCAGCCGGATCAGGATCGGGTAGAGCGAACCGGATGCCAGGCCCGTCTCCCGAGCGAGGTCGTAACCGTGTCGCCACGCGGCCGGGTCGGCGGCGAGTGCGGCGAGAACCTTCCGGGTCTGCGGTGACGGTTTTCTGTCACGAGGCATGTCGTAACTCTACATATATAGAGTTAGGCTGTCCACTCGTTCGTGCGTCCCCTCATCGCATGTGTGCGATGCAGGGACGCAGGAACGGAAGGGGGACATCAGCCGGCCGCCATACGCCGCAGGACCATGTGGAGGATGCCGCCATTGCGGAGGTACTCCACCTCGACCGGGGTGTCGCAGCGACAGGTGGTGGCGAACTGGACGCTCGTTCCGTCCGGTCTCGTGGCAGTCACCATGACCTGCTGACGGGGCTGGAGGTGGTCGTCGACGTCGATCGAGTACGTCTCGGTACCGTCGAGCCCGAGCGTGGCGGCGTTCTCGCCGTCGGCGAAGGTGAGCGGGAGCACCCCCATCATGACGAGGTTGGAGCGATGGATCCGCTCGAAGCTCTCGACGATGACGGCCTTCACGCCGAGCAGGAACGTCCCCTTGGCCGCCCAGTCCCGTGAGGAGCCCATGCCGTAGTCCTTGCCGCCGAGGACCACGAGCGGCGTCCCTGCCGCCTGGTAGCTGAGGCTCGCCTCGTAGATCGATTTGATGGTGCCGTCGGTGAAGTCCGTCGTGTAGCCACCCTCCGTGCCGGGGGCGAGCTCGTTGCGGATGCGGATGTTGGCGAAGGTGCCCCGTGTCATCACCCTGTCGTTGCCTCGCCGTGACCCGTAGCTGTTGAACATCGAGCGCTCGATCCCGTGGTCGAGGAGGAAGCGTCCCGCCGGAGAATCCGGGGCGATGGATCCTGCCGGAGAGATGTGGTCCGTCGTGACGGAGTCCCCGAGCTTCAGCAGCACTCTGGCTCTCGCGATGGGCCGGATCGGCGCCACATCTCGTCCCAGGTCCTCGAAGAAGGGCGGTTCCTGGATGTACGTGCTGGCCGGATCCCACTCGTAGAGCGCCGCCCCCGTCATCGGGATCGCCTGCCACTCCTCCGAGCCCTCGAACACCGCTCCGTACTCGGTGGAGAACTGCTCCGTTCTCACGAACCGGGCCACGACCTCCTCGACCTCCCCGGGCCTCGGCCAGATGTCGGCGAGGTAGACCGGTCGGCCGTCGCCGTCGTAGCCGATCGGCTCTCTCGTGAGGTCGATGTCGACCGTGCCCGCCAGCGCGTACGCGACGACGAGCGGGGGCGACGCCAGGTAGTTGGCGCGCACGTCGGGAGAGATGCGGCCCTCGAAGTTGCGGTTGCCGGACAGCACGGAGGCGACGACCAGATCGTGGCGGTTGATGGCAAAGCTGATGGGCTCCGGAAGCGGCCCCGAGTTGCCGATGCACGTCGTGCACCCATAGCCGACGAGGTAGAAGCCCATGGCTTCGAGGTCGTCCATGAGCCCGCTCTCGGTGAGGTAGTCGGTGACCACCTTCGAGCCCGGCGCCAGCGACGTCTTCACCCACGGCTTCCTCGAAAGACCTCGCTCACGTGCCTTCCTGGCGACGAGGCCGGCACCGACCATGACGTCCGGGTTCGAGGTGTTGGTGCACGACGTGATGGCGGCGATGACCACGTCGCCGTGCTCCAGGAGGAACCGCCTCCCGTCGTACTCCACCTCCACGGAACCGTCGCCGTCGGGAGTCGCCTCGCCGACGACGCCTCCGCCTTCGTCGACCATCTCCTCCACCGTGCCCGGACCCGCCGGAGCGGCCTTCCCGAACGTCTGGGCGAGGTCGTAGCGCCACTGGTCCTTCATCCCGGCGAGGTCGATCCGGTCCTGGGGGCGCTTCGGCCCGGCGAGCGATGGCGTCACCGTCGACATGTCGAGGCGGAGGTCGGAGCTGTAGACGATGTCGTGTGCATCGTCGCGCCACATTCCCTGGAGCCGGTAGTACTGCTCGACGGTCTCGACCAGCGCTTCTGACCGCCCTGTGAGACGGAGGTACCGAAGTGTCTGGTCGTCGACGGGGAAGAACCCGACCGTTGCTCCGTACTCGGGCGACATGTTGGCGATGGTCGCCCGGTTGGCGACCGGCATGTCGGCCAAGCCCGGGCCGTGGAACTCGACGAACTTCCCGACGACGCCGTGTTCGCGCAGCATCTGGGTGACCCGGAGCACCAGATCCGTGGCGGTCGTGCCCTCGGCGAGCCTTCCTGTCAGCTCGAACCCGACGACCTCGGGCAGCAGCATGTAGATCGGCTGGCCGACCATCGCCGCCTCGGCCTCGATGCCTCCGACCCCCCAGCCGACCACGCCGAGACCGTTGATCATCGTCGTGTGCGAATCGGTGCCGACGAGGCTGTCGGGAAAGAGGTGGACCCCGTCGTCCCACGCCACCTTGGCGAGGTACTCCAGGTTCACCTGGTGAACGATTCCGGTCGCAGGCGGGACGACTCGGAAGTTGTCGAAGGCCGATTGACCCCACTTCAGGAACTCGTAGCGCTCCCTGTTGCGCTCGAACTCTCGCTCCGAGTTGATCTGGAGTGCCATGCCGCTGTTGAAGGCGTCCACCTGCACGCTGTGGTCGATGACGAGGTCGCTCTGTACGAGGGGGTTGACCTTCTGGGCCGCCGCCTCGTCGCCCGTCATCCGAACGACGGCGCTGCGCATCGCCGCCAGGTCGACGACCGCGGGCACGCCGGTGAAGTCCTGGAGGACGACCCGGCCGGGCGTGAACGCCACCTCGGTCTCCTCCACCTTGGAGGCGTCGTACTGGGCGAGCGCCTGCACGTCGTCGTCACGCACGATCACGCCGTCGTGCTTGCGGAGCACCGACTCGAGGAGGACCTTGATCGTGTACGGCAGCGAGTCGATGTCCCCGAGGTCTCTGAGGGCGTCGAGGCGGCACACGACGCGCTCCCCGAGCGGCGTTTCGATCGTGGCTCTCGCCTGGAAGGGGTCGTGCGTCATCTGTTCGTTCCTCGCGTCGTGGCTGGGTTCGTCTCCTCAGTAGAACAAACTCTACAGAGAGGCCCCGATCCCCCTCGCGGAGAAATCGGGGCCTCGATTGGCAGCGCTGGAAAGAACCAACGTTCTTGCGACGTGCTTACGGCTCGTAGAGGTCGAGGGTCACAGCGACGATCTGTCCGTCCGCGTCGACGAAGAGGTCGATCGAATACCAGTCGATACAACTCACGGCATCCAACGGCTGCGTACTGATCCTCAGGTATCCGTCGAGCCCACCGGGAGTACCGGTCGGTTCCGCTGCACATCGGGGATGTTCGCCGGTCACCGTGCGTCGGATGTCTTCGGAGGCGAGCAGGTCGATGAGCGAGACCGTGCCCGCTCTCGCCCTGAAGCCGTCAGCGCCGAGCACCCAGCGCGACGGATTTGCAAGATCGGCCCGCGGAATCGTCTCGACGATGTCGATGCCCAATCCGAGCGACACCTCAGGCGCCAGGGGGACACTGTCGAACGCTCCGGCGGCTCGGGAGAAGTCGACGAGCGCTTGCATGATCGCCGCTTCCGCCTCAGTTGCCGCTCGAGAGTCGTCGACGGGCCCCTCTTGTCCCGGAGGCTGCGTCGTCGCGCCGCCGGAGCTCGCCAGCATCGTGACAGGGTGACTCACGATGTCGATGCGGCGTCCATCCTCCGCCGAGTGGGTGAACACGGTGACGAGGCCCTCGGTGTCGGCGTCGAGCGTGTAGTCGATGTCGATCGAGTAGTCGCCCCAGCAGCCGGTGCCGCACGTGGCGGTGGCGAAGCCATCGGCGATCACCGTTCCGTCTGCGGTCACCTCGTACGCCACAGTTGCCTCGAAAACGTCGGCGATGCCTGTGATGGTGAACGGCGAGCCGACCGTGGCCCCGACCGCAGGTGCGTCGACGAAGACCTGGCCGACGATCCCCTGGTCGAGGTAGTCGGCTCTGACCACCGGTCCGTCGAGGACGATGCCCTCGCCCGAGAACACCTCCACGGGCTCGCCGTCGATCTCGAAGACGACCTCGGTGGCCTCGGGGAACTGGGTGGCCGTGAACACGACCTGCGTGAGCCTGGCGAACATGGTGGCCGATCCGCCACCCGCCTCGAATGTCGAGCTGAGGTCGATCGTGAGGCGCGTGTCTGCCGAGGCGTCACCCGCCCCGGCCTCGCCGAGCGTGACGCCCAGCACCTCTGTGTCCGGCGGGATCTCGGATGCGAGCGACGGGTACAGGGCGATCTCGTCTGCCGTCGGCCCTGCCACGAGGGCGTGGATCGCAGCGCGCAGATAGTCGCCGTTGGTTGCCTCGTCGACGGGGATTCCGTCGGCGACGAGCGGCACCACGAGTCGGTGCACCGGGACGAGCACGGGGGCCGGGTCCTCGGGAGACACCGGGTCCCCCACGAAGTACAGCGTCACGGGTGTCGGCTCACCGTTCGGCGGGGTGACGATCGTCGTGTCGGGCGTCGTGGTCGGCACGGGCGTCGTGACCGGCGGCGCCGGCTCCGTCGACAGCCTGCTGACCAACAGCGGGATGCCGACGATCAGCAGCACCGCGGCAGCCGCGAAGCCGACGAGCAGCAGTGGAGAGCGCCTCCGGGGTGGGGTGGACTGGGACGATGGGGAAGGTCGCAACTGGACCATGGTCTCCTCCGGGAACGGGGGAGCCTCCGGAGCCATCTGGATGAGACGGTACGTCAGCTCGCGCATCTTGGTGTCGTGTCGATCACTCATCGAGCAGCTCCTTGAGTCGTGCGCGAGCTCGCGCCAAGTGGCGCTTCACCGACCCCTCGGACACACCCAGCCGGGCCGCCGTGTCGGCGGGGGACAGGTCTTCCCAGTACGTGAGTACCACTGTGGCGCGCTGCTGCACGCTCAGTCGGTCGACCGCTGCGAGCACGTCGACGTCGATGTTCACGGGAGCTGCGGCCTCCGGAGCCGCCGCCTTGTGCTCCCTGATGCGTCGTCGCATGGTGCTGCGATGATGCGATCGTGCTTGGTTCAGGACCGAGCGGTAGAGATACGCCCTCGGGTTCGACACGGATGGCCATCCTTTCGAGCCGAAGGCCCGCAAGCAAGCGTCCGTCACGACGTCTGCTGCGTCGAACGGTCCGACCAGCCCTGTTGCGAAGCGCATCAGGTCGTCGGCGTACTTGCGGTAGATCTCCTCGTCGGTCATCTCGCCTCTGAGACGCCACAGACGGGGCGTGCGGGTGACGCGTCCCTCGCAAGCTACCCCCGTTGTTTCCGTTCCTGCGTCCCTCCATCGCAACGTTGCGATGGAGGGACGCAGGAACGGGCCCCACCAGATCAGCGCTCGTTCGATCACCCCGACCGAATGCCGGACCGCTCTCGCCCGCTCCTAATCTGGCCTGATGGAGCCGCTGCCGGTGACCGAGGGAGTCCTGTTCACCGATCTGTACCAGCTGACGATGGCGCAGCTGTACTTCCGCGAAGGCATCCACGAGCGGAAGGCCCAGTTCGACTACTCGTTCCGCAGCTACCCGGATTACGGAACCCACCAAGCCGGGTACTGCGTCTTCGCCGGGCTCGGCCCGCTGCTCGAGTGGATGGAGGCTGCCCGTTTCGGCGACCGGGAGCTGGCGCTGCTGGCGGGTCAGCTCGGCGTCAAGGGCGACCCCCTGTTCGGGGACGACTTCCTCGATTGGCTGCGCGCCAACGGCCACTTCGGGCAGATCGAGGTGAGCGCAGTCGCCGAGGGACGGGTGGTCCACCCGTTGGTGCCGGTGGCGGTGATCACCGGGCCGC
>Ga0299906_10002879_pt1 | contig 14210 bp, 11 predicted proteins | sample RVTome_14_FD_200259 | JGI IMG/M metagenome (GOLD analysis project Ga0299906, IMG submission 200259) | Soil microbial communities from uranium-contaminated site in the Upper Colorado River Basin, Wyoming, United States - RVT145D125 (version 2) ... | reverse complement strand
TCGCGCCGCTGGGACAGCGCAGATTCCGCAGCGTAGCATGCCCCTGATCCGCTGTCAAACATATGATACGATGGAAGTTCCGCCTGCACGCCCATGCTGCGCCTGCTCCGCATTCGCCACCTGGCGCTGATTGAATTCGCCGAGGTCGAGTTCGAGGCCGGCTTCAACGTCCTGACCGGCGAGACCGGCGCTGGCAAGTCCATGCTCGTCGAGGCGATCGGTCTGCTGCTCGGCGGACGCGCCACGGCCGACCTGATTCGTACCGGCGAGGACGCCGCCACCGTCGAGGCGATCATCGAGGACCCGCGGCGCGGCGAGATCGTCGTGCGGCGCGAGGTCACGAGCCAGGGACGGAGCCGCGCCTACGTCGACGGCACGCTCGCAACGGCTGCCGCCCTTCGCGAGGTGACCGGCGGGCTCGTCGAGCTGCACGGGCAGCACGAGCACCAGGCGCTGCTCGACCCCCTCGCACACCTGCCGCTCGTAGACGAGGTTGGCGGGCTGGCGCCACTCTCCGGCGAGGTCGCCTCGCGCTGGGCCGTGCTGCGGGAGCTGCGCGACCGGCGGGACCGCGCCCGGATGGACGGCCGCGAGAAGGCGGCCCGACTGGAGCTCGTGGAGTTTCAGCTCGGCGAGATCGAGAAGGCCGCGCCACGACCAGGCGAGGACGAGGAGCTGGCCGCCACGCGACAGGTGCTTGCCAACGCCGAGCGGGTGCAGCGCCTGTGCGAGGAAGGCTACGCGGCGCTGCACGAGAGCGAGCAGGCCGTGCTGCCGACGCTGGGACAGGTCTGGAAGCGCGTGGGGGAACTGGCCGCGCTTGACCGCGCTTCGAGGCGCACCTGGCCACCCGCGACGGGATCAAGGCACCGCTCGAGGATCTCGCGCTCGAGCTGCGCCGCTACGCCGACGGGGTGGACGCCTCTCCGGCCCGGCTCCAGGAGGTCGAGGAGCGCCTGGCGCTGCTCGAGCGTCTGAAGCGCCGGCACGGCCCGACCCTGCAGGAGGTGATCGACCGCGGGGCGGCGCTCGCACGGGAGCGCGATCTGCTCGTGGGAGCCGACGAGGCCTCGGGCGACCTCGAGCGCCGCCTGGCGGAGGCGTCGGCGGCATACCTCGAGACCGCCCGGACCCTGTCCGGGCGGCGTCGAGACGCCGCCACGGGATTCGGGGGGCGCATGGAGGCGCTGCTGCACGAGCTGGCCATGGCACGCGCGCGGTTCGAGGTCCGCTTCCGGCCAGGCGAGCCGTCCGAGGACGCCTGGGGCGAACGGGGAATCGACGAGGCGGAGTTCTACCTCTCGGCCAATCCCGGCGAGGACCCGCGGCCGCTGGCCCGCATCGCCTCGGGGGGCGAGCTGTCCCGCGTGATGCTCGCGCTCAAGACGATGTCGGTCGACGGCGACCTCTCGCGGACGCTCATCTTCGACGAGGTGGACGCCGGCATCGGCGGCCACGCGGCCGAGGTCGTCGGCACACGGCTGCGAGAGCTGGGCGAGCGCTCGCAGGTGATCTGCATCACGCACCTCCCGCAGATCGCGGCGCGCGGCACGACCCACTTCCACATCGACAAATCGGTCCGCGGCGCGCGGACGACGACGTCGGTTCAACGACTCGACGCCGAGGGTCGTATCGACGAGGTCGGGCGCATGATCGGTGGGGCGTCGGTCGGCGATCCGGTGCGGGCGAGCGCACGTCACATGATCGAGAGCGCTGCGGCACCGGCGGCGGGGCGGGGCGCACGGACACGGGCGAAAGGAAAACAGAAGGCGAAAGGCGAAGGCGAACCTGCCTGATGGCGAAGAAGTACCTCATCGAGACGTTCGGCTGTCAGATGAACGTCCACGACTCCGAGCGGATGGCCGGCCTGCTCGACCAGGCCGGCTACGAACCCACCGCGCAGGAGGCCGAGGCGGACGTCATCGTGATCAACACCTGCAGCGTGCGGGACCACGCCGAGGAGAAGCTCTACACGCGCCTCGGGGAACTGCGCGTGCTGCAGGAGGCGACGGGACGGGACGCCGTCGTCGCCGTCGCCGGATGCGTCGCGCAGCAGGAGGGCCGGTCGCTCCTCCGCGGGACCAACGGACACCTCATCGATCTGGTCGTGGGGACCCAGCGCGTCAAGGCACTGCCGATGCTGGTCGACCGGGCCGGGCAGTCACGGTTTCCCACGGTCGACATCGCCCCCCGGGACGACGTCTCGTTTCCGCTCGGCATCACGCGCCGCACGGACCCGGTGAAGGCCTACGTGACGATCATCGAGGGGTGTAACGACCACTGCGCCTTCTGCGTCGTGCCCCAGACGCGCGGCCACGAGCGGATGCGCGCCAGGGCGGACATCCTGGCCGAGGTCCGCGAGGCCGTGGCCTCGGGCCGGCGGGAGATCCACCTGCTGGGACAGATCGTCAATCACTACGCCGCCCCCGACGAGGCCGGCTGCGACTTCGCGGCGCTGCTGGCCGCCGTGGACGAGGTGCCCGGCGTCGAGCGCATCCGGTTCGCCAGCCCCCACCCGCGCCACACGGGGCGCCGGCTCATCGAGGCCGTCCGGGACCTGCCGCGCGTCTGCAAGCACCTGCACCTGCCGGTCCAGTCCGGATCCACCCGCGTGCTCGCGGCCATGCGGCGACGTCACTCGCGCGAGCAGTACCTGGATCTGGTCGCGCAGATTCGCGAGACCGTGCCCGGCATCGCGATCTCGACGGACATGATCGTCGGCTTCCCCGGGGAGACGGCGGCCGACTTCGACGACACGCTGTCGCTGACCGCGGCGGTCGGCTTTCACAGCATGTTCTCGTTCAAGTACTCGCCCCGGCCCGACACGCTCGCCAGCAAACGCATGCCGGACGACGTGACCGAGGACGAGAAGACGGCGCGCATCGTCGCGCTCCAGCGCCTGCAGCGCGGCATCCAGACCCGACTGCACGAGGAGGCGGTGGGGCAGGACGTCGACGTTCTCATCGACGCCACGAGCCGGCGCCGGGACGAGGACATCTCCGGCAGGACGACCGGCAACACCGTAGTGAATCTGCCCGTGCCTGCCGATACACAGGGTGGCACGGATCCGGGGGCCTGGATCGGGAGCACCCTGAAGGTCCGTATCACCCGCGCCGGACCGCACAGCCTGCGGGGCGAAGCGCTCGTGGCCACGGCGGCCGGGAGCGGGGAAGGGGCGTCATGCTGATCGAAATGAGTATCCAGGGGCTGACCCTGGACCCTGTCGCCAACACTCCCATCGTCCTCCTCAAGGACAAGCGGGGAGCCCGGGTGCTGCCCATCTGGGTCGGCGTGGCGGAGGCCAACGCCATCGCCCTGCAGATCGAGAACGTGTCCCCGCCGCGCCCCATGACGCACGACCTGCTCCGGAACGTGATCGACGACCTCGACGGGCACGTCGACCGCGTCGTCGTGAGCGACCTGCGGGACAATACCTACTTCGCGATCATCCACCTGACCGTGAGGGGAGAGCGGGTCGCGATCGACGCCCGACCGAGCGACGCCATCGCGCTCGCCCTGCGCACGCGGTCGCCCATCCTGGTCGACGAGGCCGTCATCGAGAACGCCAAGCCGCTCGAGGCGTCGACGGATCCGGCCGACAGCGAGCAGCTCCAGAAGTGGCTGGAGAGCCTCGATCCGAACGAGCTCGGCAAGTACAAGATGTAGGGGGCGCTGGCGCGCCCCCGGGCTCCAGGCTCCGGGACGGATGTTCGGCCTTCGGCCTCTGCGACCCTCGACTCCAGATGCGCCGTCGGCTCCGTTGTCGGCCGGCCGACAACGGGCGCTGGCGCGATCCAGGCTCCAGGCTCCGGGCTTCAGGCTACCGGCCTCACCTTGCGCGCAGCTTCCAGGGCGAACGACGCGGCGCTGCACGCCCCAGCCCTTGGCGGCCCTCGACGAGGCCGCAGGCCGAACGGCAGGCCTGAAGTCTGGAGCCTCGGGCCCGTGCCCCGGCTCCGGGTCACCTCGAGATGGAGAGCCCCCCTCCCACCAGCCCTGGGAATCGATTCCTCCAAGGGCCTGTAGCCTGAGGCCTGGAGCCCGCGGCCCGGGCGCGCCAGCGCCCCTTGTCGGCCGGCCGACAAGGGGGCCTCGGCCCCCGCGCCGCCGAGGAAGTCGGAGAGGCCACAGGCCGAACCACAGGCCCGGAGCCTGAAGCCCGGAGCTGGAGCCTGTCGCCCGGAGCCTGAATCTGTTGACACCGTCCGGAGGCGTTCCTACAATTGCACGACTCCTCTCCTGACCGCCACGCCTGACAGCACCATGATCGTCGCCATCGCCAACCAGAAGGGTGGGGTAGGGAAGACCACGACCGCGGTCAACCTTGCCGCGGCGCTTGCCTTGCGCGGCAGGAAGACTCTGCTCGTCGACCTCGACCCCCAGGCCAACAGCACCCTCTCGTTCCTCGACCCGGCCGGCATCACGCGCAGCACCTACGACGCGATCGCCGAATCCGGCTGCCAGCTCGCCGACGTCATCCAGCCGGCCGAGATGGTCGAGAACCTCTCGGTGGCGCCGGCGCGCATCGCGCTCGCCAAGCTCGAGGCGCGGCTCGTCGGCGAGCTCGACGCGCACTTCCGCCTCAAGGACAAGCTCGAGCCGCTTGCCGGAACCTACTCCCATATCGTGATCGACTGCCCGCCGGCGCTCGGGCTGCTCACCGTGAACGCCCTGGTCGCGGCCACGCATCTGCTGATCCCGATCCAGTCGTCGTACTTCGCCCTCGAGGGGACCGACGACCTGCTGGAGACGATCGAGAAGGTTCGCCAGCGCCCGAATCCGGGACTGCGGATCCTCGGCGTGGTGATCACGATGCACGACAAGCGTACCGCGCTGGCGCGCGACATCCGCCAGCAGATCCAGAAGGTCTTCGGCGGGAAGGTCTTCCGGACCGTCATCAGCAAGAGCGTGCGGCTCGAGGAGAGCCCCGCGTACAAGGAATCCATTTTCACCTTCGCGCCCGAGTCGAGCGGCGCCACGGACTACTACAGCCTCTGTGAGGAGATCATCGAGCGTGCCGAAGCGCGGACTGCCTGAAACCCTGCGGATGCGGCATGACGAGCACTACGTCGAGGCACTGGCAACCTCGGCCGGAGAGCCCGTCGGCCGGATGATCGCCATCGACCTTCTGGACCCGAACCCGGATCAGCCGCGCCAGGTCATGGGCGACCTGTCGGAGCTGATGGCCTCGGTCGCCCAGAAGGGCATCATCGAGCCCCTCGTCGTACGCCAACGGGCCGGGCGCTACCAGATCATCGCCGGCGAGCGGCGGTACCACGCCGCGGTCCAGGTGGGACTGCGCGACGTGCCGGTCGTGGTCCGCGAGGTGGACGACGCCGAGGTGATGGAGCTGGCCCTCGTCGAGAACCTCCAGCGGAAGGACCTGACGGCGTTCGAGGAGGCGGAGGCGCTCCAGCAGCTCGCCGAGAAGTGCGGGCACACGCACGAGGACATGGCGCGGAAGCTCGGCAAGTCGAGGACGTCGATCACCGAGTCGCTCTCGCTGGCCGCGATGCCCGAGGAGGTCCGGAACGTCTGCGCGCTGGCTGACATCACGTCCAAGTCCACGCTGCTGCAGGTCGTGCGGCAGGGCGAGCCGGCCAAGATGCTGGCGCTCATCGAGAGGCTCGCCGGCCAGGGCAAGGTCACGCGACAGCAGGCGCGGTCGGAGACCTCGCGTCACAGGCCGGCGCGCGCCCGGTCGTACACGTTCGCGTTCAAGCCGCCGACCAAGGCCTTCGATTTGAAGCTCACGTTCCGCAAGAGCCGCGTGGATCCCGACGAGGTGATCGCGACGCTCGAGGGCATCCTGAAGGAGCTGCGCGCCGCCAGGCGACGCTGAACAACGGGCACGGCCGCTGCGGCCAGCCGTCCTAGGCGGGCTGGGGACGCCGGGTCGGACGCTGCACGGCAGGATTCGGCGTCTGGAGAATGGAAAAAGTTAACATAACACTTCTTATGCGACGTTCATGATCCGTCTGCATCCCGCTTCTTCCGTCCCTATAATGGCCGATAGATCGGGCTGACCCGCGCCCATCTCCCTGCCATGCCCCTCCTCGACCGCTACGTGCTGCGTCAGGTGCTCTGGCCTCTGGCCATCGCACTGGTCGCCTTCACGTTCCTCCTGATGGTTCCCACGCTGATGCTCTACGCGGAGGACTACTTCGCCAAGGGGGTGCCGCCGCTCGTGTTCCTGCGGCTGGTCGTGGCGCTCGTCCCGATGGCGCTGGCCACGACCATTCCAATCTCCCTGCTGCTCGGCCTGCTCGTGGGTTTCGGCCGCCTCTCGGCGGACCGCGAGTTCGTCGCGCTGCAGGCCTGCGGTGTGAGCCTGCGGCGTCTGCTCCGTCCGGTCACGCTGGCCGCGCTCGCGAGCGCGCTGTCGTGCGCCTACGTGTACATGGTCCTCATCCCCGAGGCAAACCAGCGGTTCCGGGAGATCACGTTTACGGTGGCGGCCCGCGCGGGCGGCGAGGTCAAGCCTCGCGTCTTCAACGACGACTTCCCCGACGTCGTGCTCTATGTGGAAGAACTCGATCCGGCGGGTGGCTGGGAGGGCGTCTTCCTGGCCGACGCCAGCATCCAGGACGCCCAGGCGGTGTTCACCGCCCGTCACGGACGCATCGGCGTGAACGAAGCCGAGCAGACCGTCCTCCTCACGCTCGAGGACGGCACGCAGCACACGGCTGACCGCGAGGGGAACTACCTGGTGGAGCGCTTCGCGCAGCACCGCGTCCAGTTGAACCCCACGTCGATGTTTCCCGGCCAGGGACCTGCCAAGGGGGCTCGCGAGATGTCGCTCGGCGAGCTGCGCGCCCAGATCGCCGACGTCACCGGGCGCGGTGGCAACGCCCGGTTCCACACCTTCGAGTACCACAAGCGCTTCTCGATTCCGGCCGCGTGCCTGGTGTTCGCCCTGATCGGCCTGGCGCTCGGGGTGACCAACCGGCGGGACGGCGCGCTGGCGAGCTTTGCGATCGGCGTGGTGGTGATCTTCGCCTACTGGGCGCTCCTGACCTTCGGCGAATCGCTCGTCAACGGCAACGAGGCCGCCCCGGCCCTGGCGGTCACCCCCGGCCTGGCGGCCTGGCTGCCGAACCTCGTGCTCGGCGCGCTGGGGCTCGCGCTCCTCCGCTGGCGTGCCCGCGTGGCCGACAGGCCGCTCTGGATCCCCTTCGCCGAGTCGCTCTGGAAGCGCCTGGCCAGGCCGACGGCGATCGGCGCCTCACGTCGGCCATTCGGCATCCTGGACCGGTACGTCGTCCGGATCTACCTGCGCATCCTCGCCCTGGCCCTCGTCGGCATGTCGCTCCTGTTCTACATCTCCGCCTTCGTCGAGCTGTCCGAGAAGGTGTTTCAGGGCAACGGCACCTGGGCGATGCTGGGCGCCTTCCTCTGGTACTCGACGCCGCACTACGTCTACTACGTGATCCCGCTCTCGGTGCTGCTGGCCACGCTCGTCACCGTGGCCCTCCTGACCAAGAACAGCGAGATCGTGGTCATCAAGGCCTGCGGCATCAGCCTCTACCGCGCGGCCCTGCCGATGGTCGTGGCGGCGGTTGTCGCCGGGTCGGCCTTGTTCGCGCTCGACCAGACGGTTCTGGGCCCGGCGAACCGTCGGGCCGAGGCCCTCGACGGCGCCATGCGGGGAAGCCCGCTCGGCCGCCTCGACCGCCAGTGGGTCGTGGGACGCGAGGGCACCATCTATCATTTCGCCTACTTCGACGCCGAGCGACAGCGCTTCGTCTCGCTGCGCACCTACGAGCTCGACCGCAACATGCGCGGGCTCACGCGCCAGACCTATGCCGAGCAGGCGGCGCACGTCGACGGCGACCGATGGCGCGTCGAGCGTGGCTGGACGCGCACGTTCGATGAGACCACCAGTCGCGTGCCCTTCGAGGCGTTCGACGCGGACGAGCGCGTGCTCGAGGCTCCCGAGCTCTTCTCGACCGAGCCGCCCGATCCGGACTTCATGAGCTTCACCCAGTTGCGGGCCTTCACAGAGCGGCTCGCGCGGAGCGGCTTCGACGTGGTGCGCCAGCGCGTGGCGCTCTGGCGCAAGGTGTCGTTCCCCTTCGTCACGCTCGTCATGACGCTCATCGCGGTGCCCTTCGCCGTCACCATCGGGCGCGGGGGGGCGATGGCCGGCATCGGCATCGGCATCGCCATCGCGCTCGGCTACTGGGGGACGATCCTGGTGTTCTCGGCCATGGGCGCAGCCGGGCTGCTGTCGCCGGCGCTGGCGGCCTGGGCCCCGCACGTGCTGTTCGGCACGGCGGCCCTGTACCTGCTGCTCTCGGTGCGAACCTGAACGCGAACCGCGAGGACGCCGAGCGCTGAACCTCGATCGGTCGCGCTACGGGACGAGTCTGACCTCGTCCACCCAGACCTGCCCGTTGCTGCCAAGCGCGGCGTTGACCGTGTCCACGACGAACAGCAGGTCGCGCACGTCGCGCGCCACCGGCGGGCCGGTGACGCCCGGTTCGCGTGGCCGCATGTCGGCCAGGGCCACGTCGACCACGCGCGTCTCGGCGTCGAGGTACACCGAGCGGTGCCACCGCAGGCCGTCGCTCGTTCTCACCTGTACCGAGAGCCGCATCGGCCGTTCCGCGCGTCCGGTGAAGCGCAGGCGGGCCGTGTCGACGCCGGGCGATCCTGCCGCGGTCACCAGCGCCACGAACGGCCCCTCCGAGATGGTCCCCCCGAGCCCCCAGCGGAGCAGCAGCTGCGTCCCGCCCGGCGCCGGCACCTCGTCGAGCGCCGACTGGGAGCGGGAGCTCTGCTCCACGTGCCAGGCGGCCATCTGTTCGTCCCCGTAGAGGATCGCGAGCGGCTCCTCCTCCGCCTCCTCGTCAGTGTCCGCGGCCGTCGAGGGAGCCGACGGCTCCTCCTCGAAGCCGATGTAGATGGGATTGGAGACGACCCAGGGCACTCGCGAGCCGCCACCGGCGCCGGACAGGTGGACCTCCGCCCGGTACGCGCGCGACTCCCCCGCCGGGTCGACGAACTCCAGGCGGGCCCCGTCGGACTCGTCCACGACGGCACCGTCGGCGAGCAGCACCACGCGCGCGCCCGGCGGCGCGTTGCTGGCCACGCGAACGGTCACCGGCTCCCCTGCCGGCAGGCGGCCGCCGGCAACGGCCGACGCCTCCGCCTGTGTCGCCTCGAAGACAAGCACGCCGGGACCGGCCAGCCCGTCGACGGTGGAGTACACGCGCCCGTCCCGGATGGCGGAGACCACGGCACGGCTGTCCTCCCGGGCGTTGCCGCCGAAGACCACATCGGGAAGGGCGATCGACATCATGCGGAAGACCTGTTCGTAGGCGGGCACCTTGAGCACGGCCAGCACGCGGGCGTGCGCGTCTCCGGCCGCCAGCCCCACAACCGGCCGGCGGCGGGTCAGCTCGTCCCAGCGCCGCAGGGTCTCCTCCGGACGGTCGAGCAGCGCCGTCAGCGTGGCCGCCCGCCGCACGGGATAGGTCAGCAGCGCCCCCGCCAGCGCCGGCAGGGGCTCGTCCCGCCACTGGCTGTCGCCGTTGATCCACTCGAGACCGTCGATCGGGGCCTCCCACGCCGTCCAGCGGAGCTGCTCCCGACTCGAGGTGGGATGCGCCGCGATGGCCAGGCCGCCCATGCGCTGGACGTCCTCCACCACGTCACGCGTCTCGCCGCCGAACGGGTACGGGGCCGTCGGCATCCCCAGCGCCACGACGTGGCCGCCGTCCCCGCCGATCTCCACCGCGTCGATCACCAGCACGCCGCCCACGTAGGTCGGCGGCTCGCCCGACGCCGTGCCGTCGCCGTGGTCGGTGATCACCACGAAATCCAGCCCCACCCGGGCCGCGGCCGCGGCCACCTCGGCGATCGTGCCGGACCCGTCGGACCGGCGCGTGTGGACGTGGAACGCTCCGCGCACCGGGTCGCCGAGCGCGGGCTCGAGCGTCAGGCGCGCCGCCTCCGGCGGCAGCAGCAGCCAGCAGAGCCCCGCGAGCAGCAGGACCGCGGCGGCAGACGAGGCCAGGATTCTCATTCGCGTGGATGGAAGCGATCGTAGACGGTCCGCAGGCGTTGCTCGAGCACGTGCGTGTAGATCTGCGTGGTGGAGAGATCCGCGTGACCGAGCATCATCTGGATGGCGCGCAGGTCCGCTCCCCGCTCGAGCAGGTGCGTGGCGAACGAGTGCCGCAGCACGTGCGGGCTCGGCGCCGGCGCCAGGCCCGCGCGCAGCGCGTGGCCGCGCAGGATCTTCCAGAATCCCACCCGCGTCAGCCCTGCCCCCCCGCCACGGGCGCTGACGAAGAGGCGGGCGCTCCGGCGCCGTCCGAGCAGCGCGGCCCGCCCGTCGCGCAGGTAGCGCTCCACCCAGGCGGCCGCCTCGTCGCCGATCGGCACGAGGCGCTGCTTGTCGCCTTTCCCCGTGCAGGTGAGGCAGCCGGCCTCGAGGTTCACCTCACCCGGACGGAGCGCCACCAACTCGGAGACACGCATGCCCGTGGCATAGAGCAGCTCGATCGCAGCCCGGTCGCGCAGGCCGGCGGGCGTGGTCGTGTCCGGCTGCGCCAGCAGCCGGTCCACCGCCTCCACCGGCAGGCAGGTCGGCAGCACGTGCCACGTGCGCGGCGGGTGCAGCTCGCGTGCCGGGTCGTCAGGCAGCCGCCCGTCGACGACCAGGAAGCGGTAGAAGCCGCGGACGGCCGCCACGGCCCGCGTGACCGATCGGGGGGAGCGGCCGAGGCTCATCAGGTCACGCACGTGGGCCTCGAGTTCCTGACGGGTCAGCGCGGGGGCGGCCCGCCCGCGCCCCTCGGCGAAGGTCGCGAGCTCGCGCAGGTCCCGGGCGTAGCTCTCGATGGAGTTGGCCGCCAGGCGCCGCTCGACGGTCAGATGGGCAAGGTAGGCGTCGATGGCCGACGCCGTGACCGACGCCTGCGCGCTGCTGCTCGGCACTTCGATAGAATTGTAGCCGTATGCTGGCGCGTTCCAAGTGGCAGTCCCTCCCCACCGAGGCCATCAACGCCGTCAGCCTCGGCATCGACAAGCTGTCCGGAGACGAGATCGTCGACCTGATGATCAACGAGGACCGCAAGATGCTCGACGCGGTGCGGCGGGAGCGCGAGCGCATCGCGGTCGGCATCGAGATGCTCGCCTCCACGCTGCGCAACGACGGGCGCATCATCTTCGTGGGCGCGGGCACGAGCGGGCGGCTCGGCATCCTCGAATCGGCGGAAATGCCGCCGACCTTCGGCACCAATCCCGACAACGTCCTGGCGGTGATGGCCGGCGGCCGCGACGCGATCTTCGGCACGAAGGACGACGTCGAGGATCACTACGAGGACGGTGCGCGCGCCGTCACGCGCCTGCGCCCGACCAAGAAGGACGTCGTGATCGGCGTCTCGGCCAGCGGGATGACGCAATTCGTACGTGGCGGCCTGACGCGCGCCCGCAAGGCCGGTGCCCGCATCGTGTTCGTGACGTGCGACCCGGACACGGAGCTGCAGACGTTTGTCGACCTCACCATCGCGCCGGGCGTCGGCGCCGAGGTGATCGCCGGATCCACCCGCCTCAAGGCTGGCACGGCCACCAAGCTCGTGCTCAACATGCTCACGACAGGCGCCATGATCCGCACGGGCAAGACCTACGGCAACCTGATGGTCGACGTCCAGATGGGCTCGGAGAAGCGAAAGGACCGGGCCTGCCGCATCATCAACATCGTGACGGGACTCGACTACGAGGACGCGGACCGGCTGTTGAAGGTGGCGCACTGGAACGTCAAGGCGGCCATCGTGATGCAGAAGACCGGCCTGCCCTACCCCAAGGCCCTGGGTCGACTGCGAAAGGCGAACGACTCGATGCGCGAGGCCCTCGGGGAGGACATCGAGCCACGCCTGCGCGGCCTGCTCCAGGGCCACGCCGAGGCGCACGCGCACGCCGTGGTGACGATTCAGGAGCCGAATCGGCGGAACACCGCCGGTCGCACCACGCCCAGACGAGCCGCCCCCACACGGACCGGGCGGCCGCGCTAGGCGACCCGGCTCGATGACCGCCGACTTCTCCGCCGCGCGCACCGTGCTCGAGCGCGCCGCGGCCGCCCGTGCCTTTCCCGCCGCGGTCGTCGAGGTGGGGACGGCCGAGGAGGCGATCTGGCGGCACGCGCTCGGGCGGCTCTCCTACGCGCCGGACGCGCCAGGGACGACCGCGAAGACGATCTTCGACCTCGCCTCGCTCACGAAGGTCCTGTCGACGGCGGCGATCGCGATGCGCCAGGTGGAACAGGGCGCGCTCGGCCTCGACGACCTGGTGTCGGCGCACGTCCCGTCCTGGTCCGACACGGCCTTCGACCGGGTCACCATTCGCGACCTGCTCTCGCACGCGAGCGGACTGCCGGCCCATCTGCCCCTCTTCGAGCGGCATGCGGGTCGCGAGGCGTTCGAGGCGGCCATCTGCAGAACGCCTCCCGCGTATCCGCCCCGCTCCGCGGCGGTCTACAGCGACCTGGGCTTCATCCTGCTCGGCTTCGTCCTCGAGCGCCCGGCCCTCCTGCCGGCCCAGTTCGACGCGCTGCTGACCGCCATGGGCCTCGTCGCCGACCTGCAGTTCCACCCACCGCCACAGTGGCGTCCGCGCACGGCGCCGACGCGCGAGGACCCGTGGCGGGGGCGGCTGCTCGTGGGCGAGGTGGACGACAACAACGCGGCGGCGCTCGACGGGGCGGCCGGCCATGCGGGCCTCTTCGGCGCGGCGGACGCCGTCGGGACGTACGCGCGCCACCTGCTGCAGATCCTCGACCACCGGCCGGGAATCGTGCGGCGCGACACGCTGCTGGCGTTCGTCACGCGAAGGACGGACGTGCCTGGCAGCTCGCGGGCGCTCGGCTGGGACACGATGCTGCCGACCTCGTCGTGCGGCACGCGCATGTCGCCGCGCGCCTTCGGCCACACCGGCTTCGCCGGCACGACGCTCTGGATCGACCCCGAGCGTGGCGTCTACGTCGTGCTGCTGACCAACCGCATCCACCCGACGCCCGACAACGACGAACTGCTGCGCGTGCGTCCGGTGCTCCACGACGCCGTGATCGCCGCCCTCGACGGCGCCTGAGCAACGACGCCCGACCCCATTACAGATCCGTCGCCGGCGGGCCGCGTTGACAGGTGGGACCGGGAGTGGTCAGATCGCGGCCGCCCGTCCGCACGGGCACGGAGCGGTCACCCATGTCCACCACCCGCGATGTCCGTTGCCGCACAGGGCTGGTCCTTCTCGCATCCGGGGCGCTCGGCCTCGTCGCGTGCTCGTCCGGAGAGGTGCAGTCGAGCGTGGGACGCGGTGCGCCCGATCCCCTGCGCGCGGAGGTCATCGTCGGCTCCGAGGGCAAGGGCTACTACACGGGCGCCGGCATCCCGGAGGACAACATGCCGGTCGTCGCCGCCCGCGACGGCGCCACCCCACCGGGCGTCGAGCCGCTGCCGGTCGACATCTTCACCACGCGGGACTTCTACGCGGATCGGCCGCTCTGGTCCGACCCGCGCTACTACCGCTGCAACTCGGCCGTCGGGCTCGAGCAGATCTGGGGCGCGTACGAGGTGCCCCTCATCGGCAATGACCCGCCGGCGACGGCCGCCTGGGGCTACTGCGATCGCGACTATCCCCGGAGCGAGATCGTGAGCCCGTACGCGTTTCCAACGGCGAAGGCGCACTACGCGGCGCTCCTCGACGAGGCGCGCGCGCGCGGCGGCCCGACGGTCCACACACCGGCGACGCTGCCGGACTGGAGCGGGCGCTACCTGCGGAGGCGCGACAAGACGGGAACCTGGTTCAACGGCGCCGTCCTCCAGATCCCGACGTACCTGTCGCTGCTGACACCGGAGTATCAGCGGCGCTTCGTGCAGCAGATGTATCACTACTCCGGCAGCAGCGCGCCGCAGTGGCCGGGGTCGTACTGCTGGCCGGAGGGCTTCATGCGCAGGCTCGCGCAGTACGGCGGCGCGCGCGTCAGTCTCGTGATGACGCCGGAGCTCGTGCTCGACATGCGGATCGCGGCCAAGACGCTCGTCACCCAGGTCCACATCGGCCGTGCGTTCGACGAGGAGGGGGCGGTGCCCCGGCTCGGACCGGACGTGCCCCGGTGGCTCGGCGACACCATCGGCTTCTGGGACGGCGAAGCGCTGGTGACCTGGACGTCGAACATCCAGGGGTGGATCTCACACGGCGCCCAC
>Ga0299906_10002878_pt1 | contig 14217 bp, 12 predicted proteins | sample RVTome_14_FD_200259 | JGI IMG/M metagenome (GOLD analysis project Ga0299906, IMG submission 200259) | Soil microbial communities from uranium-contaminated site in the Upper Colorado River Basin, Wyoming, United States - RVT145D125 (version 2) ... | reverse complement strand
GAAGTCGTGGGTGCGGGTGGTCGAGATGGCCTACTGGCCGACGATGCAGATGGTGCTGTGGGCGTTCATCGCCAAGTTCCTGGCGACCAACTCGTCGCTGATCGCCCAGGTGCCCGGCGTCCTCGTCTCGGCGCTGCTCCTCTGGGAGATCCTGTTCCGCGGCCAGCTCGGCGTCGCGCTGTCGTTCTTCGAGGAGCTGTACTCGCGCAACCTGGGGCACCTGTTCGTCAGCCCGCTCCGCCCGCTCGAGCTGGTGGCCGCGATGATCGGGGTGTCGCTGATCCGCACCGTGATCGGCGTCGGCACGGCGATCGCGCTCGCCATCGCGCTGTACCGGACCTCGATCTTCGACCTCGGGGTGCCGCTCGTGTCGTTCTTCGCCAACCTGCTCGTCACCGCCTGGTCGGTCGGGCTGATGGTGTCGGCGCTGGTGATGCGCTACGGGCTCGCTGCGGAGAACTTCGCCTGGGGCGCGATCTTCGTCGCCGCGCCGCTCAGCGGAATCTACTACCCGATCGCCGTGCTGCCGCCCTGGCTCCAGGCGGTGGCGTGGTGGCTGCCGACGAGCCACGTGTTCGAGGGGATGCGCGCCGTGCTGCTCGAAGGCACGTTCCGCTGGGACTACTTCTGGACCACCGTCGCGCTCAACGCGCTGTATCTCCTCGCCGGCGTGGCGGTCTTCCTCGCGTCGTTCAACGGCGCACGCAAGCGCGGGATGCTGCTCCAGATCGGCGAGTAGCTTCCGCGCGCGTCCCGCGCGCGTGACATTTTCCCGTCTGTAAGGCCCGGCCGGAGCATCCGACCAACGGGGGCTTTGCGTATGAGCGGGCATCGAGGCCGCGGCGACGCGCCGGCGGCTGCGAGCACACCCGCACTGCTTTGCTTGTCATTCAACCCAAAGGAGAGAGTCATGAAGAAGCTGATCGCTGTCGTTCTGCTGGGCCTCGGTGCGGCGCAAGTCGCGTTCGCCGCCGAGAACAACACCTACACCGAGGCGCCCTTTGCGGCGCGCGAGTTCGTGGCATCGGAGGCCGGCCTGCAAGGGATCCGGAACTACGACCAGGTCGACCGCTACAACCCGTAACCGGGATCGAGAAGATGATCGTGCGCACCCTCGCCGCAGTCTGGATACTCCTCGCGGCGGCGGGGGCTGCGCCAGCAGCCGCTCAAGTGGTGGACGCGCCGCACTGGCTCGCGGCGGTGACCGGCTCGCAGTCCTGCGATCGGCACGCGAGCGAGCCGCTGCCGGAAGTGAGCTGTTGACCTAGCGTCGCCGGCAGGCGGCGGCGGATGTCGCGGATAATGTCGTCCGGACGTCCGCTCGAACCACTCCCTGATGCCGCACGCCGCCCTGAACGGCACCATGCTCCACTACGGGCGTGCCGGATCGGGCGCACCCGCGCTCGTGTTCGTCCACGGCTTCGCCTGCGCGTCCGAGGACTGGCGCCATCAGGTCGACGCCTTCGCCGGCCGGTACGGCGTCGTCGCCTGCGACCTGAGGGGGCATGGAGCTTCGCCGGGGGATCCCGGCTCGTCAAGCATCGAGACCTTCGGCGCCGACGTCGCCGCGCTCCTGGCTGCGCTCGACCTGACCGGGGTCGTCCTCGTCGGGCACAGCATGGGGTGCCGCGTCGTGCTGCAGGCGTACGCGGAAGCGCCGGAGCGGGTGGTCGGGCTGGCGCTGATCGACGGTAGCTCGGTCGGCGCAGCCGGAGAGCGCGCGGTGGCGGCGGCGCGGGCGACGCTGGCCGCGGACTACCACGCCTTCGCCCGTCGGCTCTTCACGCAGATGTTCTTCACCCCGAGCCCCGAGGCCGACCGGATGATCGAGCGTGCCCTGGCGCTTCCCGAGGCGATCGGCACGGCCCTCTGGCTGAGCATGGTCGGCTGGGATGGGCGGCGAATGACCGACGCGCTCGAGAGCGTTCGCGTTCCGCTGCTCGTGATCCAGAGCACCGCCACGTCGCCCGAGCGGGGGCGAATACCGCTCGCGGCCGGCGGAACTTCGCCGTGGCTCGAGCTCGTCCGCCGGCATGCGCCGGGGGGCGAGATCGAGATCGTGCCCGGCGTGGGGCACTTCGTGATGCTCGAGGCGCCGAACCGGGTGAACGCGGCGCTCGCCGCGTTCGTCGAGCGTCTCCCGGGATCGCGTTGAGCGCCCGGCCGCCTACTTCGCCGCGCCTCCCGCGCGCTGCTGCGCCTTGGCCGCGCCTTGGTCCTTCGAGGTCCGCGTGTAGGTGAAGTCCTTCCGCTTGCCGAGCGCGAGCAGCAGGGCGTTCGCGAGCCACATCGCGTCCTCGCGGCGCAGCGTCACTCCCCCGCCGTGCCGCTTCGGGTCGGCCTCGAAGGCCGGGTCGTTGACGGTGATGTCGATCGTCCCGAGCTCGGGATCCTTCGACACGCGGATCGTCGCCTGCGACAGCGGGTAGCCGCCGAAGACGCGCTCGTTGACCTTTGCCCAGACGAACACGCGCGACTCCCTCGATGATAGTCCGGGCGCATTCTACTTGGACGGGGCGCGCGACTCCCTCTGACGAGGGCGCCGCGGGAAGAAAAACGCGACCCCGCGGAAACGGGCTGCCGTGCTTGGCGGCGAGGGTGGCAGCCCGCCGGCTTGCGGGGTCGCGGGAGAGAACCTGGGGCCGGTCGAATCCTTCGTTCGTCAGGCGGCAACCGGCAGCGACTCGGGCCCCATCATCGCGTGCACCACGCGATCCATGAGCGCCTCCGAGACCTCGACCACGCGCGCCTTGCCGTCGCGCAGCAGCTCGGCGAACGCCGGCGGCGCGAGCTTGCGCGCGCCGGCCGCGCTGGAGGTGAACAGCAGGATGGTCTGCTTCGGGCTCACCCAGATCAGCTTCGAGCGGATCTCGGCCTGACCGTCGATGAACTCCACCACAGCCCCGCGCTCGAGGGCCATCGCCGTATGGACGAAGTAGTCGTCGGCCGGGGGCGTCGTCGCGGGCGCCTCGTCCACCACGTCCGGCTCGGTCGCGGGGCCGGCGTCGGCTCCGGTGGCGGCCTCGGCGGCGACCGGCTGCTGGACCTTCGCCGCCTGCGCCTTCGCCGCGCTGATCGCCGCGGTGTGGGCCTGCATGAGCTGGTTGAAGAAGCCGTGGCGGGCATCCGACGGCATGTCGATCGTGTTCATGCCGCGCAGGAGGCTCCGCATCAGCGTCGGCAGCATCGCGGCGAGCTGCTGGATCTCGGCAGTCCTCAGCGGCGACACGCTCCACACCAGCGCGTCGACGACGCCGAGCCGGTGGGTCCAGGAGTCGTCGCCCTCCCGCTCCTTCATGTACGCGTCGACCAGCGTCTTGGTCCACCACTGGTAGAGGAAATCACGGACGAACGGCGGCGTCTTGCGGGTGACCCGCCGCTTGATCTCGGCGATCGCCGTGTGGTGGGCGATCTCCGCTTCTTCCTTGCGCGTGAGCTCGGCGGTCGTGGGCGCAAGCTCGGTCTGCACCGACTGGCGCTCCTCCTCGACGATCTTCTCGAGCGTCTCGAGCGCGGCGGTGAAGATGGCGAGATCGTCGGTGAACTTGTGGACGAGATAGTCGACCGTTCCCCGCAGCCCGATCACGAATCGCGAGGCCTCGTCAGTCGCGACCTCCGGGTCGGAGGCCACCTCGGCGACGCGGTCGAGCAGCTGCCGCATCGGGTGGTTGCGGCGCGCGAAGAAGGTGCGGTCGAGGATCGCGGCCTTCACCGCGACGATCTGCAGGCGCGAGATCTCGTGCTTGACGGTCTCCGGAACGTGCCGATCGTCGAGGATGTACTCGAACACCATGTTGACCAGCTCGATCGTGAGCTGGTCGAGGGGGTGGCTCTGCGACCGCACCTGGTCGCCGAGCGCGGCCATGAAATCGAACGCGCCGCCTTCGCTCGGCAGGGTGGCCGACTGGAGCGCCGAGAGCGAGCTGAGCAGTGCCGGGCTGGCCGGGAGCGCGAGCGCGTTCTCCATCGCGTAGCGCTGCGGGTCGGCGAGCATCCGCGTGACCTGCGACCGCGCGGCCGGCGGGCCGTTCAGCACGTTGGCGACGAGCTGCGAGAGCTCTGCCGATCCGGCCGGCCCGCCGAGGAGCTGGCCGAGGCTGAGGGCCTGGCTGGCGCTCATCGCCGCGGCCGCGGCGTTCTGGGCGCCGCCCCAGAGCTGCGCGAGATTCATCGCCTGGCTCGCGGCGAGCGCCTGATTCAGCGCCAGCGGCTGCGAGGCGCCCACGCCGGTGTCGGCGGCGCGCTTGACGTGGTGCTTGATGCGCGGCAGGACGTGGTGCGCGATCAGGTTCCGGTTGACGTCGGCGTACATGTGCGTGATGCCGGCGGCGACGTAGGGCTGGAACGCGTTCAGCATCGACCGCTTGACCGCGAAGTCGCCCGGCAGCTTGGCGCAGGCGAGCTTGAGCGCCTCGAACACCGTCTCCGGGGACAGCGGGTTCGAAGTGTCGTCTTCGATCGCGTCGCTGGCGAGCAGGTGCCCGAAGCGCGCGCGGATGCCGAGGAGCTGATCCGGGTCGATGCGGTTCGTGGTCTTGCGCGCGAGATCGCTGACCACGAGATCCTCCTCCATCGCCGCGTCGTCGACCAGCGCGAGCTCCTCGACCCGCATCTCGTTCTTCGCGAACGCCGCCGTGCGCCGCGACGACACGCGCCGCTCGAAGATCTCGATGAAGTAGCGGTCGAAGGAGGCCTTGATCTCGGTGCGGTGCTTCTTGACCTGCGACATCGCCTCGAACAGGATCTGCTGCTCGGCGCGCGAAGTCGAGGCTTCGGCGAGGCTGAACAGATCGTTCTCGACCTTGTCGAGCGCGTCGGCGAGGATCCCGCTCAGCTTGGAACGCGCCAGCTCGCGGCACTGGCTGAGCAGCGCCTTGCTCTCCGGCGCCGAATGCGAGCCGGCGTCGGCGGCGATGCCGGAGCGGCGCGCGGGCGTGTCCATACGCGAAACCTCTGGAGCGAGCCGCCGTCGCGCGCCGGGCGCGGCGGCTGCAGCCGGCGCGGGGCGAACGGGCGAGTCACTCGAAAATCGAGCGTCTTCAACCGGAGGGTGCCAGCGGGAGACGCGATCCGCAGGCCCGGTGCTGCCTGTGTTGTTCTTGTTGTGGCGACCCGACTATGCCATAGCGGTATGCTGACGTCATGGCCGTTCGTGACCTAGTTCACGACCGCCCGTCGGCAGGATTGCTCACTCGGGATGATGTCCCGACACGAACGTCGGCGCGCCGACACTCGTCCCGGAAAGCGTCCGGGCGGGGGCCTGAGCGACGCGCGTTGCGCGCGCCGCGGGAATCGCAGCGTCGGAATTACATCGTCGCGCCGAGCGTCCACGGCGCGAACTCGTCCTCGCCGTAGCCCCACAGCTCGCTCTTCGACTTCTCGCCCGAGGCGGTCCTGAGGACGAGCTCGAAGAAGCGCTCGCCGACCGCGTCGATCGACTCCTTCCCGTCGACGATCGTGCCGCAGTTGATGTCCATGTCGTCTTCCTGGCGCTCGAAGAGCGGCGTGTTGGTCGCGAGCTTGAGCGACGGCGCGGGCTTGCAGCCGTAGGCCGAGCCGCGGCCAGTCGTGAAGCACACCATGTTCGCGCCGCCGGCGACCTGGCCGGTCGCCGACACCGGGTCGTAGCCGGGCGTGTCCATGAACACGAAGCCCTTGGCGGTCACCGGCGCGGCGTACTCGTAGACGTCGACCAGGTTCGTCGTGCCGCCCTTGGCGACCGCGCCCAGCGACTTCTCGAGGATCGTCGTCAGGCCGCCGGCCTTGTTGCCGGGCGACGGGTTGTTGTTCATCTCGTTGCCGTTGCGCCGCGTGTAGTCCTCCCACCACCGGATGCGGCCGATGAGCTTCTCGCCGACCTCGCGGGCGACGGCGCGCCGCGTGAGGAGGTGCTCGGCGCCGTAGATCTCCGGGGTCTCGGACAGGATGGCGGTGCCGCCGTGGCGCACCAGCAGGTCCACGGCCGCGCCGAGCGCCGGATTGGCGCTGATCCCCGAGTACCCGTCGGAGCCGCCGCATTGGAGCCCGAGCACGAGCCGGCTCGCGGGCACGGTTTCGCGCTTCACCCGGTTCGCCTCGGGGAGCAGCGCCGTGATGCGCGCAACGCCTTCCTCGACCGCCTTCGGCGTGCCGCCTTTGTCCTGGATCGAGTAGGCGTGGAGGCGGCCGCTGCGCGTCAGCCCCTCGGCCGCGAGCAGGTCGTTGATCTGGTTCGCCTCGCAGCCGAGGCCGACCAGCAGCACCGAGTGGAAGTTTGCGTGCCGGATGTAGCCGGCCGTGGTCCGGCGCAGGAGGTCGATCGCCTCGCCGTCCGAGGCCATGCCGCAGCCGGTCTTGTGGGTGAGCGCCACGACGCCGTCGACGTTGGGGTAGTCGTCGAGGCGGTTCTCGAACTTGCGCGCGATCAGCCGCGCGACCGTGGCGGAGCAGTTGACGCTGGTGATGATCCCGACGTAGTTGCGCGTCGCCACGCGGCCGTCGGGTCGGACGATGCCCTCGAAGGTCGCCTGCGGGGTGATGGCCTGGGTCGGCTTGGCATCGGCGCAGAAGGCGTAGTCGCGCCCGTGCGTGGGGTCAGGGGCCCCATGTGCCCCATCCCGGTCTCCCATCCCGAGGTTGTGGACGTGCACGTGGTCGCCCGCCTTGATGTCGCGCGTTGCGAACCCGATGATCTGGTTGTAGCGGCGGACCGGTGCACCGGACTTCACGTCGCGCACCGCGATCTTGTGGCCGGGCGCGACCTTCACCGCGGCGCGGACGTTCTCCCGCAGCAGCATGGTCCCCGCCGGGATCTCGACGCGGGCGATGACCACGTCGTCGGCGGGGTTGAGGCGAATGACGATGTCGGCGGCTTGGAGCATGACGGGCCTCGGCGGCGCTGCGGAGCGCGGCCGGATTCTAGCCCCTCCGCGCCGCTACTCGTCGAGCGGCTCGCCCCGGCGCGACAGCAGCCGCGCGAGGAGATCCGCGTCGCCGACCGCGCCCGACTTCGCGACGACCGGCAGACCGTCCCACGGGCCGCCGCGGAGCCGTGACGCCGGCAGGCCGGAGGCGATCTCGCCGATCACCTCGAGCGCCTCCGCATCGAGCGCCGCGGCGGCGCCGCGCAAGGTCTCGCTGCCCGAGACGAACAGGCCCGCCGGAGGGTCGAGCTGCGGCAGGAGCTCCGCGAGGATGGCCTCCAGGCGCCGCGACGCTTCCGCGTCGAACATGTAATCGGGCAGGAGGAACGTCACGAGCGCGGCGCCGCGCGCCGCGAGGCACCCGCGCACCTCCTCGGCTTCCGCCGCGCCCTCGCGCACCGCGATCCACAGCTCGGGATGCCGGTCCTGGACGCGATCCAGCTGGGCGCGCGTCGCCGGGTCGTGCGAACCGACGACGGCGAGCAGCGGTTCCGCCGGCACCGGCTCGAGGCGCGGCGGCGTGGCGACGAGCGCGCGCGCGAGACCCGCCGTCCCGCACCACAGGACCGGCGGTGCCAGCCGCTTTCCGGCGGCCGCGATCGCGCGGAGATCCGCGTCGGCTTCCGCGTCGCACAGGAAAACGCCCTCAGAGCCGATCGCGTCCGGGTGTGCGGCGATCCGCGGACCGAGCCCGAGCGCGCGGAGGTCGTCGGCGAGCTCCGGCCGCACCGGCCGCCAGGCGCCCTCGCGATCGCGTGCGTGCTGCGTGCCACCCCGCGTCACTCGCCCGCGCGCCGGCTCGGCGGGTGCGATCACGCAGCTGCGGAAACCGCCGAGATGGAACGCGCGTTCGAGCTCCAGGGCCGGGTGGCCGCGGAGCAGGCCGTCGACGCGCTTGAACGCGAGGCTCGCGCCGGCGAAGAATCGCGCGAGGCGCCACAGCTCGGCGGACGCGCGGCTCTCGTCGGTCTCGCGGGTGGCGGCGTCGAACGCAAGCGCGCCCTCGGACCCACGCCAGTCGTCGGGCCGGAACCGCACGGTCACGGGCCCCAACGCGCCGGCGAACTGGGCGGCGGTGTCGAGCGCGCCGGTCAGATCGTCGGCGAGCAGTCGCAGCCGGCTCATTGGACTACCCTCGCGCTTCCAGCGCTCGGGGTTCGCCCTTGGGGCGGCCCGGCGGGCTCGCGTCACTCGCCGACGCGGGCCTGCGCCTCCGCGAGCGAGCGCACCTGAAACCGGCGCGCGCCTGATCACGGCTTCGCCGGCAACGGATGCCCCGGCATCAGCTCGTAGGGATGCACCCAGCCGGGCTGGGCCCGGAGGCGGCCGAGCCAGGGCGCGATGCTCGGGAAATCGGCCCAAGAGACGCCGAACTCCTCCGGCCAGTAGAGGTAGCCGCACATCGAGAGGTCGGCGATCGTGACCTTCTCGCCGGCGGCAAAGGGGTGCGCGGCGAGATGCCTGTCGAGGATGCCGAGCGCGCTCTTCACGCGCCCGCGGAGAAACTCCGTGACCGGGGTCTCGCCGGTCTTGGCGAACTGCACGAGGAAGCGCAGCGTCGCGATGTAGCTCGTCAGCTTGTGGTTGTCCCAGAGGATCCAGCGGAGGATCTCGCGCCGCTCGTCTTCTGTTGCCCCGCCGAACCTGCCGAGCGTGGACGCGAGGTAGTCGAGGATCACGCCCGACTGGGTGAAGCGCCGGCCGCGGTGCTCGAGCACCGGCACCTCGCCCATCTCGTTCACCTTCTCCCGGTACTCCGGAGTGCGCGTCTCGCCGTTGAAGAAGTCGACGAACCGCGGCTGCCAGTCGGCGCCGCAGAGCTGCAGCATCAGCGCCGCCTTGTAGGCGTTGCCCGATTGGGCGAAGCAGTAGAGGGTGTACTCAGCCATGTCGAAAACCTCACCGCAAAGACGCGAAGGACCCAGAGGATGCAAAGGATGGGGAGTTCAATCTTTGCGTTCTTTGCGCCTTTGCGTTTAGTGGTTGTCGCGCGGTACCGCCGCCCCGCTCTTCCCGACCAGGAAATCGAGGTCGGCGCCGCGGTTCGCCTGCATCACGTGGTCGACGTAGAGCCGGTAGTAGCCCCGCGCGAGGTGCTTCGGCGGCCCCTGCCACTCGCTCTTCCGGCGCGCGAGGTCGGCGTCGGAGACCTCCAGGTGCAGGCGCCGCCGCTCGGTGTCGAGCTCGATCACGTCGCCGTTCCGCACCAGCGCGAGCGGGCCGCCGGCCGCCGCCTCGGGTGCGGTGTGGAGCACGACGGTCCCGTAGGCGGTGCCGCTCATCCGCGCGTCCGAGATCCGGACCATGTCGGTGACGCCCTTGCGAAGCACCTTGGGCGGCAACGGCATGTTCCCCGATTCCGCCATCCCGGGATAGCCCTTCGGCCCGCAGTTCTTCAGCACCATGACGCAGGTCTCGTCGATGTCGAGCTGCTCGTCGTCGATCCGCCGGTGGAAATCGTCGATGTCCTCGAACACGACCGCGCGGCCGCGGTGCTTGAGCAGCCCCGGTGTGGCTGCGGAAGGCTTGATCACGGCGCCCTCGGGCGCGAGATTGCCCTTCAGCACCGCGATCCCTGCGCCGGGCTTGAACGGCCGGTCGTAGGGAAAGATCACCTCCCGGTTGTGGCAAGGTGCGTCCTTGTTGTTCTCCCAGATCGTCTTGCCATTCGCCGTCAGCGCGTCCTTGTGGAGCACGCCGGCGGCGCCGAGCTCGCGCAGCACCGCGGGCAGGCCGCCGGCGTAGTAGAGATCCTCCATCAGGTACTTGCCCGAGGGCTGCAGGTTGACGAGGCAGGGCAGGCGGCTGCCGACCCGGTCGAAGTCCTCCAGCTCGAGCTTCACCCCGATCCGGCCGGCGATCGCGAGCAGATGGATCACCGCGTTGGTCGATCCGCCGATCGCCGCGAGCGCCATGATCGCGTTCTCGAACGCCTCGCGGGTGAGGATCCTCGACATGGTGAGGTTCTCGCGCACCTGCTCGACGATGCGCCGGCCCGCCATCCGGGCGATGATGTTGCGCCGGGCGTCGACCGCCGGGATCGCCGCGTTGCCTGGAAGCCCCATCCCGAGCGCCTCGACCATCGACGCCATGGTCGACGCGGTGCCCATTGTCATGCAATGCCCGTGCGAGCGGTGCATGCACGATTCGGCCTCGAAGAAGTCCTCGAGCGGCATCCGGCCCGCGCGCACCTCCTCCGACATCTGCCAGATGCCGGTGCCCGAGCCGATGTCGTGGCCGCGCCACTTGCCCGAGAGCATCGGCCCGCCGGAGACGCCGATCGCCGGGACGTCGCAGCTCGCGGCGCCCATCAGGAGCGCGGGCGTGGTCTTGTCGCAGCCGAACAGCAGCACCACGCCGTCGATCGGATTGGCGCGGATCGACTCCTCGACGTCCATGCTGGCGAGGTTGCGGAACATCATCGCCGTCGGGCGCAGCAGCGTCTCGCCGAGCGACATCACCGGGAACTCGAGCGGGAAGCCGCCGGCGTCGAGCACGCCCTGCTTCACGTGCTCGGCGAGCGTCCGGAAGTGCGAGTTGCAGGGCGTGAGCTCGGAGAAGGTGTTGCAGATCCCGATCACCGGCCGCCCGTCGAACTGGTCGTGCGGCACGCCGCGGTTCTTCACCCAGCTGCGGTAGATGAAGCCGTCGCGGTCGGTGCGGCCGAACCACTCGGCGGAGCGGAATCTCGGTTTTTTCGGCTCAGGCATCGGGTACTCCGGGGATGGGCGCTGGAATCGACGCGGACGTCCGAGCGTGCGGCGAGCGGGCAGTATAGATCGAGCCGACGGGGCGGGGAACCCGGGTTCGCGTCCGACACTCGAAGCGACGTGCGCGTCTGATTGACAACCCCCGGAGGGTCGTGTGAGATAGCCTCCGCACGTCCGGGGAAGGAAGACCCAGCAGCCGATCATCGGAGATCAACGACGCGTTCGGCCGCAAACCGCGGCCCTCGCTCGACACCAGCCCGGACCCCGGGGACACGGGAAGAGGCTCAATCGCGGCAACCCACCCAAAGGAGGAGGCGCATGAAGCGCAGAACGTTCATCAAGGCCGTCGGCGCCGGCATTGCGGCCACCGGCATCGAAGGCATCCTCACCGCGCAACGCGCGCCGGCATTCGCGCAGGGCACCACGGTCCACATCCTGCGGTGGAACGACTTCGTCCCGGCGGCCGACGAGGTCCTGCGCAAGGAGTACGTGCCGGCGGTGCAGAAGTCGCTCGGGATCAGGCTCAACGTCGAGACGGTCAACGCCAACGACATCCCGGCCCGCGCCACCGCTGCGATCCAGTCGGGCAACGGTCCCGACATCTTCATGCTGCTCAACAACTACCCGCACCTGTACGCGGAAGCCGGGGTGGACGTGAGCGACCTCGCCGAGGAGGTCGGCAAGGCGCAGGGCGGCATCTACTCGCTCCCGCAGGCGCTGTGCAAGGTGGGCTCGCGCTGGGCGGCGATGCCCTGGTCCACGGTGCCGGCGCTGCTCGCCTACCGCAAGTCCTGGTTCGAAGAGGCCGGCGCGAAGACTTTCCCGACCACATGGGAGCAGTACCGCGCGGTCGGCAAGAAGCTGAAGGCGGCAAAGCGCCCGATCGGCCAGACGCTCGGCCACACCTTCGGCGATGCGCCGACGTTCACCTATCCATTCATGTGGTCCTACGGCGGGCAGGAGATCGACAAGGCCGGGAAGGTGATCCTCGAGTCGAAGCAGACGATCGAGTCGGTGAACTTCATGGCCGCGTTCTGGAAGGACGCGCACGACGAGGGCGGTCTCGCCTGGGACGACACCAACAACAACCGCGCCTTCCTCTCCGGCGAGATCTGCGCCTCCCTCAACGGCGCCTCGATCTACGTCGCCGCGCTGAACGGCAAGGACAAGTTCAAGACCGAGAAGGGCGCGCCGCTGCACACCGACATCCTGCATGCGCCGCTGCCCAAGGGGCCCGCGGGGGAGGCCCCGTACCACACCGCGTTCACGCACATGGTCATGAAGTACTCCAAGAACCAGAAGGCGGCCAAGGACTTCCTGCGCTGGGCCCACGCCAAGGAGAACTACGAGAAGTGGTTCGTGGTGCAGAAGGGCTTCGCGATCGCGCCGACGCGCGACTGGGAGAAGCACCCGATGTGGAAGGTGGATCCGGTGATGCTGCCCTTCAGCAAGGCTTCGCTCACAGGCCGCGCCATGGGCTACGCCGGCGAGCCGAACAAGAAGGCGGCCGAGGTGTGGAACAAGTACATCATCACCGACATGTACGCCCAGGTCGCGAGCGGCAAGATGAAGGCCGCGGACTCGGTCAAGTGGGCCGCGGGCGAGCTGCGCAAGGTCTACGGCTGATCGTCTGGCTTTGAGGGAGCGGGTGGTGGCGGGTTCGGGGGGCGCCGCAGGGGCGACGCTCCCCGCCGAGCGCCTGGTCGTCTCGCGCTCGACGCGCCTGCTCGAGAATCAGCGCGTTCTCGCCGTGGCGCTGCTCGCGCCCGGGGTGATCATCCTCACGATATTCATCGCCTACCCGTTCGTGATGGCGATCTGGTTCGCGCTGACCGACATCAGCGTCGGCGTGGCCGGCAAGTTCGTGGGCATCGCCAACTTCGCGAAGGCCTGGGAGGACACGATCTTCCAGACCGCGTTCAGGAACACGGTCTTCTACACGTTCTGGGCGACGGTATTCAAGCTCTCGCTCGGGATGTGGCTCGCGCTGCTGCTCAACCGCCACTTCCGGTTCAAGCGGCTTGTCCGCGCCTCGATGCTGTTGCCGTTCATCATCCCGACGGTGCTCTCCGCGTTCGCCTGGCGGTGGATGTTCGACCCGACCTTCAGCGTGATCAACTGGAGCCTCTACCACGCCGGCTGGATCACCGACCGGCTGCCGTTCCTGTCGAACGGCGACTGGGCGATGTGGTGCGCGATCGTCGTCAACACCTGGCGCGGGATGCCGTTCTTCGCGATCACGCTGCTCGCCGGGCTGCAGACGATCAACCCGGACCTGCACGAGGCGGCGGCGCTCGACGGTGCGAACGCGTGGCACCGCTTCTGGCACGTCACCTGGCCGCTCCTCCTGCCGGTGACGCTCGTCGTCGTCGTGTTCTCGGTGATCCAGACGTTCTCCGACTTCCAGCTGATCTACGTGCTCACCGGCGGCGGGCCGGCGAACTCCACGCACCTCGTCGCCACCTACGCCTACCAGATCGGCGTGGCCTCGGGGCTGCTCGGCGAGGGGGCGGCGATCTCGCTCTTCATGTTCCCGGTCCTCTTCGCCGTGGTCTGGATCCAGCTGCGCTACCTCAAGCGCATGGAAGGTGCGTGACCCATGGTGATCGAGCGGCGCTGGAAGAAGTGGCTGTACTTCTACATCCCGCTGGCGGTGTTCATCCTGTTCACGCTGTTCCCGTTCTACTGGATGGCGGTGACCGCGTTCCGCCCGGACCCGGAGCTCTACCGCTCCTGGCGGGCGGCGAACGCGACCCCGTTCTGGACGCTCGAGCCGACCCTGGAGCACTTCACGGGCCTGCTCGAGGGCTCCGAGTTCCTGCAATGGCTGTGGAACACGATGCTGATCGCCATGGTCTCGACGATCATCTCGCTGATCTGCGGGATGTTCGCCGGCTACGCGCTCGCGCGGCTCAAGTTCCGGGGCTCGGAGTTCCTCGGTACCGCGATCTTCATCACCTACCTCGTACCGCAGACGCTGCTGTTCATCCCGCTCGCGGACATCATCCGCAACATGCAGCTCGGGAACACGCCCTGGGCGCTGATGCTCACCTACCCGACGTTCCTGATCCCGTTCTGCACCTGGCTCCTGATGGGCTACTTCAAGACCATTCCGCGGGAGCTGGAGGAGTGCGCGCGCATCGACGGCGCGACGCGCTTCGGCGCCATGGTGCGCATCGTCTTTCCGGTGGCCGTGCCCGGGATCCTGTCGGCCGGGATCTTCGCATTCACGTTGTCGTGGAACGAGTTCATCTACGCGCTCGTCTTCCTCTCGTCGGTCGAGCAGAAGACGGTGCCGGTCGGCGTCGTATCGGAGCTGATCCGCGGCGACACCTTTTTCTGGGGGCAGCTCATGGCGGGCGCGCTGCTCGGCTCGGTGCCGGTGGCGCTCGCCTACTCGTTCTTCGTCGAGTACTACGTGGCCGGCCTCACCGGCTCCGTGAAGGGGTAGCGATGGCCGAGGTCGTCCTCACGGGCATCAACAAGTGGTACGACGGCAAGGTCCACGCCGTCAAGGACGTCAACCTGCACGCGCAGGACAAGGAATTCATGGTGTTCGTCGGCCCGTCGGGCTGCGGCAAGACCACGACGCTGCGCATGATTGC
>Ga0299906_10002877_pt1 | contig 14220 bp, 11 predicted proteins | sample RVTome_14_FD_200259 | JGI IMG/M metagenome (GOLD analysis project Ga0299906, IMG submission 200259) | Soil microbial communities from uranium-contaminated site in the Upper Colorado River Basin, Wyoming, United States - RVT145D125 (version 2) ... | reverse complement strand
CATACCCAAGGATTTCCTGCGCCGCCCGAACATCCATAACTGCTGGCGGATAAAACACCGGGGGGTATGAATTGAGGGCATTTCATCGCCTGGCCGCGGACGTCTTAGCATGAGCCGTGGCACGCGAGGGGCAATTGTCGTACTCGCCTGCGGCGTCATCGTCCTGATCCTCTCGTTCGGAATCCGCACGAGCTTCGGACTGTTCCTCAATCCCGTAAGCGAAGGCCTGGGTGTCGGCCGGGAGAGTTTCGCCCTGGCCATGGCGGTGCAGAATCTCCTGTGGGGCCTGGCGCAGCCCTTCGCCGGCGCCGTCGCCGATCGATATGGCCCCGGCAGGGTAACGGCCGTTTGCGGGGGCCTGTACGCACTGGGACTCTACCTCATGTCCCAGGCGGCGACCCCGGGGGACATCATGATCAGCGCCGGTGTCCTCATCGGGCTGGCTTTGAGCGGGACCGGTTTCCCCGTCATTCTCGCCGTCATCGGCCGCACCGTGCCCGAAGACAAACGCAGCCTGTTTCTCGGCATCGGCAGCGCCGGGGGTTCTTCAGGCCAGCTGCTCATGGTGCCCGCGGGCCACTTGCTGCTGGACGGCTTCGGCTGGTCCGGCGCGCTGCTGATCCTTGCACTCGTGACCACCGTTATGGTTCCGCTCGCCGCCGCATTTGCGGGGCGCAGCGGAACCAGCGGCATCGGCGCGATGGCGGATCAATCCATCGGCGATGCCATACGCGAGGCGAGCCGTCATTCCGGCTTCTGGTATCTGACCGCCGGTTTTTTTGTTTGCGGATTTCACGTGGCCTTCATCGGCACGCATCTGCCGGCCTTCATCGTGGACAACGGCGGCTCGGCCGCCATCGGCGCCGCAGCGCTGGCCGTTATCGGCCTTGGGAATATTTTCGGCTCGCTGATCTGTGGATATCTCGGAGGTCGTTTCAGTAAAAAGTACGTGCTGAGCGGGCTTTACCTTGCCCGCTCGGCGGTATTCACGGGTTTCCTCCTGATTCCCCTGAGCCATGCCTCCATCATCGTATTCTCTGCCGTCATCGGCATGCTCTGGCTTGGCACCGTCCCCTTGACCAGCGGTCTGGTGGCCCAGATCTTCGGCGTGCGCTACATGGGCATGTTATTCGGCTTCGTTTTTTTCAGCCACCAGCTCGGAAGCTTCATGGGCGCCTGGTTTGGAGGTTATATCTATGACAGAACGGGCTCCTACGACAGCGTGTGGTGGACGTCGGTAGCCCTTGGCATCATTGCCGCGGTGCTGCACTGGCCGATCAAGGAGGACCCGGTGTCCCGGCCCATGCCCCGTCACGCCTGAAGGATCTTTTTCAGGATTCGTCCTTCAGGTGGTCCTTCAGATCCTGCAGCGCGCGGCGATCGGCCAGATCGGGTTCACCGCAGCGCTGGAGCATCACGTTTCGCGTTTGATCCCTGAGCGATACCGCGCGCTGCCACGCAGAAGAATCGTTTCTTGCTTGCGGATATATCGGCGCCAGCACCTCAATACGAATCCGTCCTTTTCTCGCGAACCATGAATCGCCCCTCAGAATGGATCGTGTGCCGCGTATCACCACAGGTATCACACAGGTCCCGGCCTCTACCGCTGCGGAAAACGCCCCCAGCTGGAACGCCAGCAGCCCGGGCATTCTGTGCAGCGTGCCTTCGGGGAAAAAGCAGAGCGGCGTCCCGGCGGACAGCGTGGAAGCGATGGTCTGCGCGTCCTCCGCGCCGCGCCGGTGATCGAAACGCTCCACGAACTGTACGCCGAGGGCACGAAGAAACAGACCGGAGAACGCTGTTTGCGAAAGTTCCCGTTTGGCCACGAATGAAATCCGCCGGGGCAGTACCGCGGCCAGCGCGAGCCCGTCCAGGTAGCTGGAATGATTCGCGGCCAGCACGAATGGCGTGGCCTTTGGCAAATGCTCGAGACCCGATATGTCGATCGGTATCCGCGCAAGCGCAAACGCTGCACGGGCCGAACGGGACGCGCGCCGAAACGCCGTATCCGGTGTTTTGGACAGCACCACCGCCGGCCAGGCCAGCAACACCAGGCCCGCGAAAACCACCGCTGCGTAGGCAGCCCACGCCCAGGCGCCGGCGGTTTTGCTCAGCCTCTTGATCGACGGCGCGATGCCGGCGAGACCCAGGCGTAAAAGTTGCAGCCAGACGGCGCGGACGCTGGGGGCAAGCGCGCCCCGTTCATACAGATCCCGAATTGCCGCACGCCGAATTTTTCCGCTCGAGGTTTTGAGGACCGTGTGCGGCGGCACCAGAACCACGTCATCGGCGGGCATGCCGAGCAGATCCTGCGTGAGCCTCTCAATCTGCGCGCGGATTTCCCCGCGTCGCGCCTCGCCCGTTTCCCGGGTCTCGGCCACCACCACGAGTCGTTCGGTACCGGAAGCAGAGGCACCGAACACGGCGACGCATCCCCGGCGTACCCGTTCGACGTCCGCCACCGCCTGTTCGAGTTCGTACGGGTAGATGTTCCGTCCCGCGCGGATGACCACGTCCTTGCTGCGGCCGGTAATGAATACTTCGCCATCTGCGATGTATCCCCGGTCGCCGGATACCAGCCATTCATCGTGGAACAATGTCCGGGTGGCTTTCGGATTTCGATAATACCCGCTGGTGGTGGACGGGCCCCTGAACTCCACCGCACCTTCTTCGCGCTCCCCGGCTTCAAAACCGGTGTCGTCGACGATGCGAACCTCGAAACCGGAAATGGGCACACCGCAGGAAACGAATTCGACGGCGTCGGTTTCTTCATCGGCCACGGGCGTCGCCCGGCCGTCCAGGGAAAACGTTCGCCGATTAATCCGGTCGATGCGCGGTCCCCGATTGATTGGCGTAAACGCGACGCCGAGCGTCGCCTCGGCCAGGCCGTAGACCGGCGTCATGGCGCTTTCCCGGAATCCGTAGCGAGAAAACCTGTCGGTGAACGACCTCAAAGTGGCGGGACTGACCGGCTCGGCGCCGTTGAACGCGAGCCGCCAGGAACCCAGATCCAGCCCGTCGATGTCTTCCTCGCGAATCCGCCGGGTGCAAAGCTCGAAGGCGAAGTTCGGCCCGCCGGACAGCGTCCCCTGGTAGGTCTCGATGGCGTGAAGCCAGCTTTCCGGTCGGCGGAGAAAGCTCAGGGGAGACATAAGGACCAGGGGGAATCCCACCACCAGGCTGCCCATCCAGGCACCGATGAGGCCCATGTCGTGGTAAAGGGGAAGCCAGCTCACGAATACGTCGGAAGGTTCCGCCGCCAGCGCCTGGCGCATGGAATCGAGGCTCGCCAGTATATTGGCGTGGGTCAGTACGACGCCCTTGGGGCTCCCCGTACTTCCCGAGGTGTACTGGAGAAACGCAATGGATTTGCCGTCCACGTTGGGGATGACGTCCGGTTTCTGGTCGCCTTGCAGATCCTCAACCGTCACGACATGGTCAAGGGTGTCCACCTGGGAAGCGAGCAGGCGCGTTACCTGCTTTGCCTGCTCGAAGGTAATCAGGAACCTTGCGCCGGCGTTGCCCAGAATTCGGGCGTGGCGTCTGAAGTGGTCCTCAATCTGCGAGATCCGCGCCGGGGGGTAGATGGGAACCGGAACACCGCCCGCAAGCAGGATGCCGAAAAAACTGAAGAAATACGCCACGCCCGTTGGCAGCATGATGGCCGCCGCCTGGCCGGGTTCGAATCCGCGGGCCCGAAGACCCGCGGCTACGGAGAGGCTCTGGTCCAGGAGTTCACCGTAGCCGAGCTTGCGGGCACCGGATGCTTCGTCAAGCAAATGAACGTGGGTGCGATCGGGATGCGCCTCGGCATGCCAGAGCAGTGCGTCCACCAGCGTGCTGGTCTCCGCGGGGGCCGATGCCGGGGCGCTGTCGTCCCGGGTCATACGGGAATCCGCCGCGGCGTCTTCCCCGGTACGCGCGCCAGGTGCCGACGACTCCAGGGCGCGCAACAGGTCTCGCGGCGTTTCCGCCGCCGTCATGTCGTGCTCGGAAAGCGTGACGCCGAACTCCCGCTCCAGCCGCGTCAGCAGCTCGATACGGGTCAAACTGTCGAGCCCGAGATCCCGGTCAAAGGTCGTGTCCAGATCCACCGAGATCCGGCCCTTCAGGTGCGGGTGCAGGGTTTCAGCCAGGGACTGCACCGCATCGCAAAGCACGGATGCGGTGACGGCGCCGTCGGCGGCACGCACCGATTGTCCTCGCGCGCTCATTGCTCCCACACCCGGCCGACTACGCCCGCCCCGCGATTGCCCGGGGAAATACCCACACTGGCCGCATACATGCGCCAAGTATAAGGGCCGGGCGCCGGTCCAGATACTTACAGCGGGCTGTCACCGCGCCGGCGCCTAGCAGCTCGGTCACACCTCGAAAATGAAAACTCACGGCCTTGCCCGTCCAAACCGGACACAAACCGCCCGCACCACCGGTGTCTATACCGGCACTGCTCGTGTGGATTGTCAGCCCGATCGAATTGTAAAGTCGGACGCCGCCCGGGATACTGGGAGCATTGCCAGCTCTGTTCAGAAAACCGACATCGTTGCGCCACCTGTCTTGACCGCTCACCGAGTCATTGCATGCCTGGGAGGCGACCGCACCCGCGTCGAACGGCGCAGGGCGCGTTCGCCTGCCGAAGACGAGTTGTTACTGCGCCTGCGCGTCGTCGGATTTTGCGGTACTGATCTGTTCAAGCTCGACACGGGCGGTGCGGCTCCGGGAATGGTTCTGGGCCACGAGCTGGTGGGCGAAGTCGCCGAATACGGCTCCCGGGTATCCGGCTTTGAAGTTGGCGACCGCGTCGTCGTCCCTCATCACGTGCCCTGCGGGGAATGTCATCTTTGCCGAAACGGCAGCGAGACCATGTGCCCCGAGTTCCGGGAAAACCTGCTGGAACCCGGCGGCTTTTCCGAGCTGGTACTGGTGCGGGGGCGGGCCGTGCGCCGGGCGGCGCGCCGGTTGCCGGCGCATCTCAGCGACGAGGCGGCGGTATTCATGGAGCCCGCCGCTTGCGTGCTTCGCGGAATTCATCGGGCAAGCCTCGGCGCATCAGGACTGGCGGCGATACTCGGCGGGGGCAGCATGGGACTGCTGCATCTGCTGGTGCTCAGGGCATCGCGCCCTGGCATACGCGTCGTCGTGGTGGATCCGGTGGAAGACCGATGCGCGCTCGCGAAGAAACTCGGCGCCGACGTGGCTTGCGCCCCCGGTGACCCCGCTTCCGGCGAGGTAATGAAACGCTCCGGGGGACTGGGCGCAGACGCGGTATTCGATACCGTCGGCGGCACGCAAACCCTCGCTGCCGGCCTCGGCCTCGCCCGCCCGGGGGGCACGGTGGTGCTGTTCGCCCATGCCCCGTCCGGCGCGCGTGCCGATTTTGACATCAATTCGGTGTTCAAGTACGAGCGGCGCGTCATCGGCACGTATTCCGGCGGTCCCGCGGAGCAGGGGGAGATATTCGACATGCTCGTCGAAGGCAGGCTCGATCCGTCGCCGCTGGCCACCCACCGATTGCCGTTGGGCGCCTTTGATCAAGGCGTTTCACTGGTGCGCCAGAAAAAAGCGCTGAAAGTGCTGTTCACGCCTGCGGCCGGCGGCAACGCGGGGCCTGATCCATGAGCAACGCCGTGCCGTCGACCATGCGCGGCGCCGTGCTCACGGGCCCCGAGCGAATCGAAATCCGGGAAGTTCCGGTGGCCCGCCCGGGACCCGGCGAGCTTCTGCTCAAAATTCGCGCGGCCACCACCTGCGGAACCGACGTCAAGGTATTCCGCCGCGGCGGCCATCCAAGGATGCTCACGACCCCGACCCTTTTCGGCCACGAAATGGCCGGCACCGTCGCCGAAGTCGGCAAGGACGTTGATCGGTTTTCGCCCGGCGACGACGTGGTCGTGGCGAACTCGGCTTCCTGCGGCGTATGCGTGCCCTGCCGCTCGGGACACGAGAACCTTTGCGAGGATCTGCATTATTTGAACGGCGCGTTTGCAGAGTATATTTTGGTTCCTCGACGGTTCGTCGTCAGAAACACCCATCGAATTCCCCGGGGACTGGCCTTTGACGAGGCCGCGCTGGCCGAACCGCTGGCTTGCGTGCTTCACGGTATCGAAGGCTGCGATCTCGACAGGCTTGCGCGCTTCTCGGCGGTGGAAATCATCGTCTACGGGGCCGGTCCCATTGGCCTGTTGTTTACTGCGGCGCTCACGCGGCACGGTCACCGCGTGATACTCGCGGATCCCAATCCTTCACGGCTCGAGGTGGGAAAAAAACTCGGCGCCGCGGACATCGTTTGCATCGAACGCGGCGGAGGTCAATTCGCCCGCGTCGTAGAACGGACCCAGGGCACGAACGGCGCCCAGGTTGCCATCGACTGCACCGGGGTGCCCGAAGTCTGGGAAGATGCCATAGCGTCCGTGAAACCCGGCGGGCTGGTGAACCTGTTCGGCGGCTGCACGCCGGGTACGCTAGTCCGGCTGGATACCTACCGGCTCCACTACAACGAGTTGACCGTGAAGGGCGTTTATCATCACCGGCCGGCAAATGTCAGTGACGCCATTGCGACGCTCGCCGCGCCCGACTTTCAGGCCCGCGTGCTGTTGTCGGCGGAATGCGGCATTGAAGGCGTCGAAGACGCCCTCCGGCGCATGATGCGCAGGGAGGCGCTAAAAGTCGTGATCCGCGACGATTAAAGAACCTTGTGCGGGCAAATTCCCCGAAACAGCACGCCGGGGTCATAATCCCTTGCTGGTAAGAAAGACCGCTTTCTCGGCGACGAACTTGACCTGAAGCTCCTTGTCGCCGTCCTTCCACCGGCAGTTCTGGGCGTTCAGGACCGCAGAACAATCACTGGGCTTACCGACGATTTGGACGACTTCCGAGTATGCCATTCCAACTTTCAGCCTGGCGTAATTCTCGGGCGTCAGCTTGCTGCAGGCGGCAATGACGAGTACCGCGGCGGCAACCAGTACATAATTGCGCTTCTTTCGTGCTTGATTGGTCATTCCTTCTGCCCCGGGCTTCGTTGGATTCAACACACACGAAATCAAAGAGGCATTCTACATGTTCTCCCGCCCGGCCGGACGGCTGAGCAAGGCATTGACGGCTTCATTCGGCGCCTTGCCGTGGAAGACGACCTCGTTCACCTGTTCGGCGATGGGAAGCTCAACGCCGGTTTTCTCCCCCGCGCGCATCACCTGCCGGGTGGTCTCCACCCCCTCCACCACCTGACCCACGGAGGCGACAGCATCGTCGACGGACATTCCTTTGGCAAGGGCAAGGCCGAATCTGCGATTGCGCGATTGATCATCGGTACAGGTAAGTACCAGATCGCCGAGTCCGGACAAGCCGATAAAGGTCTCCTGCCGGCCGCCCAGTCCAACACCCAAACGCAACAGTTCGGCGAGCCCCCGGGTAATGAGCGCCGCCCGCGTATTTGCACCGAATTCCAGTCCGTCCGCAATTCCCGCTGCAATGGCGAACACGTTCTTAACCGCCCCCGCCGCCTGAACGCCGACGATGTCGCTGCTGGTGTAGACGCGAAAACGCGGATTGCGAAACACCTCTGCGAGTTCATTGGCGAAACCGGAATCGGGAGAAGCCACGGTAACCGCGGCGGGTAAGCCCGCGGCGACCTCGCGCGCAAACATGGGCCCTGACAGTACCGCCATACGGGTACGGGCCGGCGACAGTTCGCGTGCCACCTCGTGGAGCAGTTCGCCCGAGTGGGGGTCGAACCCTTTGGTCGCCCACACCAGATCGATCGGCTTGGCCGCATGCGCCAGGACCTTTTCCAGGGTGGCGCGGAATCCGCCACTGGGAACAACCACCACCAGGAGATCGGCACCGCGCAGCGCCTCGGCCAGGTCGGCGGTCGGCGCCACCGTGTCGGGAAACTCATGACCGGGAAGATAGCGTTCGTTCTGGCGATTCCGGATCATGGCCGCCATGGCAATCGAGTTGCGACCCCACAGCTGAACATAATGCTCGTTTCGGGCCAGGAGCAGCGCCAGGGAAGTGCCGCAAGATCCGGCGCCGAGCACACTCAGCTTGCGCCCTGGCCCGCTCACAATCCAGCCGTGCCGAAAGTGACTCTGCTAACCCTTGCGGTCCTCAAGCTGTTCTTCCGTCTGCAGGACCAGTTTTTTAGCGTAAAGTGCTTCAAAGTTTACCGGCGCCAGTATGAACTGCGGGAATCCGCCCCGGGTCACCAGGTCGGAAACCATCTCACGACTATAGGGGAAAAGTATGCTGGGGCAATAACTGCCCAGCGTGGGACCCATCTCGTCCGAAGTCAGTCCCGTAATGCCGAAGATTCCCGCGTGCTGGACCTCCGCCAGAAAGGCCGTCGTCTCGCCCAGGATCACCGTCACAGTCACAACCAGCGTGACTTCATATTCTCCGGCAGAAAGTTTTTTCGCGTCCGTACGCATGTGAACATCCGCGTTCGGCTTCCAGTCGGCCTGAAAAATTGCCGGAGAATTAGGCGTCTCGAAGGAAATGTCCTTACAGTAGATCTTTTTGATCGTGAATTCGCCATTCGGGGGCTTGGGTTGAAAATCCTGAGTGACGTCGACTGAAAGTTCAGACATGCGCGTTCTCTCCTTCGGTAGACGGCGTAGCCGACACCGGTTCGCGGCATATTTCCGCGGTCAATCCTTCACCAGTGGCAAATTTGCCGCTTCCCAGGCCAACATGCCGCCGTTGAGAGTGTAAATCTTTTGGAATCCCCGGCCGACCAGAACGGCCCCGGCCCGTGACGACTCACTTCCCGTCCGGCATGCCATGATGACGGGATGTTCCCGATGTTTGTCGAGCTTGGAGAGATGGTCATTGAGATAACCCTGCGGCACGTGCAGCGCATTGAGAATATGCCCCTTCTTGAATTCGCTTTCGTTCCGAACGTCGATAACAATGGCATCCTCGCTGTTGATCAGTCGGGTGGCGTCACTGGGACTGAGCTTTTTTACGCCCCGGCTGCGGCCCTGAAGCAGGGTCCAGAGCAATGCCCCGAGAACGGCCAGAAAAGCCATTATCAGACCCGGATGATTGCTGAAAAACTCAAACAGCCGCTGTGGCGTTGGCATGATCGTGGGCTTGGTCCCTGAAATCGGACGGGAGAGTATATTGAAGCGTCGGGTCTAGCAACGCGCGCGGGCGGTCTGGCCGCTTAGGGTGTATCGACCCGGAATTTGTCTGCACGCTGCGGGATGGCGCGCGCGGCCGGAGAACACGAATGACGATTTTCCGACCCTGATGACTGCCAAAAACGGAAATCCTGCCCCGCGGCCGGAAGTCCGCGCTGCGACCATCCGCCGACGCAGCCGGCCCGGTGCAGCTTTTGTCGTACTCGCCGCCTGTCTGTTTCTCCCGGTCTCCTCGGAGACCGCCGAAGCACCCGTCGATGCCAGCCAGGCCGAAGCGCAGCTGTCGGAAATCCGTCAACGCATACGGGCTATAAGTCAGCGTCTTGCGGCCGATCGGACCCGGCGCGACGAACTCGCTGCCCAACTGCACCAAATCGAACAGAAAATCTCGCAGATCACCAGGGAAGTGTCCGAGCTTGACGCACGGCAGGAAAGCAAATATTCCCAGCTCGCAGTCCTCGAAAAAAACCGCACCGCCCGGCAATCCGCCATCGACCAGCAGCGCCGGCAACTGGAACGGCACATTCGCGCCGCCTTTCAACTGGGACGGCAGGATCGCCTGAAGCTGTTGTTTAGTCAGGAGGATGCCGTTGATGTCTCCAGGGCGTTCAGCTACTACGAGTACTTCAATCGCGCCCGCGCCAGACGGATAAACGCGCTTCGTCGAGAATGGGCCGAGCTTAAACGCATCGAATCCGGAATCCGCAACCAGACGGCTGAGCTCTCGACACTACAGAATCAAAAACAAGATGCCAAGGCGGCCATCGAAGACCAGTATGCCCGCCGGCGCGCGGTTATGGCCATGCTCGAGCAGCGGATTACGGAAGCGGGCACGCAAATTGATCGCCTGATGGAAGATGAAGAACGCCTGACTGCGCTCGTCCGCAAGCTGGAACAGGAACTCGCGGATCTGGCGTTCTCCGCGGACCTCGAACTCACCCCGTTTCCCGAATTGAGAGGCAAGCTGCCCTGGCCGGTGACGGGGAAGATTCGTCACGGCTTCGGATCTCCGCGCGAAGAGGGGAACTTGAACTGGCAAGGCGTGGTCATCACGGGTAACCGTGGAGATCCCGTCAAGGCGATCTCCAACGGCAGGGTGGCGTTCGCCGACTGGCTGCGGGGCTTTGGGTTTCTCGTCATTCTGGACCACGGTGATGGCTACATGAGCCTCTATGCCCATAACGAGGCCCTGAAAAGGGAAGCCGGTGACTGGGTCGCGGGCGGCGAAATCATTGCCACCGTCGGGGACAGCGGCGGGCAGCCGGAGGCGGCGCTCTATTTCGAAATCCGCCATAACGGCGTACCTGCCAACCCGGCCAAGTGGTGTGCCGGGCCGGATCCGGCCGCGCTTGTAAGTCCTTAGCCCCCGCGAGTATGCTTTCGGTTGAACCGCGTTTGTCGCAGGGAGAACATGCAGATGAGATCCATTTACCGTAGCGTTTCCGTTCTCGCCGTGGGCATCGTGCTCGGCACGATGCTTTCCCTCGGCCATGGCGTGCTCGCGGATCGCAACTCCGATACCGCCGCCCTGCCGCTCGAGGATTTACGCACCTTCACGGAGATTTTCGCCAAAATAAAACATGATTATGTCGAGCCTGTTACAGACAAGACGTTACTCGAGAACGCGATTCGCGGCATGCTGGCCGGACTCGATCCCCACTCCGCCTATCTGGTGCCCGAGGATTATCGCGACCTCCAGGCGGGGACCAGCGGAGAATTCGGCGGTCTCGGTATCGAAGTGGGCATGGAAGATGGGTTTGTCAAAGTCATCGCACCGATAGACGACACCCCTGCCAAACGCGCCGGCGTTGAGGCCGGAGATCTGGTCATTCGGCTGGACGATACACCGGTCAAAGGCTTGTCGCTGGCCGAAGCAGTGAAAATAATGCGCGGCAAACCAGGTACCGACATCACGCTGACCATCGTTCGGGAAGGCGAAGACAAACCGCTGAAGATCACCATTACCCGCGACATCATCAAGGTAACCAGCGTCAAGAGTGAAATGATTGAGCCGGGTTACGGCTATGTGCGCATCACCCAGTTTCAGGCCCGAACAGGCGAAAGCATGCGTGACCAGATCTCCAGGCTCAAAGAAGCCCACAACGGCCAGCTTAACGGTCTCGTGCTCGATTTGCGCAGCAACCCCGGCGGCGTCCTGAGCGCAGCGGTATCCGTGAGCGACGCTTTTCTGACGAAAGGTATCATAGTCTATACGGAGGGCCGGCTCGACGATGCCAAGCTGAAGTTCAACGCCAAACCAACCGACATCCTCGATGGTGCGCCCATCGTGGTGCTGGTCGACGGCGGTTCGGCGTCGGCCTCGGAAATCGTTGCCGGCGCGCTCCAGGATCATAAGCGCGCGATCATTATGGGTGACAAGACGTTCGGCAAGGGTTCCGTGCAGACGATTTTGCCGATGGAGAACGGCTCTGCGCTGAAACTTACCACCGCGCGTTACTTCACCCCCTTTGGAACCTCCATACAGGCCAAGGGCATCGAGCCGGACATCAAGCTCGACCGTCTGAAAATCGCCATGGACGATATCTCCGGCGATTCGGGCCGTGTCAAGGAAGCGGATCTTTCGCGTCACCTGATCAACGGCGACGAAGAGGGCGGCGGCAATCAGTCTGGGAAAAGCACCGGCGAACCAAAAGACCAGCAGGTCAAGAAGGAGCCGCTGGTTCGGCGGGATTACGGTCTGCACCAGGCGATCAGTCTACTGAAAGGCTTGCATATCCTGCGTGCGGCCCGGTCCTGAAGGCGGGACCGTGCCGGCTGCCGGCAGCCGCAGCGGCGTGCTGGGCCGCATGCTTGTGGTTCTGATCCTGGGGCTGGCTCCCGCAGCAAATGCAGCAGATCAGCCGCGAATCAGCCTCATCATCGATGACATGGGAAATCGCCGGGGTGCCGGTCTCGCGGCGATCCGGCTTCCCGGCCCGGTGGCCTACGCCTTCCTGCCCCACTCGCCGCACGCCGAAGAACTCGCCACACTTGCCTTTCAGGGCAACAAGGAAGTGTTGCTCCATATACCGATGCAGGCAACGTCGGCGAAACCATTGGGACCGGGCGCGATTACCGTGGCCATGAACCGCGTGCGCCTGGTTAAAACCGTGGGGGCCGGATTGAGCTCGGTGCCCCATGTGTCCGGAATAAACAACCACATGGGAAGCATGGTTACCTCCCGCCGCAGGCACATGGGTTGGCTGATGGATCTTCTGCGCGTGCGGGGGAACCTCTATTTCGTGGACAGCCGCACCACGCACCAGACCATAGCGCTGGACGTCGCGCGGTCGAGCGGCGTGCCCAGCACGTGGCGCGATGTGTTTCTGGACAACGAGCCGCATCGGCGGAACATCGCCGGTGAATTCGATCGTCTCATCAGCATCGCCAGAAAACGGGGCACGGCCCTCGCTATCGGCCACCCCCACCCCGAGACGCTATCGTTTCTCGCCGAGAGGATTCTCCGCCTCAACGTTTCCGGCGTACGACTGGTGCCCGTCGCCAGGCTGATACAACTGCGGGACAGGGAAACGCCTCCGTTCGCCGACGCCCCGTCCCAGGTCTCCCGTCGGGGCAAAACATCTTCAGCATGGACCCGCGGGCGACTGTTTCATTCTTCCACATCAGACCACGCGGCAACAACGAAATAGACCCCCAGCGCACCCAGAATCCAGGTAAGCACGGGCGCGCCCGCAATCATGCGGGGCGAATAGCCGTCGAGTCCGAGCAGGGTTGCCGCGCCCACAATACATGCTGCCCCGACTACGGCGAGCACGGTGCGTTGGTTGGCCCGCCTGATTTCGCGACGGATCCTGTATAGCTCCCGCGCGTTCATTTCCACCCTGAGCTTGCCGTCCCGCGCTTGCCGCAACACTTCGAACGCGAGGCCCGGCAGCGCAGGCATGACTTCACCCCAGCGCGGCGCATGGGTCTTGAGTTCTCGCAGCAATGCACGGGTACCAAGCTGGTCCCGCATCCATTCTTCGAGAAACGGCTTTGCCGTCTCCCATAAATCCAGATCCGGATAGAGCTCCCTGCCCAAGCCCTCGATATTAAGCAGCGTTTTCTGCAGCAGGACCAGCTGGGGCTGCACTTCCATGTTGAATCTTCGGGCCGTCTGGAACAGCCGCATCAACAGGTTTCCAAACGAAATCTCCTTCAGCGGACGCTCGAAAATCGGCTCGCAAACGCTTCGAATCGCGGCCTCGAACTCGTTGACCCGTGTTCCTGCGGGCACCCACTCGGAGATGACGTGAAGCTCGGCCACACGCCGATAGTCGCGGTTGAAAAACGCGACGAAGTTTTCCGCAAGATAACGCCGATCCTCCGGAGTCAGGCTGCCCATGATGCCGAAGTCAACGGCAATGTATCGAGGACGGTCCGGATTCTCCCGTGAAACAAAAATGTTTCCGGGATGCATGTCGGCGTGAAAGAAGTTGTGCTTCATGACCTGGGTGAAGAATATCTCAACGCCACGTTCCGCCAGCACCTTGAGCTCGATTCCCGCTTCAACCAGGGCGTCGATGTCGCTGATGGGTATGCCGGAAATCCGCTCCATGACCATGACGTTACGCCGCGTGTACGGCCAGAAGATTTCCGGAACATGCAGCAAGTCCGAGTCCTGGAAGTTACGCCGAAGCTGCGACGCCGAGCCCGCCTCGCGCAAGAGGTCAAGCTCGTCAAGGATCGTTTTTTCGTATTCGGAAACGACTTCCCTGGGCCGAAGCCTTGGTCCGTGTCGCCAGTAGCGCTCGGCGAGGTCGGCGAGCAAATACAGCAGGCTGACGTCGCGGCGGATCAGTTCCTCGATGCCGGGACGCACGACCTTGACGACCACCTCGGTGCCGTCCTTGAAGCGTGCCGCGTGCACCTGGGCGATGGACGCCGAGGCCAGCGGCGTTTCATCAAATTCGGAAAAAATCTCGCCGAGCTCGCAGCCGAGCTCGCGTTCTATTATCCGTTGCGCGACCTCCCCCGGAAATGGCGGCACCCGGTCCTGCAGCCTGGACAGTTCCTCGGCAACGTCTTCGGGAAGAAGGTCCGGCCGCGTGGACAGTATTTGTCCGAACTTGACAAAAATCGG
>Ga0299906_10002875_pt1 | contig 14224 bp, 10 predicted proteins | sample RVTome_14_FD_200259 | JGI IMG/M metagenome (GOLD analysis project Ga0299906, IMG submission 200259) | Soil microbial communities from uranium-contaminated site in the Upper Colorado River Basin, Wyoming, United States - RVT145D125 (version 2) ... | reverse complement strand
TATTCTCGCACGCCTCGCCCGCGTCTGCCGCGTCCCTGTCTCTTGGCCTCATTGGGGCTGCGCGCCCTGTCCTGTCAGGACGTCGTAGGTCACGCGCTTCCCGACGACCTGGCGCAGCGTCCGCGAGAACCGGTCCGCGTCCTTGCCCTCGCGCTCGTTGAAGCGGAACGCCTGCTCGTCCAGGTACCGGAACAGGTGGAACGGCTCGACCGACACGTAGGTCCCGCGAATCGCCCGCTTCAGCAGGCTCCAGTAGTTCTCCATGCCGTTGGTGTGGATGACGCCATCGACGTAGGTCTCGGCGTGGTCGATGACCTTGTGCTGGTAGTACAGGTCGAGCCGCTGGTAGCTCTTGAGCGCATCGGTGTAGACCGTGGCCCCGTCCTCGACGTGGCGCTCGACCTGGGGCTGGAGGTTGCTGGTTCGCACGTTCTCCACGACCATCGTGCGGACGCGGCTCAGGCCCTTCTGCGGATGGCGCTCCAGGAGCCCCAGGACGGCCGCCTTGCCCGCCATCGGGGCCTTCCGGCCCTTCCCCTTGAACACGCGCTCGCGCTTCTGGCGGCTCATGTTGCGGGCCCGGCCCCCGATGAACGTCTCATCGACCTCGACCTCGCCGGAGAGCATCCCGCCGCCGGAGGGGTCCTGCATGGCCAGCCGGATCCGGTGGTTCACGAACCACGCGGTCTTCTGGGTGACGCCGAGCGCCCGCGCCAGCTCGTAGCTGCTGATGCCGTTCTTGCAGTTCGTGATCTGCCACACGGCCAGGAGCCAGGACTTGAGCGGAATCGGGCTGTCCTCGAAGATGGTCCCGACCTTGACTGAGAACTGGCGCCGGGGGTGCCTATTCCGGCACTCGAACCGGCGCTGCGTCGCCAGATACCGGGGGTCCGCGCGGTAGCAGGTCGGGCAGATTACGTTGCCATCGGGCCAGCGCATGGATACCATGTATGCATGGCAGCGGTCCGGGTCCGAAAAGAACTCGATGGCGGCCTGAAGTGTCTGGGGGGCCTGGAGTTCCGTGGCCATGACTAGATCCTACCGGAACGCCTCCGCTTAGTCAAGTATGTTATTACCGTTTCACGTGAAACACACGCAAGCTCCAGGCTTCAGGCCGGGCCGGTCAGTCTTGTTCGCTGTTCGAACGAGGGGTGGGGCCATGTGCCTCAGGAGATAAGGTGAGGCGATCGCAGAGACCAAGGGCCGAAGGGCTGGCCTGAAGCCTGGAACCCGAAGCCTGGGAGACGCCTGGAGCCTGGAGCCCGTGTTCCACGTGAAACACGGCCGCCACGGTCACCCGAAATCAACCGGTGGTGCGGCTCTTCGCGATGACCACCAGCCGGCTGCCGAGGGACTCGATGAGCGGGTGTGTCTCGCGCACGCTCAGCGGCGGCGCAAGCGAGGCAGGAGCACCGCTTCCCGTCTGAGTACCACGAAACAGGAAGAGGGATCCGCCTGGCCGCACGAGCGCCTGCAAGGTCATCAGCGCGCGGGTCTCCACACGGACCGCCCTGATCGTCAGCAGCTCGTGGGCCTCGTGCAGTCCAGGACGGGCCAGCAGTTCCTCGAATCGCGCGGTCTCGACGTCGCCTCGCGCCAACTCGAGCTCGCGCAGCGCCTCGCGGAGGAACACGGCCTTGCGCGTCTTCGACTCGACCATCAGCAGCCGCACACCGGCCTGACCGAGGGCCATCGGGATGGCCGGCGAGCCACCGCCGCTGCCGATGTCGACCATGCGCCGTACGCCTGGCGGGACGTACCTGACGGCGACCAGGGGCTCGATCAGGAGACGGTCCAACGTCGCCGGAGCTTCGGCTGCGAGGTCCAGCCCGGTGAGATTGATCCGCTGGTTCCAGGTCGCCAGCAGCCGGTAGTAGGTTTCGAGCTGGCCGGCAAGCTCGGCGCTGACGGAAATGCCGGCCCTCCGTGCCCGTCGTCGAACGCGCCCTTGAAAGTCCCGACTGGTCACGGCTGTGGCGCAACGCTCCCAGGGGCCAGCCTCGTCAAGAAAGCACCGAGCACCGCCGCCGCGGCCGGTGTGACGCCGGAAACGCGCGAAGCCTGACCGAGCGTTTCCGGGCGTACCTGCTGCAGGCGCTGGACGACCTCGTTCGACAGGCCTGGCACGCGCGCAAAGGGGAATCCTTCCGGAATCCTTCGTCCCGCCTCCCTCCGCGTCCGTGCCGCCCTCGACCGCTCCTGTTCCAGGTACCCGGCGTACTTGACGGCCGTCTCGACACTCAGCATGTCGAGCTCTGCCGTCGATGGCATGGTTGCAAGTGACAGCCCGGACTCGGCAGCGAGGTTCTCGAGTCGATTCGCAGGCTGTCGAAGCGCGCGCGTCAGCGGAATCGTCTCGCCCCGGACGCGCACGGTGGCTCTTTCTAGCAACTCGAGGTTCCTGTCGTACCGATCGCGGCGCGCGACGAAAGTCTCCCAACACTTTTTGGTCACTAGACCAATTTCGTGTCCCCTAGGCGTCAGTCGCAGGTCCGCGTTGTCGATCCGCAGCAACAGACGATGCTCGGCCCGCGAGGTAAACATCCGGTACGGCTCGAGACACCCGCGTGTGACCAGGTCGTCCACGAGCACGCCGATGTAGGCTTCCTCGCGCCCCAGCGTGAACGCCGGCTCCCTCCGCACCCGACGAGCCGCATTGATCCCGGCCACGAGCCCCTGGGCCGCGGCCTCCTCGTAACCCGAGGTGCCGTTGACCTGGCCGGCGAAGAAGAGCCCGCCGCAGCGGTGTGCCTCCAGGGTGCTCGCAAGCTCGGTTGGCTGCACGAAGTCGTACTCGACGGCGTAACCCGGCCGCAGCATGCGTGCCTGCTCGAGGCCCGGCAGCGCGTGTACGAGTGCCTCCTGCCGCTCGAGCGGCAGCGACATCGAAAAGCCGTTGACGTAGATCTCCGCGGCATCGAGCCCTTCGGGCTCGAGGTAGACCTGGTGCCGCTCCCGATCCGGGAAGCGCATGATCTTGTCTTCGAGCGACGGGCAGTATCGCGGACCGATGCCCTGGATCTGCCCGTTGTAGAGCGGGCTCTCGTCGATGCCCTCGCGTACCAGATCGCGCACGCGATCGTTGGTGTGGAGCAGCCAGCAGCTGATCTGGTTGCGCAGCGCCGCCGTCGTGCGAAAGGAGAACGCCGTGGGCCGCTCGTCGCCCCGCTCTTCCGCGAAGTGACCGGCCGCCACGGCCGCGGCGAAGTCGATGCTCTCGCGATCGAGCCTCGGCGGCGTCCCCGTCTTGAGCCTGCCCATGTGGAAGCCGAGCGCCGCGATCGACTCCGCGAGATCGCACGACGGTGGCTCGCCGTGGCGCCCGGCGGGGCGCTGCTCGCCGCCGACGTGCACCAGTCCGTTCAGGAACGTCCCGGTCGTCACGACGACCGCCCGACAGGCGAGATGACGCCCGTCCTCGAGCGCCAGTCCCGTGACGCACCCTCCCGCCGACACGATCGCGCCGGCGCGCCCGAGGATCCACTCGATGTTCGGTTCCTGCTCGAGGCGGGTGCACACCCACTCGCCGTAGCGCCGCTTGTCTGCCTGCGCGCGAGGCGACCATACCGCAGGCCCGCGGCTGCGGTTGAGGAGCTTGAACTGCAGACCCGTGGCGTCGATGGCCTCGCCCATGAGCCCGCCGAGCGCGTCGATCTCGCGCACGAGGTGTCCCTTGGCCGTGCCACCGACCGCCGGATTGCACGGCATCTGCGCCACCGTTTCGCGGGACAGCGTGCAAAGGCCGACGTGACAGCCCAGGCGGGCCGCCGCCAGTGCGGCTTCCACGCCCGCGTGTCCGGATCCGATCACCACGACGTCGAAGGTCATCTCGCTGTGCGGGTTCTCACGGAGTCCTCACTTGCCGATGCAGAACCGATCGAAGATCTCCTGGAGGACGTCCTCGCTCGTGCTCGTGCCCACAACCTCGGCGAGCGCCCCGCGTGCCTGGTGCAGATCGATCAGCAGGAACTCCTCCGGGGCGCCCTCGGCCGTGTGTGCCTCACGCGCGCGCTGCAGGTGGGCACGCGCCGAGCGGAGCAGGGTGACGTGTCGCAGGTTCGTCACCGGCGCGCCATCCTGCGAGAGGCCCCCTCCGGTCAGCGCCTCGGCCAGGGCCCGACGCAGCGCGTCGAGCCCGGCGCCGGTCAGGGCCGAGACCGGCACCGCCTCCGGCCGGTGCCAGCGGGGTGCGCGATCCGCCTTGCTGGCAACGAGGACGTGCCCGGACCCGCGCCCGGACGCCAGCAGTCGACGATCCTCGTCGGTCAGCTCCTCACTGGAGTCGAGCACGGCAAGCACGAGATCGGCCGACTGGCCAGCCCGTCTGGCCCGATCCACGCCGGCGCGCTCGACAGCCTCCTCGGTCTCCCGGACGCCGGCGGTGTCCACGAGCGTCACCGCCAGCCCCTCGAGCGAGACGCGCTCGGTCACCAGGTCCCGCGTCGTCCCCGGCGTCTCGCTGACGATCGCGCGCTCCTGGCCGACGAGCGCGTTGAACAGGCTCGACTTACCGACGTTCGGCCGGCCCAGGATCACCACGGTGGCCCCGTCGCGGATCATCCGCCCTCGCGCGGCGTGGGCGAGCACGGCGTCCACGCGATCGACGGCGGCTTCGAGGCGCGCCTCGATCGCCCCGGAATCGATGAAGTGATAGCCCTCGTCCGGGAAGTCGAGCGAGGCCTCGAGACGTGCCACCAGGTCCAGCAGGCCGGCGTCGATCTCGCCGATCCGCGCGCTGAGCGTGCCCTCGAGCTGATCGAAGGCCACCCGCGCCTGCAGCGGCGTGGCCGCCTCGATCAGGTCGCCGACCGCCTCGGCCTGCACCAGGTCCAGCCGTCCGGCCAGAAAGGCGCGCAGGGTGAACTCGCCTGGACGCGCCAGGCGCGCCCCCGCGCACACGAGCCCGTCGACGATCGCCTCGAGGACCACGGGGCTGCCGTGGGCGCTGATCTCGACGACGTGCTGCCCGGTGTAGGACTGCGGCTCGGGAAACCAGGTCACCACAACCGCGTCGGCCGCCCCCCGAGCGCGCACGCGCGTGAGCGTGGCGTGCCGGGGCGTCAGCGGGGCGCGTCGCTCGATGACGCGGCCTGCGACGGCACGGGCCTCGCGGCCGCTCACGCGGACCACGCCGATCCCCCCGCGGCCGGGCGGCGTGGCAATGGCGACGATGGTGTCATCCGCCGAGAACATGCGGGCTCTCCCGCGGTGCGCCTCGCGCGATCGGGCTGGCCCGATCAGGACGCCGAGATGATCACGGTCTTCATCAACGCGTCGCCGATGCTCTCGGAGCTGACCGTCGGATCCTCGGCGATCTCCAGGTGGACGATGCGCCGGTCGTACGGATTGAGCGGCCCCAGCTCCTGCGGCATGCCGCTCGACCGGGCCTTCTCGGCCATGAACCGCGCCATCTGCCGCAGCTCGGCGTCCTTGTCCTTCCGGAAGCCGTTGCAGTCGACGACCACGCGGTCGTCCTCGCCGAGCTGCCGGCGAAACGCCGTGGCCACGACGTGCTGCAGCGCCTGCAGCCCCTCGCCGCCGCGCCGGACCAGCGCGCCGCCATCCTCGCCGACGAGGTTGATCCGCGTCGCCTCGGGCGCGTCCTCGATCTCGGCGGTCAGCTCCAGGCCGATGGCGCGCGCCACGTCCTGCGCGTATTCCGCAATCTGCTTGACCAGGTTCTCGTTCACGCCAGTGTCCAGTCCCGGCTCCTCACGAGCGCTTGCGGCTCGCCGCCTCGGTGCGCCCGCCGCCCGCGCTCTTCACGCGCCGCTCGGCCGGCGGGCGCGCGGCCGCCACCTGCGGCGGGCCGATCATCCAGTTCGTGAAGTACTGCTGCGCGATGCCGCACAGGTTGCCGGTGAACCAGTAGAGCACCAGGCCGCTCGGCACCCACAGGAACATCACGCCGAACATCAGCGGCATGATCATCATGATCCGCTGCTGCGTCGGGTCCGCCGTGGTCGGCGAGATCCGCTGCTGCCAGAACATGCTGGCGGTCATCAGGAGCGGCGTCACGAAATACGGATCCCGGACGGACAGGTCGCTGATCCACAGCGTGAAGTCGGCGCCCCGCAGCTCGATCGCCTGAGAGAGCAGCGAGTAGAAGGCCAGCAGGATCGGCATCATGGCCAGCATCGGCAGACAGCCGCTCGCCGGGTTCACGCCCTTCTCCCGGTAGAGCGCCATGATCTCGGTGTTCATCTTCTGCCGCGCCGGATCGGTGACCTTCAGCCCGGCGTAGTGCTCCTGGATGGCCTTGAGCTGCGGCTGGATCGCCTGCATCTTCCGCATCGACACCACGCTCTTGTGCCGCAGCGGCGCGATGATCAGGTTGAGCAGGATTGTCAACGCGACGATCGACCAGCCCCAGTTGCCGATGAAGGCGTGAAGCCACTTCAGCGCCCCGAGCAGCCAGATCGACAGGAACCCGAAGATGCCGAAGTTGATCACCCGCACGAATTCGGGATCCACGGCCTGCAGGAGGTCGAACTGCTTGGGACCGAGGTAGAAGCGCAGGTCCCGGCCGGCCTCGCGCGGCTGGATCGACTGCGTGACGAACGCACGGGTCGTCGCGCCCGGCCCGGGCAGTGGCAGCGAGTGATATTCGAGCCGCGCCGCACCCAGGTCGAGGGCGGTGGCGACGAAGTAGTGGTCGTCCACGCCGGCGTAGCGGAACTCGCCGACCAGGACCGGCTCGTCGTCGAGCGAGCCGGCCCGGACGCGCTCGACGTCTCCGTCCTGGTAGTAGATGGCCTCGGGGGGTTGCGTCCGGTTGCCGGTGAAGAAGCTGCCGCCGCCGGCCGCCGCCCCCGCATCGCCGAGACCGGGTCCCCAGGTGATGGCGGGATTCAGCACCTGTTCGGCCTGCGTCACCCGTGCCGAGAACGCCACGATGTACCCCGTCGGCTCGAACGCGAACGACTTGGTCGCCCGGAGACCGGCGCTGTCCTCGTACTCGAAGGTGATCGTCCGCGCCTCGGTGGTCGCGTCCACACGCCCGGTCGTGCCGGTGCTCGCGCGGTACAGCGACCGGTTCAGCCGGCTCGTGAGAGCAGCGTCGTCGACCTCGAGAGAAAAGGGCAGCGGCTGGTCTGCCGGCACGTCCATGGGCACCAGATCGACGGGCCCGCCAGCGACGAGCGGATAGTCCTTCAGCCGCCAGCGCGTGAGGCGCCCGCCACGGTTGGTGAAGACGGCCTGGATTGTGGCGGTCTCGACCACGATCTCTGCCTCGACCTCGGACGCCACCAGCGCTTCCACCGCCGGCGACCCGGCGTCGGCCGGCAGCGCTTCCGGGGCTGTCGCGACGGCCGGGGCGGTGGCGTTTGTCGGGGCCGACGCGGTCGGTGCCGGCGCGGCGCTCCCCTCCGGCGGCGGCACCACCACCAGGGACTGGTACGCGTAGAGGACCAGGAAGCAGAGGAGGATCGCGATAAAGAGCCGGCGTTCCATCGGGCGTCTTCAGACCCGAGGCACGGGGTCGATGCCGTGGCTGCCGAAGGGGTGACAGCGCAACAGGCGGCGCAGCCCCAGCCAGACGCCTCGGCCGGCGCCGTGGACCCTCACCGCTTCGGCCATGTAGTCAGAGCACGAGGGGACGTATCGACAGGATCCCGTAAACAACGGTGAAATAAGGTATTTATACCCTCGAATCAGCGCCAGGATCAGGGTCGCGGCCACTCCCGGTCCCACGGGTGCCGGATCCGCGCTGATGGCCGGTGAGGGCTGTGACGAAATCAGCTTCAAGGCTGGCGAAGGGTGCATCGAGCATTTCCCGGCGAGGCACGACCACCACGTCGAGCGCCGGCCGACTCGGCCATCCGGGCTCGATCTTGTGACGCCTGAATACCTCCCGCGTCAGGCGCTTGGCGCGGTTCCGATCCGTCGCCGGTCCCAGCTTCCGAGTTGCCGAGACGCCCAGCCGCATGTGTGGGCCGTCGTTCGGCACGACGAACAGGGTCATGAAGCGGGCGCGGATCCGCCTTCCTGCTGCATACGCACGCTCGAACTCGGGCCGCCGGCGCAGGCGCTCGCCCCGTGCCAGGCTGCCCGCCGCCACGTTCAGCCCTCGTCGGAAACCGTCAAGCGCTTACGACCCTTCGCCCGGCGTCGCTTCAGCACGATCCGGCCGTTCTTGGTGGCCATTCGAACTCTGAAGCCATGGGCCTTGCGACGCCGGCGGGTGTTGGGCTGATACGTGCGCTTCGCCTTCATCGTGTCCTGTCGTCGCTTTCGCTGAGCTGTGCGAAACCTGAATAGTAGCCGCCGTCTGTCCGACCTGTCAAAGAATCCCGGCTGCCCGGGAGTGCCTGTGTTACAGTCGCCGGCACCTCTTCGTCAGGGTGGCTGCGGTGCTTCGACACAGTTCGGTTTCTTCCCCCAAGATTTCCACACCTGTGGAAAACACTGTGGAAAACACCTCTCCAGTCTACTGACGGCCGCTTTTTCAAGGGTTTTCTCATGATCGTCACCGACGCCACCGTGTGGGATCAGATCCTGGCCCGGATCGCGACCAAGGTGAATCGACACAGTTTCGACACCTGGTTCCGCCCGACCGAGCTCCTCAGCGACGGGGGAGATTCGCTCGTTGTTCGCGTGCCGAACCAGCTTTTCAAGGACTGGCTCACCAAGCACTATGCCGGCGTCATGACCGAGGCGCTCGACGAACTTGGCCGCCCGGGCGTGGCGGTCGCCTTCGTGACCGACCACGGTTCCCCGGCACCCGATCCGGCCGATCCCCCGGCTGTGAGCACCGATGCGGTGGTGGCCCCCGCGGACGGCGTTTCTCCCGGGACGGGCGCGGCGGCGGGTCTTACGCCACGCTACACGTTCGACGCCTTCATCGTGGGACCGTCGAACCAGTTCGCGCACGCGGCCTGTCGGGCGGTCGCCGAGGCCCCCTCCCGGTCGTACAACCCGCTGTTCATCTACGGCGGTGTCGGACTCGGGAAGACGCACCTCATGCACGCCATCGGACAATACGTCCTGCAGCACAACGCCTCCCTCACCCTGACCTACATCTCGTCCGAGCGTTTCATGAACGAGATGATCAACGCCGTTCGCTACGAGCGGATTCTCGACTTCCGCGAGCGCTACCGGAGCGTGGACATTCTGCTCGTCGACGACATCCAGTTCGTCTCCGGCAAGGAAGGCACGCAAACCGAGTTCTTCCACACGTTCAACGCCCTCTACGACGCCCAGAAGCAGATCGTCCTCAGCAGCGACCGTCCCCCCCACGAGATTCCGGCGCTCGAGGAGCGCCTGCGATCGCGCTTCGAATGGGGGTTGATCGCCGACATCCAGCCTCCGGATCTGGAGACGAAGGTGGCCATTCTGAAGCGCCGTGCCGAGGCCGAGGCCGTCCCGCTTCCCGACAACGTGGCGCTGTACATCGCCGGGCGGATCAAGTCCAACATCCGGGAACTGGAGGGATCGCTGACCCGGTTGATCGCCTATGCCTCGCTGACCGGGCGTGAAATCTCGCTCGACCTGACGCACGACGTGCTTCGAAACGTCATCGAACAGGATGACAAGGCGATCACGATCGAAAACATTCAGAAGTTCGTGGCCGACTATTACCAGTTGAAAGTGGCGGATCTCAAGTCGCGGAACAACTCCAAGTCGGTCGCGATGCCCAGGCAGATCGGCATGTACCTGGCCAAGCAGCTCACCGGCGCCTCTCTGCCCGAGATCGGCCGGAGCTTCGGAGGAAAGCACCATTCGACCGTGATTCATTCGATCAAGAAGGTCGAGGAACTCCGACGGGACGACGAAAGTTTCAACAGCCAGATCGACAACTTTCTGCAGTCTTTTCGCTGATTCCCACAGGCGTCCACAGCAGCCGACCCACCGAGTTGTGGATGCGTGTGGAGAGACCGCACACCACCGGATCCATCCACATGGGACCGCCGCGCGTACGCATCAGGAGGAGCCGGTTTTTCAACACCGTAAGTCGCTCACCAAACAGCACTTCCGACGTCGATCCGCGTTTTGCACGCGCCTTGTACTTCTTGTATAATTCTTCATCTCTTTTCTGATCAGTTCAGCAGAGACGACCAATACTCCTCTGCGCTTCGTGTGCGTGGCTGCGCGGTCGTCGAGGTCATCACAAGCCTATGGAACTCGTCGTTCGAAAGAATGAGCTTCTGCGAGAACTGCAGCTCTTCCAGGGCATCGTCGAGCGCAAGAATACGATTCCGATTCTGGCCAACGTGCTGGTCGAAGCCAAGGGCGACGAGATTCGCATGCTGGCAACCGACCTCGAAGTGGCCCTGCGCAGCCGGTGCCCGGCCACCGTAGTCAAACCCGGGTCGGTGACGATTCCGGCCAAGAAGCTGTACGAGATCGTCAAGGCTTTGCCTGAGACGGACGTGCGGATCGAGAGCGACAAGAACGGTGTCAAGGTCGCCGCCGATCGATTCGATTCACGGATGCAGACGCTGCCGCGCGAGGACTTTCCGACGCTTCCGGACCTGCCAGGCTCACCGCGGGCGACCTTGCCCCGGGCGGCCGTGCGCGAGATGGTCGGCAAGACGCAGTATGCCATCACGGGAGAGGACACACGGTTCTTCCTCAACGGAGCCAAGTTCATCCTGAAGCCGAACAGCCTCGCGCTCGTGGCCACCGACGGGCATCGCCTGGCGCTGGTGGAGAGCACCCACGACACGGGGGTCACCGAGGAAACCGGCGTCATCCTGCCGAAGAAGACACTGCTCGAGCTCGGCAAGCTGCTGGCCGAGGATGACGGCGACGTCAGGTTCGAGAGCGGCGAGAACCATCTGTTCTTCGAGGTTGGTGGGCGCGTGTTGATCTCCCGCGTCATCGACGGACAGTTTCCGGCGTACGAGCGGGTCATTCCCAAGGGGAACGACAAGGAGATCGAGTTCGATCGGGAGCGGCTCACGAGCGGCGTCAAGCGCGTCGCCCTGCTCTCGAACGAACGGTCCAAGGCGGTGAAGTTCGACGTCGCGAAGGGCAAGGTAGAGGTCACGTCGAGCAGCTCGGAGTTTGGTGAGGCGCACGAGCAGCTTCCGGTCGACTACGCGGGCCCGGCGCTTTCGATCTCCTTCAACGCGCAGTATGTGCTCGATTTTCTCAACGTGGTGGAGACCGACGTCGTCTCGCTCTCGCTCAAGGACGATGTCAGTCAGGCAGTGATGAAGCCGGTGGGCGCCGAGGGGTACGACTACACCTACGTCATCATGCCGATGCGAATCTGAGGCCGGGGAGACGCGTGGAACATCCGTACGACCCAGAGGCCGACCGTCCCGCTGATTCGCAGGAGCCGGACAGGACAGTACCGACCAAGCAGGCTGACGGTGCCCGGATCGGCGACGGCCGGGCCGACGACTACAGCGCCGAGAAGATCAAGGTCCTCGAAGGCCTCGAGGCCGTGCGCAAGCGACCAGCCATGTACATCGGGTCGACGGGGGCTCCAGGCCTGCATCACCTCGTCTACGAGGTCGTCGACAACTCGATCGACGAGGCCCTCGCCGGCTACTGCAGCGAGGTGAACGTCACCATTCACATCGACGGCTCGATCGTGGTCGTGGACGATGGGCGAGGCATACCGGTGGATCGCCACGCCAGCGGGAAGTCGGCGGCCGAGGTCGTGCTGACGGTTCTCCACGCCGGGGGCAAGTTCGACAACGACAGCTACAAGGTCTCCGGCGGCCTGCACGGGGTCGGCGTCTCGGTGGTGAACGCGCTGTCCGAGCGACTGGACCTCGAGATCTGGCGCAACGGTCAGGTGTATCAACAGAGCTACGAACGAGGCCACCCGCTGGCCGATCTCGCCGTCTCGGGTACGACGCAGCGACGCGGCACGAAGGTGACCTTCAAGCCCGATCCGGAGATCTTCGAGACAACCGACTACAGCTTCGACACGCTGGCACAGCGCCTCCGGGAGCTGGCGTTTCTCAACGGCGGCATCCTGATCACGATCGAGGACGAGCGCGATGGCAAGAGCCACCGCTTTCAGTACGACGGCGGCATCGTGTCCTTCGTGCAGCACCTGAACAAGAACAAGACGCTCGTCAACGAGAAGCCGATCTTCATGAAGGGCGAGCGCGACGGGATCGAGGCCGAAATCGCGCTGCAGTGGAACGACGGCTACACCGAGATGGTGTTCTCCTTCGCCAACAACATCAACACGCACGAGGGCGGCACACACCTGTCGGGCTTCCGAGCGGCGCTGACGAGGACGATCAACGCCTATGCGGCCAAGAACAACCTGGCGAAGGACCTGAAGGACGCCACCATCAGCGGCGACGACATCCGCGAAGGCCTGACGGGCGTCATCAGCGTGAAGATCCCCCGGCCGCAGTTCGAGGGACAGACGAAGACGAAGCTCGGGAACCCGCAGATCGAGACGCTCGTCAAGACCACGGTGAACCAGAAGCTCGCCGAGTTCCTCGAGGAGAACCCGACCGATGCGCGCCAGATCATCACGAAGGCGGTCTCGGCCGCTCGCGCACGCCAGGCCGCGCGGAAGGCGCGCGAGCTCACGCGGCGGAAGAGCGCGCTCGAGTCGAACTCGCTGCCCGGACGGCTCGCCGACTGCCAGATCAACGACCCCGAGTCGGCCGAGCTGTTCCTGGTGGAGGGCCCCTCGGCGGGCGGCTCGGCTGTCGACGGCCGCGACCGCACCTTCCAGGCGATCCTCCCGCTCCGCGGCAAGGTCATCAACGCCGAGAAGAACCGCATCAACAAGGTTCTGTCGAACGAGGAGATCCAGTCGATCATCACCGCCATCGGCACGGGTATCGGGGACGAGTTCGACGTCTCGAAGCTCCGCTACCACCGCGTGATCGTGATGACGGACGCCGACGTCGACGGCGCCCACATTCGGACGCTCATCCTGACCTTCCTCTATCGCCAGATGCAGGAGCTCGTCGAGCGCGGGCACGTCTTCATTGCCGTGGCACCGCTGTACCGCGTGAAGATCGGAACGGTCCAGCGCTACGTCGAGAAGGAGTCGCAGCTCGAGGAGATGCTCGTCCGCGAGCGCGTGAAGGACATGGATGTGACCGATCGCGCCGGCGACACGCAGAAGTTCACCGAAGCGCGCTACGGGCGGTTCGTAAGGATCCTGCACGAGTTCGACGGCTGGGCCTCCAGGCTGCGTGAGGACTTCGGCGACGGCGCCGCAAACTTCGTGATCGACCACCGAATCGTCGAGACCGATGCCGTCTCGGGTGGACTCGAGGATGCGTTGGGCGAACTCGAGCCCAATGGATATGAGCTCTCGCTCCTGTCGGCGGACGAAGACGGCGAGACGCTGCGAATCGTCGAGAAGGAGACGGGCGCGGCCGCGAGCGTGGTCGTTCCGACCGAGCTGCTCGCGTCGCCGATCTACACGAATGTCCGGAAGACGTACGCCCGTCTGGCCGAGCTCGTCGGGCGACCGCCCTTCGAGATTGCCTTCGGCAAGAAGACGCGGAAGGCGGAGACGTTCGGCCAGCTCCGTGAGCTGGCGCTCGAGCTCGCGAAGGAGGGGATACAGGTCAGCCGATTCAAGGGCCTCGGCGAGATGGACGCCGAGGAGCTCGCCGACACGACCATGAACCCCCAGAACCGGATGCTCGTCCGGGTGGACGTCGAGGATGCTGCCGCAGCGGACCGCGTGTTCTCGACATTGATGGGCGACCAGGTAGAGCCACGGCGCGCGTTCATCGAGCAGAACGCGCGCGAGGTCAGGTTCCTGGACGTCTGATGAGACGACGGCTGCATGTTGAGGGTCTTCTAGGACTTCTCCGGACCGGAGAGGTCCTTGTCTGACGTAGTCGAGCCGCTCGGCTCCGGCCGGATCGAGGGGCGCGAGCTCGAGCAGGAGATGCGCTCGAGCTTCCTGGACTACGCGATGAGCGTCATCGTCTCGCGCGCCCTGCCGGACGTGCGGGACGGGCTCAAGCCGGTCCACCGCCGGATCCTCTACGCGATGCACGAGGCGGGGCTCCAGCCGAACCGGCCTCGGCTCAAGGCGGCCCGTGTCGTCGGCGACGTCATGGGTAACTACCACCCGCACGGCGACCAGGCGATCTACGACACGCTCGTGCGCATGGCGCAGTCCTTCTCGCTGCGCTACCCGCTCGTCGACGGGCAGGGGAACTTCGGGAACATCGACGACTACCCCGCCGCTGCGATGCGCTACACGGAGGCGCGCCTCACGCGGCTCGCGACGGAGATGCTGCGCGACATCGACGCGGACACGGTCGAGTTC
>Ga0299906_10002874_pt1 | contig 14226 bp, 13 predicted proteins | sample RVTome_14_FD_200259 | JGI IMG/M metagenome (GOLD analysis project Ga0299906, IMG submission 200259) | Soil microbial communities from uranium-contaminated site in the Upper Colorado River Basin, Wyoming, United States - RVT145D125 (version 2) ... | reverse complement strand
GTGCTCGATGAAGTGCGAGATCCCCGCCTGACCGGGGGCCTCGAAGCGCGAGCCCATCTTGACCCAGATGCCGAGCGTGGCGGAGCGGACCGTGGGCACCCGTTCGGTGACCAGGACCAGACGGTTGTCGAAGCTGCGGCGCTGGATGTTGCGCTCGGTCGGCATGGGCGAACGCCGGTGGTCGGGGGATTCAGCCTAACCGACGAAGCTCCGCAGCGGTCCTTCCAGCGTCGGCTCGCCGATCTCCTGCAGCTCGTAGGTCACTCGCATCGCCGGGACGTGGAAGTCTACCAGCAGGCGCAGGTCGATCGGCGTGGCGATCAATACCAGGTCGCACGGGGTGGCGCGGATCGTCGCCTCGAGGTCGGCGATCTGCTCGTCGCCATAGCCCATCGCCGGCAGCACCATCTCGGTCTGCGGGTACTTGGCGAAGGTGTCGGCGATGCTCCGTACGGCGTAGGGCTTGGGGCCGACGATCTCGGCGGCGCCGAACTTGCGCGCCGCCACGACCCCGGCGCCGTAGGCCATCTCGCCGTGGGTCAGGGTCGGGCCGTCCTCGATCACCAGCACCCGCTTGCCGGTGATGTCGGCGGCGTCGCCGTCGAGAAACAGCGGCGAGGCGGCATCGACGACCAGGGCGCCGGGGTTGACCTCCTGGATCGCCTCCCGCAGCCTGTCGACCGCCGCCGGCTCGGCGCTGGTGATCTTGTTGATCACCAGGACGTCGGCGCGGCGGAAGTTGGTCTCGCCCGGGTAGTACGTCGTCTCGTGGCCCTGGCGCAGGGGGTCGAGGACGACGATCTCGAGGTCGGGCTTGATCAGCGGCAGGTCGTTGTTGCCGCCGTCCCAGACGATGATGTCGGCCTCTTGCTCGGCGGCGCGCAGGATCGCCTCGTAGTCGACGCCGGCGAATACAACCACGTCGTTGCGGAGGTGCGGCTCGTACTCCTCGCGCTCCTCGATCGTGCAGTCGTGCTTGTCGAGGTCCTCGAGGGTGGCGAACCGCTGCACCTTCTGGGCGACGAGGTCGCCGTAGGGCATGGGGTGGCGAATCACAACCAGGCGCTGGTCCATCGACTTGAGGATCTTCACCACCCGGCGGGTGGTCTGGCTCTTGCCGGAGCCGGTACGCACGGCGCACACCGAGACCACCGGCTTGCTCGACGCCACCATCGTGCTGTCGGCGCCCATCAACCGGAAGTCGGCGCCGGCGGCGTTCACCCGCGAGCCGATGTGCATCAGGTACACGTGCGAGACGTCGCTGTAGGCGAACACGACCTGCTGGACGCGCCGCTCCTGAATCAGCTCTTCGAGGTCCTCTTCCGGGTGGATCTCGATCCCGTCCGGGTACAGGTCGCCGGCCAGCTCCGCCGGGTAGCGCCGGTCGTCGATGTTGGGGATCTGCGCGGCGGTGAAGGCGACGACCTCGTAGGTGTCGTTGCCGCGGAAGTAGACGTTGAAGTTGTGAAAGTCGCGGCCGGCCGCGCCCATGATGAGGACGCGGATCCGGCCGTTGCTTGCTGCAGGGCTGGGCATGAAAGTACCGATCGAAATGGAAGCGAGAAGGAGGAGGCGCCGGCTCGGCGCCTGTCGCCCCCATTATGCAACGCGTGCATAGCGGCGTCGAACCGGCGGGCACGGCGCCGCCGCCGTCCCCCGGTCAATAGAGCCGCAGAACGCCGCCGTCGTCGCGGCGCGCGTAGCGCGCCTCTCGGCGGTGGTAGCCGCGGCCGCACCAGCCCTCGGCGAGAACGTCGAAGAGCGTCGCCTCGATGCCGTCGGCCGCCAGCCGCTGGGGCCCGAACGGCCCCGGAACCAGCGACAGCCGGGCGCGGAAGCCGCAGCCGGACGGCCCGGCGGAGGCGCCGGACGGCCCGGAAACCCCCGGCGGGGGCGGCGGCGGCGCCGCCTCCCAGACCGTGGTCTCGCCGGCCCCCGGCAGGCCGAGGCGGCCGCGGGCCACCTCTTCGCCGACCCGATCGAGCGCCGACTCGGCGAGTAGCCGCGCCTGCGCACCACTCCCCTGCAGGGCGGCGATCTCGTAGGCGGCCAGCGAAGCGCTCAGCAGAGCCAGCGCCAACGTCCCCAGCGCCGCCGTCGCCCCGACCGCCAGCAGCAAGGCGCTGCCCGCCTGCCGCCCGGCGAGCCCGCATGTCCCATCGCCGTTCGTCGCGGGGGCCATCATCATCCCTGACAGGGGCCGGCGCGAACCGTGCGCCCGGCGCTGACCGGGCGCTCGCCCGCGGCGGCGGCGCCGGCGCCCAGCTCGCGGGCTTGGGCCGCAAGCACGGTGGCGCGCACCTCGACGGCGCACACGGACGCCTCTCGCCCCGGCGGGGGGCTGCTCAGCCGCCGATCGGGGGTACCATCGCCGTCCTCGTCCACCAGCCAGGCGAGCTCGAGCGCCTCGAGACGGTCGGCCACCGGCTGCCACGAGCCCCCCTCGTCGCGGCGCCGCAGCTGCAGCCCCTCGTCGAGGGGCAGCAGCGCGTACTCGCGGCTCTCGAGCACCAGCAATGCCCGCGGCGCGCCCCAGGCGTCGAGCATCGCCATTTCGGCCGCGCTCCAGGCGACGACCAGGCGGGTCGTGCCGGCACCTTCGAACGCCGCCACCGCGGTACCCACGGGAAGCGGCGCCGCAACCGGACGATACGGCAGATCGAGACCGACGATGCGGTCGCCGGTCGCGACTCGGGCGGCGCCGATGATCTCATAGGTCGAGGCCGCCACCTGGGCGCTGATCTCGAGCGACGGGCCGGCGCCGCGCAGCAGCCGCAGGCCGCCGGGAGTCGCCGACAGCGCCGGGATCCGCTCGCCGCCGAGCTGCACGGCGGTGGCCCCCTCCAGGCCGCGTCCCGCCTCTCGTACATCGCGGGCCAGCGCGGCAACCGCCGCCTCCGAGACGACGCGGGCGGTAAGCACCGACCAGCCCCGGCGGCCGGCGCCAGCGCCGGCGAGAAGCAACGAGAAGACGCCGGCGGCCAGCAGGCCGGTGCATGCCGCCGCCACCAGTAGCTCGAGCAACGAGAATCCCTCGGCTCTCATCGCGGTCCGATCGTGCCGCCAGCAACCGCGGGGGCTTGGTGCACGTCTGCAGCGAAGCGCCGTTGAGCCCGTGAGCTTGCCCGCCGGTGCGCTGGAAACACGCAGCACGAGGGGCGCGAACCTCTCGCGCTCGCTCACCGGAGGACCCTCGTGAGGACGATCGTCGTCGGTCGGGATCCGGCGGCGTTCGCGCCGCCGCCCTCGGGGCCGGCCTCCGGCCAGCAGGTGACCTCGATCCAGACCCACGTGCTGCCGGCGTCCGGCGTCGTGCTGACGCGGCGCCGGCAGGCGGGCCCGGGCTCCTCGGGAAGACCGTCATCGGCGGTGCCGGGCAGCCCGTCGGCCCCCGGCGCCCCGACAACCCTCCATCCGGAGGGATAGACGACGCGGTCGCTGGCAGTGTCGGCTACGGTCGCCGCGGCAGCCGTTGCGCGACGGGCCAGATCCGCAGCCCGCGCATACTCGATGGATGCCCCAAGCGCCTCCGCGATCACCAGCGTGGAAACGGCCAGCAGCCCGAGGGCAACCAGGACTTCCAGCAACGAGAAGCCTTCCGGCGTTCGATTCCACATTCGCGCCTCCCGCTTCTATGGGACGGCCACGGGCGCGCGTTTTCCGGAGGCGAAAAGCGATCTCGGCGCGGCGCAACGAATGCGCGGCGGAACCGGTCATTCGGCCGCGGGTGAGGTGCAGCGGGGGCGGAACTCGCGAGGATCGGGAGCACGCCGCCCCCTTGCGCAAACGGGATCAGGCGAACGCCCTCAGGGACCCTCGAGCACCTGCACGCGGCCGGTCACCTGGTTGATGAGGACGCGGAAGGCGTCGCCGATCGCGTTGGTGAGCGTGATGGTGTCGTCCTGCGCCAGCCGGTCGTTGACGCTGCCGTCGGGATGGAAGACGGCGAAGTCGGCGTTGCCCTGCCAGGTCACCTCGACCGGGTCGCCGGCGCCGGTGAAGGTCACGCCCATCGGCATGGTGGTGGGCACCGGGGTCATCTGGGTCGTGAGCCCGTTGACCGGGTCGCCCTCCCACAAGGTGTAGGTCGAGCTCGCCACGTCGAAAGCTATCGAGAAGCGCCGGTTGCGGCTCACCGCGCGCATCCGCTGCAGCTGCATGTCGGAGGCCAGGGCTTGCGCCGCCGTGCGCACGCGGTAGCGCTCCAACCAGTCCTGCATCGCCGGCATGCCGATCGTCACCACCAGCCCGAGCAGCACGAGCACCACCGCAAGCTCGATGAGCGAGTAGCCGCTCTCGCCGCGGCGGTCATGCGACCTGGGCAAACACGAAACCGTCTTGATGAGCATGGCACCATTGTCGCAATCGGGAGGCCGGGAATCCACCTCTTTCTGCGCTCCTTCTGTGTGCTTGTGGCCAGAGATCCACACTTTTAGCCACCCAGGCCCATGATGCGCCAGTACCAGGCCAGGAGCTCGGCGCCGCCCCAATCGACGATCACCGCGGCGAGGGCGAGGAAGGTCCCGAACGGCAGCGCGTAGTCCCATTCGCGCCCCTTGAGCTTCATCAGGCTGAGCCCCACGATGCTACCGATAAAGGACCCGATCAGGATCGTCAGCAGCGCCCCCTTCCAGCCCAGAAAAGCGCCGATCATGGCGATCATCTTGACGTCGCCCATCCCCATGCCCGGCTGCGCCCGCAGCTTCAGGTACAGCCACGCGATACCGTACAGGAGGCCGCCGGCGACCAGCGCCCCGATCAGCGAGTCGAGCCAGTCGAGCCGCGGGTCGACGAACGACAGCAGCACGCCGACAGCGATGCCCGGAAGGGTGATCGCGTTGGGCAGGATCTTGAAGTCGTAGTCGACGAGCGCCAGCACCAGCATTGCGCAGCCGAAGACGATGCTCGACAGGGCGCTCCAGGAGATCCCCCAGCGGTAGACGGCGGCGGCGAACAGAACTCCGGTGCCGAGCTCCACCAGCGGGTAGCGGACGGAGATCGGCTCGCGGCAGTCGGCGCAACGGCCGCCGAGCATGACCCACGAGGCCAGCGGGATGTTGCGGTACCAGGGGATCAGGCTCTTGCATCTGGGGCAGAACGAGCGGGGCTTGGAGACGGCGACGTCCCGCGGCAGCCGGTAGATGACGGCGTTGAGGAACGAGCCGATGATCAGGCCGAGCACGGCGGCGAATCCGGCCAGCCAGGCGCGCGGCACCAGCGCGAAGAACTCCGCGAGCGTCATCGGCGGTGGCTGAGCCGCCAGCAACGGCGCCATCCACTCAACCGCGGCGAGCTGCGGCTGGGCCGCCAGCAACGGCGCCATCCACTCGAGCGCGGCGAGCTGCGGCTGGGTCGCCAGCAACGGCACCAACGGCTCGATTGCGGCGAGCTGCGCCGGCGTCACGAGGCCCCTGGCGCCAGTTGCAAAGGGGCCCCTGGCGGCGGCTTCATCAACGCGAGGTCCGGGCCTGCTCGGCGCCCGGATCGATCACCTCGCCGGTCGCCGGGTCGTAGCGGAACGGTTGCTCGCGGAGGTTGATCGGGTTGCCCCCGTCGTCGGTCAGGACATCGGTGAGATAGCCGGTGCGCACCAGCACCGCCAGCGACTCGGGCCGCCGGCCGTGCTCGGCGAGAAAGCGCTCGATGGCCTCCCCGGCCGCCTCGATCACGTGCTGGCTGTAGAGATCGCCGACGTGCTGCTCGGCGATCGCCACCGTCTGCGGATCGCCTTGCGCCTCGGCCTCCATCCGGATGGCGTCCCATTCCCGCATCGCCGCCAGCAGGTTGCCCTGCTCGGCGATCATGTGGGCCCGCAGCCGCGCCGCCCACGGCGGCGCCCCCGGGATGGCGGCGGCCTGCGAGTAGTAGCGCTCCGCCTCCTCGTAGTCCTTCAGGTTCAGGTACGAGTACCAGCCGGCCTCCACCGGCAAGCGCCACTCGTGGGGGTTGCGCTCGATGCCGCGGTCGAGCAGCTCGATGGCCAGTTGCGGGTCCCTCATGTCCTGAGCCATCACCAGCGCCCCGATCACGTAGGCGTCGATGAAGTTCGGATCGAGGTCGGTGATCGTGTTGTAGATGTGGCGCAGGTAGCTGCGCCCCTCGGGCGTCCGGTGGTGGCCGTAGTACTGGATGCTCCACAGGTAGATGACGTCCGCCAGGAGCACCCGGAAGCCGAGGCTGGCGGCCGACAGGTACCTGCCGTTGGGCAGGAACAGCAGCGGGTAGGCCGGCGGCCAGGTCTGACGTATCCGGTCGACACCAAGCTGGGCGCCGATCCACACCGCGAAGCAGCTCACCACCGTGAGCCAGAGCGCCAGCACCGCCGCGACGCCGCGCTGCGCCGGCCTGGCCCGAAGGTCACCGGCCATGCCGCGGTTCGCTGGAGGGTGCGCCGAGCCCGTAGACCCTTGGATCCGCCCGGCCGGCCCGGATCCCTCAGGAGTCTTGTCGTCGGCATTCGACGCCGTGACGCCCCGCTGTTCCACTCGCGCGCCGCCGCGAGGCCCGTCCTCGTGGCTGCCTGATCCGAGCTCCGATCGAGGGTCATTCGACACAGGGCGCCTCACTTCAGGTCGCGCCGGCGAAAGATGAGCACTGATAGCGCCAGCATCGCGGTCGTGTAGGCGGCGGCGTAGGCAAGGGCCATCAGGTAGTACGCGGGGGCGACCGGCATGTCGTGCACGACCTGGGCGCGGATGTTGAAGGTCTCGAGGTCGGGGACGACGTAGTAGATCAGGCCGATCCCGCGGCCGACGGCGTTGGGCAAGCGGGCGGCCAGCGACGCGAACCCCGTCGACATGTGGCCGATCGCCCAGATGCCGACGGTGAAGATCGCCGCCTCGATCGGCGGCGCGAACGACGAGAAGACGATCGCCACGGCGGTGATCACCGAAACCTCGAGCACGCTCAGTGCCAGCGCCCCGAGCAGGTGCAGCGGCAGGACGCCGCCCTTCCACCAGACCAGCCCCAGGTAGAAGACCGACATCAGACCGATGGACACCAGCAGCACCGCCATCAGGCCGAGGTACTTGCCGACGATGAACAGCCAGCGGGGGACCGGCTTGGCGAGCACGGCGTAGATGGTGCGCTTGTCGACCTCCTTGTGCACCAGGTTGATGCCGACGAAGACCGCGATCAGAGTCGCGAAGAAGGCCTCGGCGGCAAGGCCGACATCGGTGACGATCTTGAGCTCGCTGCCGACGGTCAGCCACGAGAGAATCGTCGACGACGCCATCAACAGGATCGCGAACACGAAGAAGACCGCCAGGATGCGGTCGCGCACCGCCTCCTTGAACGTGTTGACGGCGATCGAGTAGGCCGCGTCGATCATGGGCTTCTCTGCTCGCCGACGGTGGCGACGAAGTAATCCTCGAGCGTCGCCCGTTGCGGCGTCACCCGGTAGATGCTGCCGCCCGCCTTGCGGACGGCGTCCACCCAGCGGTCGACGGCCTGGTCGTCGTCGAGGTGGTAGAAGCAGATGTTTCCCTGCGTGGCGCGCGGCGTGTAGCCGGGGAGCGCGTCGGGCGACAGCCCCTCGCAGGCCGCCTGCCAGTAGTCGACGCGCTCGCCGAGCAGGTCGTCGAGCGTCGCCTCCAGGCGGAGCTGACCGCCGACCAGCAGCCCGACCCGATCGCAGAGCGCCTCGGCGTCGGAAAGGATGTGGCTGGAGAAGAAGACCGTCGCGCCGCGCTCCTTCACCGCCATGATCAGCTCCTTGACGTGGCGGCGGCCGATCGGATCGAGCCCCGTCATGGGCTCGTCGAAGACGACCAGATCGGGGTCGTTGATCAGCGCCTGGGCGACGCCCAGCCGCTGCAGCATCCCTTTGGAGTACTGGCCCAGGAGCTTCTCGCCCTCGCCGGCGAGGCCGACCTCTTCGAGGAGCTCGGCGGCCTTCTTGCGCAGCGGCGCGCCGCGCTGGCCGAACAGGCGGCCGAAGTACTCCAGCAGCTCGCGTCCCTTGAGGTGCGGGTAGAAGTACGGCTGCTCGGGGAGGTAGCCGAGCCGGCGGCGCGCCGCCAGCGTCGGGCCGGGGTCGCCGCGCTCGCCGAAAAGCTCGACCCAGCCGGCGTCCGGGTACAGCAAGCCCAGCAGGCACTTGATCGAGGTGGTCTTGCCGGCGCCGTTGGGGCCGAGAAAGCCGTAGATCTCGCCCTGCTGCACCGACAGGGAGACGCCCCGGAGGATCTCTTTCTTGCGCAGCCAGAAGCCGAAGGGGAGCGACTTCTGGACGTTCTCGAATCTCAGGATCGTCATCGCGCCCAGATAGTAATCAATACTCGCCGCGTTCGAAGCCCATCAGGCAAAATCCATTCCGAGCTTCGGGGCCCCAGCCCCCCACCCAACCTCCGGGGCCCCCGGGAACCCCCCAAAAAGGCAAGGGGGCGAAGCCGGGTGAGCCGGGCTTCGCCCCCAAGGGAACTGGCTAGTAAGTGATTACTGGCCAGTCGGAGCTTGCGTGAACTGCCCGTCGGTCAGGACGATGTCCGGATCGTACGGGTCGTTGATCCAGGGCGCCGGAGCAGCCGGCCCAGCGCCGGCATCCGAGCCGAGGCTGGTGATCGTGTAGGTGTCGGCGCCCGTGACGTACAGGTAGCCGGTGCCCCAACCATCGGTGGCCGGCGTCACCTGCATGTAGCCTTGGGCCGAAAGGTCGGCCAGGGCGGCGGCGTAGGCGCCCGTGTCGACGCGCATCGTGCCGTTGGCGGTCGCGATGTTGCGCATGTCCGCCATGCTACGGCGCTGGCGGCCGCGGTCCATTGCGTTCATCAGCTGCGGCACGGCGATCGCGGCGATGATGCCGATGATCGCCACGACGATGAGCAGCTCGATGAGGGAGAAGCCCTCATCGCGGCGAAGCTTGCGATTCAGCTTGCTGATCATGGCTGTCTGCCTCCCGGGGTTATGCCCCTGGTTAGCACCGGGTGCTGCCCCGGTTTTTTGTGAAAAGCCCCAAGTCGTTTGATCATCGGACCCGGTGGCCAGGTTCGCTCCCGAATTGTCTGCCACGAATAGGTAGCAATCGTCGTGCCAATTGGCTCGATAGCTTCTCGAAGTGACTCATACGTAGTAATGATCACTGTTGATCACTCCAGGAGCGTCTTTCTACTCCGATAACGGCGCGCCGCACGTCATCCCGAAGCCTCGCCGCCGAGATTTGTCACCGTCAGAGTGACAGATATTGTCAATCCTCGAGCAAACCGAGCTTCGCGACGTAGTAGCGGAACGAGCGGAACGTCATGCCGAGCCTGGCGGCGGCCTTCTTCTGGACGCCGCCGCACTCGGCGAGCGCCCGGAGCATGTGCTGGCGGCGGATCTGCTCGAGGTGCGCCTCGAGGTCGATGGGGCCGGCGGGCAGGGACGGTGGGGTCTGCTCGCCCGGACCCTCGACGGCGGCGACGTCTCCGGGGGGCTCACCGGGGGCTTGCCGCGCGATCGCGGCCCAGGCCGCCTCATCGCCGCCGGACGCCGGCAGCTCGCCGGTTCGCAGCGCCTGCTCCGGCAGCCCCCGCAACGACTCCGGGAGGTTGCCGGCCTGGATGACCGCGGTGGTCTCGAGGGTGGCGGCCCGGCGCACGGCGTTCTCCAGCTCGCGCACGTTGCCGGGCCAATCGTAGGACTCGATGAGCTGCTTGGCCTCGAGGGAAAAGCCGCCGATCGGGTGGGCGCCGTCGGCCGCCGTGATTCCCTCCAGAAAGTGCTCGGCGAGCAGCGGGATGTCCTCGCGGCGCTCCCGCAGCGGCGGCAGGTCGATCTGGATGACGTTCAGCCGGTAGAAGAGGTCCTCGCGGAAGCGCCCGCCGACGGCATCCGCCTGCAAGTCGCGGTTGGTGGCCGCCAGCACCCGCACGTTGGTGGGGATCTCCTCGGTGGCGCCGACCGGACGGACCTTGTGGTCCTCGAGCACCCGCAGCAGCTTGGGCTGCATCTCCATCGGCATCTCGCCGATCTCGTCGAGCAGCAAGGTCCCACCCTCGGCGGCCACGAACAGGCCCCGCTTGTCGCGATCGGCGCCGGTGAAGGCGCCGCGAACGTGGCCGAACAGCTCGCTTTCCAGCAGCGAGGCCGGCATCGCGGCGCAGTTGATGGTGACGAAGTTGGCCTTCTGGCGCGCCCCGCCGTCGTGGATGGCGCGGGCGACGAGCTCCTTTCCGGTGCCGCTCTCGCCGGTGATCAACACGGTGATGTCCGAGTCGGCGAGGCGCTCGATCAGGTCGAAGACCCGCCGCATCCCCGGCGAGCGGCCGACGAGCTGGCCGGACCGGTGGCGGTCGGTGAGCTCGCGGCGCAGGTAGAGGTTCTCGTTGCGCAGCTCGCGGCGCTCGAGGGCGTGCTGGACGGTGACCTTGAGCTCGTCGATCTCGAAGGGCTTGCTGATGTAGTCGTAGGCGCCCAGGCGCAGCGCCTCGATCGCCGAGTCGGTCGAGGTGTAGGCGGTCATCAGGATGACCTCGGTGTCGGGGCAGTGCTCGCGGGCGAAGCGCAGCAGCTCGATCCCGCCGAGCTCCGGCATCTTGATGTCGGAGACCACGACGTCGACCTTGTTGGCCTCGAGCTCGCGGCAGGCGACCTTGCCGTTCTCGGCGATGACGACCTCGTGGCCCTCCTGGCGCAGGGCGATCGCCACCATCTGCCGCATGCTCTGCTCGTCGTCGACGATCAGGACCCGGCTCATCCTCGGGCCGGCGCCGGGCTGTCGGGCTGACCGAGGCCGGGATCGCCACCGATGACGGTCGGCTGCTCCTCGGGCTCGGCCACCGTCTGCTCGGTGAAGGTCAGCAGGCAGCGGGTGCCCTTGCCGGCCTCGGAGTCGACCTCGATGCGGGCGCCGTGGCGGTCGAGGATCCGATACACCACCGCCAGGCCCAGCCCGGTGCCCTGCGACTGGCTGCCGGTGACGTTGGGCTGAAAGAAGGTCTCGATCTCCTCGGAGGTCATGCCTCTGCCGGTGTCCTCGAACGCCACGTCGATGCCCCTCTTGCTGCTGGTCAGGGATACCTCCAGGGTACCGCCATCGGGCATCGCCTGGATGGCGTTGCGCGCCAGGTTCCAGAAGACCTGCTTGATCTGCGCCGGATCGACGAGGGCGTTATAGGGGCCGGGCTCGGCGGTGATCGTCAGGACGTGGTCGGGACCTAGCTCGGAGCTGTTTCGCAGCAGCTTGACGGTGTCGTTGACCAACGCCAGCAGGTCGGTGTCCTCGGGATCGAAGCGCCCCGGCTTGGCGTACTCGAGGAAGTCCTCGATGGTCCGCGACAGGCGGTCGGACTCGCGGACGACGATCTGGATGAGCTCCTCGGAGTTGGGTTCATCGGAACGCAGGTTGCTACGGCTCAACAACTGCAACGAACCCGAGATCGAGGCCAGCGGGTTGCGGATCTCGTGGGCGATCGAGCCGGCCATCTGGCCGAGCACCGACATCCGCTCGCGGAGGCGCAGCTCGCGCTGCATGCGCTTGATCTCGGTCAGGTCGCGGAACATGAACACCGAGACGGTCTTCGGCCCCTCAGTCTCTTCCTCCTTCTCGTCGAGGCGGACCACCGTCATCCCGATGGTCCTCCAGCTGCCGTCGGCGACCTGGATCGAGCGGTCGGCCCGGTAGACCCGGTTGTCGGTCAGGCGCTTCTCGATGCGCTCCAGAAAGGTCCGGTCGTCGCCGAAGACCTTCCAGACGGGCTGGCCGATCAGGGCGCCGAGCTTGCGGCCGGTGATCTCGGCGGCGGCGCTGTTGGCGGTCACCACCGTGCCCTCGGCGTCAGTGGCCAGTAGGCCGCTGACCATCCCCTGGATGATGCGCTCGTGCAGCCGCCGGAGGGCGCGTAGCTGCGCCTGGCGGGTGCGCAGCAGGGTGCCGGTTCGCCGCAGCCGCGACGACATCGTGACCGACAGGGAGGCCATCGCCGAGGTCACCAGCATCAAGGCGAACAGCCGCAGGTACAGCTCGGTGGCCTCGACGGGGTCGCCGGCAAGGCCGGTGCTCAGCGCCCTCTGGAACGCCTCCGGTAGGCGATCGACGACTGGCGAGAGAACGTAGGCCGAGAGGCCGACGAACCCGTAGCAGACCACCGTGAGGCCGGCGATGTAGCTGGCGCCGCGGCGGCTCAACAGGATGCCGGAGCCCGCCACGATGACAAGGTAGAGGACGACGAAGGCCGAGCCGACGCCGCCCATGAAGTAGATCAGCAGCGTCGCCAGCAGCACGTCGATGGACAGCTGCAGGGCCGCGAACGGCGGCCAGGCGAGCAGCCGCGAGTGCAGCACCGCCCACAACAGCGACGCCCCGTAGACGGCGCCGACTACGGCGAACAAGGGCCGCAGCGAGAACGCCGAGCCGACCAGGAACTGCAGGTACATCGTCGCCACCAGCACGGCGGAGGCGATCGCCACCCGCAGCAGCAGCAGCCAGCGGAGCTGGCCGTCGCGATCTTCGACGGTCGGGGCGATGATGCCGTCGAGCGTCGAGGTGGGGTCCCGGTGCAGTGCCGGGTGCCGGGCGTGGGAGCGGTCGCGGCGCGACCGGCCGGCCCAAGACGCAAGACGCCGGCGGGCGGCCGCCCAGCCCACCCGCCGGCGCTTGGGACGTCGAGGCACCCGCTTCTAGATCTGGTTGATCAGGTCGAACATCGGCAGATACATCGAAACGACGATGCCGCCGATCACCACGCCGAGAAACACGATCATCACCGGCTCGAGCAGGCTCATCAGGTTGTCGACCGCGGTGTCGACCTCGTCCTCGTAGAAGTCGGCGATCTTGCTGAGCATCGTATCGAGGGCGCCGGTCTCCTCGCCGACCGAGATCATCTGGGTGACCATCGGCGGGAACACCTTGGTGGCCTCCAGTGGCTTGGCGATCGATTTGCCGGCCTCGATGCTCCTGCGCGTCTCCATGACGGCGTCCTTGACGACGCGGTTGCCGGCGGTCTTCGCGGTGATCTCCAGGCCATCGAGGATCGGCACGCCCGAGGCCACCAGGGTGCCGAGGGTGCGACAGAAGCGCGCCACGGCGATCTTGCGCATGATCAAGCCGATCACCGGGAGCTTCAAGACGACGCCGTCGATCAGCCGCTCGCCAGTGTCGGTCTGATAGTACTGCCGGGCGGCGACGACGGCGACGATCATGCCACCGATGACGAACGGCGAGTAGGCAGCCACGAAGTTCGACGCCCCCACGACGATCCGCGTCGGTAGCGGCAGCTGGGCGCCGAGACCTTGGAACAAGCTGGCAAAGGTCGGAATGACCTTCCACAAGATGATGAACACCACGACCACCGCCACCGTGATGATGATCGACGGGTAGATCGACGCCGAGCGCACGGCGGCCTTCAGCTTGACCGCCTTTTCAAGGTAGTCGGCGAGGCGCCGCAGGATGACGTCGAGAATACCGCCCGTCTCGCCGGCCGCCACCATGTTGCAGTACAGCTCGGTGAACGCGGCGGTGTGCTGGCGCATGGCGTCGGCGAGCGTCGAGCCGCCCTCGACATCGCGCCGGACGTTCTCGAGGATCCCGGCGAAGGTGGCGTCATCGGCCTGCGAGGCGAGGATCTCGAGGCACTGCACCAGCGGCAAGCCGGCGTCGATCATGACCGAGAACTGGCGCGTGAAGATGGCGACCGCCTGCTGGTCGATCTTCCGCTTGAACATGCTGAGCTGCATGCCCTGCTTGGCAGGGGCAATCTTGGTGGCGCGGATGCGCTGCCGGCGAAGCGCCGCGCCGACGGAGTCTGCATTGTCGGCCACCATCACGCCCGAGGCGGACTGGCCGGAGCGATTGACGCCCTCCCATTCGAACCTAGCCATCGTTGTCGCTCCCCGGGATCCGATCGCCTTTCGGCGTCCCGGCCCCGTTCTCGGTTCTGCTCACGTTTTTCTCCGTTCCGTTGTCTCGAATCCTCGCACCGCCGGTACCCGCGCCGCTACCCCCTTTCGGGGCCGCCCGCCGGCCTCAGAGGGCCCGGCCTGCCGGACGCGAGCGCAGCGGCGGGCGTCCCTCGCCGCGCGCCTCGCCGCGCTCGATCATCGGGATCAGCTCGCGGGCGTCGCTGCTGGCGTCGATCGCCACCTCCTTGGTGATCTTCCCGCGCAGCACCAGCCTCGCCAGGCCCTGGTTGAAGGTCATCATTCCGTGCTCGGACTGCCCCGACTGCATGATCGAGGGGATCTGGTGGACCTTGTCCTCGCGCATCAGGTTGCGGATGGCCGAGTTCGGGATCATGACCTCGGTGGCCA
>Ga0299906_10002872_pt1 | contig 14229 bp, 12 predicted proteins | sample RVTome_14_FD_200259 | JGI IMG/M metagenome (GOLD analysis project Ga0299906, IMG submission 200259) | Soil microbial communities from uranium-contaminated site in the Upper Colorado River Basin, Wyoming, United States - RVT145D125 (version 2) ... | reverse complement strand
TCCCCCTCCCAAATTCTAAATGGCTACAGGGATCTCTCTCATCTCGACACTCGCTTTGACGGGCTTACCCAACCCAGCGTCGATATCCAGCGAGTTCTCATCGAGGCTGTCAAACTCGGTGAACCACGTTTGACCAACGACTACACTGAAACAGACTTGGCTGACCTTGTAAAGAAGCTGACGCACAGTTTTCGTAGCGTCCTTCTTCTCCCCATCGAGCCAGGCCTTGAAGACCGCTTCCTGGTTCTTAGCCTTCTTGTAGACGTCTGACCCCAAGAACTCTGTAACGTGATCTACCGTAGGCTTCAAAAGCATGTGCCCTGCCAATAGCGGCTTCTTCGACGACACCCTCTTGTGGAAGTCGCTCAAGCTGGGTAGCGTGGACAGCCCTTTGAGGCTGACCTTCAACTCTTTACCCATGTAACTGTCCTTAGCCTCAGTCTGCGTCGACTTTGGGTTGAACCCACTGTAGTCTGTCAGGCCTTGATCCTTGAGCCAAGTGGCAGCGTCCTCCCCGTAAAGAACCTTGTACCCATCTGAAGCTTCCGCACCGAACTGATCTTTGTAGACAGCATTGAAGACCTTCTGGGCTGCCCTAGCTCGCAGGAGCTTGTACTGAGTCTCGAACAACTCTTTGGCACTCACAGCCTTGACCATAGCCCGGTTGAGGATTGGCAGAGAGGTGAGGTCCAACGTGAGGTTGATTTCTCGTTCGTTGGAGGCCTTCTTCATCCGCGTGATGACCTTCTCCCGGTCCTCCCCCTCAAACCCCCAGATGGCGGACTCCGGTAGCCCCGCCTCCAGAAGGGCTCTCACAGTGCCCTTTGTGAGCCTCAGAGGTAGCTTGTCTACATTGACGAGACCATCCCGGATGATCGTATAGTTCCTGTACGTGAACGTACGGATCTCGTTTGGTACGTTGAGCCCCTTCGGCTTATGCTTCTTGAGATTGACCTTCCCCGTCCTGCGAACTTGCACTGACACGTTGGGCCGGGTCTCATTGAACACTAGGTTGTCGATTGTCACCCCATTGGGGATGAGGTCCGCTTCAAATCGAAGAGGTTGGGCCTCCCCCCTAATTTTCTCGATCTTGGACTCCAGATCCCGCAAGATGTCCTCGTCCGGGCACCCTATCTTGGCCTCCTCCAGCTCATCGACCTTCTTCTGCTGCGCAGCTGTTAGAACTGGTTTCTGCTTCTGGGGACGCCCAATCTTGTTGTACTTGAAGTCCTTGGACTCCAGTAGTAGGCGATTGTCCCCGTCCTCATTGAGGATTCGAAGGAGGTCGAGTACCGTGAAGGCGTTATCGTCCGGAACCGCTGAGGGGTCGTAACCGTCCTTCAAACGAGAGCTCTCGTCAAAAGCCGCTTCGAGAGCCGATTGTGTGAAAGCCGCGTACTTCTGCTTACCAAAACAGCCCCCGTACTCACGGATGAATCGAACATCCCCAGTAGTCTTCAACAAGGGGAGTACGACCTCGGAGTCCACCCTCTGGGCATAGAGGGAGATCGCAGCGTAGACTGCACCAACGACGCCTCTAATGTCCTTCGAGGAGTCACCTACGGCTGAGGGAGACAGATACCAGACTTGGTCAACGTGCTCGGGAATCTGAACTTTTCCCCCGTCGACCTTGAAAGTCATGAGATTCCCCGCGTCAAAAGCGAAAGCGAAACCCCGAACAGCCTCCCCCTCGAGAGCTACTTCGAGTCGCTTCACGCCGATTGCGCGTTTTTGCATAGCTGCTTCGAAGTTGGGCTCATAGGCTTTGAAGTCCTCGTTGAAGACGAGAGTGCCCCCAGCCACCTCCGCCATCTCGACCATTAGAGGGTGGTTGCAGTAGTACCCATACTCGACAAAAGTCGTTGCAGCGCACTTGGGGGCCAGGCTTCGAACGGCCTCCAAAATTTGTTGGCGGCTCCACTGGTTGTCGTAACCATCCGACATGAAAAAGAGACTGCAAACCCCACCCAACTCATCCACCAGCTTTGAAGCCTCTTCCAAGGGTTCCTTGAAACCCGTAAAGCAGATTGGTTTGAGCCACCGGTCAATTGCCCTGTTGAGGTCACTGAGGTCCTTGAGAGTTGCTACAGGTTCCCCCTTGACTAGGGTGCCATACTCTCCTCGACCCGAAAACCATACAATACTGACCGTGTCCTGCTCGCCGAGTAGCTTGGGGAGTTTGCCCTTCAACTGCTCCCGAATACGAGGGAGGTCGTAGGCCATACTACCAGAACAATCGATGACCACGATCTGGTTAGTAGGTTGCGGTTGGGGCTTCGCCGCTGTCCGGGGTCTAGCCAGCGATACGAGGTGAAGATTAGAGTTGATTTCGTAGGAAGTCATACCCCACCCAAGTACACCAGTATCCGGGCAAAGCTTTGGGGGAAGCTTACTTTCAAGGGATCTTCTAAAGGAGACATTGAAATAGCTTCGAATGCCGAAGGACTTCATGGGCAGCCATGATTATTCAGGCAAAGCCCGAACGAGAACTAACCTCGTAGGTCAGAAAATGTCCTAACTCTCGAATATGCCCATAACCTCTTGAAACTCTTCGTCAAAGTTTGAGTCCTTGTAGCTGGACTTCACGTCGGGCACCGACTCTGGAGTTGAAGTCGAGGGAGGGGTCAACCTGATTCTCCCTCGCCGCAAGTCTGACAGGAAGTCTTTCCGGGTGTGGAAGAACTTCAGGCGTTCACAGATGTCCTGCTCCCACTCAGTGCCCTTCTCGTAAGCTTTCAAGACTCGAACACTGATAGTCCACGACACTGACGGGAACGCCCCATCCGCCGTACAAAAGCCGACGTGGGTTCCTTTGACAGAATTGGTGGGGATGAGGCGCTCTCCTCTACGCAGAGAGTACTCTTTCACTGCAACCAACATCTCGAACAAGTCATCATACTCAGTCTTCATACACTACGGCTTGGCCTCTCGATCCCGCAGCGCTGCATGTAGAACAGCTGGTCGCGAAGCTCGTCCGTCCCGAAAAGCACTCCAGCGCACCCAGAATCGATCGATATCGCTAAGCGAGGTGCGCAGCAGTTTGTCGACCCGACGGATACTGTCCGCGCTGGGTCTCGGTTGTTTGACCAAAGACAAAGCCTCGCGAATGGCCGTTTCTGCTTCCAGAGAACGCGCTTCAACTAGGTCAAAGGTACTCGTTAACCAGCTATCGACATCCCCATGCCAAACGAAGTCCCGCTTGCGCAGGACGACGGGGCCTTCCTCGAAGTCCAAGTCGAACCAGGCGTCCTTCTGGTGATCGAATAGCGGCTCCGCCGATGCCAGCACTAGTGGCGAATGCGTGGCGGTGATGAGCTGAACACGCGAGCCATGGTGGCCGGTCAACGCGTCCATGACCTTGAGCACCGCCGGCACGATGCGTCGCTGCCACTGCGGGTGAAGGTGGGCTTCGATCTCGTCAATCAGGAAGACGATCTCACGCGCCGGCGGATCGCCCCGCAGTTCAGCGGCCGCGATGTGTTCGTTCCAGGACCAAACCAGCAGGTAGCTCAGCGCGAGCACACGGCGCATGCCGGCTGACGCATGGACGACGGGCACATCGTCGCCGTAGAACATCCTCAGCGTGGGGTAGCGAACGGCATCGCCTGTGGTCAGCTTGCGTAGTTCTCCGGGAACGAGCGTCTCCTTGGGAGACGGCGAAAGCGCCTCTAGCACGTGACAGAACACTTCGAACGCCTTACCTCGCTCGCGCTGCCAATAACCCCAGTCCCGTATGAGACCTTCACAGTGCGGCGTTACTCCCCACACCTCATTCGGAGCAAAGAGGTACGCGGCAGGCCGGCTCGGAGCATCCGCCTTCCAGTAGTTGCGGGCCGGGTCCCATACGGAAAAGCCACCATCCACTTGTGCGTAGAGCACCAGGCCGGGGGTCGCAGGTCGGCTGTGCTTGACCGACCAACGTTCCCGCTTGCGGTCGAACGTACTTGCGTACTCGTAGGGCCCTGGGCTGGCCTTCGTGTAGCTGAATTCGATGACGGACTTCGCGGGTAGGGGTGCCGGTAGCACGGCGGAGCGAGCCCAGCTGTGCGTCAAGCACCACCAGGCCACATCGAGCAAGAAACTCTTGCCAAGACCGTTGTCGCCGGTAAGCAGATTGAGCCTAGGGGCAAGCTCCATCCGCATCTCGGGCGCTGGGCCCACATTCTTCAGGTGCAGTGAGTTAAGCATAGGTCGCTCCAGGGCATGAATGTCGCTTGCCCAACGGATTGCACCAAAGAGCCGTCAGTGCGAAATTCAAAACCGTCGTGAACGTCGCCCAGATTCTACGCGGCCCGCAAAGTCTTAGCAACTTTTAGCGGTTCGTCAGACCAGTTCTCGGGTATCTGACCCCACGAAATGACGCCGTAATACCCGTCGTCACACCTAGCTATCAAGACCACACCGCACTGGCTAAAGTTACGTAAGATGCGGTCGAGAAGTTTTCTTGCTGTTGTCATGTTGGGGAACTAGGATTCGAACCTAGATATTGGGTACCAGAAACCCAAGTCCTGCCATTAGACGATTCCCCATTAGATTATGCTATTTTTCGAGGCCCGACGGGATACCAATGGCCGGCTCAAACTCGGATGTTAGTTCAGCGTGTTCTCCGCAATCTTTTGCTCAAGCTCAGAGATTCTCCGAATCACCCGTCCCAGTTCTTGGTGCGTCCGTGCGGCAGTCTGTTTCACCGTCGCCAGGTCCTCTTCCAAGTCATACTTCTAACCCCTCGCGATAATAAAGACGGTGCGAGGGCGCCTTGGATTGTTCGAGGCCAAGAGTTAAGAGACCATTCAGAGTCACCAGTACTGAGTGTGTTGCAAGGAGTTGGAGTCGAACCAACTACACCCGGAGCTTAAATCCGATGCTCTGCCAAATGAGCTATCTTTGCGTGTAAGTACTGACGGAGTTGAACGGTCTCTAGCACCCCTCCCTGGAGTCGAACCAGTCGATGTCTAACGTGGGTCCCACGACCCTTGAGGAGCTTAGTTCGCTGGCAACCGAGTTGTGCAACCTGAGAAAACGTGCTTGTTTCAATACAAGTGCCCGACCGTCGAGCATCTTCACCAAGATAGCGGTGAAAGTTGGAGTCGAACCAACTAAGTTGCGTGTAAGGTCACTGGAGTGGTTGCCAGCTAGATTCTGTATACACCAACGAACAGAAACTAGTCAACAAGTTTTTTCAAATTCTTGTCGACGCCCCCCTTGGGTAGAGCTGAAAACCCAGCTTCTTCCCTGAACTCAGGAACACCTGAGCAGCCTGAGCGATGTGTGCGGACACCAGCCCAATGAAAGGTAAGTGCTCACCGTCCTCACACGTAGCACCACCCGAAGCATCGTCGTCGATACGGAAGTCCTCGTCCCAAACAACTTGACCAAATGCCCCGTCCGCCGCCAAAGCACCGTGGAGACAGGGGATGTCGTTGCCTCGGACGAACCCTTGAATGGTTCTTCGACCCTCCCCATTATCGAGACAATCGAGAACCAGGTCAACCCCACCAAGAAGCTGCTGAACGTTGTTCTCCACTAGCTTGTGGGGGACCGCGTCGACTTTGGTACCCCACAAGAAGTTCATCGCTTGCTGGAGCGCCGTCGTCTTGTTCTTGCCAACCGAGTTTCTAGCGTGAAACTGGGACAGGGTGTTCTTCTGCTCCACACGGTCCATGTCGACTATCTCGAGTCTAGCTACGTTACGAAGCAACGGAGCGACATGAGACCCGAGAGCCCCCACGCCAACGATGACTACCCTTGACATCGAGCTACGTCCCGAACGGAGTCTTTGGTCTCACGGAGATCCTGTTGGGCAGGCCATCCTTAGCTGCAAATCGATCGACGACGAAGTCCTCTAGAGAGGCTCCTGGGTCCGTATCTATACCCGTGATACTCCCCCCTCGAATGGACTCTGTCACCCACTGCAAGACGTCTCCATCCGTAGCGTCATAGGACACAGGGTCGGGGAGCTCCCCACTTTGGCCTGACCAAGTGACGTTCACCAATGCTTGATATTCTTCCATTTTCAATACCTTTCATCTGACATCCGGCGTAGGGCTGTAGCCCATTCTGGTTCATTCTTTACATTCTCTAACCCATAATGAAGTCTCTCCGGCCCAACCCAACGGCACACAATGAGGTCTGTTGAGCTGGTAATCCACCAGTTCAACCGGACTCCTAGAGCTGCCTCGATAGAAGCGAAGGTCGTTACATCCGTATGGGAGGGGCTTGGAACTCCAGCCCCTGGATGGCTGTGGGCGACCCCTGCAAGATCTTGGCGATTATCCCAAAGCACATCCCACAACTGCCGACTGTCGGGGATAGATCCCCCGGTCCTACCCTCGGGTAAGTGCCAGCAAAAAGGGACCCCATTATGGCCTATTACAGCAGCGACTTCAATCATATCAGACGTGTCTCCAAACCACCAAAACGCCCTTTTTATCGGCTTCTTTGATGACAGAAGGAAGACTTTCTAACGTGAATCTCTGATCTCCCTTTACACCAGTGTCATGGTCTTGAAGACAGATTCCTGCGTCAATAATTCTCAAAGTCTGGGCATCACAGGTACACTCAAACCGACGAGCGTCGAGCCGGAAGCGGACAACCATTTCATCACGATTGTAGGACCGACGATGCTCCAAGTACTGGGCCCCGCCCGTCTCCAGAGCCGATCTCGCGGCTGCCTCGAAGTCGGACTTTGCCAACTCCCGACGACCTTGGGCCGTACCAAACTGCTGACGGACTTGTTCTCGACGTTCAGCCTCGAGACGCTCACGTTCCTCACGCTCCCGACGCTCCTGCTCCTCACGACGAATCCGTTCCGCCTCAACTCGACGCCAAGACTCGAACAAAAAAGCCACGTTGAGGGCTGGGGCGACCCCCGTCACAGAGTCGACGGTGGGCTTGTTATCCTGGTACGCCGCAAGCACATCGTCCTCAGGACCCAGGGGAAATTCCTGACTATCATAGATGAGGGGCCCCCCACTAAAAAAACGTCCAGCTGCGACTCGTACGAACCGATCGAGTCCTTCCTCGATGAGGTAGACCTTTTCCGAGTTACTCACGAGTTCAGCAGCATCCTGGAGACGGCCTCTCTTGGTCAAGGAAGGCCCCTGAACGCCATCTGGTACCAGGCGGTCTCCTACCAGGTAACCCCGGACAAAGTCCTTCAGGACACCCTGGGGAGTCTCTGCGGGACCAATGAGGGTGGCTGTCCTGGCCTGTAACTGAAACTCGTGCCATCCGTGCTCTCGAGGCAGCCGTCCTTTGACGGTCCAAGTACGGTCAAAGGTTCGGAGAGACCGACCACCCACCCAAGGAGCAACCAGACGATCGTCGGGCTGCTGTAACAAGTCCCTCCAACCCACGACACACCTCGTTTTAGGGGGTGAAGGTGGGGGCCCAGTTAAAAGACCCCCACCTAGATAGTTACTACGCCGCCCAAGCTGGCTTCTGGAGGAGGTCCTGCTGCAAAATGGTCTCTACCAACGTGAGCCGGGGAGCCCGACGCTGACCGTCTGTTGTCTGACCTACAGGAGTAGCTGCGATCAGGTTTCGAAGAGTTCTCGGAATTGCGTAGGGGTCCTCGAATGTAGCTTCATCGATCTCGAAGCAGGGGACCCCCAGGGCATTCGCTGTTCGCCGAACTGCATCCCCTCTACCAAACATCGGGGTGAAGACCGGAACCAAACCAAAGGCCACTGGACGTAGACCTGAGCCCTCGACAGCAGCTTGGAAGGGTTGAGCGACTTCGTCTCCGATGAACAAGAAAAACGAGTCCTCGTCTTCCCCAGGCAAGTACTGCCTCAACGCCCGCACACCGGCGCCGTAGTCGGTTCCACCCCCGGCTTGAATACCTCGGAAGGCTTGTTGAACGCCGGCCTTAGAGGCGTGCCGGAGGGTGACCTCCCTGCCATTCGTGTTGAAAACAGCGACGTGGAGCCGCTCCAAGGGGAAACCCTGAAGGAACTTCTCGATGTGTGACTTGGCCTGCTCGATAGCACCTTGCATCGAAGCCGAGACGTCCACGAAGACGTATACTTGCATGTCCTTGACGACCTCCTCGACGGCCTTTTGCACGGCCTTGTCAGCACCGTCTTGTAGGACTTCCTTCGTCCCCTTGTTCTTGACGTTACGGGCGATGTTGGCCGCCCTCTGGTCCTCAGCCGACTGAACAGCTGCTTGCCACCTCTCCTGGACTCCTTGGACCTTCAACAAGCCCAGGTCCTCTAGGGTTGGTGTAGCGATGATGAGGTCCTTATCAGACAAGCACCCCGCCTCGACGGCAGCAGCCATGATGGCTCGGGTGATACCGACACTGGTCGGGACCCGACTGACGATGACCTTCCACGATGGTCTGGTACCCTCTATGATCTCGCAGACCTGAGCCTCAGTCTTACCGTCCCAAGACTCGGCAGCCTTCATCTCCACTCCGATAGCAACCTTTCGGCGACCGTCGCTCGACTGAGACTGCTTCCAACCCAGAGTCTCGAAGAACTTCTGGGATTCTGGCTTGTAGTGAGACCGTCGAGCCAACGCTTTGACTGTCCCCTTGAAGCCGCTCTTGACGAGACCCTCGAGGAGCTGAGGGTTTTGTTCACGGTACCGGAGCCAGCTCTTGACCGCCTTAGGCCAACGACCCAGAGCAGGGTTTCGAGCAGACCGGCTAAAGCCTAGCTCCCTATTTACTGCTGCGATCTCCGGCAGAACCAAGATGTCGTGAACCCTCATTAGCTGCTTGGCGTTGAGGTAGCGGCCCTTCGTGATGAGGCACATAGCCTCCCCCACGTCTCGATAGTCGTCATCGTTGAAAAGGACTTCTCCGTTCTCTCGAACAGGGTCACCTTTCCGACTTTGGACCATCATGAATGCGGCCAAGACGACCTTGAGGTCTCGATGTTCTTGACCAAAAGCATAGGAAGCCCACTTGGCTGCGAACTCGTTGTCGAGCTTCCAGACCTCGGCCACTTGATTGTAGGCCCACAGAGCTACTTCCGGGAAGATCCCCGCCGGTCGGTAGTCGGCTACCTTCCGGCGGTCGACTCGAATCGTGTTGTCCGCCCAGAGGTTGCCCACCTTGGTACCTCGGACCTTGACGACCTTGTCACCTTGCTCGATCTCGACCTTGGGCCCATTTTTGATCAGCTTGTAGACGACGGTTTGGTCACCCTCCTTGACAGTCGTGACCGGCTCCCAACGGACCCCTACAGCCGTGCGGGCGTCCGCAACGACTAAACCGGGTCGGTTGTGCACCATATGGTCTAGGTGCTGGAGAAGTGCTTGGATGGTTTTCTCGGCCGGGCCGAGGTTTTCGTGTCGTTCCATGACATTTCCTCCTGAGGCACAGAGTTGGACCCCCATTTTCAAGTCCGAAGTTGTGCACTCCTGACCCCACTTTGGGGTACGAAGGACGTATTACACCAAAACGAATAGGAAGCACCCCCTAAAAAGTTGGTGTACTGTAGGAGGACATGACTCCTTCAGAGATACAGCAAAAACTACTCGATGCCGGGTTCCAAGCTTGTTGGTGGCAAAGACACTTGATTGGTCACACTGACTGGTACAGGTACTACAGAACCATGCCCGCTACTTGGGGCCTAGGTTTCAAGTATACGTTGACACTCCTCGCGGCCGACAGCTACGGGGCTGTCGTAGAACTGCCTTCCAACCTAGACGTCCCGTTGATCTACCACACCTTGACGTCCCGAAGTACAGAAGCCCAGACCATAACCGACTTGAGTAAACAAATACCAGAAGCAGTCCACACTGCCAATAGAATACAATTTAGGGAGTACGCTATCGAAGAAGTTGGAGACATCTTCCGTGCCACGATCACGATGGAGGCCTCGTCGGACGTTATAGCTGAGAGAGTCGTATCTCGGTTACTGGACCTGACCCACTCAACCTCGAGCAAGGTGTCTGTAGACACCTGGGCCCTAGTCCAACTTGGACAACAAGCGCCCGACGCCAAGTCTGAAATGGCTGCTCTCAGTCAAGTCGTATTCAACGGACCAGGTTTAGAGGTCCCCGTAAAAACGGAGGAGGAACTGCTCAAATTAGCTCTTGGTGACCCCCCGCCTCCCAACCCCTGGGCAAGAGACCGGAACACTAAGGAAACTTTGGTAGGGAAGTTCAACGACATGGAATGGAGACAGAAGTCTCCCTATGCCAGACCAGGTGGGGGTAGAGAACTACCCCATTACGTATGGAAACCCCTGTCTGACCTAAAAAACTGGACTCACGGAAAGTTGAGAGATCAGGAAGGGGAGGTTATTTCGAACCCTGCCCAAAAAGTGCGACTTTATACTCCAAACGAAGTTGCTGCAGCGATCCACCAAGCCCATGAACTCAAGGAGGTTTGGTTAGACGTCATCGTTTTCACGACGACTAAAGTCACCGAAGGTAAAGCAAGCACCTTCATAGCCTTCACGAAAAGTGAGGTCTCAGGTGATGAACCCCCCAAGTGGTTGAAAAAGTATTCTGAGCCTAACCAACTGGCTCTCTCCCTCAAGCACGGGGGCAGTACACGTCATACTCGGGGATAGCGGATGATGAAACGCGCGTCCTTGGTCGTGTGGTTGACGACGTTCTTCCAGACGAGCCCCATCTCGCCGGCGAAGTGGTCGGCGCCGGAGTGTTCGAGCTGACCCTCGGGCTGGTGGTCCTCGACGTAGTCGGGGCCACCAAGGAACCAGAGCCGGAGCCACTGATCCGGCAGGTATGTGCGCAGGCCGAAGCGTGCCTTGGGTAGATCAGTGAACGTGTCCGCGACTCGGCTGTCGCCGAGCAGCACCTTGCTCATAGATCCAAGTGCCGTAATCCTAGGGCCTATAGCTCAATTGGTCAGAGTCCCCGGCTCATAACCGGGTTGTTCCAGGTTCGAACCCTGGTGGGCCCACTGTGTTTTTGAGGATCTCGTGTCGATGTCGAAACACCCATTGTCTCAGAAGTGGAGGATCTGAGCTTCCTTTGAACGGCCGCACTTGCTCATCTTCCTCGGCTCGTACAGAGCCAAGCCGCTGGACTAGCTTTTTCAAGGTCTCCGGCCGCAACGGTGACTGAATGGGTGACGCGACACCAATAGGTGCCGTCCAAAGGGAATATACACTAGTTCCAACAGCCGGTTGCTCTTTCTTCTTAAATTTCATGGGTGCGAAGAAAATCTTGGATCTATCACCTGACCAATATAGGTACTTATCAAAAAGGCCATAAAAGTATCTTTTGATAGGCACTCAAGTTGATGGACACTCGAATTGCTGCTCGGGTTGCTTTAAAGTACCGCCTACTACGAACAGGAGCTGCGCTAGAGGACGTGTCCAAACTCCGTTTCCAGGCAGTTTTCCTCATGGGAGCAGGAGGTTCAGGCAAGGGTTTCGCCGGACGAAAGTGGATGAAGTACATGCCCGGTGGTGGGGGCAAGGGTATCGACTTCGACGACCCCAACCAGAAAGAATTGGCTAAGCGCCAACTCTCCGAACAACAAAAAGGGCAAGTCAACCTCAACTGGGAACGAGCCCAAAAAGCATTGGCTCAAAATGGTGTTCGTGTCGTGCCACTCCCTGGAGTCAAGCCCGGAGCTAAAGTACCGTTCAACCTCTACACCTACGATAATGAGGGTAAGGGAGTCCTGATCGATCCCAAGAACTGGAAAAGAGACCTCCCCGCCGACATCTACACGCAAGTTGAGGGGCTCAAAGAGGTGTTGTTTTCATCCCCCGTGCACGAGGTCCCGAGCTACTGGCGTCAAGTCAACCCAGACTTATACAAGGAAGAGCTGGCGGGGTACTCTGAGTCTCGACCAGGATACGTTCACGAGATGTCCTCGACAATGGCCAGGGCATACTTTGAGGCCATCCTCGAGGGGGGAGACCCCCTATTCGTCGACGGTACTGGAACCAACGCCAAGAAGATCGCTGACCAAATGTCCCAGGCGAAAGCGCATGGCTACCGAACGAGCTTGGTCTTTGTCTCGGTGCCACTGACCGTGAGTCAAATCCGTAACGCCACTCGATCCCGAAAGGTCAACCCCAACATCGTCTCGCAACAGTGGCAGATAATTGGGGACAACTTCGCTCTTCTCCGGGAGAAGGCCGATAAGTCCAAGGTAATCATCAACCGAGCTGACAACATCGACAAGGCTGTCTACAAGGCTCGCCACCACGAGATCAACGAGTTCATCCGACAAACTACCTCCTACGATGATCTTTACGCCCTGATCAAGGCAAATTCCCCGAACGAGCTGAGCGAGTGGGGGAAAATGCTCCAGACCGGCGGCGGGGATGACTCTCGTGGGAGTGAACGAAAGCGTCGCTTCGAACGCTTAGAAGACAAACGACGTGAACGAGGCCTAGACCCCCGCCAGTTCCGGGCAGCGATTGCTCGTGCCCTCGTACACAGCTAGTACATTCCAGCAGGACTCTCGAGCAGTCCCGGCTCCTTGCCCTTCATGAAAGGCAGGAAGTCCGGCAAGAACTCCAGTAACTCGTCCATCTGGAACCCGGCATTCAGCTTGGAGGACGCCACCTCCAAGCACCCGGGGTGTAACTCCAGGTACTCCGTGATCCAGAGCGTCACGTTGTTGACGGCTTTGTCCCCCTTACTCCTGGGGAACCTGTCAACGATGTGCTCTAGCAAAAAAGCTTGCAGGAATTCGGGTTCTGTCAATGTATCCATGTCTCCCAATGGGGTTTCCTTGCACTAAAAGGCTAGATTCAACCCCAAAAAATGCGATCCTGAAATTCCTACCAAACTACACACGCCGAAAGCCTTGCCTTGGACCTATCACCCGATCCAATGGGTGTTTCGTCTCAGAAGTGGAGGATCTGAGCTTCCTTTGAAAGCAGCTGAGCAAAGGCTGTGTTGCCTCTGGTGTGCTCCTGTCTCAGAAGTGGAGGATCTGAGCTTCCTTTGAAAGATCGCGGCCGACACCGGCGTTGGGATGGAAGCAGTCGTCTCAGAAGTGGAGGATCTGAGCTTCCTTTGAAAGGGGATTCCGGACTGCGATTCACGGACCCCGTGGACCAGTCTCAGAAGTGGAGGATCTGAGCTTCCTTTGAAAGGCCGCAGACGTGGTCAGGTGGCGCCAAGTCGGCAAGTCTCAGAAGTGGAGGATCTGAGCTTCCTTTGAAAGAGGGACATCGCGAACAACTCCGCTCCGGCTGTGTCCTGTCTCAGAAGTGGAGGATCTGAGCTTCCTTTGAAAGCAGAGGCTGTTCTGACCGAGGCCGCGGCCGGCGATTCTGTCTCAGAAGTGGAGGATCTGAGCTTCCTTTGAAAGGTGGGGGACCGAGTTGAAGTAGAGTCTCAGAAGTGGAGGATCTGAGCTTCCTTTGAAAGTAACGGACGACGACCGGACCCGCGCCAAGTCAACTCGGGTCTCAGAAGTGGAGGATCTGAGCTTCCTTTGAAAGGCCACCCGCTCGTTCTCGCCAGTCCCGGCGTACTGAGGTCTCAGAAGTGGAGGGATCTGAGCTTCCTTTGAAAGCGGCCAGTCGTACTTCGACTACCTCGCCGGCCTCGAGTCTCAGAAGTGGAGGATCTGAGCTTCCTTTGAAAGAGGCGGAGGAGATCCGGGCAATCCAGTGCTTTGCCGTCTCAGAAGTGGAGGATCTGAGCTTCCTTTGAAAGCACGTCGCAGTAGAGCTCCGTGATCGTGGCACGGTCGTCTCAGAAGTGGAGGATCTGAGCTTCCTTTGAAAGCCTACAGGTGAACCCAATAGGTGGGGTGCGCTGATGGCGTCTCAGAAGTGGAGGATCTGAGCTTCCTTTGAAAGATTCGCCCGCGCTGCGACTCAATGCGGACGTCGACGTCTCAGAAGTGGAGGATCTGAGCTTCCTTTGAAAGGCAAAGCTGCGGTGGAGCTCCGGGCCCAACGCCGAGCGTCTCAGAAGTGGAGGATCTGAGCTTCCTTTGAAAGACCAGGACGCCTGCGGCGTCGTCGAAGTTCATCGTGTCTCAGAAGTGGAGGATCTGAGCTTCCTTTGAAAGACAAATTTTGAAATACACCGAGAGGGACCCCATGTGTCTCAGAAGTGGAGGATCTGAGCTTCCTTTGAAAGAGCCTTTGAAAAAGGCTAATCATGTCGGGCACTAATACGCGGGTTTGCGAGCGCCCTTCGAGGGCTGGGGGTGAGTGTTCTCTCCTCTCGGTAAAAATACTTACTGAAGGGGTGTAAGTACTGATTTCTACTGGGGCTTTATGTCTTGCGAGCGGTACACCCACCGGCTAGACCCCGATAGCG
>Ga0299906_10002870_pt1 | contig 14235 bp, 9 predicted proteins | sample RVTome_14_FD_200259 | JGI IMG/M metagenome (GOLD analysis project Ga0299906, IMG submission 200259) | Soil microbial communities from uranium-contaminated site in the Upper Colorado River Basin, Wyoming, United States - RVT145D125 (version 2) ... | reverse complement strand
AGCGGCGTTGCGCTGGCGGTTTTCATGTGGGGCCACATGGTGCTCGTCGGCTCCATCCTGACCGGGGCACGGGGATTCGACTGGCTCGCCGGCATGCTCGAGAATTATTACATTGCCCAGCCGACAGTGATTGGAGTCATCGCGCTTTTTCTCGTCCATGCAGTGTTTGCGGCGCGCAAGGTTCCCTCGCAACTCAATGAACGGAAGAAGCTGAAGACGCTGGCAGCAGGCTTGCGTGACTCCGGTAAAGGCTGGCCAGAACTGCACGGAGCGCCGGCATTCGTGCCGCATCTCGAATCCATGCTGTGGATCTGGCAGGTCCGGACAGGCATGGTCCTCGTGGTGCTCGGCAGTTTTCACCTGATCCTGCTCGGCTTCGATGTGCTGACGCCGATGTTCGGCAATCGTACCGGCATCGAGGCGGCAACAACCCTTGCGCGCGTACAGGGCGGGCTCTGGCCGCTGTACGCGTTGCTGCTCCTCTGCGTCGAGTTTCACGCCAGTGTCGGTTTGTACCGGTTCGCGGTGAAATGGGGTGTGGGCAAACGACTGAAGCGTGTCACCCTGCACCGCATCGAACGATTCCTGTTCTGGTCGATCCTCGCATTCGGTGTACTCACTCTTGCGGTGCTGGCGGGATGGCTTGATCCGCCCCTCGCTTTTCTGCTCGGCGATGCTGCATGAAAAACGAGAGCTTGCATACCACGGACATACTGGTCATCGGCGGCGGTCTCGCCGGCGAACGCTGCGCCATGGAAGCGGCTGCCCAGGGATTGCGCGTCACGATCCTGTCGCTGGTGCCACCGCGGCGCAGCCACAGTTGTGCGGCGCAGGGCGGCATGCAGGCCGCACTCGGCAATTGCGTGAAAGGCGAAGGCGACAATCCGGACTGGCATTTCCTGGATACGGTGCGCGGTTCGGACTGGGGCGCCGACCAGGAAGTTGCCCGTATTTTTGTCGAAGAAGCACCACGCGCGGTTCGCGAACTCGCGCATTTCGGTGTGCCGTGGACCCGGGTGCGGCCCGGCGACAACACCTGTTTCGTCAAGGGCGAGGCGGTCGTGATCCGTGAAGAAGAAAAGAACGCGGGCCTGCTGATGCATCGCGATTTCGGCGGCACGGCGAAGTGGCGGACCTGCTACGCGAGTGCCGGCACCGGCCACGCCGTCCTGTACGCCATCGATTCGGAAGTGATCCGCCTCGGCATCGACGTCTGGGACCGGTACGAAGCGCTGGCATTGATTCACGAAAACGGGCGCTGCCACGGTGCGGTCGCGTGTTCGCTTCGAACCGGCGCGCTCACCGCGATACTCGCGACGGCGACAGTGATCGCGACAGGAGGCTACGGCCGCATCTACGGCAAGTACACGACCAATGCGACGATCAATTACGGGAGCGGCGCAGCGATCGCGCTGGATACCGGCGTCGTGCCGCTCGGCAACATGGAAGCGGTGCAATTTCACCCGACCGGCCTTTGGCCGAGCGGCATCCTGGTGACCGAAGGCTGTCGCGGCGACGGCGGTCACCTGTTGAACGCCGGTCTCGAACGTTTCATGGAGCAAATGGAGCCGGAGAAACAGGAACTCGCCAGCCGCGATGTGGTGTCGCGCCACATGATGGAGCAGATCCAGACCGGCAAAGCCGCAGATTCCGGTCACGGGCCGCACCTGTGGCTGGACTTGCGGCATCTCGGTGCGGAGCACCTGAACGTGAAACTGCGTGAGGTCGTGGAAATCTGCCGCGATTTCGCCGGCATCGATCCCTCGGGGAACCTGATTCCGGTGCGCCCGACCCAACACTATTCGATGGGCGGAATACGCGTGAACAAGGATGGCCAGGCCTACGGCATGGCCGGCCTGTTCGCCGCCGGGGAAGCCGCCTGCTGGGACATGCACGGATTCAACCGGCTCGGCGGAAACAGCCTGGCAGAAACGATCGTTGCCGGTCGCATTGTCGGTCGCAACGTTGCGGCTTTTGCGCGCCGTGAGAAACTCGACTCCGGCACCACACTCGCGCGGCGTTTCCTGGATGCCTGCGATGCCGGCATCGCAGCCTGGCTCGCGCGGCGCGGCAAAGGCCCGCGCATTTATGACATCCAGGCGCGCATGGCCGAAGTCATGATCAACAAAGTGGGCATCTTTCGTAACGGACCGGATCTTGCGCAGGCCGTGGATGAACTCGGGGACTGCCTTCGAGAATGCGGCCGTGCGGTGCTGCAGTCACGAGCGCCGGGCATGAATCCGGAACTCAGCGACGCGCTGCGGCTCGAGGGAATGATCCGGCTCGCCATCGTGATTGCGGGCGGCGCGCTGGCGCGAACGGAAAGCCGTGGTGCGCACTTTCGCCGCGATTATCCGTTGCGTAACGACCGGGACTGGCTGAAGCGCACGCTGGTCCGCTGGCCGGCGGATCTTGCGAAACCGCTATTCAGCTACGAACCGGTCGGCATGTTGGACCTGCCGCCGGGCCATCGCGGTTACGGCAAGGCGGAGTGGATCGAGCTCGGCATATCGATCGAGCAGTACAACGCTCATGTGCAGGATGCGCAGGATGCCGAGGGACGGCTTCCAAGCGAGGAAGTACCGGGATCGCGCATCAAATGGGGTTCGTGGAAAAACGTGACGCAGGCAGCCGGAGCACATCGATGACCTCAGCCGACAAAGCTCGGCACCTCATCGTCGAGATATTCCGTTTCAACCCGCAGGACCCGCAGGCGGTCCCGCGAACCGAGACTTTCGAGATCGACGAAGTGCCGTACATGACCCTGTACCTGCTGCTGACGCAGATTCGCGAGCGGCAGGACGCGAGCCTGCAGTTCGATTTTTCGTGTCGTTCCGCGGTTTGCGGTTCCTGCGGCATGCTGGTCAATGGGCGGCCGATGCTGGCCTGCCGCACGCTGACGGCCAGCCTGCCGCCGCACATTCGACTTTACCCACTGCCGGTTTTTGAACTCATCGGTGATCTCTCGGTCGACACCGGGCGCTGGTTTCGCAACATGGTGCAACAGGTCGAGGGCTGGATTCACGAGCAGCGGCCGTTCGATCCGGATGCGCAGGAAGAGCGCATGAGCGATGAGGAGTCGCTCGCCATTTACGAATCCGATCGCTGTATCGAATGCGGCTGTTGCGTTGCGTCCTGCGGGGTTGCCAACCTCAAACCCGGATTCGCAGGTCCCGCAGGCCTGAATCGGATGGCACGATTCATGATGGACCCGCGCGACGCGCGCGACGATGACGCCTGGTTCGAGGTCGTGTCGAGTGATGATGGCGTGTTCGGCTGCATCGGCATGATGGCCTGCCATGACGTATGTCCGAAGGAGCTGCCGTTGCTCGAGGTTTATTCCTATCTGCGGCGCAAGGTCCTCGCGGCGAAGCTCTGAAGAAAAGGCCGAACCGGATCCTGAATCGGCCGGTCGTCAGGTTTGGCGAACGATCAGCTCCGTGTGCATCGTCGATGACGGCACCTTTTCGCCAGCGAGCAATCGCATCAGGCTCGAGACCAGTTGCTTGCCGGCCTGGTGAATGTCCTGCTTCACCGTCGTGACCGGCGGGCTGAAGTACGCGGCCGAGGGTATGTCGTTGTAACCGACGATCGAAGCATCCTTTCCAACCTGCACCCCGGCATCACGGAATGCGCAGACAAACGCCATCGCAGCCGTATCGCTGAACGCGAACACGGCATCCGGCGGCGGATTATCGCTTGCGAGGTATTTCGTGGCGGCAACGAATGCCGCTTCATAGGAAAAGTTGTTGAGCGACAGGGTGTCGATACGGATGTTGCCACCGTGCGCCGCCGCTGCATCGTGCAGACCGTCGCAGCGCAACTGGATTTCGCGAAACGAGGTGTCGCCGAAAAACAGGAACCGGCTCCTTCCCTTGTCGATGAAATAGCGGCCCGCGAGCTGCCCGCCAAGAAAATTGTCGCTGCCGACAACGCAATGGTGTGTCCGTTTGCCCGGCGCGCCCCAGACAACCAGCGGCGCACCGGAGGCCGCAAATGCCTCCAGCATGTCTTCGCGATGACCCTGGCCGAGCACGATAAAACCATCGGCACCCCGCGACAGCAGCATCTGCCGAAACGCGTCGGCATCGTTGTGGTCCGGTGCGCACAACAGCAGGTCCTGGTTCAGATCGCCGAGAGCCTGGGCGACCCCCGCCAACAACTCGAATATGAACGGATCGGAAATGTGGTTTTGCTTGTGCGAGTGAAAATCGAGCGAAACCGCAATGGTATTGGTGCGCTTGTGCCGCAATTTCTGCGCATTCCGGTTGACCGCGTAGCCGTGCTTGCGCGCAACGGCAAGAACATGTTCGCGAGTGGCACCCTTCACCAGGGGACTGTTGCTCAGGGCGCGCGATACGGTCGGCTTCGATACTTTCGCCAGCCTCGCGATGTCGTCCATCGTAACTGTGCGACTTTCCGTACGACTGGAATTCATATCAGTTCCATTCCCGTTATTGATAGCGCGTATCCGGCCGCCGGCGCAGTAAGCGTTTCGTTTCCACGCTGCTTAAACCGATTCATCGGAGCGCTTTTTTGGCCGAATTCAAATTTATTGTAACTTATTCTTATAACGGACAATTATACTGTTTCATGAAACGCATTTCAAAGTTATTGAAATGCGTTTCATTTGAGTGTACGGTTATCAGGCAACGTGTTATTCGCGGGGGGATACAAGTCGAGCGAATGTCTGTTGCCTGCTGACCTGGCCTCGCGTTCATGCCAGCACGTCATGCCTTGATCGCCCCGCCTGCAAACACCAGTTAAGACGGCTCGTTTAATAAGGACGGTGGCATCATGACTACGTACTCTATCAACAATCCCTTTCAATTCTTGTGGCGCTGTCTGCCTGCGGCCCTGTATCTATGCGTTTCATCGGGCATCGCAACCGCGCAGGACGAGGAGGCGGATAGCGCGATCGAGGAAATCATCGTCACGGGGACGGCCGGTGGCGCGGAGATTCGCAAATTCGACGCGAGTTTCGCGATTACTACCATGACGGACGACGACATCAGTCAGTTCTCGCCGCAGAGTACGGCAGATCTGTTGAAACTGGTCCCCGGTGTCTGGTCCGAGAGCTCCGGCGGCGTGTCCGGCGCAAACGTGATGGTCCGCGGCTTCCCGGGCGGCGGCGACGCGCCGTATCTCACGGTCCAGGTGAACGGAGCGCCGCTCTATCCAATCTCAACCCTGGCCTTCCTCGAGAACACGACGATGTTCCGCATCGACGAGACGGTGCTCAGGGTCGAGGCGCTGCGCGGCGGCCCAAGCCCGGTGTTCTCGAGCGGCCAGCCGGGCCTGACGACGAACTTCATCGTGCGCGAGGGCAGCGAGGATACGAAGGGCCTGGTCAAGTACACGACCTCGGACTACGAGCTCCGGCGTTTCGACGGGTACGTGAGCGGGCCAATCGCCGAGGATTTCTACTACATGATCGGCGGCTACATCACGAGCTCCCCGGGGCTGCGGGATGCCGGCTACAACTCGGACGAAGGTAACCAGTTCACGATCAATCTCACCCGCGAGCTGGACAACGGCACCATCAACGTCTTCCACCGGCAGACGGACGATTACGGCCAGTGGTACCTGCCGGTGGCGCTCAACGTGCCGGGCGTGGATCCCGGATACAACCAGCTCGGCGCCATGAACCGGCAGCGCCAGATTATGACGGACAACGCCAGCGACAGGGATGACGACGGCGATGGCGACGCGGACTTCCTGAACGGCGGTGATTCGCAGCACCCCAACCCGACGATCAAGACACTAGATCTCGACGAGGGCCGCGGCTGGCGAGGCGCGATGACGGGCGGCTCGGTCACGCTGGACATCACCGACGAGTGGCAGCTCACCGATCGTTTCAGCTTGACGAAGGGCGACGCCGATACGATCGGCCTGGTTCCGGACGGCGGCGCCGTGCAGGTCAGCGCGCTGCTGGCCGACCCGCTTGTCGATGCGCGCGCCGTGGTCATCGGTCCGATCACCGGCGCGGTGAGCGATCGTGCGATCGGCGCCAACGAATTCATCCAGGCGTTCGGCGCTTGGGAAGTTCGCAAGGACGTCGAAGCGTTCACGAACGACATCAGCCTGGCCAGAACCTTTGACCGGGGGACGGTGACGTTCGGCTTCTAAACGTCCAATGCCTCGAGCGACGACCTCTGGTCGTTGGGTAACGTGAAGTACGAGGTCGTGCAGCAGGGCGGCGAGCTCGTGACCGGCATCGAGTGCAACGATCCGGCCATCGACAGCTGCAACAACAACAATTTCGACATCGACGGGAGCGGCGATGCCACGTCGACCGCGCTGTACGCGGCGACGACATTCGACATTACCGACGCGTTGACGGCGGATGTCGGGCTTCGCTACGAGAATTACCAGATCGACTACACGATCGACGACGGCAGGGATGGCGACGTCGATTTCGGCACGTCGACCGACGAGTCGGAGCTCTCATGGACGGCGGCCCTCAACTTCCTGCTGAACGACTCGATGGGTGTCTTCGGCCGCATCAACCAGGGTCACTTGATGCCGCAGTTCGACACCTATCGTGACGGCCGCGCTGCCCTCGAGAGCGGCAATGACCTGATCCAGGACATCGACCAGTACGAGCTCGGCTTCAAATGGGTCACGGACAACCTGAGCGTCTACGCCACCGGCTTCTACACGGACGTCGATCCGAGAGTCGTCACTTTCGTGTTCGGCGGGAACGCCCTCCTCACGACCCAGGATTCCCGGGGCGTCGAGCTCGACGCCGTCTGGCAGACCGACGCCGGGTTCTCGCTGTCGGTCAATGCGACTCTCCTGGATTCGGAGATCAGTGTCGTAAGCGGGGTCGATTCGATTCCAGGAATTGACGGCAAAGAGACGGAGCGGCAGCCCGGCTGGCAATTGCGCCTGACGCCGACCTACGACTTCGACCTCGGCAACGTGCTCAATTTCGACGTGCAGGGCACTGTGTACGGCACCGTCAGCGCGGTCGACGACCGCTTCGGCGAGGCGCAGAACGTCAACACGCTGGAAGGCTATGAAAAGCTGGACCTCGGCGTGATCATGCGAATCAACGAGGCGTTCGTCGTACAGATCTCGGCCAATAACATCACGGACGAAGATGCCCTGACAGAAAGCGATCCCCGTACCATTTCCGCGCCGAACGGCCGCTATATAATGCCGCGCACTTTCCAGTTCAGCGTTGGTTACGAGTTCTAGCAGCCCGTCGTACTCAGGAGACTTAGGCGATCGTAGCGAGCGGGGTGGCAAACGGTTGAGCCGGACGGGCAGGATCTTCGACTGCCCGTCCGGTGCCCCATCGTTCAGGAGATTCGACTCGTCTCGTCTTGCAGCCCGGCGGTGCTACCCTGCCTGCGGCGACGGAGCGGGTATATTCAATCCGTGCTGCGATCGCCGGTTCGAACGCAACTGGTCCATACGCAGATCTCGATAATCCACAGTCAACAGAAAACGAAGAATGAATTACTGGCTGGTCAGAATCTCGCTGTTCATCAATTACTTCGTGTTCGCGATCCTGCTGAACAGCGTCGGTACCGTGATTCTGCAGGTGCAGAATACTTACGGGGTCTCCGAATCCGACGCCAGTGTGCTGGAGGCGTTCAAGGACCTGCCGATCGCCATTACCTCGTTTCTCATTGCTTCGTTCATCACCCGAATAGGCTACCGGCGAAGCATGCAGATTGCGCTCTGCATGATCGGATTCTTCTGCCTGCTCATGCCGCAGCTTCCCGCATTCTGGATGACCAAGATGCTGTTCGCCGTCACCGGCATCGGCTTTGCGCTAACCAAGGTCTCTGTCTTTGCCGCGCTCGGCTTGATTACAAAGAACCGCAAAGACCACGCCAGCATGATGAACTTCATCGAATCCTTCTTCATGGTCGGCATCCTGTCGGGTTATTTCATTTTCAGTGCTTTCGTCGACGATGCCGATCCGACGTCACCGAATTGGCTGAATGTCTACTACGTGCTGGCCGTACTGTCGTTCGCGGCGTTCGGACTGCTCGCAATCGCGCGGCTCGACGAAACCGGTGTACGCCCGACGGAGACAAAATCGATGTCCGCCGATTTCCTGGACATGATCGCCCTGTGCGTGCGGCCCCTCGTGTTCGTGTTCGTCATCAGCGCATTCCTTTATGTGCTCATCGAACAGAGCATCATGTCGTGGCTGCCGACTTTCAACAGCCGGATGCTGCACTTGTCACCCTCCCTCAGCATTCAGATGGCAAGCATCCTCGCCGCCTCTACGGCACTCGGCAGGTTCACGGCGGGCGTGGTCCTGCGGCGGTTTGACTGGTTCACGGTGCTGACGTCAAGCCTCTTCGTGGCTGCGGGGCTGGTGCTGGTCAGCCTGCCGCTCGCCAGTAATCTTACCGGCGAGGAGGTGTCCAGCTGGCGCCATGCGCCTCTGGCCGCATTTGTATTTCCGTTGATCGGATTTTGCCTGGCACCGGTCTATCCGGCGATCAACTCGGTCATCCTGTCTGCGTTGCCGCTGCGCCAGCATGCGCCGATGGCCGGCCTGATCGTCGTTTTCTCTGCTCTCGGCGGCACTTCGGGATCCCTCATTACAGGCTCGCTCTTCGAAGCTTTCGGCGGCACCACGGCATTCTATTTCTCGCTGGCCCCGATCGCCCTGCTGATGCTGGCGCTTTACCAGCTCAAGAAACAGTCCAACCTGCCTGCGAGCGTTGCAAATTAATCGAAATGTCCGTTTCGCAAACCCCGCATGAGATCTACGGCGCGCTTTTCGAAGCCGTGCAGGCCGGGCACCTGTTCGCAGATTCGAAAACCTTTGTTGACGCCGTGGCGCGGCGCACGCCTGCCGAGACCCTGCGGCATTATTCGGAAATGCGCGACCAGCCGGGATTCGATCTGCAGGCTTTCGTGCGACAGAATTTCGATTTGCCTGATGCGCGGCTCGAATCCGCGGCTTTGCCTGCCGATAACGATGTGCGTACGCAGATCGGGAATCTCTGGCCGAAACTCACTCGCGCCGCAGACCGGAAGGAGCAATATTCCTCATTGATCGAATTGCCGAGGGCCTATGTCGTGCCTGGCGGCCGCTTTCGCGAACTGTATTACTGGGACAGCTATTTCACGATGCTCGGCCTGGCCGCGTCCGGCAAAGTCCGGATGCTCGAGGACATGGTCGACAATTTTGCATTTCTTGTCGATCGCATCGGTTTTATCCCTAACGGCACCAGGACTTATTACTGCACGCGGTCGCAGCCGCCTGTTTTCGTGATGATGATCGAGTTACTTGCGTCCGTAAGCGGAGGCCAGAAAGTATTCGACAAATACTTTCCGCAGCTTGAGAAGGAATACGAATTCTGGATGGCGGGAGCGGCCGGATTAACCGCCGGGCAAACAGCCGTGCGTCGTGTTGTCAGGATCGACGGCACGCTGCTCAACCGCTACTGGGACGACGCCGCGGAACCGCGCCAGGAAAGTTACGCCGAGGATATAGCGCTGGCGGCCGGCACGAAACGCGAACCGGCACGACTGTACCGGGACATACGCGCTGCCTGTGAATCGGGATGGGACTTCAGTTCACGATGGTTCGGCGAGACGCGGTCGATCGGCTCCATTCGCACTACCGAAGTACTGCCGGTGGATCTCAACTCCATCATGCACCGGCTGGAGATCGTGCTGGGGAGCATCAGTCAACGCGCCGGCGATCCGGTGGCTGCAAAACGCTATGGCGATCGTGCAGATGCGCGAAAACGGATGATCCAGTCGCTGTTCTTCGACGAAACCGCCGGCTTCTTCTTCGACCTCGATATCGGTGACAGCAAACCGACCGGAGTATTGTCGCTTGCGGCGGTATATCCCCTGTTTTTCGGGCTTGCGACCGACGACCAGGCGAAGCGGGTCGCGGCACGGCTGGACGAGGACTTTTTGCGGCCCGGCGGATGGGTGACGACACCCACATACACGGGGCAACAGTGGGACTCGCCGAACGGATGGGCACCTTTGCACTGGATCGTGTTCGAAGGCCTGCGGAATTACGGTTTCGATGAGCAGGCCTTTGAAGGCGCGCGCCGCTGGATCGCGACCAATGTCGGCATGTACAGGAAGTCCGGGCGCTTTATGGAGAAGTACAACGTAGAACAACCGGGACTTCCGGCGAGCGGAGGAGAATATGCAGTACAGGACGGCTTCGGCTGGACTAACGGCGTATTGCTGAGTTTGCTTGGGCACGTATCAGGCTGACGGGCCTGGTGTGGGTGTCTTCGCCCGCGATCGCATGGCGACACCTGCGCTATCGATCGTGCAATCTGACTTCCCGCTATAATGGCATCGATGCGATCGATTCCTTTTGCTGTTTCCATGCTGCTGCTGGCATCCTGCGAGCGGAGTGCAAATGTCGAAGGGGTCAACGCGCCTGCCAGTGCCGTCATCGAAGCGCGTACAGGGATAAGCGCGGCCGAACTTGCGGCGCCAACCAGAATTGTAATGCTTGGCACCGGCACGCCGATTCCGGATGCGCATCGGGCCAGTGCGAGTGTTGCGGTCATTCACAAAGGTCGGGCCTATCTTTTCGATATGGGCGCCGGCGCGGTTCGCAACGCCACTCGCGCCCGTTACCGGCACGACATTCCGTCGCTGTACCCCAGCCAGATCTGTTGCCTGTTCGTCACCCACATGCACAGTGACCACACACTGGATTATTCGGAGCTGGTTTACACCCTGTGGTGGCGGCGGCCCGGGCAACTTCAGGCTTTCGGACCTCCCGGCATGCAGGAAATGACCGACGGCATGCACGCCATGATGGCGCCGGACCTTCGAGAGCGCATTTCGAGCTCGCAACCTGTTGCCAATCCCGAAGGTTACAAGGTGGACGTTACCGAGCTTGCGGCCGGCTTTGTGTTCGAGCGGGACGGCTTGCGGATCGAGGCGTTCGAAGTCGATCACGGGGATATCAAGCCGGCATTCGGTTATCGCATAGACACCAGCGACCGATCCATCGTGATCTCCGGCGACACGACCATCAGCCAGCGGCTGCTGGAAATGTCGCGCGGTGTCGATGTGCTGATTCACGAAGTCATCAGCGACAGTGGGCTGTCGAAAAACAGTGAGGAATTCCAGGCCTATCACAAGGAGTCGCACACAACCGCGTCCGAACTCGGGCGGCTGGCGAGCGAGGCGAGACCGGGACTGCTGGTGCTCTATCACGGGCTATACTACGGGGTGCCGGAAGCGCGAATCGTCGAGGAAGTGAGATCCACCTACGACGGCGCAGTAGTGCTGGCAAACGATCTTGACCTGTACTAGCACCGATGCCAACACCAGGAACCGCAACACACTTGTGGCTTGCTGCGTACTGATTTTCGGCTGTGCCACCGGCGCAAGGGATCCGGCTTACCGCTATTACGTCGCCGGCAACCCGGACGATGTCGTCACCGAGACCCGGGGGCTACTGGTGATGCAGGGTGGCGGCACGGACGTCGACATCAACTACCAGCGCATGGGCGAGTTCGCCGGCGGCGGAGATTTTCTCGTGTTGCGCGCGTCGGGCGACGACGACTACAACGAATACATTTACAAGCTCTGCAATTGCGACTCGGTCGAGACCATCGTGGTCGACAGCCGTGACGCGGCATACGAGCGTTTCGTAGCCCGGAAAATCCGCCGCGCCGAAGCGTTGTTCATTGCCGGAGGTGACCAGTCGAACTACGTCCGTTTCTGGAAAGGTACTGCGGTCGAGGACGCGATTCATTTCGTTGCGGCCAAACCGGCGCCGATCGGCGGCACGAGCGCGGGTATGGCTGTCATGGGCCAGTTCAGTTACTCGGCGATGTCACCTGAGAGTCTGACCGCAGCCGTCGCGCTCTCGAATCCGTTTCACGTGGATCTGACCCTTGAAAGGGATTTTCTCAATCTTGCCGGTCTCGAAAACGTGATCACCGATCAACACCTCATCGAGCGGGACCGGATCGGCCGTACAGTGGCGATACTGGCGCGCCTGCTGCACGACGACTGGACCTCGACTGGCCAGGCCATAGCGGCGGATAGGGAGACTTCGGTACACCTCGATCCCGCAACTGGAATCGCGGAGATTTTCTCGACTGCAACGCACAGCACGCCGTATGTATACTTCATGCGCTCCTTAAGCGAGGCGACGGTTTGTGAACCGGAGAAGCCGCTCAGTATTCAGGACGTATCCGTTTACCGTGTTGCTCCTGGAGGCACATTTGATCTCAAGAACTGGACGGGAACCGGTGGTCTGGCATATACGTTTAGTGTTAACGACGGTCAGTTGATTTCGTCGACGGGCGAAATCTATTGATGCATTTGTGGGGTCACCGGAAGAACACATGAACATACCGAGCCTGTGCAGCCTGCGAAGATTATCGCTGCTGCCAGTTGTATTGGCCGGCCTCGCTGCCTGCGCTTCGGATGACAGCATCCCGAGTCGCAATGGGACGGATGTCGCGCCGTACGCGGTTCTGCAGGATGTCGCGGTACCCATGCGCGATGGCGTCATACTGCGCGCCGACGTGTACAAGCCGTCGGGCGACGGACCGTTCCCGGTACTGCTTTATCGCACGCCGTATGACAAATCGGACGCCGCCCTCTCGTACAAAACCCATTTGCGCGCGGTCGAGCGTGGATACGCCGTCATCCTGCAGGACGTACGCGGGCGATACGCATCGGAAGGATACTTCGAGCCCTACCGCAACGAAGGCGCGGACGGTTTCGATTCAATCGAATGGGCCGCTGCCCAGCCCTGGTCGAACGGCGACGTAGGCACGTTTGGACTCTCCTATCCCGGCGCCGTGCAATGGCTGGCTGCGATCGAATCGCCTCCGCACCTGGTCGCGATGGCACCGGCAATGACTTACTCGTCGCCGCGGAACTTCTTCTACATGAACGGCGCTTTCGATCTGTCGTGGCTGCCCTGGATCTACCAGTACATTGCACCGGATGCGCGTGCCCGCCTGGGAATTCCCGGGATCACCCGCGACGCCGACGCCGAAGCGCAGTGGAAGCAGGTCGCCCATGAGTACGAATCGTTCCTGCCGCTCGCCGGCCTGCCCTATCTCCGGCAGGAAGCTCCGTATTATTTCGAGTGGTTGCGGCATCCGCCAGAAGATGCATGGTGGGACTGGGCGAAAATCAGAACCCGCTACCCCGATGTCAGTGCTGCCATACTGAACTTGAGCGGATGGCACGACGATTCCTACGGCACCGAGGGCGCGGCAACCAATTACAACGGGATCGTGCAGGCGCGAAGCGAGAATGAGGAATCGCGCAACCACCTCGTGCTTGGCCCATGGAATCACGGTGTTGCAGCGACCGCGGCGCGCAAAATCGGTGAACTCGATTTCGGCGCGGATGCGGCCATCGATTACGACGACGTGTTGTTGCGATTTTTCGATCAGTACCTGCGAGGGGTCGACAACGGACTGGCGTCGGATGCGCCGGTACGTTACTTCGTGATGGGCGAGAACCGCTGGCGCGAATCCGGAACATGGCCTCCGTCCGGCATCTCAGCCAGTGCACTCTGTTTCGAAACCGACACGGACTCGGATTCCGGAGTGCTTGGCGAATGCGGCCGGGCAACCGACGCAACGTCCAGCCGCTTCATCGCCGATCCCTCAAAGCCGGTGCACGATCTGTACGACACCCGGGGAACACACGATTACCGGCCGTTACGCTCCCGGCCCGATGTGCTGGTTTTCGAAACTCCGGCTCTCGCCAGCAGCATCACGATCGCCGGCAATGCGATCGCACACGTGTTCGTATCCTGCGATTGCCGGGACTTCGATCTCTGGGTACGGATGCTGGACGTTCACCCGGATGGCCGCACCATGAATCTCATGAGTCCCGGCGCCGACTCATTGCGAGCCAGTTATCGCGACATCGCGAACGGCCGGCAATTACTGCAGCCGGGGGCCGTTTATGAACTGACGCTCGATGGTCTGCTGACTGCGAACCGGTTCGCGGCCGGGCACAGGATTCAGCTGCAGATTTCTGCCTCGTTCGCGCCGCACCTGTCGCGAAACCTGCAAACCGGCGAATCCGAGGTCACCTCGGCCGAGTCGCGTCCTGCAGAAATCACGATCCATCACAATGCCGAGCACCCCTCCCGGCTGATACTTCCAGTACTGCCGCCTGCCGAATAGGACAGCGGTACCGGCTTAGTCCGGACCGAGGTACAAGGCAGTAATCGTATCGATGTGTTTTTCCGGCTCGAAATCGGCACGGTTCGACAGCACAATTACC
>Ga0299906_10002869_pt1 | contig 14239 bp, 11 predicted proteins | sample RVTome_14_FD_200259 | JGI IMG/M metagenome (GOLD analysis project Ga0299906, IMG submission 200259) | Soil microbial communities from uranium-contaminated site in the Upper Colorado River Basin, Wyoming, United States - RVT145D125 (version 2) ... | reverse complement strand
GTGCACCGCTACCGCATGATGACGATCGCGGTGCCGATCGCCACCCACATCCCGCAGGCCGTGGGCCACGCCTACGCCGCCCGGCGCCGAGGTGAGGACGTCGTCGTGGCCGCATACTTCGGCGACGGCGCCACCTCCGAGAACGACTTCCACTCCGGGCTCAACTTCGCCGGGGTGTGGCACACGCCCAACGTGTTCATCTGCGAGAACAACCTGTACGCCATCTCGGTGCCCTACTCCAAGCAGACCGCCTCGGCGACCATCGCCGAGAAGGCGGCCGCCTACGGGATCGAGGGGGTGCGGGTCGACGGCATGGACGTGCTCGCCGTCTACGCCGCAACCCGCCGCGCAGTGGAGCGTGCCAGGGCCGGCGGCGGTCCCACGCTCATCGAGGCGGTGTGCTACCGCTTCGGGCCGCACGCCACCGCCGACGACTCCCGCCTCTACCGCAGCGCCGAGGAAGAGGAGGCGTGGCGGCAGATGGACCCCGTCGCCCGGTTGCGCACCCATCTCGAGACCCGGGGCCTGTGGGACGACGAGCGGGAGGGGGCGCTCTCGGAGGAGGCAGACAGCGCCTTCGACAAGGCCATGCGCCAGATCGAGGACACACCGCTGCCTGGGCGCGACGACATCATCCGTCATGCCTACGCCCGCATCCCCGAGTTGCTGGTCGACCAACTCCACGAGATCCAGCACCTGGCCGGCGAGCCCGCTGCCGTGGTCGCCACGGCCGACCGCTGGCCGCAGCCCGCCCCCGAGCCGGAGCCTCCGCCGGACGCCCCGGCGCGCACCATGGCGGATGCCATCAACGAGGCGCTGCACCAGGCGATGGACGCCGACCCGCAGATGGTGGTGCTCGGCGAGGACGTCGGCGTGGCCGGCGGGGTGTTCAGGATCACGGCGGGCCTGCACGAGCGCTTCGGCGAGGAGCGGGTGATCGACACGCCGATCAACGAGTCGGGCATCGTCGGCACTGCGATCGGCATGGCCATAGCCGGTACCAGGGCGGTTGCCGAGATCCAGTTCGACGGCTTCATGTACCCGGCCTTCGATCAGATCGTGAGCCACCTCGGTAGGCTGCGATTCCGGTCCCGCGGCCACGTGTCGGCGCCCGTCGTGGTGCGCTTCCCGAGCGGCGCCGGCATCGGTGCCCACGAACACCACTGCGACTCGCCGGAGGCCTACCTGATGCACGCCCCCGGGTTGGTGGTGGTGGTGCCGTCGACGCCCTACGACGCCAAGGGGCTGCTGCTGGCGGCGCTGCGCGGCCCGGACCCCGTGATGTTCCTGGAGCCCAAGGTGCTGTACCGCACGATCAAGCAGCCGGTGCCTGCCGAGGCGTACGAGGTGCCGATCGGAGTCGCCAAGGTGCGACGCCGCGGTGAGCACCTGACGCTGGTCACGTACGGCGGGATGGTGCCGGTGGCCGAACGCGCCGCCACCGCCGCCGCCGGCGAAGGCATCGAGGTGGAGTTGATCGATCTGCGCACGATCTACCCGTGGGACACCGCCACGGTGCTCGCCAGCGTGGAGCGCACCGGGAGGCTGCTCGTGGTCCAGGAGCCGCAGCGCACCGCCGGCGTGGCCGCAGAGGTCGCCGCCCACGTCGCCCAGCACGCCGGCTACGCCCTGGAGGCTCCGGTCCGCCGCCTCGCAGCCACCGATGCCCCCTGGCCCCAGTTCGCCATAGAGAAACACGCCCTCCTCACCGACACCCAGGTGCTATCCGCCATCAGGGAGTTGGCCGAGGCGTGAACCGGGTCTCCTGGTCGGGCGACCCGCGGCCGGACCTACAGCAGCCAGGCCTCCCGATCGACTACGGGGTCGCCTGCGAACGGCGGGCGGGTGCGGCGGAACCACTCGGTGCAGAACACCTGTGCGAACGCGTCGGGAGGGAGTCGGAGGAACCATGACGACTCGTCGATCTGGCTGGCGTGGGCGGCCATGGCGCGCCGTTTGGTGGCGACGACCTCACACACGTCGACCGCGGTGGTGATCTCGGAATCGGCAAGGCCCAGCGCCTCGTAGTCGAAGTCCTGGTCGGCTCCGCCCGCGTCCTCCATGCCCTCGCGCAGTTCGAGCCTGCGCCGGATCGTGTCGCGGTTCATCGTGGCCTCGAACACCCGCGGAGTCCCTGCCAGTTCGGCGGCGCGGTGGCCCACCCGGTGCACCTGGATATGGTCGGGGTGGCCGTATCCGCCGTGGTCGTCGTAGACCGTCAGCACGTCTGCGGCTTCCTCGTCGAGAAAGGCGGCCAGGCGCGCCCCTGCCTCGTCGACCTCGGCCTGCCAGAAGGCGTGCGGGTTGTCGTTCTCGGGTGTGCCCATCATGCCCGAGTCGCGGTAGCCGAGGAATGCCACCCTGGCCACACCCATGATCTGGCCCGCCGCCCGCGACTCGCGGGCCCGCACCTCGCCCAGCGTCTCGCCGTCGCCGAGGAACCCGTCGGCAACCTCGCCCTCCTCACCGCCGGTGGCGAACACCACCACGACCCGGTGCCCGGCAGCGGCCGCCAGCGTCATCGTCCCTCCGGTTGAGATCGCCTCGTCGTCGGGGTGAGCGTGGAAGAAGACCATGGTGGACATCGAGCCCGAATCTACCCATGTTCGCCTGTCATTCAGGTTGGGGGCTCACACGCGACGAAGCCCGCCATGTGGCGGGCTTCGTTCTGACACCTGGGATACGGGGGATCACCACAAACGTACGTTTCGGACCCGGTCCCTGTGCGTTGGGCTTGAGCTCGGAAGCCGGCATGGCTGATCCGCACTCGTCCCTTCGAGGGTTATCGGCACCTCACCATGGCCTTTAGCGGATCAATCCCAAATGGCCCGATCTCACTAGTCCCTCCAGGGTGTGCCGGTTGTGGGCGCCACAGTGCCGCGGGTACCGTGGGCCATGGACCGGTGGCCTCACGGGCAGCCACAGGGCTACGAGAGGAGAGAGACCCTCATGAAGCGACTCACACTGCTACTCGCCCTGGTGCTGGCCGTTGCGGCCTGTACCAGCGGTGACGACGACGAAACGACGACCACCGCCGGCGACGCGGCGCCTACCACAGCAGCCGACGGCGGCACTCAGGCGCCGGCGGGGTCGCTGCTGGCCGAGGTGCAGGATCGCGGCACGCTGCGCTGCGGAACCCGGTCCGACCTGCCGGGCTTCGCCGTGCTCGACGACGCCGGCGAACACGTCGGCTTCGACTCCGACTTCTGCCGGGCGATCGCCGCGGCCGTGCTCGGTGACGCCGCGGCCGCCGAGCACGTCGACCTCGAGACGGCCGATCGATTCACCGCCCTCCAGTCCGGACAGGTCGACGTCCTCGTGCGCAACACCACCTGGACGGCCACCCGCGACGGCAGCGAAGGTGCCACGTTCCTCCAGCCGAACTTCTACGACGGCCAGGGGATGATGGTCGCCGCCGACTCCGGCTTCGCCAGCACCGAGGACATGGACGGTGTCGCGGTGTGCGTGGCCAAGGGCACCACCACCGAGGGCAACGCCGCCGCCGAGGCATCGCGGTTGGGCCTCGACTGGGAGGTGCTCCCGTTCGACTCGACAGACCTCATCCAGCAGGCGTTCGCGGCCGGCCAGTGCGACGGTTGGAGCTCGGACATGAGCCAGCTCACCGCGCTGCGCTCGGTGTACCCGGATGGAGCGGACGCACTGGTCATCCTGCCCGAGGTCTTCTCCAAGGAGCCGCTGGCCCCAGCGGTGCGCGACGGTGATACCGCCTGGGCGCAGGTCGTCGACTGGGTCATCCTCGCCACCATCCAGGCCGAGGAGTTCGGCATCACCCAGGCCAACGTGGACGAGATGCGCGACACCACCACCGACCTCAACATCCAGCGTTTCCTGGGCGTCGAGTTCACCACCGACGACGGGACAACGGTGCTCGAGCCCGGGCTGGGGTTGCCCACCGACTTCGCCTACCAGGTCGTCAAGCAGGTCGGCAACTACGGCGAGATCTTCGAGCGCCACCTCACGCCGCTGGGCCTCGAGCGTGGCGTCAACTCGCTGTGGCAGGATGGCGGGCTGCTGTACCCGCCGCCCTACCGATAGGCATGGAGTGACCATCCCGGGCGGCGCTCATCGCCGCCCGGGGCGGCCATCCCGATGACCTCGGCATCCTCGACCTCCCGCCCACCCGTGTGGCGGGACGTGCGTGTCCTCTCGTGGGCGTTCCAGCTCGTCGTCTTCGCGTTGATCGCACTCGTCGTGATGTGGCTCGTCTCGAACTACCGGACGAACGCGGCCGACATCGGGATCCCCACCAACTTCGACTTCCTCGACAACCCGGCGAACTTCTCCATCCCCGGCTCCGACTTCAACCAGTCCCAGCCGGTGCGTGACGCGTTCGTCATCGGCATCCTCAACACGATGCGGGTAGCTGCCCTCGGCATCGTGCTCGCCACCGTGCTCGGCGTCCTGGTCGGGATCGGGCGACTCTCGCGCAACTGGGTGGTGCGCAGGTTGGCCACGGTGTACGTCGAGGTGGTACGCAACCTCCCGTTGCTCGTCATCCTGGTGTTCGTGTTCCTCGGTGTGGTGCTCCAGGTGCTGCCCCGCATTGAGAACCCGTGGACACCTGGAGACGTCACGGTGTTCTCCAACCGGGGCATAGGTGTGCCATGGTTCGCAGGCAACACGGGCACCGTGCTGATACTGCTCGGTCTGGCCGCTGCCGCCGGATGGTGGGGCGTGGCGCGTTGGCGGCGCAGCGTGGCGGACCGCACCGGCCATCCCGCCCATGCCGGGACCTACGGCGCCTTGATGTTCACCGCGACGGTCGTCGTCGGCTGGATCGTCCTCGGCTACGAGGTGAGCACCCCCGCCGTCGCCGGACGCCAGATCGTCGGCGGGATGCGGCTCCAGCCCTCGTACTTCGCCCTGCTGATCGCCCTCGTCGTCTACACCGCCAGCCACATCGCCGAGATCGTGCGCGGCTCCATCCAGGCGGTGCCGATCGGGCAAGGCGAGGCGGCGAGCGCGCTGGCACTCGGCGCGTCGCAGCGGATGTGGTTCGTGGTGCTGCCCCAAGCGATGCGCATCGCCATTCCCCCACTCGGCAACCAGTACCTGAACCTCATCAAGAACTCGTCGCTGGGCGCCGGTTTCGCCTACTTCGAGCTGACGCAGATCGCCCAGATCACCCAGGCCAACGGCTCGCCGGCCATCCCTGCGTTCTCGCTGGCGCTCGGCTTCTACGTCGTCCTGTCGCTCGTCACGTCCGCCGTGGTGAACGTGGCCAATCGACACTTCGAGTTGGTCGTCCGATGACAACACGAACCGCCCGCCCCGGCGCCCGCGATTGGATGCGACGGAACCTTGCCAGGTCACCGGCCGACGGCGTCATGACCGTGGTGTTCGGCGGGCTGAGCCTCTACGTGGCGTTCCGCCTGCTGCGGTTCGTGTTCGCCACCGCCCGCTGGACGATCGTCAAGGTGAACCTGAAGCTCCTCCTCGTGGGGCGTTGGCCCGATCGGCACCTGCTGCGGATCGCCGTGGCGCTCGTCGTGCTCGCCGCCTGGGGTGGACTGATCGCCGGGTTGGTTCACGCTCGCCAGGTGAGGGCGGGCACGTCCGCCGTGGCGAGGATGTCGCCCCGTACCCGCGGATCCGACCTGCTGCGCCGCTTCGGGCTCCTGGTGGCGGCGGCGCTCCTACTGCTCGCCCTCACCACGACACCCGGCACCTGGCTCACGGCCGCCGCAGTGGCGGCAGCAGGCATCTCAGGCAGGGTCGTTGGGGCCCGGCTCGGCGCGATCAAGCTGCCGATCGCCCTCGCCATGGTCAGGGCGTTGGTGGTGGCCGCCATGCCCGTGATCGTGTACCTCTACCTCGTCGACGCCGTGGCGCTGGCGCAGTGGGAGGGGTTCCTGTTCAACCTGTTCGCCGCAGCCGCAGGGATCGTGTTGTCGTTCCCGCTCGGGGTGCTGCTGGCATTGGGCCGGCGCTCCAGGCTGTTGTTGCTGAAGACGGTCTCGACCGTCTACATCGAGTTGGTGCGTGGTGCCCCGCTGTACGTGCTGCTGCTGCTCGCCAACGTGTCGCTCGAGTTCTTCGTCCCGTCCACGATCGCCCCCAGCAAGCCGGTCAGGGCGATCGTGACGTTCACGATCTTCACCGCGGCGTATCTGGCGGAGATCGTGCGCGGCGGCCTGCAGTCGGTTCACCACGGCCAGGAGGAGGCTGCCAAGGCTCTGGGACTATCTCCCTTCAAGCAGACGATGCTCATCGTGCTGCCCCAGGCGTTGCGCAACGTGATCCCCGCCCAGATCGGCCAGTTCATCTCGCTGTTCAAGGACACCACCCTCGCCGGCCTAGGGCTCGGCATCCTCGACCTGTTGAACGGCGCCGGCGCCATCACGGCACAGCCGGACTTCAGGGGCCAGGGGCTGATCATCGAGACTCTGGTGTTCATCGGCTTTCTCTTCTGGGTCGGATCGTTCACGATGTCCCGAGAGAGCCAACGGCTCGAGCGCAAGTTGGGGGTGGGGGTCAGATGACGAGCCCGCAAGAGACGGTTTTCGCAGACGCCACCCAGGTCGCAGGCACCGGCGACGTCATCATCGAGTTGGAGCACGTCGACAAGATCTTCGGCTCGTTCCAGGCATTGCGCGACATCAACCTGCGGGTGGCCCGCCAGGAGGTGGTCGTCGTCATCGGGCCGTCGGGGTCGGGCAAGTCGACGATGATCCGGTGCATCAACCGTTTGGAGGCCCACGACGCCGGGCGCATCGTCGTAGACGGGATAGAGCTCAGCGAGGACCTGAGGAACATCCAAGAGGTTCGACGCGAGACGGGCATGGTCTTCCAGAGCTTCAACCTGTTCCCCCACCTGTCGGTCCTGGAGAACGTCACCCTCGCCCCCCGGCAGGTGCGCCGGATGGCGCGGGCACAAGCCGAAGCATTGGCCATGGAACTGCTGGAGCGGGTGCGCATCCCCGAGCAGGCGAAGAAGTACCCGGGCCAACTCTCCGGCGGCCAGCAGCAGCGGGTGGCCATCGCCCGCGCCCTCGCCATGACGCCCAAGGTGATGCTGTTCGACGAGCCCACGTCTGCGCTCGATCCCGAGATGATCGGCGAGGTGCTCGACGTGATGCGGGACCTGGCGCGCTCCGGTATGACGATGATCGTCGTCACCCACGAGATGGGCTTCGCACGCGAGGTGGCCGATCGGGTGGTGTTCATGGCGGATGCAGAGATCGTCGAGGTCGGCACACCGGAGCACTTCTTCACGAACCCGGCCGAGGATCGCACCAAGCTGTTCCTGAGCCAGATCCTGTAGCCGGTCGCCGGGGCGGCCCGGCACTCAGTACTCGGACTGAGCTTCCGCCTCGGCCAACTTGCGCTCCAGGAAACGGCGCTCAGGCTCGTTCTCGCACAGGGCGAGCGCCGTGCGGTACGCCGCGGCGGCGCCTGCCGGATCCCCGGCGCGCAACAGCAAGGCGGCTCTGGCGGAGTGGAAGAGGTGATAGCCGGTGAGGGCCTCCTCCAGGTCGGCCATCAGAGCCAGGCCGCGGTCGGGAGTCGTCGCCATTGCCACCGCCACCGCTCCGTTGAGGGCCACAACGGGGTTCGGCTGGTGCCGGTACAGCTCCCGGTAGAGGAGGGCGATCTGGGCCCAGTCGGTTGCCGCATACGTCGCCGACTCGGCGTGTACCGACCCGATGGCCGCCTGGAGCTGATACGGGCCCGGTGTGCCCCGAGCCACGGCCCACTCCAGCAGCGCCGCGGCCTCCGTGATCGCTGCCCGGTCCCACAACGAGCGGTCCTGGTCCTCGAGCAGCACCAACTCGCCCCCGTGTGCACGTGCCGCGGCTCGTCCATGGTGGAACAGCATCAGGGCCGTGAGACCCGCAACCTCCGGTTCGTCGGGCATCAGCCGGCACAGCAGGCGCCCCAGCCGGATCGCCTCGACGCACAGGTCGATCCGCACCAGGTCGGGCCCACCGGTGGCGACATAACCCTCGTTGAAGATGAGGTAGACCGTCGCCAGCACCGCAGCCAGGCGGTCGGGGAGCTGATGGTCGGGCGGCACCCTGTAGGGGATGGCGGCGTCGCGGATCTTGCGCTTCGCCCGCACCAGCCGCTGGGCCATCGTGGGCTCGGCCACGAGGAAAGAGCGGGCAATCTCCTTGGTGGTGAGGCCACCGAGCGTCTTCAGCGTGAGTGCCACCTGGGCGTCCATCGCCAGCGCAGGGTGGCAACACGTGAAGATCAGCCGCAGCCGGTCGTCGCTCACCGCCGACTCCACATCCTCCTCCTCGTTCTCATCGGTGCCGGTGCGGTCGAGATCGACCAGGTGGGCCAATTCGGCCTGCTTGCGGGCGTATGTGGCGTCGCGCCGTAGCCGGTCGATCGCCTTGCGGCGGGCGGTGGTCGTGATCCACGCCCCGGGGTTGCGGGGGATGCCTCGGTGCGGCCAGGTCTGGATGGCCGCCGCCAGCGCCTCCTGCACCACGTCCTCGGCGAGGTCGAAGTCGCCGACGTGGCGGATCATGGTGGCGACGACGCGCCCGTACTCCTCCCGGAAGACCCGTTCGGCTGCGGCTCTCGCCTCGAAGCTCACCGTCGGCGGGCCATGAGCGTCAGGCGCCCGACCCCATGTCGAACTCCCAAATGGGTCTGATCTCGACCGAGCCGTGCCACGAGCCGGGGAGCCGGGCCGCAACCGCGATCGCCTCGTCGAGGTCGGCGACGTCGATCAGGTAGAACCCGCCCAGCGCCTCCTTGGTCTCCGCGAATGGCCCGTCCGTCGTGAGCGTCTCGTTGCTGCGCACCCGCACGGTGGTGGCCGAGCCGGTCTCGTGGAGCGCCTCGCCACCGAGATTGATGCCCTCCGACGTGATGTCCTCGGTGAACTTGCGGTAGGCCTCGTAGATCTGCGCCGACTCGGCGGATCCGGGCTCGGCCGCCGTGCTCTCGTCGGTGTAGATCAGCAGCGCGTACCTCATGGTGATGTTGCCTCCTGGGCTGTTCGGCGGGCCTTCCGCCCGTGTACGAGTGCGACGATCGGCGTGGGGTGGATTCGACACCGCGTGCCGGGCAACTTACCCGCGCCGGCAGCCCTCCACCACGCCGCGTGGCTGTCGACCTCGCCTGCGACGGCCCCCTATCCTCGGGACATGGTCGACTACCGCCCGCCGTTGCGCGACATCAAGTTCGTGCTCGAGCACATCGCCGGCATCGACGAGATCGCCCTCCTCCCCGGATTCGAGCACGTCGACCGCGACGTCGTCTTCGCCGCCGTCGACGAGGCAGGCCGCTTCACCGCAGAGGTCGTGGCCCCGGTCAACACCATCGGCGACCAGGTCGGCGCCAAGCGCCTCGAGGACGGCAGCGTGCGGGTGCCGGAGGAATTCACGAGGGCGTACCAGCAGTACGTCGCCGCCGGCTGGAACGCCCTCCGCGGCCCGGTGGAGTTCGGCGGCCACGGATTCCCGACCGTGGTGGGCGCGGTGATGGTCGAGATGATGGCGTCGGCCAGCATGGCGCTGGCACTGTGCCCGATGCTCGGGGTGGGTGCGGTGGCGGCGCTGCTCGCACACGGCAGCGACGAGCTGAAGGCGATGTTCGTCGAGAAGATGATCAGCGGGGAGTGGTCGGGCACGATGGTGCTGACGGAGCCCCAGGCCGGCTCCGATCTCGGGATGTTGACGACCCGCGCCGAACCTGGCGACGACGGGACGTGGCGCGTCTTCGGCACCAAGATCTTCATCACCTGGGGCGAGCACGACATGGTGGGCAACATCGTGCACCTGGTGCTGGCGAGGGCACCGGGGGCGCCGCCGGGGACCAAGGGCATCTCGCTGTTCGTGGTTCCCAAGTACCTCGTCGAGCGCGACGGCTCGCTCGGCGAGCGCAACGACGTCACCTGCGTGTCGATCGAGCACAAGGTGGGCATCCACGCCAGCCCGACGTGCGTGATGGCGTTCGGTGACAACGACGGAGCCGTCGGCTACCTCGTCGGCGAGTTGCACCAGGGGATGCGGGCCATGTTCACGATGATGAACGACGCCCGGCTCAACGTGGGCCTCCAGGGCCCCGCCGTGGCCGAGCGCGCCTTCCAACTGGCCTTGGCCCACGCCCAGGAGCGGCGCCAGGGCCGGGCGCCCGGAGCCCTCGCCTCCGAGGCGGCGCTGATCATCGACCACCCCGATGTGCGGCGCATGCTGATGATCATGAAGGCCAACATCGAGGCGATGCGGGCCCTGATGTACGCCAATGCTGCCCTCCTCGACCACGCCGAGCACGCCGCCGACCCCGCCGCCAGAGAGCGGGCACTCGCCGAGGCGAGCCTGCTGACCCCGGTGGCGAAGGCCTGGGGGTCGGATACGGGCGTCGAGGTCGCCTCCCTCGGGATCCAGGTGCACGGCGGCATGGGGTACGTCGAGGAGACGGGCGCCGCCCAGTTCTGGCGCGACCTGCGAATCGCCCCGATCTACGAGGGCACCAACGGAATCCAGGCAATCGACCTGGTGCTGCGCAAGCTGCCGATGGACGGCGGCAATGTCGTGCGCCGCTACCTCGACCAGTTCGAGGCGCTCGATGCCGACCTGGCTGCGGGAGGAACCGCCCTGGCATCGATCCGCGACGGGCTCGCACAGGGGCTGGCGGCACTGCGGGAGGCCACCGAAGCGCTGCTGGATGCGGCCGACCCGAACGATGCCCAGGCGGGTGCCTCGCCGTACCTCGAGCTGTTCGGAATCGTCGCCGGCGGCTACTACCTGGCGAAGTCGGCGGTGGCGGCGCACCGGCTGGCGCGAGGCAACGGCGACGACGGGTTCTACGCCGCCAAGGTGGCGACTGCCCGCTTCTATCACGAGCAGATCGTTCCCAAGGCCCGCGGGCTGCTGGAAGCAGCGACGGCGCCTGCCTCCGTGTTGTTCGAGATCGAGCCCAAGCTGCTGGGGGGGTGACATGGCGGCCGACGACGAGGCCCACCGGCCGGTGCCGGCCGCCGCCTTCTTCGACCTCGACCGCACGATCATCGGCGGCTCGTCGCTGTTCACATTCGGCTGGGTTGCATACCGGGCAGGCATGATGTCGACCCGTCAGTTGTTGTCGGATGTCACCAGCGCCGTTGCGTTCAAGCTCGCAGGCGCCTCGGACGAGAAGACCGAGTCGCTCAAGGAGCGGGTGCTGGCATCGATCGCCGGAGTCCGTGTCGACGACCTGCGGGCACTCGGAGACGACATCCTCCCCCGGCTGCTCGACGGAGTGCGCCGCGAGTCACGCGGTCTCATCGACCTCCACCACGACGCCGGGCGCGACACCTACATCGTGTCGGCGTCGCCGATCGAGATCATCGTGGATTTCGCCGACGCGCTCGGCATGACCGGCGCCCTCGGAACCGTTGCCGAGATCGTCGACGGCGTCTACAGCGGCCGTCTCGCCGAGCCGTTCTGCTACGGAGAGGGCAAAGCCGTCGCCATCCGCAAGGTGGCCGCCGAGCGCGGCTACGACCTGGAGTTGTGTTACGCCTACTCCGATTCCGGCGGTGACCTCCCCATGTTGGAGATCGTCGGGCATCCCGTTGCGGTGAACCCCGACCGACGCCTCGAGGACGTCGCCCGCGGGCGGGGCTGGCCCATCGTCGAGTTCAGCCGCACCACGAAGCGCGTCATCAGGACCACGACGGCTGCGGTGGGCGCCGTAGGACTGGCAGGCGCCACGTACCTATGGGGCCGCCGGGCCGGCAGGGCCGCCGCGCTGCGGTCGTTCACCTGAGCGGGACCGGCCCGGTGAAGCGGGCAACCGGCTGGGTGCTGTCGGCGCTGGCGGTGGTGGTGGCCCTGCGGGCGGTGTTTCGCCCCGGCAGCGCCGCGGCTCCGGCAGTCGTCATCGATTCGGCTGCCGGCACGGGGACGCTGCCAGCGCGGGCTCGTAACTTCGGCAACGAGGTCGCCGCCGAGCTCAAGGAGGACCACACCACCCTCATCGCTGCCAGCATCGCCTACTACGCCATGTTGGCGATGGTGCCCGCCCTCATCGCCGCCATCTCGATCTACGGGCTGGCACTCGATCCCGACGAGCTGGCCGACCAGATCGACGCCATCGCCGACGTGCTGCCGGGACCGGCGGTGGACATCATCGAGGACCAGCTCACCCAGATCGTGTCGACGTCGAGCACGGGCCTCCAGGTGGGAGCCATCTTGTCGATCGTGGTGACCCTGTGGACGGCATCCGGGGGCACCCGGGCCATGATGAGCGGTCTCAACATCGCCTACGACGCCGCGCAGCCACGGCCGTTCCTCACGCAGCGAGCCGTCGCCTACGCCATCACCCTCGGGCTCATCGTGTTCGTCGTGACCGCGGTCGCAGTGGTGACCTTCCTTCCCGCCTGGCTGGCGAATGTCGGGCTCGGCGACGCCGGCCGGGACCTGATCTCGTGGGGCCGCTGGCCTGCGATCTTCGTCGCCGTCACGCTCGGGCTGGGGATCCTCTACCGGATCGGCCCCAACCGGCCGCTGCGTAACTCCGGCTGGCTCGACCCGGGGGCGCTGCTGGCCGCGGCGCTGTGGATGCTGGCGACCGTCGGCTTCTCGCTCTACGTGTCGGCGTTCGGCAGCTTCAACGCCACCTACGGCGCGTTGGGCGGGGTCATCGTGCTGCTGCTGTGGTTCTTCATGTCGGGGTACATCATCCTGCTGGGAGCCCAGGTGAACGCCGTGCGCGAGCACCGTCGGGTGCGGGTGCGGGCCGGGCTCGCCTGAAGCGCGCTCGTCACTCGCCGCGCAGAGCCAGGTCGGCGAGCACCAACGCGCCGCTCGGACCGGCCATACCGCCGAGAGCGGCGGGTACCACGAAGTCGGCGGACCGGTGCTCCTCCAAACCGGGATAACGGCCGAGGCCGGCGACGAGGTGGTGGCGCACCGCCGCCGGGAGGCCGTCCATCTCGGATACGCCGCCACCGAGGATGACGCGCTCGGGCGCCAGCGTGTACACGATGTTGCGGATGCCCGCAGCCACGTAGAACGCCTCCATGTCGACGGCCCTGGCGCGGGCCTCGCCGCGCAACTCCTCGGCCGAGCCGCCCCACCGTGCCTCCAGCGCCGGGCCGGACGCCATACCCTCGAAGCAGTCGCCGTGGTAGGGACAGCCCCCCTCGTATCGGTCGTCCGGATGGCGGGGCACGCTGACGTGGCCCATCTCGGCGTGGACCATGCCGTGGGCCACCTTGCCTCCGACGATGGCACCGCCCCCGATCCCGGTGCCGACCGTGAGGTACACGAAGGTCGACAGACCCTGTCCGGCACCCCAGCGCCCCTCGCCGAGGGCGGCGCCGTCGACGTCCGTGTCGAAGCCGACGGGCACGCCGAGCGCCCGCGAGATCGGCCCGACGACGTCGACGTCGACCCACTCGAGCTTGGGCGTCGTGGTGATGTGACCGTACTTTGGATGTGACCGCCGCAGCTCCACCGGCCCGAAGGACGCGATCCCGCACGCCACCACCCCGTTGCCGGCGCCGGCCTGGGCGGCGAAGAAGTCGATGACGGCGCCCAGGGTCTCGGCGGGCGTGGTGGTCGGGATCCTGATGTCGGCGACGACGTCGTCTGGATCGCTCCCCACCAGGCAGATCACCTTGGTGCCCCCGGCCTCCACCGCTGCGTACCGCTCGCCCTGCGACATGCCCGCAGGTTAGGAGCGAGCCGGCGCCCAATCCCCGAACTTGCGTATCTCATACACGTGAAAACCGCCGGAATGTACGCAAGAACGGATGGGCGGGCCTCTCAGGTTGCGCGGTGGGTGACGTAGTCGCGCACGACCTGGGCGCCGAGATCGCGGTCGGCGACGGCGAACACCCTGCCCTTCACCAGCTTGGCCAATCGGTCGATGAACGCCAGCAGGGCCGGGTCGTCCTCGAGCATGAAGACGTTGATGGTGACGCCGCCTTTGGCGAGCCGGGCCGCCTCCGTCATGGTGCGCTCGATCGTCTCTCGCACCGGAGGCCAGGCGAAGTACACCTCGTCGCCGACGAGGTGGGCGGTCGGCTCGCCGTCGGTGACCAGCAGCACCTGCCGGGTGGTCGCCGGCTCGCGGGCGAGGAGCCGCCCGGCCAGCCGGAACGCGTGCTCGTAGTTGGTCCCGTACACGGGCTCCCACTCCAGGGCCGTCAGGTCGACGGGGCGCAGTGGGCGGGCGTAGTCCGAGAAACCGATGATGTGCAGCCGGTCTTCGGGGAACCGGCTGGTGATGAGCGAGTGCAGGGCGAGCGCCATCTGCCTGGCATGGTTCC
>Ga0299906_10002868_pt1 | contig 14244 bp, 11 predicted proteins | sample RVTome_14_FD_200259 | JGI IMG/M metagenome (GOLD analysis project Ga0299906, IMG submission 200259) | Soil microbial communities from uranium-contaminated site in the Upper Colorado River Basin, Wyoming, United States - RVT145D125 (version 2) ... | reverse complement strand
GCATGACGCCCGACCCCATTACAGATCCGTCACCACCGCCCGATCGCTACTTGAACGGCGCCAGCTTCCTGAACGTCGCGAGCACCCAGCGGTAGCCGTCGGGATCGGTCACGGTGGCCGTGCGGTCACCCCAGGGACGCTCGACGGCCTCGGTCACGCCGGCGCCGGCCTCGCGCGCCCGGTCCAGGGCGCGATCGACGTCTCCCACGTACGTGTACAGGCCGGCGGCGCCCCCGGTGGCGCTCGTCGTCGCGTCGCGCGGTACCAGCACGACGGCCGACGCGCCGTGGCGCATCTCCGCGTAGCGGATGGCGCCGGCCTCATCGGGCAGCACGACTCCCCGGGTGAAGCCGAACGTCCGCTCCAGGAACTCCATCGACGCGCTCACGTCGGCCACGCCCAGGTAGGCGCTGATCTCGTGCATCCCCGGCGCGAGTCCGCTGGAGGTCGTATGCGCCGGCGGCTCGGGTGGTGGAACGGGAGCGGCCTTGCGCGTGCGCCGGCCAGGTGAAGGGGCTCGACGCGGTGGCGCCGGCCTCGGACGTGACGACTTGCGCGCGGGGCTCATGGGCGATTCCGAATGGTACTCGGTCTACAGTTCCGTGGCTCACGCCGGCGCGTGGGGCTTCAGCGCCTCCTGCAGCGCGGGCTCGAGCGTCGGGTAGCGGAACACGAAGCCGCCCTGTGAGGCGCGCTCCGGCATCACGCGCTGCCCGCCCAGCACGAGCGCGTCGGCCATCTCGCCGAGCGCCAGACGCACGGCGAAGGCGGGCGCCCGGAGAACGGCCGGCCGCCCGAGGACGCGTCCGAGCGTCTGCGCGAACTCGCGATTGGTCACCGGAAACGGCGACGTCACGTTCAGCGGACCGCTCACGTCCGACGAGGTCAGCGCCCACCGGACCATCGCGACCCAGTCGTACAGGTGAATCCACGACATGTACTGTGCACCCGATCCAACGGGACCGCCCGCGTAGAACCGGAAGGGGAGCGCGAGCTGCGCCAGCGCGCCCCCTTCGCGCGCGAGCACGACGCCGGAGCGCAGCAGCACGACGCGCGAGGTCGCCGCGGCCTCGGCGGCCACGGCCTCCCACTCCCGGCACACGCTGGCCAGGAAGTCGGTACCCGCCGGCGACGCCTCCGTGTGCGGTCCTCCGTCACGCGATCCATAGACGCCCACGGCCGAGGCGCTCAGGAACACGCCCGGGGGATGTCTGGCCGCGGCGATGGCCCTGACGAGCTGCCGGGTTGGCTCGAGACGGCTGTCGCGAATCTCGGTCTTGCGGGTCACGGTCCAGCGCCGGCTCCCGATGGAGGTGCCGGCCAGGTTGACGACGACGTCCGCATCCCCCAGCGTGGCCGTCCAGGCCTGGCTCCCGCCGTCCGGAGACCACAGCACGTCGCCCACCCTCCGGGGACGCCGGCTCAGGACGGACACCTGGTGACCCTCGGTCCGCAGCGCGTCGACCAGTGCCGTGCCGAGCAAACCCGTGCCGCCCGCGACGACCACCATGGCCATGGGCCTATTGTGTACGGGTTATAGGCGTCCCGTGCCCAGGGGAGCTAAGCTCGGGGCCGTCTCGAGCGATTCGGTGGGCACGGTGGCGGAGGAAGTAGACGCATGGACGGACTCGCGCACGCCGCGATCGGCCCGGGATCGGCCGCCGGCGAAGTGGCTGCCGGGTACCCGGTCGCACGACGGTTGACCTATCTGGCGCTTGCCGTGGCGGCTGGCGTCGTCGTGGCCGGCTTCTGGAACTTCCGGTTCGTCGATGGGCTCGGCGTAAGCGTGGCCGAGACCACGATCGGCGGCTATCAGGGCAAGGCGGCCGAGTTCGCCACGCTCGGCGCGGGCTTCGGCTTCGTGTTCGCGATGGTCGCAGGGCTGGCGGCCACGTTCACGGCGTGCAACTGTGTGGCCTTCGCGATGATTCCGGGGCTGGTGTGCGCGCCCGATCGGCGGGCAGGCCGGCAGGCGGCGCTCGGCTCGCTGTTCACGATGCTCGCCGGGGTCGTGCTCGTCGGCGCGGTGTACGGTGCGTACGTCGGATTGCTTGGTCCGGCCGGCGTGGAGGCCATCAATGCCCGGGCGGTCCGCTTCGCGCAGGCCAGCGTCGTCTTCAGCGTGCTCGGGCTGTCGATGCTGCTCTGGAGCCTCATCGAGTTCGGCCTGCTGGACGGGCTCACGCGCCGCTCGTCGCCGGTGACCCGCGCGTTCTTTGCCCAGCCCACGACGAAGGCCGCCATCATGGGGCTGATGATCGGTGCCTTCGCCGTCGGTCGGCCCTTCCCGGTCTTCCGCGAGTTCCTGCTCTACGCCGCCGAGCTCCAGCGACCCAGCTACGGTGCGGCCGTCATGGCACTGCAGGGCGTTGGCCAGGTGGCCGTGATGGTGGTCGCGTTCCTGCTTGTCCTCGTGGTCTTCGGCCGGCGCATGGCGGCCTGGGCGTCGGCCAGGCCGCTGCAACCCACGCTGGTCTCGGCGTTCGCACTCGCGGCCGGCGGCGCCTACTTCCTCTTCTACTGGGGGATTGCCCGCGTCTGGCCGGCCCTGGGCGGCTGGGGGTTTCGTCTCGGCTGGTACGGCTGATCCGTCCGCCATGCTGCCTCCGAGGCCCGAATTCTAAGCGCCGGCGGCCGTGGCGGCCCGTCGTGTTGACACGGCCGCCGCCGCATGCTACTAACTAACCGGTTGGTTAATAGGCGCTCGCGAGCCGGCCGCGACACCCGCGCGGCCATCTTCCGCGCCGCCGCGCTCGAGTTCTCCTCGCGCGGCTACGACGGGGCCGCCACCGAGCGCATCGCCGCCCGTGCGCGCGTCAACAAGGCGATGCTCTACTACCACTTCGGCAGCAAGCGCGCCCTGTACCTCGCCATCGTGCACGAGATGATCGAGACTCTCGCGGGTCGTCTGCGCGCGATCGCCGAGAGCACAGAGCCGGCCGCCACCAAGCTCGACACCTGGATTGCCGTGATCGTGGAGGAGGGCTCGGCCCGGCCGTGGTTCCCCCCCATCATGCTGCGCGAGCTGGCCTCCGGGGCGCGCCACTTCGACGCCAGCGTCTTTCAGGCGATGAACGGCGTGGTCGATTTCGTGCGCCGCATCATCGAGCAGGGTCGGGAGGAGGGGACCTTCCGCGACGTCGATCCCCTGCTCGCGCATCTCACGATCATGCCTCCCATCCTCCTCTTTCTCGTCCGCCAGCGCGTGGTCGCCTCTACCCGCGCGCCGAAGGGCGTGCTCGTGCCGCTGCCCGTCAACCAGTTCGTGCACCACATGCAGGCCGCCGTCAGGGGCATGCTGCGGAAAGACCCATGACCAGAACACGCGGAGTGCCGCTCGCCATCGCATCAATCGCTGTGCTCGGGTGCGCCGAGGGGCCGCCGCCGGACGTGCTGCGGGTGTCGGGGCACGTCGAGGCCACGGAGGTGCTCGTGGCGACCGAGGCGGCCGGGCCGATCGTGGAGCTGCTCGTGGCCGAGGGCGATCGCGTGGAGGCCGGTGCGACGCTCGCGAGGCTCGAGACCCGCGATACCGACCTCCAACTCGATCGCGCGCGGGCCGAGCGGGGCGCGGCGGCCGCGCAGCTCGCGCTCCTCCAGGCCGGTGCCCGGGCCGAGGACGTGGCGCAGGCGCGCGCGCAGATCGCGGCGGCCGAGGCGGAGGTGACCGTCGTGGAGGCGGAGGTCGCGGCAGCCAGTCGGGATCTCGAGCGATTCGACTTCCTGCTGCGGGCCAACGCGGGATCGGAAAAGCAGCGCGACGACGCCCGCGCCCGCCTCGACGGGGCGCGTGCCCGGCAGCGTGCGGCCGAGGCCCGCGTGCAGGCGGCGCGGGAGACGCTCGCCCGACTCGAGGCCGGCAGCCGGCGCGAGGAGATCGAGGCGGCGCGCGCCACAGTGGCCGCCGCCGATGCGCAGATCGCCCTCCTCGAGAAGGCCCGTCGTGACGCCGAGGTCGTCTCGCGCGTCTCGGGCGTCGTTACCGAGACGCTGGTCGAGGAAGGCGAGATCGTGGCGCGTGGCGCGCCGCTCCTCGTCGTGACGGATCTGGGCCGGGCCTGGGCCAACCTGTTCGTGCCAGAGCCGATGGTGCCACGCGTGTCGCTCGGTCAGGCCGCGACGGTGCTGACCGACGCACCGGGCGTGCGCCTCGACGGCACCGTCACGTTCGTGTCGCCGAGCGCCGAGTTCACCCCCCGGAACGTGCAGACGGCCGACGAGCGATCGAAGCTCGTCTATCGCATCAAGGTCACCGTGGACAACCGCGAGGGCATCCTCAAGGCGGGGATGCCGGTGGACGCGGAGCTGGCCCTCCGATGAGCGCCGTGGTCTTCGAGAACGTGGAGAAGCGCTACGGCGCCGCCACGGCGCTCTCCGGGCTGCGGTTCGACGTGCGCCCGGGCGAGATGTTCGGTCTGATCGGCGCGGACGGTGCGGGCAAGACGACGGCGATCCGCCTGGCGTGCGGGCTGCTCCGTCCCGACGCCGGCCGCGTGCGGGTGCTGGGGCTCGATCCGGTCGCGGAGCACCGCCGCCTCACCGATCGGGTCGGCTACCTCTCGCAGCGCTTCAGCCTGTACGGCGACCTGACGATCGACGAGAACATCGCGTTCTTCGCCGAGGTCCACGGCGTACGTCGCCACGGGGCCAGGCGGGATCAACTGCTCGAGATGACGCAGCTCACGCCGTTTCGCCGGCGGCTGGCCAACCACCTGTCCGGAGGCATGCGACAGAAGCTGGCGCTCGCCTGCACGCTCGTCCACGAGCCGGAGCTGATCCTGCTCGACGAGCCGACGACCGGCGTCGATCCCGTGTCGCGGCGCGAGTTCTGGAAGCTGCTCTCCGAGTTCCTCGCCCACGGCATCACCATCGTGATGTCGACGCCGTATCTCGACGAGGCCGAGCGCTGCGCGCGCGTGGCCCTGGTGCACGAGGGCCGCGCCCTGGCCCTCGACGAGCCGGCGCGCCTGCGCGCCACCATCCGCGGGCGGATGCTCGAGGTGACCACGCAGGACCGGGCGGCGGCCGAGCGCCTGCGCGAAGCCCCTGGCGTGACCAGCGCGCAGCGATTCGGCGATCGCGTGCACGTGACGCTCGGTGAGGGCGCCGACGATGCCCTCGAGCGCTTCATGCAGGCGCTCGAGTCCTCGTCGCTGGCCGGCGCGGTCGTGCGGCAGGTGCCGCCCTCGCTCGAGGACGTCTTCATCGCCCGGCTCACGAGCCAGACCGAGGCCGGCCCCCTCCGGGAGATCGCTGATGCCTGATCGGGCCTTCGTGCTCGCTGCTCTCGTCGTCGCCGTCGCCCTGGCGGGACCGGCATGGGCCCAACCGGCGCCGGTCCTGCGCCTGACGCTCGAGGATGTCCAGGCGCGGGCGGCAGCCGCCAGTCATCGACTCGCCGAGGCCAGGTCGCGGGAGGTTGCCGCCCGGGCGGGCGTGGCAATCAGCCGTTCGGCCGGCCTGCCGAGCGTTGCCGCGCTGGCCGGCTACACGCGCACGAACCACGTGGTCGAGTTCTCCGTGCCCAGTCCGTCCGGTCCGCCGCGCGTCCTCTATCCCGACGTGCCGGACAACTATTCGAGCCGACTCGACCTCCAGTGGCCGATCTACTCGGGCGGCCGGCAGCAGGCGCTCGAGCGTGCCGCAGCGGCCGAGGCCGGGGCGGCCGGGGCCGACGTGGCCGCCGCGCGCGCGGACCTCCGGCTCGAAGTCGCACGGGCGTTCTGGGCGCTGGTGACGGCGCGTGCCACGGTGGACGTGCTCGAGCAGGGCGTTGCGCGCTCGCAGGCCCACGTCCGGGACGTGAGCCTGCAGTTCGACGCGGGACTCGTGCCGCCCAACGAGATCGCCTCGGCCGAGGCGCAGGAGTCGCGGTCGCGCATGCTGGCGATCGAGGCCCGAAACCAGCGCGACGCGGCGTCGGCCGACCTCGCGCGCCTCGTCGGCGTGGACCTGTCCCAGCCAATCGAGCCGCTCGCGGCGCTCGACATTCCCGGCGCCACGCCGGCTGCCGTGGAAGCGCTGCTGGCCGACGCGAGCGCCGCGCGTCAGGAGCGGCGTTCGATGGAGCTGCGCATCGAGGCGGCCGGCGAGCGTCGCGTCGCGGCCTCCGCGGGCCGCATGCCGACAGTGGCCGTCGCCGGAGGCGTGGACTACGCACGCCCCAATCCACGGATCTTCCCGCGCGAGGACCGCTGGAAGGAGTCGTGGGACGCCGGCGTCAGTGTCCGGCTGCCGCTCTGGGACGGCGGTCGGACCGGTGCCGAGACGGCCCGTGCCGACGCCGAGATCGAGGTCGCGCGCAGCCGTCTGGCCGAGTTCGATTCCCTCCTGGGGCTCGACATCCGCCAGCGGGTGCTCGACATCGAGTCGGGCCGCGCCGCCGTTGCCGCCGCGACCGACGCCGTCCGCGCGGCCACCGAGGCCAGGCGGGTCGTGGACGAGCGCTTCCGGGCCGGCGTGCTCTCCCAGATCGAAGTACTCGACGCCGAGCTCGCGCTGCTGCAGGCCGAGCTCGATCGCACGCGGGCACTGGCCGGCGTGCGCCTCGCCGAGGCCAGGCTCGACCGGACGCTGGGCCGATGAACGCCATCGAGGTTCGCGGCCTGACGCGCCGGTTCGGCGACTTCGTCGCCGTCGATGACGTGTCCTTCGCCGTTGCGCCAGGGGAGATCTTCGGCTTCCTCGGCAGCAACGGCGCGGGCAAGTCCACCACCATCCGGATGCTGTGCGGCCTGCTGCGCCCGAGCGCCGGCACGGCCACGGTGGGCGGGCTCGACGTGGTGGCCGATCCGGAGGGAGTCAAGCGGCGCATCGGCTACATGTCGCAGCGCTTCTCGCTGTACGAACGGCTGACCGTCGATCAGAACGTCGCGTTCTATGGAGGCCTGTACGGCCTGTCGGGCGACCGGCTGGCGTCCCGGCGCGCGTTCGTGCTGGACCTGGCGGGGCTGCGAGGACGCGAGCACGTCCCCACCGGTGCGCTGTCGGGCGGCTGGCGCCAGCGCCTCGCGCTCGGGTGCGCGATCCTCCACGAGCCGCCGATCGTGTTCCTCGACGAGCCGACTGGCGGCGTCGATCCGCTCTCCCGCCGGCAGTTCTGGCGCCTCATCGAGGACCTGGCCGACGCTGGCGTGGCGGTGCTGGTGACGACCCACTACATGGACGAAGCCGAGCACTGCCACCGCGTGGCCATCATGCAGGCCGGCCGGCTGGCGGCGCTCGGCACGGTGGACGAACTGAAGGCACTGTTCCGTGCCCGCCCGATTCTCGAGGTGCGCGCCCGTGAAGCCGTCAGGGCCATGCAGGCGCTCGACGCGATGGCCGACGTGGAGAAGACCAGCATCTTCGGCACCGCGGTGCATGCCGTTCTCCGCTCGGCGCACCTCTCGCCAGACGCCATCGCGGCCCGGCTCGAGGCCGCCGGCATCGCCGTGGACTCGTGCACGCGGGTGGCGCCCTCGCTGGAGGACGTGTTCCTCGACGTGGCCGAGCGGGGGGCCGCGTGACCGGCGCGTGGAAGGCGCTGGCCGTCGCGCGCAAGGAGCTGCGGCAGATCCGGCGCGACCGCCGGTCGCTGCTCATCCTGCTGTTCGTCCCCGCGTTCTTCCTGCTCGTCTACGGCTACGCCCTCAACTTCGACATCCGCAACGTGCAGCTCCTGGTGGAGGACGACGACCGCTCGACGGCGAGCCGCCAGCTCGTCTCGGCGTTCCTCAATTCGGGCTACTTCGATCTGGCCGGCGAGGCCCTGCGCCCGGAGGACATCGATCGCGCGCTCGACCGGAACGAGGCCCGCGCGGCGCTGGTCGTCCCATCGGGCTTCGGCGCCGACGTCGCGCGCGGGCGGCCGACGGCCGTCCAGTTCATCGTCAACGGCGACAACGCGAACACGGCCACGACCGTCGTCGGCTATGCCGTGGGTCTCATGGGCCAGATGTCGGCACGTCTCGAGACGGCGGCGCGCCTTGGCTCGACGACCGGACCACCCCTCGCCGTGGAATCGCGCATCTGGTACAACCCGGAGCTGCGCAGCGCGCTCTTCCTCGTCCCGGGGCTCATTGCCTACATCGCCATGCTGACCGCCGTCGTCTCCACGGCGCTCTCGATCGTCCGGGAGAAGGAGGCTGGCACGATGGAGCAGGTGCGGATGTCGCCGGTCGGGCCATTGCCGTACGTGGTGGGGAAGACCGTTCCCTACTTCGCCGTCTCGCTCGCCTCGGCCATGGCCGTCGTCGCCGTCTCGATGGTGCTCTTCGACCTGCCGATGCGGGGATCGTGGCTGGTGCTGCTCGGCGTCGTCTCGCTCTTCCTCATCGGCGCGCTGGCCTTCGGGCTGCTGATCTCGAGCATCGCCGACAGCCAGCAGGTGGCCTTTCAGCTCGCGCTCCTCACTTCGTTCCTGCCGACGCTGATGCTCTCGGGCTTCATCTTCCCGATCTCGAGCATGCCGGCGTTCCTGCAGGTGGTGACCACCATCGTGCCGGCGCGCTACTTCCTGGTGGCCCTGCGTGGCGTGGTCCTCAAGGGCGTCGGTCCGTCGGTCTTCTGGCCGGACCTGCTCGCGCTGGCTGTGTTCGCCACGGCCACGCTCGGGCTGGCGGCCGTCCGGATGCGCCGGGAGTGGGCCTGAGGAACCGATGCGACTGCGCCACGTCATCCGCAAGGAGCTGATCGAGCTGCGGCAGGATCCGCGACTCTTCGGCATCGTCATCATTGCGCCGATCATCCAGCTCACGATGCTCGGCTACGCCGCGACGACCGACGTGCGCAACGTGCCGGTGGTGGTCGTGGACCGGGACGCGACGAGCGCGAGTCGCGAGCTGGTGAGCCGCTTCGAGGCCTCGCCGAGCTTCGAGATCGTCGACCGCGTGTCCTCGATCGACCTCGTCGACGACTATCTCGATGGCGGACGGGCCTGGATGGCGCTCGACATCCCGGCGGGCTATGGCGACGCCGTCGTGTCGGGCCGCGGCGCGACCGTGCAGATCGTGGCCGACGGCACCGACGCCAACTCCACGAACGTGGCGATCGGATACGCGGGGACGCTGGTGGCCGCCTACGCGCGCGAGCTGGCAACGCCGGCCGGGCGCACTCCCACGCCGCTCGTGTCGGCGGAGGTCCGGGTCTGGTTCAACCCGGAGCTCGAGAGCCGGGACTTCATGATCCCGGGGATCCTGGCGCTGCTGCTGCTGGCGGTGACGACCAACCTGTCGTCGATGTCGATCGTTCGCGAGCGGGAGCTCGGCACGCTCGAGCAGCTCAACGTCACGCCGATTGCCCGGTGGGAGCTCATCGTCGGCAAGCTCCTGCCGTACGCCTTCGTCGGCGTGCTGGACGTCGTCCTCGTCGTGCTGGTGGCCCTCTACTGGTTCGAGGTGCCCCTGCGGGGCAGTCCGGTGCTCCTGCTGGCCATGTGCGTGGTCTACCTGCTCACGACGCTGGGCCTCGGCCTGTTCGTCTCGACGATCTCGGCCACGCAGCAGCAGGCCATGATGACCGCGTCGTTCTTCTTCATGATCCCGATGGTGTTCCTCTCGGGCTTCGTCTTCCCGATCGAGAACATGCCGGACGTGGTGCAGCCGGTCACCTATCTGATTCCGCTGCGCTATTTCCTGGTGATCCTGCGCGGGATCTTCCTCAAGGGCGTGGGTCTCGAGACGCTGTGGCCCGACGTCCTGGCGCTGACCGCCTGGGGCGTCGGGATCCTCGTGCTGGCGACGCTGCGCTCGAGCAAGCGGCTGGCATGAGGAACGGGCTACGGGCTACGGGCTCCAGGCTTCAGGACGAGCCGACGTCCGGGTCTGACGCGTCTGGTTGATATGATGCAGGCCGCGGGGCGGGCAGCCGTGCTGGTACGGTCCGGTCGCCGACGCATTTCGAACGATGAGCACGGAACGTCTGGGTCAGGTTGCTGCCGCCCTCGGGGACCGCTACCGGGTTCTTCGGGAGATCGGTCGCGGTGGGATGGCCACGGTCTACCTGGCCGAGGATCCCAGGCACCGGCGTCAGGTCGCCATCAAGGTGTTCGATCCGGAGCTCGCCGCCGCCCTGGGGACCGACCGCTTCCTGCGTGAGATCGAGGTCACGGCCGGGCTCACGCATCCGCACATCCTGCCGCTCTACGACTCCGGCGTTGCCGGGGGGCTGCTCCACTACGTGATGCCCTACGTGGCGGGCAGCTCGCTCCGTGAGCGGCTGAAGGAGAAGAAGCGTCTCCCGCTCGACGAGGCACTCCGCGTCGTTGCCGGCGTGGCCGACGCCCTCGCGTTCGCCCACCGCAAGGGGATCGTCCACCGGGACATCAAGCCGGAGAACGTGCTCCTGCAGGAAGGCCACGCGCTGCTCGCGGACTTCGGCATTGCCCGTGCCGCCAGCCTGGCAGGCGACCTCGCCCTGACACAGACCGGCATGGTCGTCGGCACGCCGTCCTACATGAGCCCGGAGCAGGCCGTCGGTGACGGCAGCGTCGACGCGAGGAGCGACCTCTACAGCCTCGGGTGCCTGCTCTACGAGTGCGTCAGCGGGCAGGTACCCTTCGGCGGCGGCAGCGCCGCCGACATCACGAGGCGACGGCTCATCGACGTTCCGCCGCGACTGAAGACGGTGTCGTCCCAGGTGCCGGCCTTCGTGGACCAGGCGGTGGCCAGGGCGCTGGCGCGCGAGCCGTCGGGCCGGTTCGGCACGGCCGAGGAGTTCGCGGCAGCGCTGAGGCCGGGATCTGACGCGTCCAGGCAGGAGCAGGGCGAGGCCAAGGGGCTGGTCGTCCTGCCGTTCCGCAATCTCAGCCCGGATCCCGACAACGAGTTCTTCGCCGACGGTCTCACCGAGGAGGTGATTTCAGACCTCTCGGGGATACGCGCGCTGCGCGTCATCTCGCGGACGTCCGCCATGCGATTCAAGGGCAGCGCCCAGGATCTACCTGTCATCGCCCGCGAGCTCGGCGTGCGCTACGTGATGGAGGGCAGCGTGCGTCGGGCCGGGTCGAGCCTTCGTGTGACCGCGCAGCTCATCGACGCCGAGACGGACTCGCACGTCTGGGCCGACAAGTTCTCCGGCACGGTCGACGACGTGTTCGCGATCCAGGAGGAGATCTCGCGGAAGATCGTCGAGGCGCTACGCGTGCAGCTGACCGAGGCGGAGGAGCGTGTCGTCGCGCAGCGCCCGATCGACAACGCCGCCGCGTACGACTGCTTCCTGCAGGCGCGGCACGAGATCTTCATCTCGACACCCGACGCGCTCGAGCGCGCCGAGAAGGTGGCCGACGGGGGATTGGCACTGATCGGCGAGAACCCGCTGCTCCTGGCAACCCGGGGACTCGTCTCGTGGTACTACCTCAACTTCTCGATCAAGCCGGAGGAGCGCTACCTCGACGAGGCGGCGTCGTTCGCGGCCCGGGCCCTCGAACAGGACCCCGACGCGTATCTCGGCGTCTTCCTTCGTGGGCTCGTCGCGGCCAAGCGCGGCGATCTCGAGGGCGCCCTCCGCGACATCCGCCGCGCCAGCGAGCTGCGGCCTGGCGATGCCCAGGTGCTCGGGGAATGGATCCGGCACCTCTACAGCGCCGGCCAGCAGGACACCGAGCGTGCCAGGGCCGTGCTCGAGGACGCCCTGCGGGCGGATCCGCTCAATCCTTTCAACTGGGCGCAGGCGGGACTCTGGTACCTCAGCGCCGGGCGGATCGAGGACGCAGGGCGCGCCGTGCAGCGGACGGTCGAGCTGTCCGACCGCGGCAACCCCGTCCGGACGTACGCGGCGTACAACCTCGTGCAAATGGGGCGCCGCGAGGAGGCCATCCGTCTGTTCGACGAGGTGGCCTCGAGGCGCCCAGGCACGCCCTACGCACAGCTCTGCACGTTCCTGTCGGCCGTGGTACGGGGCGATCGTGACGGGGCTCCGGCGTGCGTGACGCCGCTGCTGGAGCAGGCGGCGCACTGGGTGGAATATTTTGGCCTGCTGCTGGCCGGCGGTTACGCACCGATCGGCCGACGCGACGACGCCGTGCGATGGCTGCGGGAGTCGATCGACTGCGGCTATCTCAATTATCCCGTGCTCGCGAAGCAGGACGTCCTCATGGAACCGCTCCGCGGCGACGCGGAGTACGACGCCCTGATGCAGGGGGTCGAGCGACGCTGGCGCGCGATCGAGATGTGAGCCCGTCTTCAAGGAGCCGTACCAGTCAGGACCTGCCATGACCCACACACCACGCCGCTCACGCGGTCGTCTGCTCCGGGGCATCACCGTCTTTGCCGGCATCTACGTGGCCGTGCTGACGCAGTCCTGGACCCTCGGCGCCCAGTCCGGCGCGGACGGCCGGGCAACGGGCGTGTCGAGCATCCGCGTCGATGATCTCCGCGAATGGCTCGGCTACCTCGCGTCCGATGCGCTGCAGGGGCGCCAGGTCTTCACCGAGGGCTACGGGCTGGCGGCGCAGTACGTGGCGAGTCACCTGGAGTCGTGGGGCGTCACCCCGCTGGGATCCAACGGCACTTACCTCCAGCCAGTTCGGCTCAGGGGCTACGCGGTGACACGGGGATCGTCGGTGACCGTCACGGCCGGCGGCCAGACGACGACCTTCGAGCACGGCGATCACGTGACGTTCCCGAGCCATGTCGGTGGCCCGCAGACGCTGGCTTTCGACAGCGTCGAGTTCGTGGGCTACGGGCAGCCAGCCGATCTGGAAGGGCGCGACCTCGAGGGCAAGTTGATCGTGACGGTGCCGAACCTGGCGCCCCCGCCGGCGCGGGGCGGCGGGCCGGGACGCGGCGGACGTGGCGGCGGGGACGCCGATGCCGGTCGTGGTGCTGGGGAGGCCGATGCCGGGAGCGACGCCGAGGACGCCGATGCCGGAGAGGCAGACGCCACAGGCGCCGCGCAGGCGGGTGCGCGTGGTGCCCCACCGGTCGCCGGCCAGGGCGGCCGGGGCGGCCGGGGCGGCCGAGGGGGCAATGCCGCCGTCGTGGAGGCCGGTGCCGGCGCAGCCGTGTCGCTCGTGCGTCCCCCGCCCGAGACCCCGCCCGAGCAGCAGGCGCTGGCCGACGCGCAGGAAGCCCTGCGACAGGCAACCGAGGCGGTGACGCGCGCGCAGCAGGCGGCGCGTGGGAGAGGAGGCCGCGGCCGCGGCGCGCCGCCGCGTCAGGCCGAGTTCACCACGGTCCAGAACGTCACGAATCTCGTCGAGCCGCAGTTCACCGGCGACGAGACCTTCTTCGAGGCGCTGTTCGCCGGAAGTCCCGTCAGCTTCGCGGAGGTCAAGGCCGTGGCGGAGAAGGGCGGGCCGCACGAGGCGCTGCGGCTGCCGGCCGAGGTCACCATCACGATCGACAACACGTACGAGGTGGTGTCGCAGCGGCTGACCACCAACGTCGTCGGTCTCGTCGAGGGCACCGACCCGGTCCTCAAGAGCACGTACGTCCTGCTCGGCGCGCACCTCGATCATGCGGGCTACAGCCAGACGGCGACCGGCCGCCTGAGCTCGCCCGATGCCTGCCGGCGGCGCAGCCCGGCGGCGCAGGCAGCCGTAACGGCCGCAGGCCGCACCGTGCAGCGGCCAACCGACGCCGGCCGCGGCGGACGGGGGCGCGGCGGGGCAGCCGACGGCGATGACGACGACGCGGACGTCGATCCGTTCGACGAGCGCGACGCGATCAACAACGGCGCCGACGACGACGGGTCGGGGTCGGCGGCCCTGATGGCCATTGCCAGGGCGTTCGCCACGGGACCGCGGCCGAAGCGCTCGGTCGTCTTCGTCTGGCATGCCGGCGAGGAGTCCGGACTGTTCGGATCCCGCTACAACGCGGACTTTCCGGTCGTGCCGATCGACGACATCGAGGCGCACCTGAACCTCGACATGGTGGGCCGTAACGACTGCGACAACCTCGAGGGCGACCACGACGACACGCTCTTCGTCGTCGGCGCCGATCGTATCAGCACCGGCCTGCACAACACGATCGTCGAGGTCAACGACGCCATGGACGCGCCGCTGGCCCTCGACTACGAGCTGAACGACGCCGACGATCCCGAGAACGTGTACCGGCGGAGCGATCATTTCAGCTACGCGGCGAAGGGAATTCCGGTGGCCTTTTTCACCACCGGACTGCACCCGGACTATCACCGGGTCACCGACAGCGTGGACAAGATCCAGTTCGAGAAGATGGCGCGGGTGACCGAGCTCGTCTACCGGACCGGCATGGCCATCGCCAACCGGGACGCGCCGCTCGAGCGGGACAATCAGGGGCCGCGAAC
>Ga0299906_10002867_pt1 | contig 14245 bp, 14 predicted proteins | sample RVTome_14_FD_200259 | JGI IMG/M metagenome (GOLD analysis project Ga0299906, IMG submission 200259) | Soil microbial communities from uranium-contaminated site in the Upper Colorado River Basin, Wyoming, United States - RVT145D125 (version 2) ... | reverse complement strand
CACGGCTTCCACCTCTGGGATAGAGTGCGTGTCCCCGCGTCTCATGGCCTTCCCTACCTCGATTCTGAATTCCTGAGGGGAAAGGTAATCACCTTTGGCTATCGTCGCCAGTTTGGCTTTAACGCGTCCTCCACGGTATTTGACATAGTTATCATCCAGGGCCTGGAGTGCGCGGGCGTGATTCCCATCCCATGCCTTCATCCGAGTTTCTGCCGCGCCACCTTCCGGAACCGCACTTTCCCCCCGAGTGTTCGCCTTCTGGATCAAGGTGGATTCCATCAGCCCTGAAGCGATCTTCCTTGTCTCTATCGACCGACTGGTTAGCGTTCTAAGCTGGGGAGAAACGCCAGATATGATGGCCCCAACTTTCCCGGCAGCCTCGCCGGCCTTGAAGATTCTGTCTCCAACCAAGGATAAATCCGCGTCGGATAGGTCCGCAGCCGCAGCCGCGCCAACCGATCCGCCCGTGTCACTGATCTGTATTCCCTGGGGGAGTTCGTCGGTCTCTACATAGTTCAGCATATCGTCAAGCTTGGCCTCGGTGGCCCTGCGCTGACTCTTCACGATTCCATTAGCAGCACCACCAAGCAACCCACCGAATACTGTTGCCCCGCCAATAGCGAACGCTGCGTCTGTACCGGTGCGGGTTTCCTGGGTGCGTTGCTTAATCAGCTCCACGGGGATTTCAGACACCCCAGCGATTGCCCCTGTAGCGGCGGCGGCGCGGGTAAAAGTAGTTCCAGCTCGGAGTACGCCGGCTTCAGGAACAACCATAGTGGCCCACAGGACTGGGTCTGTTGCCCCGGCAGATATCGTTGCCAGGAACCCTAGCCCACCTCCAGCCGCGAGATTTTGCTGATCCTGCTTCTCGCGGTCAATCTGGGCTTTGATGGCTGCTGTATGCTCTGGGGATTTGGCTTCCATAAATCTGTCAGGAAAGTCTTCATACCCCCCTATGTCGTCGTAGGGATCATATCCCTCTACGCGCTCATAGATTGTCTGATCAGATGACAGGTAACTACCCACGGTGTTCTCAAGCCGGAAAGCGGACCCGAATATCTCGCCGGCAGTAGGCAGGACTTCTTCCCGGTCCACAACCTCGCTTTGGGGTAGAACAATGTCACCGGGGCGCTCTGTGCCTTCGACCTTGATGGGCATTATGTCAACCTGTCCAGTATGTTCTGCACGTCTTCAATAGAGGCCCCTTCGCTGATTGCCCGCTCTACCTGATCCCTTACCTCTGGGGCCAGTTCGTCAAGGCGCCGCTCTTCCACTGGTGTACCTCTTTGCTCTATCTCTTGCATCTCCTCGGCTGAAATTCCGCCATCCAAGCCAAAGCCTTCTCGGGCCTGCTTGTATTCAACCGCGTCTATCTTGCCTAGCGCTCTCAAGTTGTCCAGTTGCCGGGTTAACTCTGCGCGGCCTTCTTCTGTTCCCATGTGCTCTGTAAGCGCATCACCACGCAGACGGGTACTATTTGCCATCCTGGCCCTAACCTTCCTCAGAATGACGTTTGCGCGCAGTTCCAGCTTCCTCTCCCGGCGCTCCCTGGCTGTCTCTATCCCAGCTTCTCGTTCCGCTGGGATTCCCTGAAGCTCCTTGTATTGCTCAGTGAGCTTGAAGTCCGGGCTCCAGGTGATCCGCTCGCCGAGCTCATTCACAGCCGGCTCCATCACCCCATCTTCATTGGGCACCATCACGGGGTATTCCGGACGCTCTTGTCTGGCCACCTGGCGGTCGAAAGCAATCTGCGCACCCTCGTATCCAGCCGCTTCCATCTCTTCCTCGAACTGGTCTGATATCCAATCGTTATCAAACCCCGGAACCCCATACACATTTTCGGGCGAGCGCTTCATAAACCGACGATCACCGCCCGTATCTGTCACGCCCCAATTGCCCCTAACTGTTTGAAATGCAAGCTGTTCTGCCTGGGGAATATTTCCACCGGTGGTCGTGATAAAGCTGTCGAAAGCGATTCTGTAATCTGCTTCCATCGCCGGGGGGATCTGCGGGACGATGTTGAACAGGCCGCCTAAGATTCCCTCATCATACCCGCCCTCACGTGGGGAGCGTGTGGAAAACTCCCTGAGCGTCTTGGGAAGCCTCTCTACGGCGTCCTTGGTCTGCGCCTTGATAACCTCTCTCTCTGCTCCTGTGGTGCCGTAGACGTTCTTCCTGGCGGCTTCCACGGCTTGCTCAGGGTCAACGCCGGCCCGCATGGCATCCGTTACCTGGAGGGCCATGGTGCGGGATTCTGAATTCACATCGGCTATGGATGCGGGGGTTTCCTCCTGAATCTTGAGGATCATATTGGACATAGCCAAAACTTGCTCAGGATTGCCGCTGCGCATTGAAGCGCTCACGGTCCTGTTCAAGCCTTCAGGCACAACACCGGAATTCTTCACGATATCCAATACGGCAGATTCGGCCTCTGATGCCGGCATATTGGCCAAATCTGAGGCTATGGATTCGAAATAGTTGTCAACGTCCTTCTTATCCTGGCCAAAGGGAGCCGGGGGGACATTGGGATCAGTGGCGAATAGTCGTCCACGCTCTACACTGGCGGCCTGCGCTATCTCTGCGCTGGTGGCTTTGTCGATCTTGCGCTGTCGAGCAATCTTCCGGTTTATTTCGGTCTGGGTCTCGCGGACAAAATCCTCGAATTCATCTTGGTTGAGATTCTTGGGGCGCTTCAGCTCATCCAGGGCGACTAATGATGCTTCTGGATCTTGAGGATCGAATTCACGTAGTATCTGGCCGCGTATCGCATTCTGCGTCACCGCCTTACCGAGTGCTTCACGCTGCGCCCTGGCGGTTCTCTGGTCGATCAGGCCGAACTCTACTGCTCCATTCTGCAATGCCTCCAGCTGTGTGGAGAGTTCGACAACACGGTCGGCCTGCCCGTCTGCCGCAGCATTCAGGACTTCATCAGTCATGGCGCCTATTTCATCCTGAACAGCCGCTAGATTCTCCTGCTCCTGGCGCCTGAAGAACTCATCTTCCAGCCGAGTGCCAACCGAAGAAATCGCGTCATCAATATCCTGTCCGATGGGGAATGCCATATCCTCCGGCATGTTCTCGACAATACCCTGCTTGAACCCGTCTGCCGCGTTCCTGAATGCCTCAGGATCGGCGCCATACTCACGCTCAAGTCGCGTTAGAGTCTCCCGCGTATCCCGGCGAACCCGCGCCCGGTGGCCGAGAATCGCAGCCTGATTGTAGGCTTGCCCTCGCACAGTAAACGGGGATCGCTCCTCGACTACGCCAGCCTCAACATCTTGGATAGCCTCTTTCCTCCCCTTGGCCTGAGAGGCCACAGCAAGCTCCTGAGTCGCCATATTTCGTATCGACCCGAAAACATTCGCTAGGCTTTGAAGGCGCGCAGGCTCGCCCGTATCCGCGCCCGGGGGAGTGAACTGAGAGAAGAAGTCAATTTGATTGGGCTGGCGAGCCATTATGCCCCCGCTTTATAGGCTGATGCGGCTGTATCCAGTAAGGTCACAGCTGCCTGTTGTCTGCCAAGAGAAACCGCTGTCCGCCCCTGCTGCTGAAGCATTCTCTCACGCAACCGCTGGGACAGACCGGCGCCACCTTCCGTCAGGCTGGCTTGCCTCGCTGCTGATAGTCCTAGAGATGCTGGGGTTCCTTCTCCCGAAATTCCGCTAGCCGCCTGCCCGACGATGTTTTGCGCCAGGGCTCGGTTTGTCCTCCGCCTCCGCTCTAGCTCACGATCCCGGGAGGCAAACTTCTCCTGTTCTGCCTGCTGCTCAAGCTCGATCTTCTGGGCTTCTGCGGCTTTCATTTGCGTATCAGCTTGCAACGCACCGGCCGCAACAGTAACTACAATTGCTGCGATAACTGCCATCTAAACCTCCTGGGATACCTTGAGGGAATCCAGAATTCTGTTGTAGTTAACTTGCACGTTGAAATTCATCATTCTCCTAATTCGTCCTAAATCAGCCGGAGTTTTTAGGAGGAACTCCCATATTGCAGCAATAGACCCGATATCCAAATCTTTGTGTTCCACGTGGAACCCAGGGCACTCCCGCATTCTCTTGGCCTGCTCCTCCAGGGCGCGCTCCAGCGCATCAAAATCAGCCCATACTGGGAACTCAAATCGTGCCTTGATGCTGTCCATCACCTCCCAAACAGGTCGATGGATGTAAACGCTCGGCACCCTTGTGGCCTCATCCAGCAGTACAGTCCCCGAATACCCATCACCTCCATTTGGCCGGTCGTGGTCACACACGATACTCCCATAGGTAAACAGGTTGGCAAACCATGCCGTCCTGCACCTGGGGAGGCCGATCAGGTAAAACATCATGGAGACTCCACGTCATATTCAATGGCCAGCACAGTCCCCGGCAAAGGATCAGGCATCGTGAACAGGGGAGATTCTTCCCGGCCCCAGCCCTTTTGCCCCGACACGTCCGGGATTATACCGCTGTATGATAGAGGTGGAGTATCCAGCGGAGAGTTCGCGGCTAGGGCAAATTTGCGCACCGGCACAGGAATTCCGTCGATCGACAAGCCCACAGTGTCTTTGACGCGGATATTCATCCTAATAATCTTCTTCTTGCGCATCGAATTCGCCCCTGTCCCACCGTCAGATGAGAAAGGCATAGGCTGGAATCTAGGCGTGTAATCAAGACCGACTTGGATAATCTGCCCCTCGCTTGTCAGGGTGATTTCACCGGCCTCCACCACCTTGTCTTCTTCGACCGATCCGTCATTCACCACCCTCACTGTCGCCCCCTCCAGGTGGCCAAGGCCGGTCACCGTGGTACCCGGGCTTCCAAGATCAATGATCAGCCCGTTATCCACCTGATGGTCAAAGCTCCACTCCTCAATAAAGTAGGATTCCACTCCCCCAACAGTCCTCAGGTTGACCATGTAGAACAGGTCCCCGACATCAGTCACAGAGGTGATTTGCCCTGAAGTGGTCCACTGGGTAAACCCGTTGATATCCTGTGACCGCAAGGTATTTAGGACAGCCATTGACCCGTCTGTATTGACGACCATCACCCAATTTGCATCGTCGGAAGAAGTGCCGGGAAGTGCCGCCATATCTACTGGCTGATTGATCAACTCCTGAGAGAGGACAGATAGGTCGTCAGCAACATAGGCGTCCTCGTTGAAGCTGAACAGGAACTGCCGGAGAGTCTTACCATTGCGGTCAATGAAAAGAGTCGCACCGTCGATATCAACCGGCTGGACTCGATTTGTGCCGTGATTTGTCTGCGGAACTGGCACGATACTCGCCGGGGTTATCGGTCGCACCTGCACAGTGAACTCAGAGCCGGAAGTAAAGATTTGGAGATTTCGACCGGGGAATACATCGGTAATGTCGTTCAGTGTCCGGGTGGCCAGTGTGATGAATATCGCATCATCATCGAAAGCCTCGCCGAGCGTGAAATCAGGGGCCAACCCGGCCCGAGAACCGAACAGGGATTGTTTCTTGGACCTGGTGCCACCAAACCACAATCTACCCTCGAAGAAGGTCACAGATTGCGGCCAGCCCCTGGTGGCGCTCCACACATCCTCCTCACGGGGAGAGCCGGCCTGGTCAAGGGTGAAGTTCAGCTCGTCCGTCGCCTCTCCAGTGGTCGGAAAGCCTGAGAATAATTCATAATCCCGCGCCGTGCCGCCCGATAGCGTAATCTCGTATTCAAGGGATCCAGTTCTGGCAACCGCCACCTCATCCCCCACATTGGGCATTTCTGACAGGTTCTTGCGGATGTTGAAGGCAGTAGAGGACTGCTCATCCGCCGTACTGTCTCCAGCAAATGTGATGTTCTTACTGAGCACCCCTTCCACGTCGATCTGGAACTGTTGGGCCTTGGCGAACCCTGAGAAGGTCAGTGTCTGGATACAGGATACGGGAGTCGGGCTGTCAGAGTCGTTGTAGTCAAACTGCGGGACATTGGTAAACGGGAATAGATCGGTGATCCACTCATCATCGGCGCTGTTCAGATTCGCCAGCCGACGAGGAGCGTGATCCGGGTGAACAATGATCATCACGGTTTCAGTCGGCGAAACCCGCAGGTCCATCACGTCCCCGGAATCGTAGGGCATCGCAACGTCAAAAACTCTCACTCCATCCCGGTAGATCCTGACATTGCCCTCGGTAAAGGCGCAGAGATATTGCCGGTCTCGCTCTATCGGGAAATCATGCAGTTTAACTTCGGACAGCCCTGTCTGGGTGCGGATGTTGAATTCACCCAAGGTTACTGTCGCAGACGGTCCGCCAGAACCAATTTTAACCAGCCGGAAATAGCGCGCCGTGTCGCCCAGCACCCGAATATCCTGGGGTGTTGTGGTTATGGTCGACAAAACCTGCCGGGTGGTCCACGCTACATCATCGTCGGACGACTGAACCTCTATTCTGCTCTCGGTCCCGGTAGACAGGCTGATCTGTAGCACATCGACATAGGGGACAATTTCTGTTGATAATAAATCGTAATGCGCAATTACAAAGGGGTCGGCACTGTCCAGATCGTTTGTGGTGGTCGCTGTCGTCCCCGCGTCCCCATCGTTGATATCAGCCGCTGTACCGCCTTCCGGCATGGTAGGAACAGTGGTGTTGCGCTCAGTGATTCCTGGGGCCTTGTCGATGAACTTAGTACCAGGGCGCCTACGTACCCCGCCCTGTGGGATCAGGATCACATTCTCGGCTATTTCTAGGGCTTGATAGTATTGGTTAAGATCAGTACGTCCCTTCAGCAGAGGCGATAGAAACCCGGCAGTGAAGGAATTCTGGGTAGGCTTCGTCCTTGGCACGGATCAATCCCCCTGGGGTTCGTTGACCCAAGTTCCAGTTGCGGAATCAAATGTGATTATATCTCCATCGTTTGGGTTCGTTATAACTACGTCATGCAAATCATTAACAGATAAACCCGGAATGGGGCGCGCGAAAATCACCCCGCTATCCACATGCTTGCGGACAACAAAGCCCATGCGGATCGCACGGTCTGGCGGATCTGGCCTTATGTTAGTCACGGCTCCGGCTACGGATTCCGACAGCCACAACGGATCGCCTTCGTTCCACGCGGATGTATCTATGTCACGGACTAATCCCAGCAGTGTCACAAACCCAGAGGCGTTATCTTCTATGGATATCTGCGTCACAATGCCTATAGTAGAATCTCCGCTTACCGCATTCGCTTGCGGGCGGTCAATAGCAGGGCGCTCACCAGATGCGCCCGAGATGAAAACGATTTCTCCATTTAAAAGAGGCGTACCGCTTACGTTGCGACCTATCATCAGCACCTCCTGACCAACCTGCACTACAGTGTCATTTTCGGTGCCAATGTTTAATGTTTGATCGTCTTCATTCCAGCTTATTTGGCCTTCGCCAATAAACCCCGTTCCCGATGTGTCAAACTGGATTGAGGAGGTGACACTGATAGAAACGGAGACGGAATCCTTGTCCGACGATTTCACATCCAGAACAGCCAAACCATTAGCTGTGGAAGCTAGGATAATATCCCCTGCATGCATTTCCGGCCATGCGACCGAGAAATAGTCCGTTGTCTGTATATCCGCGACTCCATCTGTTGTCGCGTAGCGCCAAACAGTCCCGCCGTTGATAAAGGACCCGCGAGATAAATTGTCTAGATTGAACGCCATTAGAATCTCACATCAATGAACGGGTGGTTTTGTGGTTGCTTCTGAGGGTGTTGCTGGGAGTCCATGTATCTCGCCATTCGGGATTGAATGACATATTCGTTTTGCATTTCCTGCTTTCTTGTCGCCGCATCCCGAACCGGAATGGCCAGGTCTTTAGCCAGGGCAAACTCCATCAGCTTTTCAAAATATGGGGGCCACTGGGATTCTGAAACATTAGCAATGTAGTCCACCGAGGTGATACGGGCATTTGTGAAAATCTGCTTGCCGTAAACCTGATAGTCGTAAGCGTTGGGGTAGGTTTTGATCAACACCAACATGTCAGACGGCAATTGATAGATGCGCCTGTATTCTTTGTCGGCAGGAGCATCTACCAGCTCGGACAAAACCTGCTTTCTCCGCGCAAATCCCCAGTAATGTTTGGACAGTTCAGCTTTTGCTATCCCGTCATACAAGTTACGGGAATAGACAGCCGCGTCCCGCTCCTCGTCAAGATCATTAAGCGGAAGGTCGCCCAGCAGGATCAGGGCGTTTGAGATCATGTCAATTTTTGTCGCCACTTAGATCTCCTAAAGGAGCGCCCCCCGAAGGGGGCTATTATTAGGCAGCGGCTACTGTGTTGCCCGGCGCAAGCGTAATGGTTGGGGTTGCCAAAACCCGTGCCAAAACATAGGACAGGGTTACAACGCCAGCTGAATCAATCACAAAGACAATATCTTGGAGCTTCATCTCGTCGATACGGTCAAGGAAGTAATCAGCTGCAACAATTGCGGCAACCGCATCCTCAGTGGATGCATACACCCAGACAGCGCGGGAGTCAGAGTTGGCGCCTCCAATACGCTGGAGGCCATCGGGATCAAAAGCCATGAATCACCTCCTTACGGTGAATTGTCGTAATCGACTTGAATAATGCCGCGAGGGTCACGCACAGCAGCGCCGGCCTTCATCATGCCGTTGGAGAGCCACGCGGTGCGCTGCGCGATCCAGTCAACGGAAGTCTTAAGGTCGATGCCAATGGCGAGACCAACAGCGTCACGGTGGTAAGCCCATGCCTGGGTGATATCGCCAGCCGTAGTTACCAGACCACCCTCAACCCGGGTTTCGATCACCTTGATCTTAAATCCAACATAGGTGTCAAGCTCGCCGGAAACCAGCGCACGGACGTTGTTGAAGTCGATACTGGTAGCTTCCTCATCAGCCAACAGGTCTTCCAGGCCAGCAGCAGTAATCAGGATGGTGCGATTACCACCCGGTACGCCAAAGTCAGTGAGTGCGGTTGCAGCGGCACTCAGCTTGGCCACGGTGAGACCTGTACCGCCTGCCGGGACAGTGGTAGTGGCTGGGGTAGATGCTTCAAGGGCGTCAATGACGATCTGATCCAGGCGACGGCCAAGGGCCATAGCGATGGATCGGGCAAGCTCGCGCTTCTCGTCAAAATTGACTTCGGCCTGGTCGAAGATATCGGTGTATTCCGGAGCATTCCAGTTCTCCAGAACTGCCGGGATCAGGTCGTGGGTGACGTCCATCGGGGTCACTTCATCGGCGGTAGACTTCTGGTTGGCCAGGCCTTGGCCCATACGACGGAAATTGTAGGTGTCACCGACCACGTTATTACGCAGAGTCACGGTGTCACGGATTTTGCCTACGCCCTGGAATTCCTGATGAACCATATCATCGAATTCCTGCGACGCGGCGGAACTAAGAAACTTGGACATAACAAGTCCTCCGAATTGCTTTCAATTTCAGAGGTTCTTGCTTGGGTGGCCTTGGGGTTTGAACCCCGATCGGGCCAAGCGTAAACCTGGGTTCCAATCGGGGCCTCGAATGAGCACTTGCTCAGAGGGTATCCCTGCGGATTTGGCCATTATGGCCTATCTGTGGCCGAAATCAACCTACAAATGACTGTGCCGGCTGATCACCATAGAACTTCTCGTATGCCTGTTGCACCTGGCGGTTGTAGGCCGGATCGACTGAGCGCAGCAGTTGGCCGGCCTCATTGGTCTTGTTGGCCATTTCCCGGAGGGTGTCGGCTGTCAATCCTTCGGGGTTATGGCCGCCCTCACTGGGTAGTTTGGGTGGTGCTGTGGCACCTATCAGCTTGTTGACCAGCCACACGCTATCTGCGGTTGTCAGGGCATCACGGGCGCGTTGCAGGTCTTCACCCTCGAAATGGTTGTCCAGGAACCTGCCTGCTTGCTGGATCAACTGCCCAGCCTGGGGACCAAGCTTCTCCAACTCTTGCTTCTGGTCGATAGCATCAGCGGTTTCCACGTAGGTGGACAGCATCTCAATTGCTTCGCCGAATGCATCCTGGTCCATGTTTTTGCCCTTGGCCCACTCGCTGAATTGCGAGTACAAGGGGTCCTCGGGGTCCAGCTGTATGCCGCCAAGATCAGGCATTTGGTAGGATTCGGGGGCACCTTTGAAGCCGCCGAACTTCTTCTCCAGCTCGCTGTACGCTTTTGCTTGCTCAGCAACGGTCTTGTACTTATCGGCCTTGTACCAGTCCAGGCCCTCGGCTTTGCCTTTGACGCCTTCTGCAAGCCAGACTTCGCCCTCTCCAAGCTCTACAGGCTGATTCAAAATGGAGCCCGACGCTTCAGTGGGGGCAGGTGGGGTATTCGCTTCTTCGCTCATAGTATCCCTCAATCGATATGTTTGATGATTCGGTCGTTCTTCATGGGACGCTGGGGCATCCGGGATCGTTTCAGGCGCGGTATCGGCTCACCGAACAACTTGTGCAGTTGCTCAGCCGTTATCCAGTCAACATGCTTGCCGTTGACGAACACGCGGTATGCGCGGAAGTTCTCCACCCACACGAATCGGTCGATCTTGTATTGGTTGGCCAGCTTGTCCAGCCACTCCCGCTTCGGGGTCCAGCGCTCCGGGGCATCTATCTCATATGCAGGATTGGGCAATACCTCCCCGGGATTTTCCGTACTATACCCTTCTTTCGCTGGAGGATCAGGCAAGTCTACGGCGGGGGTTCTGAGGATTGCGTGGATCAAATCCTCGCGCCTGACTGATTTGGCGTCAGTCAGCTCGCGTAGGTCAGACATTTTCATGCCTTCCAAGTCTTCGCGTGTGTAGCTCAAGGTGTCCTCCTTTCAGGGCTAGAGCTGTTGGGATCTCAACATCAGGTGATGGATGTACTTCACTACTCCGCGCTCCCCGTTGTGGTACGCGGACGCGGCTTGGTAGTTCGGGTGCGTGAGGTCGATATCGTTGTCGTAAATGAACCTCTGCGAGAGGTGGGCCAGGAACTGCTCCCCGTCGCTTGTCGAGAATACCCGGTGGCAGAGCTGGGCAAGGTCCCGGGACGCTTGCTTCTTGGCTTCGATGGCCGTCTTGGCTTGCTCATCGTCGGTATCCAGGTCTTGCCAACTCATTGTACGCTCACCGGTGGTTGGCCTTGCTCCATTTGAGCCTGTTGCACCTGGGCTGCGTTGGCGGCTATCTGCTGCTTCTCGGCATCGCTCCTCAGCAACTCAGCCGGCGCTCCCATCTTCTCCGAGGCGTACTTGCCGAAGTCCTCTACCTTGAACTGTAACGGCGCCATCTGCGGGCCCGCCGTGGCCAAGGTGAATTCGTAAGCCTGCTGTACCGCAAGTAGGTCGTCAGTGTCTTGTGCCCGCGCCAAGGGCGATGTGAACTTAACCGCAATCTCTTTACCCCCGATCTGGATAGGCTCGATGATCCCCCGGCGCTGTAGGATGAACGCTACTCGCTGCAAAACAGGGATAAGGACCTCGGCTTGCAAACGCCCGAAGGCACTTCCCATCCTAGATGCCAGCTCACGGGCCTCTATCGCTATCTCAGTAGCAGAGCGCACCGGCCCAGTGGGGTCGCGCATGTCGTTGAATAGGGCCGTCTTAATGTTCGCCTGCATCCGCTCAACTTCGAACTGAGTTAGCTGTAGATCCCCAGTGGTGTCGAGCCGTTGAATGGACGGATTTTGGCTGTTGTTACTACCTACTGGAATAACAATCCCGGGATTTATGCGGATATTGTATGGATTCGTCACGCCATCGTCGGTGGCTGTGTAGATCCCGGCAAGGTCAATCGCGGCTTTTTTGAGCGCGAATTCCTCGACTTTGTTCAGCGTCTTGACTGCTGGCAGCACATCCAGTGCAGGGCCTCTGCCCCTCAGTTCACCAGATACAACCGCCCATCTGCCAACAATGCGAGGCGAGGTCTTGCCATAGTTGACGTGCCAGCTAAATTGGCTCTCTCCGCTCTCCAGCACAAATGCATGGCAGACGCCCTTCTGCTTGATCACGCCAAACAGCAGGGGGACCTGTGTATCGGGCTTGTCTTTTATGATCCTGGCCAGTTTCTCGGAGGGCTGGAAGCCGGGGTATTCAGCCTCGATATTCCGCGCTTTGATTTCCTTCTTCTGCCATGTGCCGTCAATCGTTCCCTTCGGCCCCTCCTCCAGCGCTATCTGATGCTGTGGTACAGCGTTGAACTGCACGGGTGAGTCATCCTCGTCCACCTCATCTACATCCAAGGCGCACGTGCCAATAGCCAAATCAAGATAGCACTCGCTGATCTGTGTCGCGAAATTCGACCGGTTGATGTAGTCGAAGACTATCTCTGCGTACTCCTCCAGGCTCTCCCTAAGCGCCTTCTCATCGACTTGGACATTGGGCTGGCGTAGTAGACGCTCTATCTCGTCAGATGGCGAGAATGTGGCCCAGCGGCGCCAGATTGGGGTTATCTGCTCCTGGATGCGAGAGGCGAAGTTTTTGATTGCGACAGGGGCGGTTTCGTCGAAGATGCGGTCGGTCTTCTTCTGGCCCTGATCCTGGAATCCCTTGTCGGTGAACCGGTCGCGCTGGGGTAGGAAATACTCATAGGCGTCCTGTAGCTGGTCCTCCCATAGGGATTCCCGGCCAAATGCCCGGTTTGCGCGGTCTTTGAGCTTTTCAGCATTCCCAAGCTCTGGGGGTATCGGGAATCCCATTATCGTTGCAGCTGGCGGATACCAGTGCCACGGCCTCCACCACCACCGCCTCCACCAGAAGTACCTCCGCCACCAATGGCAGATCCGGAACCACCGGTACCTGATCCAGCCCCGGCAGGACCGCCAGGCAGGCCGGCGAGCAGGCTAGAGGCGCCAAGGCGGCGACGCGACAAAGCTCTCATTCGCCGCTCTTCCTCCTCGGTTTCCCGATCCAGGGCGACGCGTTGCCGCATTTCGGCGGAAACTTCCTCGCCGGTCTTCTTAGGCTTCTTGGGCTTTGAGGCTACCATAATGGTCCTCCAAATGTTGATATAGCTGCCAGGGTGTGATGATACGCGGGTCACGGATGCCCAGCAAATGCTTGGTGATTGACACACAAGTTCCCAGATTGGGCATGAGTCCGGTGGGCATAACCTGTGATTCATACTCCACAACCACACAGTTTTCAGGCTCTTGAGCGTTGGAGTGATAGATGTTCAATTCTGTTTCGGTCCTATCGACAACCAGGGACAGGTCTTCTGCTATCACCATGTACGCAAACACATGGCTGAAACCGGGCTGGAGGAACCGCTTCCACCAGCGATCAGAGCGGGACTCACAAAAGCAGACGTGCCACCTACTCATTAAATGTTCCCTCGCGGTGGGTGGCGCCTAGTCTTTCTGGCGTGATAAACCGCGTCAGGGACCTACGTCGGCGCTTGAGGGAAGATGGCTCAGGCGTCTTTTCATCAAGCTTGCGGCGCAACTGGGTGGCCGGCGAGAACCGGTCGCCAATCTCTTTGCCCAGCAGCAGGGTTTTTCTTGCGTTAATGTCGCCCATAAGTCACCCAAATATCGAAAAATTGGTGTTTGCCTGTATCGCCGAAGGGCGGCTTGATTTAGCCACTACCTCCCGGTATCCAAGCGCCAGGGTTTGCATTGCGTCCGCCCCGTGGCTTGCCCAGTCGTGCACCGGGTTGTCTTTGAACGCCTGGAGTTTGTCGTCATACTCCCTGTGGTAGGAGGATAAACACGCCAATCCATGCTCTGCCCGACTTTCATCGATCCAGCAGCGAGGTAGTATGCGCCTGACCGCCTGTATGCCCTCTGATTTGGCTTGTGGCCGCTGGACTGTGCGGAATGTCAGTCCCATTTTAGCGGCTGCTGTCTTGCGCGTGTGGCCGGTTGACAGCTCCCTGACCTCGATATCATGTGGAGCTAGGTGCTCACCCTCTGAGCAGCCATGCTGGGTGCAAAACTTGCGGATGTATTGCACATAGTGCTCAAGGCCCTTGTTATTGGCCTCGTAGTAGTGGACAAGCCGTATCTCTTTGCCTGCCACCTGATAAAACCATAGGGACATGGAATCACTGATACCCAAGTCCCATGCGGTGTTGATGGGCAGCATGGGGTCAATCGGGATCTGCCCGATCCTGCCATCATCCCGGGCCCGCTGGAGTTCGTCGGCGTAGTAAGCCCCGGGTATCTGCGCATCGAAGCTGCAAAAATACTCCTGCTGGACCAGAGCCTCATCCATACCCTCGGCCCGCTCCTCTGCGATGATCTCAGGGCCGATCACTGGGGAGCCGTCGGGGCGCTTGGTGTCATTGACTGTGAGAATCTCGCAGAACCAATCCGGGTTTTTCTTGGCCATCTGGTAGAGCGTATAGCCGT
>Ga0299906_10002865_pt1 | contig 14247 bp, 12 predicted proteins | sample RVTome_14_FD_200259 | JGI IMG/M metagenome (GOLD analysis project Ga0299906, IMG submission 200259) | Soil microbial communities from uranium-contaminated site in the Upper Colorado River Basin, Wyoming, United States - RVT145D125 (version 2) ... | reverse complement strand
GCCGATCGCTCACCGGCCTCGACCCGGCGCTGTTCCCGCGGCTCGTCCTGGGGGCGATGCTCGCCCTCGCCATCGGGTATTTCTTCCTCAGCCCGCGGCTGCACGAGCCCGACCTGTTCCGGCGCGTGGCGCCGCGCGGGTTCGTCGACGTGGCGGTCACTCTCCTCTGCCTGCTTGCGTACGCGGTCGCGTTGCCGGAGCTGGGGTTCGTCGTCAGCGGCGCCGTCCTCATGACCGTGCTCGCGCTCTTCTACGGCAACCGCAATCATTTCCTGACGGTCGCCGTTGCCGTGCTCGCGCCGACCGCGATCTACTTCGGCTTCACCCGCCTCCTGCGGGTATCGCTGCCGGAGTTTCCGTTCTTCTAGGCTGAGAGGTTCGCCGAGGCGGACCGCCCGCGGCGGGCCGGAGGAGGCGCCGGATCGTGTGGGACTTCTTCGTCGAAGGCGCGCAGCTCGCGTTCCGGCTGGACACCTTCATGATGATGTCGGTCGGGCTCCTGCTCGGGATCCTGGTCGGCGCGCTGCCGGGGTTCACGACCACGATGGCGCTCGCCATCCTGCTGCCGATCACGTTCTTTCTCGATCCGCTCGTGGGGATCCCGTTCCTGATCGGGATCACGAAGGGCGGCATCTTCGGCGGCAGCATTCCCGCGATCCTCGTCTCGATCCCCGGCACCGGCGCCTCCGTGGCGACCACCTTCGACGGCCCGGCGCTGACGCGGAAGGGCGAGTCGCGCAAGGCGATGGAGATGGCGCTGTTCGCGTCGGTCTTCGGCGACACCGCGAGCGACGTCATCACCATTCTCTTCATCGCCCCGATCGCGCTCGTCGCCCTGAAGTTCGGCCCGCCGGAGCTCGGCGCCATCATCCTGCTGAGCCTCGTCGTCATCAGCGCGAGCGCCACGGGCGCGTTCGTCAAGGGGCTCCTCATGCTCGCGATGGGGCTCTTCTTCGGCCTCGTCGGCCTGGACCCGCTCGGCGGCGTCGAGCGCTTTACCTTCGATTTCTTCCCGCTGCGGTCGGGGATCCCGCTCCTGCCGATGCTGATCGGCGTGTTCGCCCTGCCCGAGGTGTTCGAGGCGATGGAGCGCAAGACCGCGGCCCTCGCGGCGAAGCTGCCCGCGCGCGCGGGCCCGCGCCTCACCTGGGCGGAGTTCAGGCGCTGCCTGCGGACGATCCTGCGCTCCACCGGCATCGGCACCGTGATCGGCGCGATCCCCGGCATGGGCCAGGTGATCGCCGCCCTGGTCGGTTACGCGGCGGCGAAGAACGCCTCCGACCACCCGGAGACGTTCGGGAAAGGCGAGCTCGAGGGCATCGCCGCGGCGGAGTCGGCCAACAATGCCGTCAACGGCCCGACCCTGGTGCCGCTGCTCACGCTCGGGATCCCGGGCGACAACCTCACCGCGATCATGCTCGGCGCGTTCGTCGCCCACGGGCTGCGCCCCGGGCCACAGCTCCTGAGCGAGCAGGGCGCGATCGTCTTCGCGATCCTCGTCGCCATGCTGCTCGCCAACGTCCTGTTCCTCGTCATCGGCTACGCCACGATCCCGCTGTTCGCCAGGGTCGTGACGATCCGCCAGTCGCTGCTGCTGCCGCTCACCGTGATCTTCGCGATGACCGGCGCGTACATCTACCAGTCCGACCCGTTCGACCTGTTCATCCTAGTGTTCTTCGGCGTGTTCGGGTACGTCGCGAAGAAGCTCGCTTTCGACCTCTCGCCGATGGTGATGGGCTTCATCCTGGGGCCGGTGCTGGAATACTCGCTCGGGCAGACGCTGAGCCTCGCGCAGGGCTCGCTCCTGCGCTTCATCTTCGTGGAGCGGCCGATCACCGCCGCGGTGCTCGCGGCGACGCCCGTGGTGACGTACCTGCTGTGGCGGCGGGCAGCGCGGCTGCGACGCGAGCGTGTCGCCCGGGCGAAGCGCGAGGAGACTGCAGCCGCTCCCGAGTAATGACGATGGAAATCCCGAGGATATTATGCGAATCAGGCATAGTCCTAGGCCTGCAGTGAATTGGCCGTGGGTCGGGCGCGGCCTCTACCATCGCCTGACCGCACTGAAGGAGGAGCAAAGATGAGAACGCGTTCGACAGCGAAAGTCATTCTCGCCCTCGTGCTGGCGGGCGGCCTCGCATTCCCGATGGCGCACGCCCAGACCTATCCCGAGAAGCCGATCACCCTGATCATCCCGCTCGGCGCCGGCGGCTCGCACGACCTGAACGCCCGGGTCTTCACGAGCGTGATCCCGACCTACCTCGGGCAGCCCATGGTCGTGAGGCTGATGCCCGGCGCGGGCGGCCAGATCGGGACCGCGGCGGCGGCGAAGGCGGCGCCGGACGGCTATACGCTGATCTTCTCGCACAACTACATCGACCAGCTCCAGCAGCACGTCGAGAAGCTCCCGTACGATCCGACCCGGGACCTGGTCACGATCGCGCGGCTCAATTACGCGGCGGCCGCGATCGTGGTGCGCGCGGACAGTCGCTTCAAGACCCTCAAGGAGATGTTCGACTGGGGCCGGCAGAATCCCGGCAAGCTGAAGTTCGGCCACAGCGGCAACTGGGGCGCGTTCATGGTCCCGGGCGCGCTGCTCCTGGCCGAGGCGGGGGTCGACGCGACCTTCATCGCGCACAAGGGCGGCGGCCCGGTCATGCAGGCGCTGCTGGCCGGCGACATCGACTTCACCGGCGCGTTCCCGTCGGTGATCAAGGCCCAGGGCGACAAGATCCGGGTGCTCGCGACGGCGGGTGAGAAGAGCCCGTACCCGGGCGTCCCCACCTTCAAGGAGCTCGGCTTCAAGGGCGGCATCGGCGAGATGACGCGGATCGTGCTGGCGCCGCGCGGCACGCCTCCGGAGCGCCAGAAGGCCCTCTGGGACGCGTTCGTCAAGCTGAATCAGGACAAGACCTACCTCACCCTGATGAAGCAGATCGGCGAGAACGTCGAGCTGATGAGCGGTCCCGACTACGAGCAGGTGCGCGCGCAGCAGAAGGCCGACTACAAGAAGCTGGTCGACGAGATGACCAGGAAGAAGTAGGGCGCGAGCAGGGTAGCGGCGCGGTGGAACCGATCCGGATCCGATGCGGCGGCTACCAGCCGCCGGCTTCGATCCACAACCGCGCCGCCGCGCTTCTGGGCGCGCGGCTCGCCGAGCGGCTCGGCGACGCGATCCACTTCGAGCTCGAGGGCAACGTCGTTGCGGCGGGCCACCGCGCCGCCGATCTCCTGGAGTGGGTGCGCACCGGACGGATGACGATGTGCTATTTCTCGACGAGCTACCTGGCCGAAGCGGTGCCCGAGCTCGCCGTGCTCGACCTGCCGTTCGTGATCGGACGGCGCGAACAGGCCTACGCGGCGCTCGACGGTGCGCTCGGCGCGCGGCTCTCGGCGCGACTCGCCGAGGCGAGGGGCTACAAGGTCCTCGGCTACTTCGACAACGGGTTTCGGCACCTCACCAACCGGCGGCGGCCGATCCGCGCGCCGCGGGACTGCCGCGGGCTGCGGATCCGCACGCTGGCGAGCGAGCTCCACGCGCAGGTCTTCCGGAGCCTCGGCTTCGAGCCGGTCGCGCTCGACGTGAAGGAGCTCCTCCCGGCCGTGAAGTCCGGCGCCGTGGACGCCCAGGACAACCCGCTCACCAACATCTACAACTTCGGCATCCACGAGTTCCACCCCTACCTCACGCTCTCGGGACACTTCTGGGGCGCCGCGGCGTTGCTCTGCCACGGTGAGACGTTCGCCGGATGGTCGGAAGGCGTGCGGACCGCGGTGACCGACGCGGCGGCCGACGCGGTCGCCGCGCAGCGCCGCATGGCAGCCGACGAGGACGTGGCGGCGCTCGCGAAGCTCGAGGCCGCCGGCTGCGGGATCGTCCGCCTGACCGAGTCCGAGCAGGCCGGGTTCGTCCGCGCGGTCGCGCCGGTCGTGGCCGCGCAACGCGAGGCGCTCGGGCCGCAGCTATTGGCCGGGCTCGCGGGGGCGGGTGCGTCCCTCGCCAGGGTTGCCGGATGACGGCCCGGCCATAGACGAGAGGAGAGAGACCGTGAAACCGATCAACATCGCGATCGTGGGCACCGGCTGGTGCGGCGGCATCCGGGCGAGCGCCTGCGCCGCCTCCCCGCTGGTGAAGGAGCTGCACCTCGCCGAGATCCGCCCCGAGCGCTTGGCCGAGGTCGCCGCCGCCACCAAGGCGAAGACCGCGACCGCCGACTACCGCGAGCTGCTCGCGCGCGCGGACCTCGATGCGGTGATCATCTCCGCGACCCCGGAGTCCCTCCACTACCCGATGGCCCGCGACGCGCTCGCGGCCGGCAAGCACGTCTTCCTCGAGAAGCCGATCGCCGCGGCGCTCGCCGAAGCGGACGAGCTCATCGCCGGCGCCCGCAGAACCAAGCTCAAGTTCACGATCGGCTACTCGCAACGCTTCAACCCGAAGTTCGCCTACGTCCGCAAGAGCCTGCGCGAGGGCACGATCGGCGCCCCGGTGAGCGCGCTCGCGAGCCGCCACATCACGCGCAACCTGGGCGTGAAGATCACCGGCCGGAGCAAGCTCTCGCCCGCGGCGATGGAGTGCACGCACGACCTGGATTTCCTGCTGTGGTGCCTGGAGCCGGCGAAGCCGGTGCGCGTGTACTCGCAGGTGAACTACGGCGCCATGCAGGCGACGACCGGCGCGCCGATCCCGGACACGCAGTGGATCACCGTGACGCTGGACACCGGGCTTTCGTTCGTCGTGGGCGGCGGCTGGAGCCTCCCCCCGGGGTACCCGAACTATTCCACCACCTGGATCGAGATGATCGGCACGGAAGGCGCGCTGTTCGTGGACCACAGCCATCGCGACGTCGTGCTGAACACGCTGCAAGGCGGCATGGTGCTGCCGATGTCGAGCATGCCCGGGGAGCCGGTCGACCACACGTACGCCGGGCCGATGCAAGCCGAGACGCTGCACTTCCTCGAGGCGGTCGCGTTCGACCGGCCGGTGCTCGTGACTCCCGAGCAGGCGCGCGTGGTGATGGAGGTCTACACGGCGGCGGATCTGTCGGCGGAGCGCAACGCGCCCGTCGCGCTGCCGCTCGCTGCGGGCCCCCGCCTCGCCGCGGCCGCGGGCTGAAGAAGCCGGCCGGCTCGAGCGCCGCGCGCCTCGCGCTCCGGCCGCGCCGACCCAGGGGCGCGAACTGACCTCCTCCATCCCCCTGCGCGCGGTTCTGATCGCGCTCCTGATTCACACGCTCTGGGGCGCGAACCCCGTCGCGGTGAAGTTCGGGCTCGAGGCGTTCCCGCCGTTCTGGAGCGGTTTCCTGCGCTTCGCGCTCGGCAGCCTCTGCGTGATCGCGTGGGCCCGCATGGCTCGCATCCCGCTCAAGCCCGCGCGCGACGAGTGGCCGCTGCACCTCGCGCTCGGGCTGCTCTTCACGGTGCAGATCGTCGTGATGAACACGGGATTCGGAGCCACCACCGCCGCGAACGGCGCGGTGCTGAATGCGACCAACCCGCTGTTCGGGATGCTGTTCGCGCACTTCCTCGTGCCGGGCGACCGGTTGACGTCCGCCCGCGTGCTCGGAGCGGTGGTCGCCTTCGCCGGGACGGCGCTCGTGCTCGGGCGCGGCGCGGTTGCCGCGGGCGGCGACGCGTCGAGCTACGGCGACTGGCTGGTGCTCGGTGCCGCCTGCCTGCTGGGCTTGCGCCTGGCGCTGAGCGGCCGCCTGCTCCGGCGCGTCAACGAGGTACGCGTCGTGGCGTGGCAGATGTTCCTCTCGCTGCCCCTCTTCGCCGCCGGCGGGCTGGCGTTCGAGACGGTCCGGTTCGAGCACATCGGCGTGGCACCGGTCGCCGGCATCCTCTACCAGGGGGTGGTGATCGCGGGGCTCGGCTTCACCATCAACTTCTACCTGATCCGCCGCTACCAGCCGAGCGTGATGATCAGCTTCAACTTCGTCGCCCCGCTGGCCGGGGTGCTGCTCGGCGCGTGGCTCCTCGACGAGCGCATCGGCGCCGGGCTGCTCGGGGGCATGGCGCTGGTCGCCGCCGGCCTCGTGCTCATCGCGCGAAAGTAGGTCAGCCCGCGAGCCGGGCAATCAGCTCGTCCAGGTGCTCGTGGCTCATGTAGTGCACGACGAGCCGCCCGGACCCCTTCTTGCCCGACTTGATCTCCACGGTCGTGCCGAGCTTCTCCGACGCCTCTTCCTCCAGCCGCTGAATGTCACGGCTCGAGCGCGCCTTGGGCCGCGGCATGCGCGCCCTGGGATGCAGGAGGTCGTTCACGAGCTGCTCGGTCTCGCGGACCGACAGGCCCTTGGCGGCCACTTTGTTCGCGGTGGAGATCTGCAGGTCGCCGTCGAGCGCGAGCAGCGCCCGCGCGTGGCCCATGTCGAGCTGGCCGTCGAAGACCAGCTGCTGCACCGGCTGCGGCAGGTTCAGGAGGCGCAGGAGGTTCGTCGTCGCGGCGCGCGAGCGGCCGATCGCGTCGGCGGCCTCCTGGTGCGTCAGCTTGAACTCGCTCACCAGCCGCTGGACGCCCTGCGCCTCCTCCAGCGGATTCAGGTCCTCGCGCTGGATGTTCTCGATCAGCGACATCGCGAGCGCCGCCTGGTCCGGAACGTCGCGCACCACGACCGGCACCTCGCCGAGCCCGGCGATGCGTGCCGCGCGCCAGCGGCGCTCCCCGGCGATCAGCTCGTAGCGGTCCGCGCCTGCCGGCCGCACCAGGACCGGTTGCATGAGGCCCTGCGCCTTGATCGACGCCGCGAGCTCGTTGAGGGACTCGGTGTCCATCTTTGTGCGCGGCTGGTACCGGCCCGGTTGGATCCGGTCGATGTCGACGGTCGCCATCGACTCGCGCGCGGGGACCTCGCTTTCGACATCGAGCAGCGCGTCGAGGCCGCGCCCGAGCCCTTTCGGTTTCATCATGCCCCCTCCTCCCCGGCGAGCGCGATGCCCGCGGTCGTCGCCCGCCCGAGCAGCTCGTCGGCGAGCGCGAGATACGCCTGCGACCCCTTGCACACCGCGTCGAACCGGATCGCCGGGATGCCGTAGCTCGGCGCCTCGGCCAGCCGCACGTTGCGCGGGATGATGGTCCCGTAGACCTTGCTTCCGAAGTGCTCCTCGAGCTGCGCCGAGACCTGCTGCGCGAGCGTGTTCCGCGGATCGAACATCGTGCGCAGCAGGCCGGCGATCTCGATCGACGGGTTGAGGTGCGTCCGGACCTTCTTGATGGTGTTGATCAGGTCCGAGAGCCCCTCGAGCGCGTAGTACTCGCATTGCATGGGGATCACGACCGCGTCCGCTGCGACCAGGCCGTTCAGCGTGAGCAGGTTCAGCGCCGGGGGGCAGTCGAGCACGATGTAGTCGTACTCGTCGACCAGCGGCGCCAGCGCGCCCTTCAGGCGCACCTCGCGATGCTCGAGCTCGACCATCTCGACTTCCGCGCCGGCGAGCTCGCGATTCGCCGGCAGGATGTCGTAACCGCCGGTCTCCGAGCGCGCCCGCACGTTTTCCGCGGTGGAGAGGCCCAGGAGCACTTGGTAGACGGTCTCCTTGAGCGAGCGCTTGTCGATCCCCGAGCCCATCGTCGCGTTGCCCTGAGGATCGAGGTCCACGAGCAGCACGCGCTGCCCGGCTTGAGCGAGCCCGGCGGCGATATTGACGGCGGTCGTCGTCTTGCCGACGCCGCCTTTCTGGTTCGCAACGGCGAGGACGCGCGTCATTGGGCTACCTTGTCGCTCCGCGCCAAGGATTCGTCGAAGACGGGGGAGGGGCCCTGTCTTCCCTCCCAGGGGCGGCCCGGCGCGCTCATGCGTGCGGCGCCACGATGACGAGGTGCCGCTCGGCGTCGAGCCCCGGCACGGCGAGCTTCACCACGTTCACGACCTGGAACCCCCCTGGCATGCGTTCGATCTCCTCACCCGGATAGACGCCCTTCATCGCGGCGATGATCCCGCCGGGCGCGAGCAGCCGACCGGCCGCCGCGACGAATTCGCCGAGCTCCGAGAACGCGCGTGACACGATGGTCTCGAAGCGCGCGCTCGTCCGCCACGATTCGACGCGCTCCACTTCCACCGTCGCGTTCGCGAGCGCGAGCTCCGCGACCGCCTGGCGCAGGAACGCCGTCTTCTTGTGATTCGAGTCGAGGAGCGTCACCTGCAGCTCGGCACTCGCAATCGCGAGCGGGATGCCGGGCAGTCCCGCACCGCTGCCGACGTCCAGCACCCGCGGTCCTTTCACGTGCGGCAGGATGGCGAGCGAGTCGAGCAGATGATGCCTCACCATCCGCTCGCGGTCGCGTATCGCCGTCAGATTGTAGACCCGGTTCCACTTCTCGAGCAGATCGAGGTAGCGCTCGAACTTCGCCAACTCCTCGGCGCGCAGCTTCAGCCGGAGCGCCGCGGAGCCGCGCTCGAGCCCGTCCGCTTCGCTCATGCCGCACTTCGTTCCGGCCGCGCGCGCCGCGTCAGCCCCGCGCGCCGCTTGAGATGAACGAGCAACAGCGAGATCGCCGCCGGCGTCACGCCCGCGATGCGCGACGCCTGGCCGACGGTCTCCGGGCGATGCTGGTCGAGCTTCTGCTGCACTTCGACCGAGAGCCCGCGCACCGAGCGGTAATCGAGATCGGCGGGCAACGTCATCGCCTCGTGCGCCTCGTTCCGCGCGACCTCGTCCTGCTGGCGGGCGATATAGCCGGCGTACTTCGCCTGGATCGCCACTTGTTCCGCGACCGCGGCATCGTCGACGGCGGGGCCTGCGCCCGGCAACGTCATCAACGCGGCGTACGTCACGTCGGGCCGTTTCAGCAGATCGAACAACGCGTACTCGCGCTCGATCGGCTGACCGAGCACGCGCTCGGCGTCGCGCGCCGCAAGAACGCGCGGGTTGACCCACGTGGACTTCAACCGCTCGCGCTCGGCGGCGATCGCGTCGCGCTTGCGCGCGAACGCATTCCAGCGCTCGTCGTCGACGACGCCGAGCTCGCGGCCGATCTCGGTGAGTCGCAGGTCGGCGTTGTCCTCGCGCAGCATCAGCCGATACTCCGCGCGGCTCGTGAACATCCGGTACGGCTCGGTGACGCCCCGGGTTACGAGATCATCCACGAGGACGCCCAGGTACGCCTCGTCGCGACGTGGGCACCAGGACGCTTTGCTGCGCACGAGCTGCGCAGCATTGACCCCGGCGAGGAGCCCCTGCGCCGCCGCTTCCTCGTAGCCCGTCGTGCCGTTGATCTGGCCCGCGAAAAACAGCCCGTCGATGGCCTTCGTTTCGAGCGAGGCCTTGAGGCCCCGGGGATCGTAGTAGTCGTACTCGATCGCGTAGCCCGCGCGCAGCAGGTGCGCATTGCCCAACCCTTTGATTGAACGTACCAATTCAACCTGGACGTCGAAGGGCAGGCTGGTCGAGATGCCGTTCGGGTAGATCTCGTGAGTCGTCAACCCCTCGGGCTCGAGGAAGACCTGGTGGTGCTGCTTCGCCGCGAACCGATGGATCTTGTCCTCGATCGAGGGGCAGTAGCGTGGACCAATCCCCTCGATCCTCCCGGTGTACATCGGCGAGCGGTCGAGCCCGCAGCGGATGATCGCGTGGGTGCGCTCATTGGTATGGGCGATCCAGCACGGCAGCTGGGGGGGATGCATCGCCCGAGAGCCTACGAACGAGAACACCGGCGCAGGATCGTCCCCGGGCTGGAGCTCCAGGACCGAAAAATCGATCGTCCGGCCATCGAGCCGGGGTGGAGTCCCCGTTTTCAGCCGCCCGACCGGGAGTTTCAGCTCCCGGAGGCGTGCGGCGAGGCTGATCGAAGGCGGATCCCCAGCCCGCCCCGCCTGGTAGTTCTGCAGGCCGACGTGGATGAGCCCGGAAAGGAAGGTTCCGGTCGTCAAAATCACCGTTTGTCCCCGGAAACGGACCCCTAGCTGGGTCACGACCCCGGTGACGCGGCCGCCCTCGAGGGTCAGATCCTCGACTGCCTGCTGGAAGAGGGTGAGATTCGGCTGGTTCTCGAGTCGGGCCCGGATCGCCTTCTTGTACAGCAGCCGGTCGGCTTGGGCGCGGGTCGCCCGCACCGCCGGACCCTTGCTCGAGTTCAGGGTCCGGAACTGGATCCCCGCCTCGTCCGTCGCCAAGGCCATCGCCCCACCGAGGGCATCGACCTCTCTCACCAGGTGGCCCTTCCCGATCCCGCCGATCGACGGGTTGCAGGACATCTGGCCCAGGGTCTCGAGATTGTGAGTGAGGAGGAGCGTCTGGCAGCCCATCCGGGCTGCAGCCAGAGCCGCTTCAGTCCCGGCGTGGCCGCCACCGACCACGATCACGTCAAATGGGGTGGGGAATTCCATGGCGTCAGGCGTAACGGCGGCGAATGATACGCCGAAACCCCGACGACGTGTTCCACGTGGAACTGGGTAGTCCCCGAGGCCCGGAGGTTCCACGTGGAACCTCCGGAGGGACCGGTTTGAAAATCAGTATGTTAGGTCTGGCGAGCCACGTCGGCACGACCACTTCCGTGCCGCATCCGCCGACGCTGGAGGAAGTACAGGAACGCCAGGAGTGCGAGCGCGGGGATATAGACCCAATGCTCGGAGGCCCGCTCGGTCGGCACTTTGACCGCCGCGACTTTCCAGCCCTGCTCGAAGCCCGACTTCTTGGCGCGGCTCCCGAACTTGACCGTGCCGGTCCGCACCTCGTCGCCGAGGACGGTAAGCGTCAATCCGGCCTCGTTCAATCGCTCGCGACCTTCACCGGGCTTGGTGAGCTGGACCGCGACCGTTTTCCTGACGTCGTCGCCCTCGATGTTGGTGCCCTCGATCACCATGACGAGCCGATCGTCCTCGCCGAGCGACTTCGCGACGCTGTAGACCTCTTTCGCCGGCACCTCCCGATACGGGTCGGCGAGGTAGTCCATGAAGAAATTCGGCCGAAAGAGCGCGAACGTCGCGACGAGCAGCAGCACGACCTCCCACCATTTGCACCGCGTCTGGAACCAGCCCATCGTCGCCGCGGCGAACGCGAGGGACGCCACGGTCGCGGCGAACACCACGAGAGTGACCTCCCACCAGCCGTGCACGTCGATCAACAGCAGCGCCGGATTGAAGATGAACACGAACGGCAGCACGACGGTGCGCAACGCATAGATCGATCCCTGGATTCCGGTCTTGATGGCGTCTTCGCCCGAAATCGCCGCCGCCGCGAACGTCGCCAGCCCGACGGGCGGCGTGATGTCGCCCATGATCCCGAAGTAGAAGACGAAGAGATGCACCGCGATGAGCGGAATGATCAGACCCGATTGCGCACCCAGCTCGACGATCACGGGCGCCATCAGCGTCGCGACGAGGATGTAGTTCGCCGTCGTCGGCACGCCCAGGCCAAGGACCAGGCAGACGAACGCCGTGAACAGCAGCATCACGATGATGTTCCCCTGCGAGACGAACTCGACGAAGTCCGTCATGCGCAGGCCGAGCCCGGTCAGCGTGATCCCGCCGACGATGATGCCCGCCGTGCCGGTCGCGATCGCGATCCCGATCATGTTGCGGGCGCCGTCGTTCAGGCCGTCGATCACCTCGCGCGCCCCGCGGCGCAATTCCACGCCGAACGTCGGCTGCTTCCGGAAGAACCCGGTGAATGGGCGCTGCGTGACCATCAGCGCGATCAGCACGACGGTGGCCCAGAACGCCGAGAGCGCAGGCGACAGCTCGTCGATCATCAAGGCCCAGATCAGCACCCCGATCGGGATCAGGAAGTGAAGGCCCGCTTTCACCGTCGGCCAGGTTTCGGGCAGCACCGGGTTGTCGACGTCGATGTCGGGGGGCAGATCCGGGCACTTCGACGCGACATAGACCGAGTAGACATACAGGGCGGCGAGGAGGAGACCCAGAATCCATGGGGCAGCTACCCCGAAGACGCCCTTGACCGCTTCGGCAACCCAGTAAATGACGCTACAGACGACGATCGTCCCGGAGATCCCGAGCCCCCACGAGGTCAGGGCCTGCCCGAAAGTGCGGTCCCGCACCCGCGCCATCGGTTGCATGCCGAGCTTCAGCGCTTCGAGGTGCACGATGTAGAAGAGCGAGATGTAGGAGATGACCGCCGGAAGGAATGCGTGCTTGACGATGTCGGTGTAGGGGATGCCGACGTATTCGACCATCAGGAACGCCGCCGCGCCCATGACGGGCGGCATGATCTGGCCGTTCACGGAGGACGACGTCTCGATCGCGCCGGCCTTGATCCCGCCGTACCCGGCCTTCTTCATGAGCGGAATCGTGAAGATCCCGCCGGAGACCACGTTCGACACCGACGAGCCGGAGATCAAGCCGTTCAGCGCCGACGACACCACCGCCACCTTCGCCGGGCCGCCGCGCAGGTGCCCGAGCAGCGCGAACGACACCTGCATCATGTAGTTCCCCGCGCCCGCCTTGTCGAGCAGCGCGCCGAAGAGCACGAAGATGAAGATGTAGCCGACCGATACGCCGAGCGCGACGCCGAACACGCCCTCGGTGGTGAGCCACTGGTGCGACAGCATCCGCTCCAGCGACGCGCCCTTGTGCGCAAGGACATCGGGCATGTTCTGCCCGAGCATGATGTACGCGAGGAAGATGACCGCGAGGACCGTCATCGGCATGCCGACCGCGCGCCGCGTCGCCTCGAGCAGGAGGACGAGCCCGATCGAGGCCGTGACGATGTCCATCGTGTTCGGCTGCCCCGGCCGGGTGGCGAGCTGCGCGTAGAACAGGATGAAGTACCCGGCCGCGAACGCACCCGCGAGCGCGAGGACCCAGTCGAGCGCCGGGATGCGCTTCCGCGATGACGTCTTGAATGCCGGGTACGCGAGGAACGCGAGGAACATCGCGATCGCGAGGTGGAGCGAGCGTGCCTCGGTGTCGTTCAGCACGCCGAAGCCGAGCACGAACGGCAACGGCGACGCGTACCAGAGCTGGAAGAGCGACCACGCGATGGCGACGCCGAAGATCAGCTGGCCCGCAAAGCCCCCGAGCTTGCGTCCGCCGGTATCGGCCTCGGCGACGAGTTGCTGGAGATCAGCGCCGGCGGCGGCGGCAGGCTGGCTGCTCATACTCCCCCCATTAAAAAGACGGAAGGGGCGCGAGCCCCTGGCTCGCACCCCTGTTTATTCGTCTGCGGAGCAGGCGTCTACTTAATCCAGCCCTTCTCCTTGTAGTACTTCACCGCGCCGGCGTGCAGCGGGGCGGACAGCCCGTCCTTGATCATGCCTTCCGGCTTCAGATGCGAGAGCGCCGGGTGGAGCTTCTTGAACTCCTCGAAGTTGTCGAACACCGCCTTGACGACCGCGTAGACGGTGTTGGCCGGTACCTTCTGGGACGAGACGAACGTCGCAAGAACACCGTAAGTCTTTGTTTCTTGCGGATTATTAGGATAGAGCCCGGCCGGGATCGTGGCGTAGGCGTAGTAGGCGTGCTGCTTCACCAGCTTGTCCACGGCGGCCCCGGTCAGCGGGATGATCTTGGCGCCGCAGGTCGTGGTCGGGTCCTGGATGTTCGCCGACGGATGGCCGACCGCGTAGAAGAAGCCGTCGATCTTCCCGTCGCAGAGCGCCGGGCCGTGCTCGTCGGCCTTGAGCTCCGAGGCGAGGCCGAAATCGGACATCTTCCAGCCCATCGCGCCGAGGAGCTCTTCCATCGAGGCACGCGTTCCCGAGCCGGGATTCCCGACGTTGAACTTCTTGCCCTTGAATTCGGTGAACGCCTTGATGCCGAGCTCCTTGCGCGAGAGCACGGTGAACGGCTCGGGATGCAGCGACATCACCGCGCGCAAGTCCGCCCACGCGCCGGCGTCCTTGAAATTCGCGACGCCCTTGAGCGCATTGAACTGGACATCGGACTGCGCGACGCCCATGTCGAGCTCGCCGGCCTTGATGGTATTGACGTTGAACACCGAGCCCCCGGTCGACTCGACCGAGCAGCGGATCCCGTGCGACTTGCGGTCCTTGTTGACCAGCCGGCAGATCGCGCCGCCGGCGGCGTAGTAGACGCCGGTCACCCCGCCGGTGCCGATCGTGATGTACTTCTGCTGGGCCTGCGCGAAGCCGATCGGCGCGGCGAATACCGCGCCGACCGCCGCGGCGACCAGGGTGTGCTTACGCATGGGTCATCCTCCTTGAAAGCCTTCTTCGGGCTGGGCTCGCTAGTCTATCGCTTCCGCAGCCGGGGCAGGCAAGCTCGCGGCGATGGCGGCATCGACCGCCCGGCCGAGCTTGTCGACGAGCTCGTCGAGCTGCCCCTCGGTGAC
>Ga0299906_10002864_pt1 | contig 14253 bp, 23 predicted proteins | sample RVTome_14_FD_200259 | JGI IMG/M metagenome (GOLD analysis project Ga0299906, IMG submission 200259) | Soil microbial communities from uranium-contaminated site in the Upper Colorado River Basin, Wyoming, United States - RVT145D125 (version 2) ... | reverse complement strand
CGGTCGTCATATCGAGCAGCCTTGTTCTCAGTGACAGCGTCAGCGGCGGCGGCGGTGTCATCAATTCGGACAATCCGATTGTCGGCTATGACAATCTCGTCACGAGTTCGAATATTTCGGCGACTACGGAAGATGCCGACAACCCGGCATCGAACATGGCCAATCCTTTGACGCACCTGAAGTGGCTTGCGACGGGTGGCTCGCCGTCTGTCGATGAATATATCACGCTCGATCTGCAGACGGCCGAGCTGGTCGATTACGTCGGCATCGCCAAGCACAATTTCGGCACCGCGCAAATGATTGTGTCGCTGGAAGCGCTCGACGACGGCAGCCCGACGAACTGGACGGAGCTGATCAGCGAATTCATTCCGGCTGACGATCAGCCGATCCTGATGCGGTTTACGCCGCAAGCCGTCACGCAGCTTCGCATCAAGCTGCAGCCAGGCAATGCCGAGCCGCAGGCCGCAGTCGTATATGCGGGCGCGCTGCTTGTGCTGCAGCGGCGAATTTTCGTCGGCCATACGCCTATCAATTACGGCCGCAAGCTTGAGTTTGCGAACCATCGCAGCATCAGCGGCAATTTTCTTGGCCGCATTCTGCTGGCCGAAAAGAAGATGACGACGGTTCAACTGCAGAACCTGACGCAGACGTGGTATCGGACGTATTTCGAGCCGTTCCTGGTGGCAGCGAAAGAGTCGCCTTTCTTTTTCGCTTGGCGGCCGAACGCCTTTCCATACGAGATCGGCTATGTCTGGCTGACAAATGATCCGACGCCGGACAACCAGCTGCCGAACGGCTTCATGCAGGTCAGTTTCGAAATCGAAGGCGTTTCGTGACGAAGGCGCTCACATATATCGAAGTTGACGTTCCGGACTTCGTCAGCGGCTCGCCGGAAGCCGACCAGACGTTCCGCTTTGCAATTCCCACCGACTTCCTGCCCGCTGATATCGAGTGCATCCCGTCGATTGATTCCGTGAGCTTTGCACCGGCGCGCATCTCGCTTGGTGAGAACCTTGGCGAGCGCGCGAATTTGAACGTCACGCTGTCCGACCATCGCCATATCTTCAACGCGGAAAGCTTCGACAGCGGCACGTTCTTCAGCAAGTGGCGGGCAAGGTACGGCACGAAATTGCAGGGGCGGGCCTTGCGCTGGATTCAAGGTACAGTCGGCCAAACGCTTGCGCAGATGGACACGCGTCATTTCGTCGTCGAGAACACGGACGGGCCGACATTCGGCGCAAAATACACAATCACGGCCAAGGATGTCCTGAAGCTTGCGGACGGCAACCGTGCACAAGCGCCAGTGCTGAGTACCGGGTTTCTGGTTGCAAGCGTTGCGAGCGGCGATTCATCTGCAACGCTCTCACCAACCGGCATTGGTGACGCTGAATATCCAGCGTCCGGATATGTCGCAATCGGCGGCGAAGAGATTGCGGCTTTTACGCGGTCTGCGGATGTGCTGACGCTGACGCGCGGCCAGCTCGGCACCACGGCGGCCGACCATGAGGCCGGTGACCGCGTGCAACTCGTGCTGCGATATGCCGGCGAGGATCCTGGCGACATCATTCGCGACTTGCTTGTGAATTATGCCGGTGTACCATCCGCTTATATCCCGCTGACGACTTGGAACACTGAGACGGATAGTTTCCTGCAGCGGCTTTATACGGCCACGATTCCGGAACCTGTCAGCGTCAACGCGCTGATTTCCGAGCTTGTCGAGCAGGCGGCGCTTGCCGTGTGGTGGGACCCGCTCGAACAACTCATCCGCCTGCAGGTGTTGCGCGCCATCTCGACGAACGCAGCAACGTTCGATCAGGACAACATCATCGAGGGATCACTGCAAATTGGCGAGCAGCCGGCCAGGCGCATAAGTCAGGTCTGGACCTATTTTGGCCAACGCAATTCTCTGCATCCGCTCGACGAGACGGACAATTATCGTTCCGTCGAGGTGACGGTCGATCTTGAGGCCGAGACCGAATATGGCCGTGCAGAAATCAAGAAAATCTTTTCGCGCTGGATTCCGTTCGGTGGCCGCACGGTGGCATCACGCTTGAACGACATCCAGCTTGGGCGCTTTGTTGATCCGCCGCGCAAGTTCAGTTTCAGCGTGCCACGCTATAGCGATATTGAGCCACTTATGGGTGGCGGTTATCGAATCGAGGCATGGCCAATAACGACTGTAACCGGCACGCCAGCCGATGCGCCGATGCAGATAACAAAACTCAATCCGATGCCCGATCGATATGCGGTCGAGGCAGAAGAAGCGCTCTTTGCGAGCCTTGATCCTGTCGATCTGGTCAACCGCGTCATCATCATCGACAGTAATATCAATGACGTGAATCTGCGCACGCTGCATGATGAAATTTATTCTGATCCGGTTGAAGGTGAGAGCCCGTCCATAAGCGTCACTTGCTATGTCGAGGAAGGCGTCATTGTCGGTTCGGCGAATACATCGACGCCGGCATTTGATGTGGGAACGTGGCCGGCCGGCGTTTCAGTCGCGTTGTATGTGCGCGGTCGTATTCAAGGTGCGGGCGGCAAAGGTGGCAATGCCGCTGGGGATGGGTTCGACGGCGGCACGGCACTTTACTCGCGTTATGCAATCGATCTGATTCTTGATGAAGGATCCGGCGAGATCTGGGGCGGCGGTGGCGGCGGCGCAGGGTCTCGCCTAAGCGAAGATGGCGGCGGCGGCGGCGGTGCAGGTCAGATTCCAGGACTTGGTGGCACTGGCCCCAGTGGCGACGGTGAGGATGGCACGACTGAAGCCGGCGGCGTGGGCGGACCATCGGCTGAGGATGGCGGCGACCCTGGTGAGGATGGGGGAAGCACAACAACAACAAGTGGTGGCGTCGCCGGCGATGCGATCGATGGCGTGTCGTTCATTACGAAAACAGGGGCCGGCGACATTCGCGGTGATGAGGTGAATTAGATGGTTTTGGCAAGATGGCAAAGCACCATAACCGACGAAGCCGGCAATATACAAAGCGCGGCTTCAGTCGAGGTCCGCCGCGAAGTGGCGGGCTCGCCGCTGGCCCTGCTTTATTCCGACCGCAACGGCTTGGTATCGACAGGCAATCCCATCACAGCCGACAGCGAGGGCTTTGCGGCGTTTCATGTGGCTGGCGGCGCTTATCGCATTACGGCCACCAAGGGCGGCTTCTCGCGCGTCTGGCGGTATGTCGGCATTGGGCGGGCGCAGGAATTCGACGCAACGGACATTGCAGCGCTCGTGCAACAAGTCGATGCCGGTTACGCGCTCACCTTTGAAAGCGAAACCAGCGCGCCACCATCAGTGGGCGCGATCCGCTTCAACAATGCCGATTTGAGCGCGGCGACGGAAGCCTATGTCAGCACGGAAAATCTCGGTGGCTCGAACATAGAACTGCGGCTGCTCGAGCTTTTCAGCGCATTGCGGACTGTCAAGGATACGTTCGCCATTGCCGATCCAGCGAGCAACGCGCAAGCGTCCTGGCAGATTGACGGCGCGACTCTGGTAGGCTCTCCTGGCGATTATGTGACGCTGACGATTTCCGAGCATGCCGGCGAGACATCCTTCACCGATGACGAGCGCGTGAATTTTCAGGCGAATCGTGCGGGCGCGGATGGCGAAGACGGCCAAGATGGCTCAGACGGCGACGTCGTGACATCGGGTGCGGTTGTCGAAGGGCAGGTGACGGAGTACGCCAGCGCGACAGGTGGCACAATCCGCGGCGCGACGGAAGAAGGTTCACCGACAGAGCCGTTGCTCTCATCGGAATTGGTTCGCGGGCCATCACTTCCGACCGTTGCCGGACAAATTCCAATCTATGCTGACGCCAACGGCAGGCGTCTCGCCGGCGCGAATGAAGACGGTTCACCGACAACGCCGATTTTGGCCGAAGATCTTGTCTTGGGGCCGGATGACGGCGCTGAAATTCAGGATGAGCAACTCGCAATATTCTCGGGTGCGAGCGGACGAAGCATTCGCGGCGCACTGACCGAGTCATCGCCGACTGAGCCGTTGACATTGACGGCGCTGCTCGCGCTGATCACTGCGGCCGGAGAAAGTGGCGGCGGGGGCAATGATTGGACTTACGCCGCCGAGGTCGCGACAACGAGCGGATCATCCGTAACTCTGGCGTCCGGGATACCGGCCGGTGTCTCTGAGATCGAAGTCTTTTTTGATGCCGTGTCGGACGGTTCCGCCGATAGCACGCTCGAAATCAGGATAGGCGACAGCGACGGCATAGAGAATACAGGGTATATAGCCAAGTCCCATTATTCGACCGCCGACCAGAACTCAACGTCAGGCTTCCCTGTGGTGCAGGCCGCAGGATTCGATGCAGCCGACCAATTAACAGGCGTTGTCAGATTGTGCCGGTACGATGATTCTGGGACTAGATGGTTCAGTTCAGGCATAACACTGACCATAGGTGGTAATGCGCGGGTCTACCCGTCAACAGGGCAGAAAACGCTGTCTGGAGTTCTCACACAACTTCAACTAGTCGCAGGCGGAACCTTTGACAACGGCGCTGTTCGGGTGCGGTATAGGTAGCTTTGCAACGGTTTCATTGTAGGCTTGTCTGGATGTCTTCTTGATCGGTAGAAACATCATCCTCCGCAGGACATTGATCACCGCCTGGTGAATTTCTTCGCCAGTGGCGATGCGTTCAATCCTGTACTGAGGAATTTCAGCTTCTTCGTTGGCCATAGACTAGCTCTCTAAATTAATGGCTATACCTTACCAATTTCACAGAAACTTCGCAATCTCAAGCCCCGCAATGATCATCGCAGTAAAATTACTTGATTTCTAGTCGCTCTCAGCGTACTTGATCGCAGCCAGCGTATCCCGCGCAACATCGCCCTTATCCTCTTGCACCTTGGATCGGTTCCGGCCCTGCCGCGCATAGCTTCCCGGATCCGCGTAGAACTCCAATCCCTCGACAGCTTCAGCCAGGCGGCGTTTCAGGTCAGCCGTGCCGCCATCCGCTTTCGGTGCATGGATGACGAGTTCGACGGTCATTCCCGCCAGACTGATGCAGCGGGAAACGCCTTGTTCGTCTTCGGCAATAAGCAGGATTTTGGAAACGCTTTTGCGCTCTTCCATTTTATGGGACTCCCACACAATTATGATACACTTGATTAGAAATGATATCATAACGCTACAAGAATATCGTTGAGCTAGCAATGAGTATTAATATTATCGCCGTATGACAAAACGCACAGATCAGGTGAACGTCCGCCTCGATCCAAAAATGAAAGCAAAGCTCGGCGCTTACGCGAAAGCGGAAAAGCGGACCGTCAGTAATCTGATTTTTCTCATCATTGCGGAATGGCTCGATTGGAAGGAATCCGAAACGGCAAAAAAATAAGCCCCGCTCAGATCGCTCTGGCGGGACTCTATGCTGTCGTCTTCATTGTCGGCCTCAAGCCTCAACGGCTTCCGTTTTCTGCATGTAGGTTTCCGGCTTGGTCCAGTCTGATTTCGTTTTGGCCTTGCCGATTTCGGGAGCCTTTCGGATTCCCGCTTGGATGCAGGCCTTGTAGCACGAAATTTCGCCGGCAATGACGCTGGCGGCAAGTGCAGGCTGCTCTTTTGCCAGTCGCTTCATCCAGTAGGAAGATGCTGAAATTTCGGACGAAATTTCGTTCATCTTCCGTCCGGTGTCGGAAGATTTCGTTTCCTTCCGTGCCGGCTTCGTCAGTTTCCGGCGTGCCTTCCATGTCGAGATGAACAGATTGCCGGCCTCGCCGCTGAACATCGCGAGCAGTTCAAGGATGATCAGCATCAGGATGGCTTTCACGATCGCCTCTTGCGTTGCGATCTGGTCGGCGTCGCCGCCGGTCAATCCGGCGAGCGTTGCGGATGCTCCGACGGCTTCGGCCGGGGCTTCCGTTATCGTGGTGGTGAGCGTGGCAAGTTCGGTTTCGAGTTGCTGGCGGCGTTTGGCCTGGCCGAGCCGTTCGAGAATTTCGCCATGCTCAGTGATGCGGTCCTGGCATTTCTTGAGACATCCACCGTCGGCGGCTTCTGCCTTGGCCGCTTCGTCTTTGGCCTTTGCGAGCGCTGCGAGTGCTTCCACGCTCGATGTTTCGCCGATGCCGGACAATTCCTTGCGGAACCGGTCGGCATCGGTACGGGCGTCGGCGATGGCCGTTGTCCGCGCCTGGGATTGCAGCAGGCGGGTGGCCTGCGTTTCCAGCAGATAGGACGTCGCCGCGATCAGGGAGATGGCGACGGCGACGCCATAGGCCAGACGGCGCTTGATTGCCGGGCCCGGCATCACAGCCGCGACCATGGGCAGGATGATCTTCGCGCAGTCCGAAACGATGAAGATCGCGGCCATAATCAGGCCGGATTTCATTCCGAAATCCGCATTCATTTTCAGTGAGATGCCGCCCGCTACGAATGCGAGTGTGCCAAGAATAATCGCAAGCGCATATTGCCCGCGTCCCGGTGGTGATTTAGATTTTTCAGTCATGGTGTGGTCCTTGTTGGTTAAGGATTGCATCTAGGCCGCGTCCGGCGTTACGAGCGCCGGGCGCGGCTGCTTTGTTAAGGGTGAATAATCTCTATGCGGATGACATTCACGGGTGAATAGAAGATGCCGCGAAGCCCCTTGATGGTTGCTATGGCGCTAGCTTCTGCGTTTTCCTTGCTGTCTTCGAACAAGGCGACATACTCGCCATTATCGAGGTGAACGCGATAATGTTTCATGGCTTTTCCAATTCGTGCGGTTGAGTTGCCCTTGAACGCTCATCGAGTTTGTGTGATTGTCTAGCTGCTCATCAGGCTTCGGCCACTACGCCGAAACGACCGGCACCAAGGCGATGTAACGCTCTGGTGCCGGTTTCGCTTATAGGCCACACTTGCGACGGATGCGTTTTTCAATTCGTGCATACTCACCAGTCTGAAGTTCGGCGGCGAGTTTCCAATCCTTGGCAGCAAGCGCTGCTTCGATTTGCGATTTGATTTCCATCTGGCGTTGGCCGAGTTGTGTAAGCGTCATAGTCATTCTCCCTTGGCTGCTCATCAGGACCAAGCCGCCACGCTTGACCGACCATCGCCGGAGCGCCGTAACGCTCCGGCTAGGTTTCGCGATTTATGAATTGCGAATAACTTCACGCAACACTCTGTCATGCAGGTTTGATTTCTTGCGGGGCTCACCGCGGTTGATTTCAGGAGCCGATTGTTTCGGTTCCTGATCAGTGCCAGCAAGCGCTGCACGGCGAAGTATCGAAGCATGTCTCAGTTTCATGGGATTTCCTTTTTGGCTGCTCATCAGGCTGGCGCAGCCACGCGCCAACGACACCGCGGATTTTCCTCCCGGTGTTTCGCTCGGGCCGCCGGATGTCCGTTTTATTTTGCCTCCCTCCGTTGTCCCCCTGTTCCGCTTCGTCGGTTCTGGGTTCTGCTTTTCGCATCTTGCGCTCACCTGCGCTCGTCTACTTAGGGATTGCTCAGGGCCGGCTGGCCGTCTTAATTCTGATCTATATATACTCTAGACAGTCTAGACTGTCAAGCATGTCAATACAACCAACGGTTTGTAAACCGTTCACTTTTTCGTGAATAATGTAGGAAGTTTCTAGTTAGGGTTGGTGATTTTCAACCGTGTCGCAACAATACCTTAATTAGGGCAAAATATGACTGATATATAACCACAATTTTGCCTTATTTTGTGCGCTGCAACATGCTCTCTTTTTCGGCCTTTTCGTCGGCCTGAATCGCTTTCATGCAGAGCGTCACGATAGCTTCTGAAGCGCTCGGAATTGGCCGTTGTTTCGCCCGCCAATTTTCAATCTCTTCCATGAATTCTGGCTTCACGCGCATGTTGAATTGCGAACGTTTCATGTGCTTCCTCAATTGCGGTCTGCAATGTTGCGTGAAATCCTAGAGCGAAATGTGCAGCATGTCTAGACAGAAAAAATACACACGGATCTGTGCATTTGCACGATAACGTGCAATCTGTTATCCAGAGCTAGGCGAATATCCTTCCTACGCTTGGGTAGCAAATGTGACGACCTGGACAGAAAAAGTTCAATTGCGCCTTGCCGAGCTCGGTTTCGATCCGGGTCCGGCCGATGGCATACTCGGCAAGCGCACACGCGAAGCAATCAACGAAGCTCAGGACTGGCACAAGCTGACGGCCGATTCGGATATCGTCGACGATATTCTGTGGCCTGATGGTGTTATCGAAACGCGTCACGCCGATCCGGTCCAGCCGCTGCATTCGAAAGATGGTCCATGGCCGCACGAGTCCGGCGTGCCGGCATTTTACGGCGCGATGGGCAAGCATCTGAAGCTGCTTGATCTTCCCTATCCAATGCGACTGTCCTGGGATCTCGGCACGCAAACCAAGCGCTTTTCAATCCATGAGAAATGCCATGCGAGTGCGGCGCGGTGTTTCAAGCGCATTGCCGAAACGTTCGATGCGAAACAGCGCGCGGATCTCGGTATTGACATTTTGGGCGGTTGCATCAGTGCGCCACGCAAGAAACGCGGCGGCTCTACCTGGTCCATGCATTCATGGGCCATCGCTATTGATTTCGATCCGGTGCGCAATCAGCTGAAGTGGGGGCGGGACAAGGCGCGGCTCGGCCAGGCTGACGCTGTGCCGTTTTGGGAGATCTGGGAATCTGAAGGCTGGCTCTCATTAGGACGTGCGCGGAATTTTGACTTCATGCACGTCCAGTGTGCAAGGCTGTAGCGGAAAATTGACGATGGCCGCTTATGAAGCCGCAGGCGAGAGTGATGAGTGGTACACGCCGAAATATATTTTCGACGCGATTGGTCTGTGCTTCGACCTCGACGTTGCGTCGCCGGTCGGTGGCCCTCGTAATGTTCCGGCAAGTCGATGGCTAACCTCAATCGAGGATGGCCTTTCTGCGGATTGGCATGGCCTCGTATGGATGAATCCGCCCTTCGGTCACATGCGTCACAAGCGCGAGTGGCTGCGCAAATTCTTCGATCATGGCAACGGTATCGCGCTCGTGCCTGATCGCACAAGTGCGCCGTGGTTTCAGGAATTCGCGCCGCTCGCTGATGCGATTTGCTGGGTAGCGCCGAAGATCAAGTTCGAGCGACCGGACGGCACGCGCGGCGAGAGTCCGGGCACCGGGACGGCGTTGCTCGCTGCCGGCGCGATCTCCGTAGCAGCTCTTGACAGATGTGGGCTTGGAATGATGACGAACCGCAGGATCGCGGCATTCGAAGAGGAGTGACTCATGGACGAAACGAAACCATGGTATGCGTCGAAAACGATTTGGGCCAGCATCCTGCAGGTTCTCATCGGCGTAGCGGTCAGCACTGGATTCTTGGGTGACAGTGCCGGCGAAACCATCATCGCAGAAGGGCCGGAGCTTATCGCCGGCGCGGTGGTCGGCGCGCTGGGCCTGATCAGCCTCTATGGCCGCGCCTTTGCCAAAAAGACGATTGCGCCGTCGACTAGTCCCTGATCTGTCATGCAGTGGCTGAAGATCATTTTGCTTGCGCTGAAGGTGGTCAACGCCTTCGTGACATTTCTAGGTGAGCGAAAATTAATTCAGGCCGGCGAGGATAAAGCTATACGGGAGGCCTTGGAAGAATCCAATGCACGCATCAAGACAGCCATGGAAGCGCGTCGCCGTGCGGCTGATCCAGGCTCTGATGATCCTTTCCTGCGCGGGTGATGCGAGCGCCGGGCAGACGTGCTTGTTCGGGCTGGAGATTGCCGGCGTCGCTAAGGGCGTACTCTGCGATCAGGACGGCGGCTCTGTCGTCGTCGATACGTTCTGCGATGTTTACCAGCCGGTTTGCAGGTATGGCGAGCTGAGTGACAGCCGAATGCGCGAACGCGTGAAGGCGAACAACCTCACCTTCATCGAGCTTTGTCCGGACAAGATGCAGGGGCGGTCTATTCGGGAATTGTGTGATTAGCAGCTGCTTAGCAGAAATGGCCGGAACGCAAGCGCTAACCACGTTCCGACCTTAATTCTAGCAAACTCAAGCCAGTCTGGCTCTTTTTTCGACCCTTAAGCGGGTCAAGTGGGTTGATACATCCGAATCGCGCGCATCGCAATATCTGGGTCGTTTTATAGACAGGAAAAAAGCTGCGGTCTCTATTCGGGAATTGTGCAATTAAGGCGTCTCATTTTCCGATGGCTTGATAGGCTCCAGAATCTCAACACCCGCAAGACATCCGGTATCATCCAAATCGATGATTGCCTCGACATGACGCTGTGTCATGAATGGCGGCTTGCGTCGCTTCTGCAAGGCGAAATACCAAGCACCGGCTTCGTCATCGTATGTCCAATTCGCTAAGCCGTTGTTATGTCCCTTTGATTGCGGCGGCGTCCACCCTTGCTCGCCGAAAAATTTCACAACCGCCTGCGCAACCGTAATCCGATGATGCGCGCATAGATTGGTGCGGGTTTCGTGCGCGATGACGTCGCCGAGCTCTTTGATCAGTGTCATGATTGCTTCCTACGTTGCGCGCCTGTAAAGCCGACGCCTATGCCCCTTGCGCGCCGCCGGAATCGGCCCCTCATCCCATCGACTTTCAATGAGCCCTTGCTGCTCCAGAAGCATCAAATGATGGTAATTGGCACCGGGATTCCAAACCTTTGCGCGCAACATGATATCCAGCCCGGATCGCCATTCGTATTCGTCGATAGCATGCAGAATTCGCTGGCGAGCGGGCGGGCGTTGCCACCAGTCGATTATGCGCTTTGCGATTGAAAGCATAATTATTACACCTTGATGACGGTCTTGCCTTTGTCGATCTCACCAAAAATTCGGCGGCCAACCTCGAGCGCGTTGCGAACTTCGGCCGTGTCTTTGCCGCTCTGCATGTCAGCAATAAGCTTCTGAAAGGCTGATCTAGGGTCGCGATCGCCTTGTTTGTCAGAGATCTCTTTCAATGCGTCGCCGAGCGCCTCGCTTGGCTCATAGATAAAACTCGCATATGTGGAATCGAAATCATTATCCTCATCGCGGATATAGCCAGGCAGGGTTGTGAGGAAGTCGTTCTCACTTTTATAATCGTCACGGTTGCCGCCTCCCGTTCGGGTGTAGATGACGATCTTGCCGTGTTTATCCAGGAAACAGTCGCGAAACCTTGGAACGTTTGCTTCAGTGATGCCCAGCGTCATGAGCAGTGCGGCGCTGTACGGGTTTTTACCAAAAATAGCATTGTATAAACTCATGGCTTTTTCTCTCCTCAAAGTGGCGCTGTGATCCGCTCCGACAGTTTCGGCGCAGCGGTTTCGCCCAAGATGAACTCGACGTCGATAACTGCGCCGGATAACAAGTCATCCCAGTTTTCAGTTATATGCAGATGTGCAGTTGTATGAGTTCTGTCCGCCCAGCTGTACGGATCATAGAATGACCGTCCGTCTGGTCTGCACAGGATCACAAAAGGACCATTGTCAGGCCCAAAGCCGTCTCGGCGCAGCAGGTAACTCTCTGCCTGGCGGATGCTGATGTCGCGCCAGTCGGATGCTGGCACCGCACGTGTTGCATATGCCACGAAGAACGTGGCGCGATCTCGTATTTCGAAAACCTTGGTTTCAAGCATGGCATCACACCCTGTTGTCGTTCTCGACACTGAACACCTTCAGCCGAATTGCCGTGATGATCGCCTGCGCCATTGTCGCCGCGCCAAGCCGCTTACGCAGGCGACGGGAATGCACTTCGATCGTGCGCGGCGATAGGCCGAGCCGCTTGGCAATCAGCCGCTGTGGAACGCCGTCTGCGGCGAGCCTCATGATGGCGAGCTGGCGTGTTGTTAATTGCAGCGTCGGTGGATCAGGCTGCTTCATGATGATTTGCCGCCATAAGTGCGTGAATGCACGAAATCATTCGCAGCATGCTGTCATGCTCAACCAGCACGACGTCACTTCCATTTGAGCGGCTGCCTTCTATTCGTCGCAGGATGATATCCATGTCGACGAGCACCTGATCCTGATGATCGGCAAGCAGGGAATCGGTTAGCCACTTCACGACGGCTTCCGCGACCGTGATCCGATGGTGCGCGCAAAGATTGGTGTTCGTTTCTTTGGCGATGACGTCGCCGAGATCTTTGATTAGTGTCATGTGTGTCCCCTTTCCAGTACGTCGACTATTTCCTCAACGGAATGCGCTTCTTCCAAGTTCCCTGTCTGCATGTGCCATTGTCCGTCTTCGCTCATATTCGGTGGCCAGATCACGAATGCGTCCTCGCTGTTTGAGCGAATGAGTCCAAGCACGCGTTGCTCGCCGCGGCGCATTAGAAAGCGCCGCAATGCGGGATCTTCATGCGCATTCGGATAACGCGGATCGATCCAGATCTGCACGCGTGGAATGCGGTGCGTTTCGTCTTCACCGTCATATGTGACTTCGACGAATTCCGGCATGCAGTCGATGACGTAGTGCGAGCGGTCTGGCCGGCGCAAATCCTGCGTATCGTCTTGTTCACCCATCAGCCAGGCGCACGACCACAGGCGGCAGCAGTTCGGCCGGCGCTCATAAATCTTGCAGCCCTTGCTGTGCGATTGATGCTTGCACCGTTCGCCGGCAGCCTTGCCGAGTGATTTCACGGGCACCAGTTTGCAGCAGAGCTGGCAGTCGCCGCAGTTTCGCATCAGCCGTCCCCAAGCAGTTGATAAAGATCGATATCGGCAATCTGCAGAAATGCCCCGACGCTAATCGCCAGCAATGAAACAGCGATGATCGCAACAATGAATGCCTTTCTGTCGGTCATCACGTGCCCTTGAGCTCAAGCAGCTCTTTGAAATTCTCGATTGCGTCACGGATGCGAGGTGCACGCCTGGTAAGATCCGCAAGGCCGGTTCCTATCCCGTAAAGCGGCCAGATCACCGCGCCGCCGCATTCGACGTGCGTGACAAGGCGAATGAGGTCGCCCGATGCGTTTTCGGTCCATTTATCCAGATCAGCATCGGTGAAAAAATCATCGGGCCGCATGCCAGGCGCGCGCTTGGTGGGTATGCCGATTGCGTTTGGCAGACCGCGAGCTGCGGCAGCCTGTCCCGCAGATCCGGTGCGCATCAGATTGTCACCGAAGACAAACAGCCAGGTCGGATGCGATACGATCATGTGGCGCGTATAGCGGCGAATATAGAGCAGGGGCATCAGTAACTCTTGGATTCGTTCGCGGCAATTTCTGCAGCGAAGCTTTCCCCGAATTCGATTAGCTCAGCCTCGAGCAACTCCATTCGCTTCATGTCGTCAGCGGTCGGTTCTTCATCCGGATCCAGGCCACTGCATAGGCACATGAAAACGTGCTGTGCCCCGGCAAAGAAAGCCTTGCGCATTTCTTCCCGCTGGATCTTCGGCGCATCGGGATCCAGAATGAAGCGGTTAAAGACTTCCCATCCACCGTTCACGAGCTTGCCGCTGTTGAGCAATTCGCGCGCCATCATATCGTGTAGAGCGTCGTGGATAATTTGCTTCATGTGTTTTTTCCTTTCGCGTGAAGCTTGAGGATTGCGCGGCGCAGTGCTTGAAGTTCAGAATTTTTTGCCGCCTCAAAGATTTCATCATCGTTCGGTCTGCGGAGTGAAAGATCTGCGCAATAGATATTCAGTGAAGCGCATTTGATGCATAGGGCGAAGTCGCCCTCAAAAGGCGTTCTTGGGCCGGTAGCCGCGCCCAATATTTCACCGCATTCACAGCATGGCGATTTCAGAGTCTTTTCAGTATGTGCAAACTGATTTCTGCTCATAGCCAGCTCTCAATAATCACCGGATCGTCGGCCGGACTGCGCGGCAGGCAATGCAAGCCGCAAGGCACATCGCGCCGCGCCTGGTCGATGTTGTCGTACAGGCAGGCGATTGGATGAAGCCAGATGCTTGCGTGAAAATCCGCATACAGTCGGCGCATCACAATGTGATTGGGAAAGTCTAGCGGCGTCGCGAATATCACCCAGAAGCAAAGTGATCCGGCTTGTCTCAACTCGGCCATCCGTTCGCTTTGAGAAATTCGGCCATGGATCCCGATGTGCGCTGCATATCAAAGTGCAATGCGAGCACCTTGCTGCAGAGCGCGTCCTGGTCGAGCCGCCGATTGAACGTCGCATCATTGAAAAGCATGGCAGGCGGTATTTCGAGCGCGTTGCAGAACCTTTCGATCCAGTCAATGCTCAACGTCTGCTGTCCATTTTCAAGGCGACTGATAGTCTGCTGTGTCGTATTCAGCATTTCAGCGATCCGCTTTGCACCTATGCCCCTGGCAAGGCGAAGCTCGCGTATGCGCTTGCCGGTTCTAATTGCTAACGGTTCAATTTCTGGTGTTGT
>Ga0299906_10002863_pt1 | contig 14253 bp, 14 predicted proteins | sample RVTome_14_FD_200259 | JGI IMG/M metagenome (GOLD analysis project Ga0299906, IMG submission 200259) | Soil microbial communities from uranium-contaminated site in the Upper Colorado River Basin, Wyoming, United States - RVT145D125 (version 2) ... | reverse complement strand
CGGAAACGTGGGCGAGGTCCTTCTCGAGCCATGAGATCTGCGTCTCGTCGACGTGGCCGTAGTACCAGCGGTCGTCCACGTCCGCGGTGTCGAGCCCGGTGAAATGAACCCCCCCGTAGTTGAACGAGTAGTAGGTCGGACCGAGGTAGCGCTCGTACATCGCCTTCCCGTAGAGGGGGTGGTCTTCGGCGACTCCGGACTTGTGGCGCTCGATTCCGAAGATCTCGTGGTTGCCCGGAACCACCCAGACGGGAACGGGGAACGCCTCTTTCTCCTTCCGGAAGAGCTCGAAGCGCTCGCGCGCGGTTGCCTCCGGCACGCGGAGGGCGTCTCTTATCAGGTCCCCGGTAATGAGGACGAAGTCCACTCCCCGCGCGGCGGCGATTTGCCGAAGCCGCTCCATCCGCGGGAGGCTTTCGGCGTCGAGGTGGGTGTCCGAGGCATGGAGGAAACTGAAGCTCGAGACCGTTTCGCCGCGCTCGAGGGGGAAATTCACGAGCCACTCGAACGGATCCTCGGGAATGCGGCGAAAGAAGCTCCGTTTCGCCCGGTACCCGTCCGGCTGACTGACCCAGACGACCTGGTAGCCGGGCTTCACCTCCACCTCGTAAAGGCCCTCGCTGTCCGAGAGGGTGCAGTCCGAACGGGTGCAGACCACTACGCCCGGGATTCCGGGCTCTCCGGGATCCCGGTTCCCGTCCTGGTTCCGGTCCTCGTACACCAGACCGGCGAGATGGCCCTCGACCCCCGACTGGGGGGAGGCGGGAGGGGCCGAGACCGCCAAAGCGAGGATTAGCAGGGCCGATGGCACAAAAACCTCCAGTTGTCCTTGAGGTTTCGTCAAGCCGTATGGTAGGCTTTTCTGTTCAACTATGCGCCTGACGAAGAACCAGATCGAGTACATCTCTTACCGAATCACCAAGGAGTTACAAGACAAAGGATTCGTCGAAATCGACGATCCCCGGCGAATGGTGCAGGCGCTCGTTTCCATCGTCAGCGGGGAGCTTTCGGTCGAAGACCGGCTGAACGACGAGGTTCGCGAGATCTTGACCCAGCACTCGGAAGAGATGCGGCGGACCAACGTCGAGTATCGCGAAATGTTCAAGATGATCAAGAAGAAGCTCGCTCGAGAGCGGAAGATTATACTGTAGTCGGCTCCTATGAGGCTTTCGAACGCGAAGATCAACCATCTGGCAAACCTGGTCATGGACTACTTGCGGACCGAACAAGGAGTCGAGTTCTTCCAGGAGGATGGCGACATCCGGCTCGAGATCGCCCGGGTGATCCAGGACGAGCTCAAGGACGACGAGGTCATCGACACCGCGGTGCGATACAAGATCGAGAGCCAGACGCGGGACATTCCCGAGGGCAGCGAAGAGTGGGACATCCTCTACCGGCGGTACTACGACGAGGAGATGGGCAAGAGGCACAAAGTCATCCCCGCCGCCTTCGCGCCTCCGTCCGGTTGAGTCACGGGCTCGCGGTCCTCCACTTCGCCCAGAGAATCACGACCACCAGTAAGAGCCCGAGCACGGTGACGGGCTCGCGGTTGACCCACACCTGAATCCAGGAAAAGCCCGCTCCGCGCGCCCCGTTTTCTCGAGGGACTCGCGGGACGAGGAGCGGGACCCGGGAGGCGTAGAGCGAGTAGTCCCCCGGGAAAGCCTCCTCGAGACGCGCCGCCTCGCGCTTCATTACCGGGAAGTAGACCGCGGCGAACAGCGCGACGAGCACGAGTAAGAGGAACAATCTCCCCGTCGCCAGCGTGAATCCCAGGCCTACCAGGAGGCTTCCCAGGTAGAGCGGATTGCGCGTCCAGGCGTAAGGACCTTCGGTGCTGAGACGCCGGTCCTTCTGCAGATACCCCGAAGCCCAGAGTCGCAGGGCCTCTCCCAGTACGGCAACTACAATTCCTGCCAGGAGATAGCCTCCAGTCGGCTCCGCAAGCCAGAGGGCCAGAAGCCCGAGGAGCCAGCCGACAGGCACGCGCCAGCGGGCGATTGCTTCGGAGGTCATAGCTTCCCCAGAAGTCTATCACGAGAGCCCTTTGCCACTATATGACTGTCACTAACTAATATAATATTAGCTCAATAGAAACAAATTCTGTTGACGAATATGGGCGGATGCTATATAGTCTTTCAAGAACAAGGGACGCGCGGGGCATCCGCGACATCCCCGAAAATGGAGGAAAACGCGATGAATCTGGTAGTCCGAGACCCATTCTGGAAAGAGTTCAGCACCCTCTCGAGTCGGCTCAACCGACTACTCGACACTCCGCGCGAGGACAACAATGACCTCCTCGGAAGCTGGAGCCCGGCCGTCGACATATTCGACAAGGGCGGCGAAGTGGTCATCCACGCCGAGCTTCCCGGGATCAAGAAGGAGGACATCGACGTCCGCGTCGAGAACAACATCCTCACCATCCGCGGAAAGAAGGAGCGCAAGGAAGAGGTCAAGGAAGAAGGCTACTTCCGCGCCGAGAGAGCCTACGGCTCATTCAGCCGTTCGTTCAGCCTCCCGAGCACGGTCGAGGTCGGAAAGATCGCGGCCGAGTACAGGGACGGGATCCTGACTCTCCGTCTCCCCAAGGCCGAAGAGGCCAAGCCGCGTCAGATCGAGGTCAAGATCTCCTGACGCTGGAGTTAGAGATCAAGGGCTACCTTTGGGGGTAGCCCTTTTCTTTTTTCCGAACCGCTCGAGGACCGAGGCGATCAGGTCGCGCGTCGAGTGGTCTTTGGGATCGCCCACGATCCGGGTGTCGACGCCGAGCCGCATCGAGACCTCACGCTCCGGCACGTTCTCCCGGGTATAGTCGGTCCCCTTGCAGTGGACGTCGGGCCGAAGCCGCTCGAGGAGCTCGCTGACGTCGTCGCTCTCGAAGACGACCACCAGGTCGACCCCTTCGAGCGCCGCCACGATCTCGGCGCGCTCCCGCGCGGGAAGGATCGGCCGGCCCACTCCTTTTCTTCGCGCGGTCGAGGCGTCGCCGTTCACTCCCACCACGAGGAAATTTCCCTCCGCCCGCGCCCCCTCGAGGTACCGCACGTGCCCCACGTGAAGAAGGTCGAAGTGGCCGTTCGCGAGGACGATCCGCTTTTCCTGCTCACGCGCTTCCCGGACCAGGCTTTCGGCTCGTTCGAGCGAAACCGACTCCCCCATGGGCGACCTCAGCGGCTCCCATCGGACGTAACCGCGCGCTGGAGCTCTTCCCGGGAGACCGTCGCCGTTCCCCGCTTCATCACCACGATACCCCCGGCGTAGTTCGCGAGAAGCGCCGCCTCGTAGAACGACGCTCCCGCGCCGAGCGCGAGGGTGTAGGCGCTGATGACGGTGTCCCCCGCCCCGGTCACGTCCGTCACCTGGTCGCTTCCGTAGATGGCAATGCGGCGGGTGGGACGCCGGTGCTCGAAGAGCGCCATGCCGTCGCTTCCGCGAGTCACGAGAAGGGAGCGCAGACGGAGCTTCTGGAGGAGCTTCCGGCCCGACTTTTCGAGCGTCGCCTCGTCGTGTCCGATGCGGACGCCGAGAGCCGCTTCGACCTCCGGCTCGTTCGGCGTCGCCGAAGTGAAGCCGGTGAAATCGCAGAGGGAGTGCCGCGAGTCGAGGACCGCCGTCTTCCGAAGGGATGCCGCGCGCCGCGCGAGAGAGTTCCCGAGCTCCGGGGTGACGAGGCCGTAGTCGTAGTCCGAGACCATGACGGCGCCCGCCTCCGGAAGAAGCTCCTTGATGGCCGCGTTGAGACGAAGGTCGATCTCCCGTTTCGCGGGAACGCGCGTCTTTCGGTCGATGCGAACCACCTGCTGCTTCGCCGAGTGCGGCCCTCCAGCGAGAATGCGGGTCTTCGTCGGTGTGGTGAAGCCGCGCACCGACTGGACGCCGGAGACGTCGACTTTCGCCTTCCGGAGCTCGGAAAGAAGCTCCCGGCCCGCGGCATCCTCCCCCACGATCCCGACGGCGAAGGCGCGGCCTCCGAGAGCGGCGATGTTGTTCACCGCGTTCGCCCCGCCACCGGGCACGATCCGGCTCTCGTCGTAGTCGAGGATCAGGACCGGAGCCTCGCGGCTCACCCGGGAGATCTGCCCGACGATGTACTCGTCGGCTACGAGGTCGACGACCGCGAGGACCTTCACCCGGGGGAAGGACTCGATGAGCGAGACCAGGCGCTCCCGGGTCGGCTCGGCCATCATCGGAGCTGGCCCCAGAAAATATCGCACACCGCCCGATGGAGGTTCGCAGCGACGAGGTCCGGCTGTCGCGGCCAGCTCCGCGCCTGATAGCCAAGGTTCCCCTCTCCATCCCCCGTCCGAACCAGCGCCGCTCGCGCGCCGACGCTCCAGGCCGTCTTCAGGTCGCTTTCGTTGTCGCCGACCATCCACGATCGCGAAAGATCGCAGCCGAGCTCCTTCGAAGCACGGAGGAGCATCCCCGGCTTGGGCTTCCGGCACTCGCATCCCTCGTCGGGCCGGTGGGGGCAGTAGTAGATCCCGTCGAGCGCGGTTCCGGCCGCTTCGAGAAGGCGCTGAAACTCCTCGTGAATCCCCCGCAGCATCTCTTCCGAGAAATATCCCCGACCGACTCCCGATTGGTTCGTGACCATGACCGCGAGGAACCCTTCGTCCCGAATCGTTCGGATCGCCTCCACCGTCCAGGGGAAGAGCCGGAACCGGCTCGGATGGCTCACGTAACCGACGCCCTGGTTCAGGGTGCCGTCGCGATCGAGAAATATCGCGGGCTTGCCGGTCACGAGAGACGTGCCTCGATGGGAACGAGCCCCATCGCCTCTTCGTAGACCCGTCCCACCCCGACTCTTTCCATGCAGCGATGGTCGATCGGGCAGTCGCGGTAGAGGCAGGGACTGCACTCGACGGGCTCGCGCACGAACTTTGCCCGGGGCCCGAGCGGGCCGGTCTCGCCGGGATCGGTCGGTCCGAAGATCGCGAGCGTCGGAACTCCGAGAGCGGCCGCGAGGTGCATCGGCCCGGAGTCATTCGAGAGGAAGAGCGAAAGCTCGGCGAGGACGCCGATGAGCTCGCCGAGCGAGGTCTTTCCCTGCAGCATGAGGGAAGGCGCGTCGAGGACCGCCTCGACTTCGCGCGCGAGAGCGCTCTCGGACGGCCCTCCGAGGATCACCACCCGCGCTCCCATCGAGGCCGCGAGCTTCTCCATCACCTCGCCGAACCGGCTCGCGCTCCAGATCTTCGCCCGGCTGTTGGTGGCGCCGGGGTGAACACCGACGAGGACCGTTTTCCCGTCCCATCCTTCCTCCTCGAGGAGCGCCCGAGCGCGGTTCCTATCGGACTCACTCGCCTTCAAGCTCACTTCCGGCGTCGAGGAGCGAAACCCGAGGCCGCTCATGAGCTCGAGGTAGTAGTACGCCTGATGCCGACCGAAGGGGCGCGGAGCCGGCGGCACTTTGCGCGTGAGAAGAAACCCTCGGCTCTCCGTGACGTACCCCCAGCGCTCGGGGATTCCCGCGAGGCGGGCGAACGCGGCGGCGCGGAAGGCGTTCGGAAGGAGCAGGCAGGCGTCGAAGCCCTCGGAGCGGATCCGCCGCGCAGCGGCTCGAAGGCCCGAGAGCCCGCGGTCGGACCCGCGAGGATCGTAGAGCAGAGTGGCGTCGACTTCGTCGACGCCTTCGTAGAGCTCGCCGAGCGACGGCTGGGCGAGGGCGACGATGCACGCCTCGGGGCGCTCGCGTCTCAACACCCGCACCGCGCCGAGAGACATCACGGCGTCGCCGATCCAGCTCGGAGCGAAGACCAGAATCGCCTCGCGGCTCACGTGAGAGCCGCCTCGATGCTTTCTGAGTCGGCCGTCTGGGCTTCCCGGGAACGAAACGAGGGTTCCTTCTCCTCAGGAGGCCTCGTGCGCCACCTCCGATGCATCCAGAGCCAGCAGTCCGGCGCGTTCCGGATGTGGCTCTCCTGAATGCTCGCGAGCTTCTGGGTGACGGCGGCGACGGCGGCGTCCCGGTCCAGGTTTCGACAGGGCTCGAGGTCGACGGCGCTCTCGTAGAGGGCGCGATATCGCCCTCCGGGAAGGGGATAACAAAACGCGGGAACGAGCGCCGCGCCGGTCTTCAGCGCGAACCAGCTCGCGACCGGGGTCGTCGCCGCTTTCCGGCCGAAGAAATCGACGAAGACCGCGTCCTTCCGGTGGACGTTCTGGTCGGTGACGATGGCGACGGTCTCGCCATCCCTCATCAGCGCCCGCATCTGGCCCAGGGCGCGATCCTTGTAGACCACCTCGTTGCCGGAGATTTTCCGGATCTCCTCGAGCCACCGGTTGAGATAGGGATTGTCCTGCTCCCGCGCCACCAGGTGGAGCTTTCCCAGACGGTAGCCATGGGCCACCGCGTGGAGCTCCCAGTTTCCGAAGTGAGCCGCGACCAGGATGACTCCTTTTCCGCGGCGCCGCGCTTCCTCGAGTCGTTCGATTCCCTCGAACTCGAACCGGGGATCGAGCTCGGCCCACGTGGGCCGGCCGAGGGTGATCATCTCGAAGAGCATGGCTCCGAAGTGCCGGAAGGCGCCCTCGGCAATCGCCCGCTTCTCCGCGGCGCTCTTTTCGTCGCCGAACGCCATGTCCACGTTCGCGAGCGTGATCTGCCGGTGGCGGGCGTCGAGGGCATAGACGAGACTCCCGAGAGAGCGCCCGATGGCGAGCCGCGCGGCATGGGGAAGAAGGCTCGCCGCGGCGCCTGCGGCGCGGGTGAAGAGATACTCGGCGTGGTGTTTCATCGACCCAAACACGAAAGAATAACACCGAAGCCGGGACGGGGAAAAAGAAGACTCACGACTGCGGCAGCCGTTCGAGAAGAGCCTCGAGCGATGGCCGGTCGAGGATCTCGGTCTCGATTCGAATGACGTAGAGGGGAATCGGACTCGGCGCGGACGCCATCTTCACCGCGTCCTTCCCCGTGGTGAGGAGGGCTACGGCCCCCTTCCGCTTCGCCTCTTCCGCGAGAGCTTTCAATTCGGCCGGGTCCCACCAGTGGTGATCGCGGCGGGCGGCGGTGAAGACGACTTTCGCCGGGATCGATTCCAGGATTCTCTCGGGCCGCGCCACCGCCAGGAGAACGCCGACGGGTCGGTCTCGGAAGCTCTCGGCTCCGACCGTCTCCGAGCCGTCCAGCCGAGCAAAGCCCGCCACGCGGTTTTGCGCGCGTAGGAAGGCCAGCTCGGGGCTCGCGCGGCTGACGAGTTCCCTCAGCTCCTCGCTCGGAGCGCCTTCACTCCATCGAGTCCAGACGACCGCGTGGGCGCGCGAGAGACTCTCGAGCGGCTCGCGAAGCCTCCCGCGCGGAAGGAGCCTGAGACTCGCAACCGGTTCGCGCGCGTCGAAGCACACCAGGTCGAGGTCACGGCGGAGCCGCCGGTGCTGGAATCCGTCGTCGAGGAGGAGGACGTGTGGACCGAGCTTCTCGAGCAGCTCACGACCGACGGCGGCGCGGTCCGGCCCGACGGCGACGGCGAGCCCGGGTGTTCCGCGCGAGAGATCGAGAGGCTCGTCGCCGGAGTCCTCAGCCGAAGCGAGAATGCGACTTCCATCGGAGACCAGAACGAACGTCGATCTCGATCGCCGGCCGTAGCCGCGGGACAGAACCGCCACCCGATGGCCCCGGCCGAGGAGCTCCCGCGCCAGAGCCGCGACGACGGGAGTCTTCCCGCTTCCGCCGACGGTGAGGTTCCCGACACTCACCACCGGCACGGGAAGCTTCGCCGACGCCCCCGGGTCCCTTTCGTAGCGCCGGTTCCGAAGGGAAACTCCGACTCCATAGAGCCACGAGAGCGGAGCGCCCAGAAGGCTCACGGCAGAATCTCCCTCATCGCCGAGACCGTGCGACTCGCCGCCCCTCGATTCTCGGCCACGACTGCCCGCGCTTTTTTCGAGAGCTCCTCGCATCGCTCGCGGCGGGCGAGGAGATCGCGAAGGACGCTCTCGAGCTCCGCCTCGTCTCTCACCTGGATTGCGGCCCCGGCCTCGAGGAAGATCCGCGCGATGTCGGCGAAGTTCTGCATGTGGGGGCCGAAGAGAACCGGCTTTCCCCGGGAAGCAGGCTCGATGATGTTGTGGCCGCCCCGGCTCGCGAGGCTTCCGCCGACGAAGGCGTAGTCCGCCTCGGCGTAGACCGAAGCGAGCTCTCCGAGCGTATCGAGAAGGAGCACGTCGGCGTCCCCGACGTCTTCGCTGCGGGAGCGCCTCGCGATCCGGAGACCGCGTGAGGACGCGAGCTCCCAAACCGCGTCGAACCGTGGCGCGTGCCGCGGGGCTACGACGAGGAAGAGATCGGGCTCCGAGATGCGGAGGCGCTCGAATACCGAAAAGACGATCCGCTCCTCGGGCTCGAGGGTGCTTCCCGCGACGAGAATGCGGCGACCCTCCGGCGTGACGCGCACCGCCGGTTTCGCGGCTCCCTCCGGGGCAGCATCGAACTTCAAGCTTCCGACGACGCGGAGGGACGAGGACGCGGCGCCCAGCGCTTCGATCCGACGGGCGTAGCTCTGGCTCTGCATGAGAAAGCGGTCAATCTCCTGTAGGTAGCGTTTCAAGAAGAACCGTATCCGGAGATAACCGGGAAACGACCGGTCGGAGATTCTTCCGTTCGCGAGGAGGGTGACGGCGCCCGCGCGGCGCGCCTCCCGAAGGAGGTTCGGCCAGATCTCGGTCTCGATGACGACGAGCGCCCTCGGCCGGACACGAGTTATCATCTTCCGCAAGGCGAACGGCAGATCGAAGGGACAGTAGAAGAGATCATCGATCTCCGAAAGCCGTTCCTCGGCGACTTTGCGCCCGGTGGGAGTCGTGACCGAGAGAGCGAGCCTCGTGCCGGGAAACGCCTCTCGCAGGTGCGGAACGAGGATGCCGGCCGCGATGACCTCGCCCACGGAGACCGCGTGGATCCAGATCGAGCGCTCGCCTCCGGGGTTGACCCTCGCTCCGCCGAAGCGCTCGAGAAGACTCGTCCCGAACTCCGGCTCCCGCAGGCTCCGGTAGAGGAAGTACGGCGCCGAAAGGACGAGGACGCACCCATAGAGGAGGCTGTACAGAAAGTACATGAGCCGCTGTTCGAGGAAGAATACTTGAAATCCCAAGAAGTCTGCGGCCATACCGACGAGTCTTGTGTCTCAGGTGCCTTGGCCACATTCAAGGAGGATTCCCGCCCCGACCGCGGCACCATCTCGCTGCCTTGACGCTCCCGACGACCGGGGCCTATACTCGGTCGCCGGCCCGCGTGTTTCCGCTTTCCTCGAAAGGGAGTCATCGATGGGAATCAAGGTTGGGATCAACGGATTCGGACGCATCGGACGAAACGTGTTTCGCGCGTCCATTCATGACGCGGAAATCGACATCGTCGCTGCGAACGACGTCACCGACGCCAGGACGCTGGCGCATCTGCTCAAGTACGACTCGGTCCTGGGCAACCTCAAGGAGGAGGTACGCGCCGAGGGAGATACCATCATCGCCGGCGAAGAGAGCTTCAAGGTCCTGAAAGAGAAGGACCCGGCGAACCTGCCCTGGAAGGCCCTCGGGGTCGACATCGTCATCGAGTCCACCGGGCTCTTCACCAAAAGGGACGATGCCGCCAAGCACCTTACCGCCGGCGCCAAGAAGGTCATCATCTCCGCTCCCGCCAAGGGCGAGGACATCACGCTGGTCATGGGCGTCAACGACGACAAGTACGACCCGGCGAAGCACCACGTCCTCTCGAACGCTTCCTGCACCACGAACTGCCTCGCCCCGATCGTCATGGTCCTGCACCAGGAGTTCGGGCTGAAGAAGGGCATCATGACCACGGTGCACTCCTACACCAACGACCAGAAGCTCCTGGATCTGCCCCACTCGGACCTGAGGCGGGCGAGGGCGGCGGCGCTCTCGATGATCCCCACCACCACCGGAGCCGCCCTCGCCGTCACCAAGGTGCTCCCCGAGCTCGAGGGACGACTCGACGGAATCTCGGTGCGGGTCCCGACGCCGAACGTCTCATTGACCGACTTGACCGCCTGGCTCGACAACAAGGTCACGGCGGCGGACGTGAACCGTGCTTTCGAGAACGCGGCCAACGGGAGCCTCAAGGGAATCCTCGCCGTCTCGCACGCGGAGCTGGTCTCCTGCGATTTCAGAGGCAATCCCCACTCCTCCATCGTCGACGCTCCGTTCACCAAGGTGGTGGACGGCGACGCGGTGAAGGTCCTCTCCTGGTACGACAACGAATGGGGCTTCTCCTGCCGGGTAATCGATCTCATCCATCGATTGGCGGACCGGGGCCTGTAGCGGAAGCAGGCGGAAGCGGAAAGTGGGTGTCGTAGCCTCGTCGCGATGCCGGACATCAACATCCTCTATATAGAGGACGACCCCGCGCAGCGGAGCACACTCGCGGCGAGCCTCAGAGAGAGAGGCTTCGGCGTGGTCGAAGCGGCTTCGGGCGACGAGGGCCTGAACCTCCTCTCCGACGACACCGGTGTGGTCCTCTGCGATCTCAACATGCCGGGGATGGACGGACTCGAGGTTCTCCGCCGGGTCCAGCGGCGTAATCCCGAGGTTCCCTTCATTCTCCTGACCGCCCATCCGTCGATTCCCATCGCGGTGCAGGCCATCGTCGAAGGCGCGCAGCGGTTCCTCATCAAGCCCGTGAGCCTGGACGAGATGGAGATCAGCGTCCATCAGGCGATCGAGTTCGCCCGGCTACAGCGCTGGCACCGCCAGGCCGAGGAGCAGCTCCTCCGTCTGGTGGAGGCGGTCCCCGTCCCCTACATCATCAGCCGGCTCCGGGACGGCAGGATCCTCTACGCCAACAAGCACATGGCGGAGCTCGTGGGCCTCACCCCCGACGAGATGAAGAACCACAACACCGTGGACTTCTACTACGACCCCGAAAAAAGGCTAGAAGTCCTGGAGCGGCTGAAGCGCGACGGATTCGTCACCGACATGGAAGTGAGGGTGAAGCGCGCGGACGGCTCACCGATGTGGATGGTGTTCTCTCTCGCAAGCTCCGAGATGGCGGGAGAGAAGGTGGTCCTCGGGGGCTTGCTCGACATCACCCGCCGAAAAGACGTCGAGGACCAGCTTCATCTCTATCAAGAGATATTCAAGCACTCGGTCGACGGCATCATGGTGATCGACAAGGAGGGGCGCATCCTCGAGCGGAATCCGTCGCACGAGAGACGCACCGGCTTCACCGACGAGGACTTGAAGGGCAAGACGTTGTTCGACTTGCTCACCCCCGAGAAGGCCGCCGAGGTGCGCGCGGCGATGGAGAGAGAAGGAGGCTTCACCGGCGAGCTCGAGAGCGTCTCCAAGGACGGCGAGCGGATCCCGGTCCTGGTGAGCGTCTTCCCCATCCACGACAAGCTGGGGAAGCTCGACCTCTTCGTGAGCATGGGACGCGACATCACCGCGATCAAGAGAGCCTTGACCGACCTCGCCGATACCAATCGCGAGCTGAGGCAGACCCAGGCCCAACTGGTCCAATCGGAGAAGATGGCTTCTCTCGGGGGGCTGGTCGCGGGCATCGCGCACGAGATCAATACCCCGGTCGGCGCCATGACCAGCATGCACGACACCCTCATGCGGGCGATCGCGAAGCTGAAAGAGCATCTGAAGGAAACGAGCCCCGAGGTTTTCGAAACCGATGAGAGACTGAAGTCGCTCTTCGCGATGATCGACGAGTCGAACCAGGTCATCCGATCGGGCTCCTCGCGGGTGGCGGAGATCGTGAGGCGACTCCGGAGCTTCGCGCGGCTCGACGAAGCCGAGTTGAAGAAGGTCGACGTCCACGAAGGGCTCGAAGACACCCTCACCCTGGTTCACCACGAGATCAAGCACAACATCCAGATCGTGCGCGACTACGGAAAGCTACCCTTGATGTCGGTCTTCCCCAGCCGACTGAACCAGGTGTTCCTGAACCTCATCAACAACGCCCGCCAGGCAATTCGCAACAAAGGTACGATTACCATCCGGACCTGGGTCGAGGAGAAGACGGCCGCCATCGCGATTTCCGACGACGGCGTCGGGATTCCCAAGGAAAACCTTTCCCGTGTCTTCGACCCCGGCTTCACCACCAAGGGGGTCGGGATCGGCACCGGGCTCGGGCTCTCCATCTGCTACCAGATCATCAAGGACCATCGCGGCCGGATCGGCGTCGAGAGCGAGGTCGGGAAGGGCGCGACTTTCACCGTACAGATACCCACCAACCTGGACGAAATCCTGGGCGTTTCCTGATATAATCAGATAAACCCCAATTGATTCGCTCTTTTTCGCCTTCAGGGCGGCGCCCTGTGTGCGAATGCGGTATCGAGTCCGCGCGAGCGACCGATAAGAGCGAGCGAGCAATAAGTAAGAAGGATGATGAACTGATGCCCGCGAGGAACCCGCTCCCCCTCGAAGGGGTGTTGAACTGCTGGACCGACCCGTACGATTTTCCCGACCTCCTTCTGGCCATCAGCCGCTCGGGCAAGACCGGGCGTCTTTCGTTCTCGAATCCCGAGGGGGACAAGACAATCTACGTGAAGGAGGGCAAGATCGTCTTCGCCGAGTCCTCGTCCGACGATGATGGTCTGGGCCAATACCTCCTTCGCCACGGGCAGGTGTCGCTCGATGATTACACGCGCGTCTCGAAGCTGGTCACTCCGGGAAAGCGTTTGGGTGCGCTCCTCGTCGCCGAGGAGGTGCTGGAGCCGAAAGACCTCGTTCACGCCGTCGTGGGTCAGGTGCGGGCCATCATCCTTGGCTTGTTTCGGCGCGCGGAGTCCTGGTACGGGTTCAAGGAAGAGGAGCTTTCGCGCAAGGAGTCGATAACGCTGGACATGCCCGTCTGGCAGCTCGTTCTCGACGGGGTGCAGCTGGTCGATAGCTGGCGGCGGATCTCGAAGGGCGTCGGGGATCTCGATTCCGTGTTCCAGGTCGCCGGGGCCACCGAGGTCGAGTGGTCCCGTCTCGAGCTCGATTCAGGACCGGCCGAGCTCCTGGCGCTGCTCAACGAGCCCATGCGCATCGCCGACGTCTGCGCCCAGGCGACGATCGGCGACTTCGACGCCTGCCGCTACCTGTGGGCTTTCAAGTCGCTCGAATGGATTGAGCGCGCGGACATCTCGGTGGATGACGCCGCGGAGATCGCGGAACAAGCTGAAATGGCCGAGATGGCCGACATGGCCGACCCGTTCCCCACGGCTCCGGTCGCGCCCGCCCCTCCTCCCCCGGCGCCGGTTCCGGATCTCGCGACGACGGTCATGAACCTGGAGCCTGCGGCTCCGATCCCGCAGCGGCTCGTGGAAACGCAGGTTTCCGCCATTCAGGTTCCGGAGCCCGAAGTCCCCGAAGCGCCACCGCCACCCGCGACGCTGCCGCCGCCGCGTCCCATATCCGCGGATCTTCTCCACACGCAGTTGGCGGTGGATCTGCCCGAGCCACCGCCCCCGAGCCTGGCGACGACCCGACCGGAAATCGCGCCGGCCCCTAGACCGGTTCCCGACGCGCTCCATCACACCAAGCTTTACCTCGATGCGCCCGCCGCCGTGACCGAGCCCGCGCCGTCGACCACGGGCGAGATGATGGAAGCGATCCTCGACGGGAGCGGCGACGCGTCCGAGCTCGACGAGCCCAAAATTCCCGAGATGCCCGAGGTTCCCGAAGCGCGCTCCAACAGCGCTACCCAGTTCTTCCCGACGGCGAGGGCTCTCCCACCTCCGCCTCCACCCAAGGCACCCGAGCCACCCGAGGAGGATTTCTTCCACGGCTCGTTCGCCTCGTTGTCGCTCGACTACGGGGCTTCTCCTCCAACGGAGCTCCCCCCTGAGGTTCCGGAGGCACAGAGCGAGCCTTCATTCTCGAGCTTCTCGGAGCTTGCGCCGCCTTCAGCTCCCGAAGAGGAAATGCCGCTCATCGAGGCGACGGTGGTGGAAGATGTGGAGCCCCTTCCGCCCGCGCTGGTGACGACGCAGCCCAGCATCCCCGCGAGCCCGGCCGGCCCGAGCGGCATGGAGTTCTTCGCGATGAACGACCCATTCCAGGCCAAAGACGTGGTCGCGCCGGCGCCGACTCCCTTCGCAACCGACGACCCACTTCAGTACGCGGAGACGTCCGTGGCGGCGTCGCTTCCCACGCGGCCGAGGACCGAAGACCTCGATCTGGACCTCGGGCACTTCTTCAGCGACGAAGACAAGTAGATTCTTCTCCGGAGGCGCCGATGGTGCCAGGCCCGCTTCTTCCGATCCTCCTTCTTCAGATCCTCCTTCTTCAGATCCAAGGGCTCGA
>Ga0299906_10002862_pt1 | contig 14255 bp, 8 predicted proteins | sample RVTome_14_FD_200259 | JGI IMG/M metagenome (GOLD analysis project Ga0299906, IMG submission 200259) | Soil microbial communities from uranium-contaminated site in the Upper Colorado River Basin, Wyoming, United States - RVT145D125 (version 2) ... | reverse complement strand
GTCCTTCGCGCAGGACGACGGCGTCCCGCAGCACGTCATCCCGCCCCACGTCAACCTCGGGCTGGCTATCGACATCGAACGGCGCGGCAAACGTACGCTCCTGGTGCCCAACATCAAGAAGGCCGAGGAGATGAACTTCGCCCAGTTTCTGGGCATCTACAACGACCTCATCCGCCGCGCCCGCAACAACACCCTGGCGTTGCCCGACTTTCAGGACACCACGGCTTCGCTGACCAACCCCGGGATGATCGGCACCTCGCTCAGCGTGCCGCGCCTGATGCCGGGGCAGGGCCTCATCGTCGGCATCGGCTCGATCGGCTTTCCGCCGGAGTACCATGCGTTCCCGCCCGAAGCCGTCAGCAAAGTCGGCCTCTCCGAGGTGATGACCCTCACGTCGACCTACGACCACCGGGTCATCCAGGGTGCCGAGAGCGGCGCCTTCCTGGCGTACGTCTCCGACCTGCTCCTGGGCAAGCACGACTTCTACATGCGGGTATTCAAGGACCTCAACGTCCCCTACCCGCCCTACGTCCTCAGCCTCGACACGACGCCGCAACTCGGCTACCAGGAGGCGGGGAACGAGATGGAGAGGATCCTGAAGCAGGCGCGCGTGATGATGCTCATCCGCGTCTTCCGGGTACGCGGGCACCTGCAGGCCGATACCAATCCCCTCGGCTACGAGTGGCGATACCATCCCGAGTTGGACCCCGCCCAGTACGGGCTGACCGTCTGGGACCTCGACCGCAAGTTCGTCACGGGCGGCCTGGGCGGCAAAGACGTGCTCCCGCTCCGCGAGATCCTCGACATCCTGCGCCAGACTTACACGCGCCGGATCGGGGTCGCCTTCATGCACATCTCGGATTCGCAGGAAAAGCACTGGCTCCAGGAGCGCATCGAACCCATCCGCAACGCCGACGAGATCCCCCTCGACGGGAAACGACGCATCCTGCAAAAGCTCAACTCCGCCGAGGCGTTCGAGCGGTTCCTGCACACCAAATACATCGGGCACAAGCGGTTCTCGCTCGAAGGGGGCGAGAGCCTCATTCCGATGCTCGACGCCGTCATCTCGGACGCGGCGGATCAGGAAGTGCATGAGATCGTCTTCGGCATGGCGCACCGGGGACGGCTCAACGTGCGGGCGAATATCCTCGGCAAATCGTACGAAGCCATCTTTTCAGAGTTCGAGGGCAACATCGATCCGGATACGATCTACGGCTCGGGCGACGTGAAATACCACCTGGGCGCCCGGGGAGAACACATTGCGCCGAGCGGCGCCCGGATCAAGCTGACGCTGGCCTCCAACCCGAGCCATCTCGAAGCGGTCAACCCCATCGTCGAAGGCATCGTGCGGGCCAAGCAGGATCTGTTGCGCAAAGAAGAGGCCCCCGACGTGCCCGGCGGCGACGTCCACGATGCCGTCATCCCCGTGCTCATCCACGGCGACGCGGCCTTCGCCGGCCAGGGCGTCGTAGCCGAAACGCTCAACTTCAGCCAGCTCCGGGGCTATCACACGGGCGGGACGCTCCACATCGTCATCAACAACCAGATCGGCTTTACCACGGGTCCCTCGGAAGCGCGCAGTTCCACCTACGCCACCGACATCGCCCGCATGATCGAGGCCCCGATCTTCCACGTCAACGGCGACGACCCGGAAGCGTGCATTCGGGTGGCCCGCCTGGCACTCGACTACCGGCAGGTCTTCAACAAGGACGTCGTCATCGACATGGTGTGCTATCGCGTCCACGGCCACAACGAAGGCGACGAGCCCACCTTTACGCAGCCCCTACTCTACCATAAGATCGAGGAGAAACGCTCGCCGCGTAAGCTCTACACGGAGGCCCTGCTGCGGCGCGGCGAGATGAAGCCGGAAGAAGCCGAGCAGATGTTGGATGACTTTCACAGCCAGCTTCAGGATGCCTTCGACCGCACCAAAGACCTGAAAGAGAAGGACCCGGAAGAAGTCATCAAACGGCACATCAAGCGGGTCGAAGCGGACGAGGAGGACGGGCCCGAGGTCGATACGCGGGCCCGGCTCGAAGACCTGAACGCCACCGTCAACGCGCTGGTAGCCCTGCCGGAAACCTTCGAAGCACACAAAAAGCTGGTCCGGCAGTTCGGCCGCCGGGATACGCTGTTCCACGAGGACAAACAGATCGACTGGGGCTTCGCCGAGGCGCTGGCCTTCGGTACGCTGCTGGTGGAGGGCACGTTTGTGCGCCTGAGCGGGCAGGACTCGCGGCGGGCCACTTTCAGCCAGCGCCACGCCGTCCTCTACGACCAGGTGAGCGGAGACGAATACATCCCGCTCAACAACATCCGCGACGGGCAGGCCCGGCTGTTCATCTACGACAGCCTGCTCTCGGAATACGCCGTCACCGGCTTCGAATACGGGTATTCCGTCGCCGACCCCTCGGCGCTGGTCATCTGGGAAGCCCAGTTCGGCGACTTCAGCAACGGCGCACAGATCATCTTCGACCAGTTCGTTTCCGCCGCCGAAGAGAAGTGGGGGCAGGCGAGCAGTCTCGTGATCCTCTTGCCCCACGGCTTTGAGGGCCAGGGACCGGAGCACTCGTCGGCGCGCCTGGAACGGTTTCTGCAACTCTGCGCCGAGGGCAACATGGTCGTGTGCAACCTCAGCACGCCGGCCAACTATTTCCACGCCCTGCGGCGGCAGGTCAAGCGCCGCGTCAAGAAGCCCTTGATCCTGATGACTCCCAAAAGCTTGCTGCGCCACCCGCTGGTGGTCTCGGCCCCGGAGGCGCTCACCGAAGACGGCTTCAAGCCCATCATCCCGTCCGGCGTAGACCCGGCTGAGGCAGAGCGGCTGCTTTTCTGTAGCGGCAAGGTGTACTACGACCTCGTCCGGGCACTGGAGGAGCATGAAGACCGCCAGGGCAAGGTCGCCCTCACCCGCATCGAGCAGTTCTACCCGTTCCCCGAGGAACGGATACGAACCGAGCTGGCGCGCTACCAGGGCGTTCAGGACGTCTGCTGGGTACAGGAGGAACCGGCCAACATGGGGGCCTGGACCTTCCTGCGCTACCGTTTCGACGAACTGTTGGAGGCGCTACACAACGACTGCACCCACCGCATCCGGTACGTCGGACGCCTCCCCAGTGCCAGCCCCGCCACCGGCAGCGCCAAAGTGCATGAGTTGGAGCAGACCAGGATCGTCAACGAAGCGCTCGGGCTGTAAGCACACAGCAGGGACAACGACAAAAGGCAACCCCAGGGATAGGGTTGCCTCGACGATACACGGACTGCCGCACGGCGGCGTCTACTCGTGTTTTACACCGGAGCGATCAATACTTGCGATTGTGCTTGCGGGCGTTGCGGGCCGCCTTCTCTTTCGCCAGGCGGCGTTCTTCGGAGGGCTTCGTGTAGGCCATATTCTGACGGTACATGCGCAGCACACGGCTGCGGTTGACGGCACGCTTGAACCGGCGCAACGCCCGGTCGATGTTTTCCTTATCACGAACCTTAACGCCAACTCCTACCTGATGAGCCAAGTGACACCTCCTGTTTTAAATCGGGCTGTTTTAATCGGGAAACGACAAGCCATTTTCGCAGTATGGGAAGACGAGTATAACCCCACCAGAAACCCCGGGTTCCGGTCATAATCCGGCTTTTTAGGATATCGGGTCGTAAAAAGCAACGTCGGGATCGGATGTCGCAAAAACCTCTCACGCTCATCCTGGCCACGCGTAATCCCGGCAAAGTCATCGAGATGCGTGCGCTCCTGGCGGACCTGCCCGTCGTGCTGCGGGCCGCGTCGGACGTTGTCGGTGCTCCCGGCATAGACGAAGATGCACCCACCCTCGCGGGCAACGCGGCCAAGAAAGCCCTGGCGCTGCACAACCACACGGGCCTGCCGGCCCTCGCCGACGACACCGGGCTGGAGGTGGAGGCCCTCGACGGACGCCCCGGCGTCCACTCGGCTCGCTATGCAGGCCCCTCGGCGGACGATGCCGCCAACCGCGCCCTGTTGCGCCAGGAACTGACCGGCGTTTCAAACCGCGCCGCCCGGTTTCGCACCGTCATCGCTTTTGCCGAAGAAGGAACGGTGCGCTACTTCGAAGGGATCTGTACAGGACGCCTCCTCACCGAAGAGCGGGGAACCGGTGGGTTCGGCTATGATCCCCTCTTTGTGCCGGACGGCGAGACCCGCAGCTTTGCGGAACTCAGCCCGGAGGCCAAGAACGCCATCAGCCATCGCGCCCGTGCGCTGTACACCTTTGCCGCGTACTTGCAGGAACGGTTTTCGTAAAGATGCGCCCCCACAGACGTGTTTTCCGGGTATCTTGCCCCCGTCACCCTATGTAAATTGGCTGTAACGAGGCTTTACTGTATCCCTCGAATACACGTACCGTATGCCTTGCGTTTGTTTGTGCCATCAGTGCGTTCACCGGAAGTTGGTCTGCTCGTGCCGCACGTTACCAAAGCGGATATGTTTCAAAAGGCCACGTTGGGAGGCATCCCGTGTAAAGCCCACGCCCATGTAGAGGTTACGCTCGTCGAAGTACCGGCTGCCGAAGGGCGACACAAGATCGTCGAGGGCGTCCGTACCTGGCGCGGCACGGCGGTGATTCAGGACGCTGCCTTCCTGGCGCGGCGCCGGCTGGATAAGCCGCTCCGCTACGAGGGCATCCTGCAAGACGGCGACGCAGAGCGCCGGATCAGCGCGGACGTCTACGTCTACCACACACGCCGTGCGAAAGTGGACGACGAACGGGAACACGAAGACCACGGGTCTCAACCGATCTACGTTTCGTTCGTCGGGGCCGGCAATACAGAGATTCATCCGGAGCTCCCCTGACCGTCCGAAGTGTCCAGGTACCCGGATGGTGGTCTACCTGGCCTGGCCCCTTGCGCCTCCTTCGTGATCCTTCTCGCTTTCGTCTCGTTCTTCTTCCGCCTCCTCCAGCGCTTCCAGGCTGTCTTCGATCTCTTCGAGGTACGCCTCCAGCGCCTCTAACTGCGCTTCGGTAGCCGCCTCATGGGCTTCCTGGGCCGCTTCTGACTGCGCCTCGGCGGCTTCGAGCACCACCTCCAGATATACTTTGATCCGGTGCTGGACCGAGTCGGGCAGCATGGGGCGGTATCCGAGCGTTTCCAGGCGCTTGAGCGACTCCAGCGCTTCTACCTGGGCCGTCACCGTCACACCAACGCCCTGAGGCCGCTGCCGCAAGGCTGCCAGGGACTGCAACGCGCGCCGGGCGTGTTCTCGCTCCGCCTGCAACGCTGCCTCCATGTTATGCTTCCAGACAACGACCATCTGCCGTCGTTCGAGTTGGCGCGCCTGACGCGTGAGTTCACGCTTCACCGTCTCGGCTACCTCGGCATCGAGATCGACCTGTAGTCCACCCTCCATGTCATACCGATAGCGGATATGCCGGGCCAGCTCCGGGCGCTGCGTCGTGCGTATGGCCAGCGCTTTGCGCACTTCGCCGTCGAAGGCAAGCATCGATTCGAGGCGCTCCCCGAGGGTGTTGAGCGCAGCCGGCGCTGCCGGCTTCGAGCGCGCTGAGGCGATAGGAGACGCCGGAACGCCGGGCACCGGGGCAGGCGTGGGGGCGGGTGCTGCCGAAGCTACTGCCGGATCCGCCTCGCCGCCGTCAACCGCTTCGTTCTCTTCGGGCGCCGGGCGTTCGGCTTCCGGTAACAGGGTCGCCTCCGGCGCCAGCGCGGCAAAATTCAGAATCAGGTCGGCCTGTTCGGGCGTGATCGTCGAGCCGCTGTTGCTCAGGTTCAACACGTTCGCCGCCACGTTGGCGACCTCGTCAGGCGGTACCTCGTTCGCCAGGACGCGCTCTTTAAACCGGTCGAAACGCACGGCGACGAGCCGGCGGCTGGCTTCGTCATCGATCATGGCGACAAGCCGATCCCGCACGGCATCCAGCGACGCCGCCAGGATGTCGTGCTTTTTCTCGCGAAAGATGCCATAGCCCACCAGCCCGACGATGATGACGACGATGACTAAGGCATATTCACGGAGCATTTTTTTCACAAGGTTCGCCCTCATGATGTGCACGGAAGCCCTCCCCGATACAACGATGCGGAACGCGGATTCGGCGCCGTTGGTTTCTGACAGATCCCCTGAGGCAGCCGGCCAGGTACTCGCTATGGCCTGGCAGACCCAAGGATCAGGATGCGCAACACGTCGTACGTTTTCGTAGTTTAGAGCGGCAACATCGCTTCGCATTCAACCGCCGTCCTCTGTATGAACGCTCTTCGCTTCGCACTGTGGTGCCTGCTTCTGGCGAGCCTCGTCGGTGTCGTTCAAGCCCAGCAAGGCACCGAACCCATCACCGCGACAGACCTGCTCAAAATCCAGCAACTGGACGAGGTCACGGCCTCGCCGGATGGGCGGTTCGTTGCCTATGTAGTTCAATCCATCGTCGAAAAGCCGGGCGCCGGGGACGAGGACGCGTACACGTACCGGTCCCAGCTCTGGGTGATCCCGATCTATGCCTCGAACGTACCGCAGCAAATGACCTTCGACGAACGAGGCGCCTCGCAGCCCGCCTGGCATCCCGACGGCGACCGGCTCGCCTTCGTCCGCCCCGTCGACGGGACCCCACAGATCTTTGCCATCTCGGTCTTCGGGGGTGAGGCCGAGCAGCTGACCGACTTCGAGCACGGCGCCGGCGCACCCGACTGGTCGCCCAACGGCAACCGGCTGCTGTTCACCGCCTCCCTCTCCGAAGACAAGCTCGCCGCGTTGACGAACGAGCCTCTCCCCTGGTCCGACGAGCGACCGGGACGCCTGCGGGGCGATGCCGGGCGAGCAGAGGCCAACCCGGACGGCTCGCTGGCACAGGTCCGCGCGTGGCTCGATGCGAACAGCGAAGCCGACGATCCCCGCCTCTTTACCCGCCTCAACCTGCAAGGCGAACGCGACCTCGCTCCCCGCCTCACCTTTCAGCACTACTTCGTGCTGGACGTCAACCGGGACGACGCCGAACCGGAGCAGGTCACCCATGGATACTATTCCTTCAGCGGCGGTACCTGGCTGCCCGATAGCCGGCAACTCCTCGTCAGCACCGCCCCCGAAGAAGCCGGCCATCCCGACCGCGTCCGCGACAGCGACCTTTACCTGATAGACACCCGGGACGGCCGGAGGCAGCGCCTGCTCGACATCGAAGGCTATGCCCTGTCTGCGCCTCAGATCTCCCCCGACGGCAATCAGATCTCTTTTCTCGCCCGCGATCTCAGCGATCCGGGCTATTCCCAGACCGAGTTGGGTCTCTTCAACCTGGACGGACGTTCGGCCCCGGAGATCCTTACCCTGGGCTTCGACCGTTCCCTTAACAGCCCTCGCTGGTCGCACGATACCTGGTTTCTGTATTTCACCGCTGCGTCTGAGGGAGGCTTCTCTCTCTATCGCCTGCCCGTACACGAAGGCCGGCCGGCCCGGCCTACGGAGGTCCCGGATGCCGTGGCTCCGGAAGACACCCTGGCCAGCGACAGCCTCTCGGTCAGCATCGGCCGCGCTCGTGAAACCTTTGCACGCGGCGAACTCACGGTACGTACGCCCGACGTTGCGCAGCTCACCAGCCCGGAGCATGGCATCCGCAGCTACGACCTCACGGCGGCAACCGTGTACTATGTGCTGACGGAAGTCCTGAATCCATACGAGCTGTACCTCTCGAACATGGAGTTCAGACGGCAGGAACGGTTGACCGTGCACAACGCCACCTGGCTCCAACACAAGAAGCTCAGCGTGCCCGAGGCGTTCACGCTCCGCCGCGATACCCTCCGCATCCCCTACTGGGTGATGATGCCGACGTTCTACCAGCGCGGGGACACCTACCCGTTGCTGGTGGAGATGCACGGCGGCCCGGCGGCCATGTGGGGCCCCGGCGAGGCGTCGATGTGGCACGAGTTTCAGTTCATGGCGGCACGCGGGTACGGCATCGTGTACGCCAATCCGCGCGGGTCGGGCGGCTACGGACAGGCCTACAAGCGGCTCAACGCCGAAGACTGGGGCGAAGGCCCCGCCGGCGACGTGCTGGCCGTCGTTGACGAAGCCGTCCGCCGCCAACGCTGGGTCGATCCCAACCGGCAGGTAATCACGGGCGGTTCCTACGCGGGCTATCTCACGGCATGGATCGTCGGGCACGACCACCGGTTCAAGGCCGCCGTCGCGCAGCGCGGCGTCTACGACCTGGCTACTTTTTTCGGCGAGGGTAATGCCTGGCGGCTTGTGCCCTTCCACTTCGGCGGCTATCCCTGGGAAGCCGGCACCCTCCTCGACCGAGAATCTCCGCTGACCTACGTGGACGAGATCCGCACGCCGCTCCTCATCCTGCACGGCGATAACGATCTGCGCACGGGGGTCATCCAGAGCGAGGCGCTCTACAAGAGCCTGAAGGTGCTGGAACGTCCCGTCGAATACGTACGCTACCCGAAAGCCAGCCACGAACTCTCCCGCTCCGGCGACCCCAAACAACGTATGGACCGGTTGTTGCGCATCTACGAGTTCATGGAACGCTACGTGGGCGAAGGGGCCCTACCCACAACGAACGGACGCAACTGAGAGGCAAGAAAACGTAAGGAGGCAGGGCCCAACGTTTCACGTTGCCCGCGCGGTTGCGTCGGTCATCGGTAAAAAGCATCTCACCAATGACTCATAACCAATGACCCGGCCCGAGGTTGGAATGACCCGGCCCGAGGTTGGGTCGAAGGGTCAACGCTTGCACAAGGCCGCAAATGTACTCCTGCCTGCCTAACCTCGCCTCAGCGTGCCAGATATCGCTTCAAGGCGGCTTGCAGGTCATCGAGCTTGATCGGCTTGCTCACGTAGGCGTCCATCCCCACTTCCAAACACCGCTCGCGATCACCGGACATGGCGTTGGCCGTCACGGCGATGATGTACGGCTGATGGGCTTCCGGCAACGTGGTACGCACCCGTCGCGTCGCCTCCAGCCCGTCCACTTCCGGCATCTGTACATCCATCAACACGAGATCGTACGGCCGGCTCCGCAATGTCTCAACGGCCGCGCCCCCGTCCGAGACCACGTCGGCCTCATACCCGAGACGCTTCAGCATCCGCAGGATCACCTTCTGGTTGACCACGTTATCCTCGGCCAGCAGGATGCGCAAGGATACTGCCTCGGCCGCACCGTCTCCCGGCACTTCCTGCGAAACACGGCCGGCGAGCCGTGCTCCATCGCTCTCCGCTGCCTGCCGGGCCATCACCGTAAAATGAAAGGTCGAGCCGACGCCCGGCTCGCTCTCCACCCAGATTTCGCCGCCGAGCAGGACGCACAACCGCTGACAGATGGACAGGCCCAGCCCGGTACCGCCGTAGCGCCTCGTCGTCGTGGGATCGGCCTGCACGAAGGGTTTGAAGAGCTGCTCCACCTGATCCGGATCGATACCAATCCCCGTGTCGTGCACGGAAAACTGTAAGCGGCAAACGGCCGGATCCTCCGGCGCCGTCGAGGAGAGCAGGCGGACCCGGAGGTCGATGCGCCCCTGGTCTGTGAACTTGACCGCGTTGGAAATCAGGTTGACGAGGATCTGGCGCAGCCGCGTCCTATCCGAGACGACCTGCACGGGCACGGACGGCTCGATGTGATAAACCAGTTCCACCCCTTTTTCGTGCGCTTTCGTTGCCAGCAAGTCGACGGCCTCTTTGACGCAAGGGCGGAGCCCGAAGGCTTGTTCTTCGAGTTCGATGCGTTCGGCCTCAATCTTGGAAAAATCCAGGATGTCGTTGATGATGGTGAGCAACGCCTCCCCGCTGGAGCGGATAATCTCGACCGTCTCCCGCTGATCGTCGGAAAGGTCGGTCTCGACCAACAGCGAGGTCATGCCGATGACGGCATTCATCGGCGTGCGGATCTCATGGCTCATCATCGCCAGAAAATGGCTCCGGACCCGCATGGCGGCTTCGGCGGCTTCTTTCGCTTCGAGGAGCGCTTCTTCCGCCCGCTTTCGCTCGTCGATGTCTGTGATCGACCCCACCATCCGGCATGGCGCCCCCTGCTCGTCGCGCTTCACAACGGCGCGTGCATGAAACCATCGGTACGCCCCGTGCTTCATCTGCAGCCGATACTCGATGTCGAACGGCGCCTTCCCCTCTAAGTGTGCCTGCACCTGCGCAAAGGTACGCGCCCGATCGTCGGGATGGAGCAGCGCCCGGAACTGTTCGGGCGAGGCTTCGATCTCGCCGTCTTCATAGCCGAGGAGTTCGTAGAAGCGGGACGACCACCATACGTTCAGGCTGTCATTGACGTCGAACCAGTCCCAGATGCCGCTGTTGGAACCCTGGACGGCCAGCTTGAAACGTTCCTCACTTTCACGCAGGGCTTCTTCCGCCTGCTTGCGTTCGGTGACATCTTCCGAGATGCCTAACAGGTACTTGGGTTGCCCCGCCTCGTCAAAAACCGGAATTTTCCGGGTATGCAGGATGCGCGTTCCCCGGTACCGGGTCTGAATAGATTCCTCGGGGATGTCCACAAGGAGGCCGCCTTCGAGCACTTCCTGGTCTTTGGCCGTAAAAAAATCGGCTTCCTCCCGAGGAAAAAAGTCGTGGTCGTTCTTTCCAAGCAGCGCTTCTCGGGAATACCCCAACAGCTCTTCGCCCGCTTTATTGTGCCGTACGTAGCGGAGGTCTCGGGCATCTTTGACGAATACCATGTTGGGCATGTTGTCGACGACGGAATCTAGAAACCGCTCGCTTTCGCGCAGGTTCTGTTCTGCCTGTTTGCCCTCGGTAATGTCGCAGCCGATGCTGTAGAAAAGCCCGTCCGGCGTGGGCGTTGCCTTCCAGGAGATCCACCGGTACGAGCCGTCCTTACAGCGGGTCCGATTGACGAAGTCGTTGCAGTCCTCGCCGGCCTTTATGCGTTCCACCACGGAGGCGGTGTTTGCAAGATCGTCCGGATGCACCAGGACAAAGAAAGGTGCCTTGAACAATTCCTCCTTAGAAAATCCGAGGATCTTCTCCCAGGCCGGGTTGATCCGAAGAAAATGACCATCGAGCCCGGCAATGCAAAGCAGGTCCGTGGAGAGATGAAAAAAAGTATCCAGCTCTCCCTGACATGGTTTCACCGAACGTTGATGCGACACCTCTCCTCTACCCTCGGAAAACTTTCCGGTACACTTCATCAAGGTTCATGTTCTAGGAAAAAAATTCCGTGACCGACTACCTGCATTGGGCTACTCGCCCAAAAAAGGGAGTCCTTCGGTCCTCCTCTTTAGGCGCCCCCGAAGTTCAAACTTTGTGCCGAAGGGTAGACGAACCGCTCCGCGCCGGGCTGCCTCGACGGGCCCTAGCGCAAGCCGTGCCCGTAGGAGTACGGAAATACGGAGATAGGCAGGGTACCTTGCGCGGGTTGCCGCCCCAGGAGGATGTTGACGACGGCTTCGACGCTGGCCAGCGATTGCTCGTACGCGATGAGCAGCACCTCGGCATCGGCGAACGGCGTAACGGCGTAGGGATGGCCGAAGGTCACCAGCACGACGGGCACCCCGCGATCCAACACCTGGCGGACCAACTGCTCTTGGTAGGGAAACAAGCCCGCCGTGCCGCGCCCGGACTGCAAGCGCAGGTACAACGCCAGCACGATCACGTCGGCGTCGGCCGTAGCCTGGAGCAGGGATTCGACAGACGCCGTAGAGAGCGCCTTGCCCAGCCGAGCCTCATGGACGGGCTGGAGCGCGGCAGCCAGCGTGTCCATCGACGCGGTGATGCTCTCCGAACCTTCGACGGTGCTTACCTGCGCGAGTACGACCTGCTGTGTTCCGCCCAACGGAAGCACCGGATCGGTTTTTAAGAGCGTCACGGCGTGGGCGGCAATCGTCCGGGCCAGCCCGGCACCGCGCGGTGTTTCCAGGAGATAGGCCAGGGCCTCTTGCGAGACATAGCGCCGGTAGTGCAGGCCGGCCTGCGCCTTCGCCCGAAGGATGCGCCGCACGGAACGGTCGAGCACGGCCGGTTCCAGTTCCCCGTTGCGCAGCGCCGTCTCGACGGCCCGGATGGCGCCGGGCAGGCTTACCGGGGTGAGAATCACGTCGGCTCCCGCTGCCAGGGAACGGACGATGCGTTCGTCGGCCCGGTAGACATCCCGCAATGCACCCATCTGAATGTCGTCGGTGATGACGAGGCCGTCGAACCCCAGCGAGTCGCGCAAGACGTCGTGGAGGACGCGGCGGCTGAAGGTGGCGGGCAGGGGCTGGGCGTCGAACACCGGCACCCAGAGATGCGCGCTCATCACAGCGGCGGCGCCTCCCGCGCCCAGCACCCGGCGATAGGGCCGAAACTCGACGCTGTCCAGGGTGGCTACATCGCCTTCCACAACGCCCATGTGCGCGTGCGAATCGACCGACGTGTTGCCGTGGCCCGGGAAATGTTTGAGCGTGGTCAGGACGCCGTGACGCTGTGCCTCCCGGACAAAGGAGGCGGCCATCCTGCCGACCAGCTCGGGGTCTTCGCCGAAGGACCGGATGTTGATGATGGGGTTGTCCGGGTTGTTGTTGACGTCGACCACCGGGGCAAAGAGCAGGTTGATGCCGGACGCCCGGCTTTCGAGCGCCGTCAACCGTCCCGCCGCCGAAGCCAGCATCGTGTCCCGCGTCGCCCCCAGTGCCATGTTCGAGGGGAGTTCCGTCAGGGCATTGTTGAAGCGTCCTGCCCCGCGCTCGTAGTCTGCGGCAAAGAAAAGCGGGATCTTCGAAGCCTGCTGCAACCGTTGCGCCTCTTTGAACACAGCCTCGGGACCCAGCAGGCGCGACACCAGAAACCCGCCTACACCATAGCTCCGCACTGCATCCAGCGCCTTGTCATCGACGATCCGCCGCAGATCCGGCTGCGGCAGGTGTACGATGAAAAGCTGCCCTATCTTCTCTTTCAACGACAGCGCCGCCAGCGTGGAATCGACCCAGCGCAGGGCAGCCGCCGAGTCGGGGCGTTCCCACGCCAGCCGGGTGAGGTCATAGCCCCGGAACAAGCTGTCGAGGGCCGTGCCGGCGGCGGCGCTCGCGGCGACGTCTGCTTCGATCAGCGAATCGCCGACGGATGCGTTCGGCACCGGGTTCGGCGGCTCTACCGAGGTCGCCTGTCCGCAGGCTCCCACGGCAAGCCCTACCCCGGCCGTAACCAGGACCAGGCTGTATCGAAACAACGCACGCCGGAACCGTTCCATGTGATTACGCGCTATCTTACCGCCTTCCGTCCCTCGTCGCCGCCTTCGTTCGTCAGGATGTTCTTTTGCGAAGCGCTTAGAAGGTACTGAGGATCGAGGACTGATGCCCTGCTTTCTACCTTCGTAGAACGAAAACGCCGGCTGAATATTTTCGATCTTTCCGGTTTTCCCAGCACCATGAAGCAACACCTTCACCGTGAATGGCAGCGCCTGGCTGCTGCCGCCCGGGAATTGGATCGGCAGACGGTCTTTGTGCTCACCACGACCATCGTCCTGGTGATCCTGCAACAGACCCTGGGCAGCCGCCGCTTCTTCCGCACGGAGCTTGCGCCTCACGTAGCGGAGGACTGGCGCGGCCTGCTTTCGTGGGGCTGGTGGTTCGCCGTGCAGGGCGTCACGGGGTTTGTAATACCGCTCCTGGCGCTCGTGGGGTTGTTTCGCCGCCGCCTCGCCGAGATCGGCTTGGGGCTAGGCGACTGGAAGCTGGCGTCGGTGCTGGCCGTGCTCTACGTCCCGCTGGTCGCCGTCGGCACGTGGGTGTTGTCGGACGGCGCGGCTTTTCAGGCCCAGTACCCCCACTACCAGCCGGCGGCCCACAACTGGCGTTTCTTCCTGATTTACGAGACCCTCTTCCTGTTCTACTGGATCGGCTGGGAATACCTGTGGCGCGGGTTTATGCTTTTCGGGACGGCGCCCACGTTCGGCCGCTACGCCATCTTCGTGCAAACCATCCCGTTCGCCCTGATGCACCTCGACAAGCCGCTGGCCGAGGCGCTCCTGTCTATCGTCGGAGGCATCGCGCTGGGGGCGCTCGTGTGGCGGTGCCGGTCGTTCTGGATCGCCGTACCCATCCACGCCGCGCAGATGCTGATCCTCGACTTCTGGTGTACGCTGCGCATTCGCACCGGCGTCACCGGCGTTGGTCCCGGCGCCCTCGTCGACCTGCTCGGCGCCTGGCTGGGCGGGGGGTGATGCACAGGACATTGCCGACGCAGCCCGAAGAGAAGCGTTCGTGAGGCGTCTTGCGTGATGCGTGACACGAGCCCCTTCGCCTGCGCTTAGGGCAGGCGAAGAGTTCAGCACGACGCTTGGCATAAGATC
>Ga0299906_10002861_pt1 | contig 14257 bp, 13 predicted proteins | sample RVTome_14_FD_200259 | JGI IMG/M metagenome (GOLD analysis project Ga0299906, IMG submission 200259) | Soil microbial communities from uranium-contaminated site in the Upper Colorado River Basin, Wyoming, United States - RVT145D125 (version 2) ... | reverse complement strand
TCATCCTCTCGACCAACCACGCGATCCCCTGTATCAGACGCCAACCTAGATAGATCACGGTGAGTGCGACCATCAGCTTGAAGCTGAAAGGAGTTTTGAGCTCCTCCTGGTCGGTTTCGGGCAGGTATTCATCGTTCATCGTCGCGGGTCCGCCCGGGAGACGATGTGCACGGGATTGCCGGTGAAATCGGCCTCGTCCCGCAGCCGGTTCTCCAGAAAACGGAGATAGTCGTCTCCCAGCTCTCCTCCCGAGAGAAACACAACAAAGGTGGGGGGTGCCGTGCCTGCTTGCACCACGTAGTGGATCTTGGGACGACGCCCCTTCCTGACCGGTGGCGGGTGGGCGGCGATCCACTGGCGGACCACACGATTCAATTGACCGGTGGGGATCCGGGTGGAGCGTGCTTCCAGCACAGCTTCCACGGCGCCGGGTAGTCGTTGCACCCGAGCACCGGTCTTGGCCGCCATCCTGATCACCGGCGCCCAGCCTACGAAGCCGAAACGGTCGGGCAATGATCGTTCTGTGATCTCCCGCTGCTCCTCATCGAGGGCGTCCCACTTGTTGAGCACGATCACCAGCCCTACTCCCGCGTCGACGACCTCCCGTGCGATGCGTTGATCCTGGTGGGTGACACCATCTGTCGCATCGATCATGAGCAGCGCCACGTCGGCTGTCTCCAGCGCCTCCCTGGCCCTGACCACGGCGTAGAAGTCGGCATCCTCGGTTATCTGCGGTTTGCGGCGGATTCCGGCAGTGTCGATCAGTCGATACCGGTTCCCGTTGAGCTCGACATCGACGTCGATCGGGTCGCGGGTGGTGCCCGGCACCTCCGAGACGATGACCCGTTGCTCGCCTACCAGCTTGTTGAGCAGGGTCGACTTGCCGACATTGGGTCGACCAACGATGGCGACTCTGGGGACACCGTCGTCCTGCGCTTCTTCGACGCTCTCCGGCAGCCGGGATATCAGCTCGTCGAGAAGCTCCCCCACTCCCCTGCCGTGATAGGCGCTAATCGGATGTGGTGCCCCCAGGCCGAGTCTCCAGAACCGGTCGATGGAGCCCTCGAGTTGGGCGTTGTCGATCTTGTTCGCCGCCAGGATCACGGGGATATCGGCCGCCCGAAGCACCGAGATGACCCCGATGTCGTCGTCGGTGAGCTCGGTGGTCCCGTCGACCACGAATAGGACTGCGTCGGCACCCGACACCGCGGCTTCGGCTTGCTCTTTGATCGAGATGTTGATGTCGCCGGACGGCTTGAACTCCCATCCACCGGTGTCGACGAGCACAAAGTCCCGGCCCGCCCAGTCGACGTCGAATTCGCGGCGGTCCCGGGTGACTCCGGCAAGCTCTTCGACCACCGCCGACCTCGACCCGATCACGCGGTTGACCAGGGTCGACTTGCCCACATTGGGACGACCGACGACAGCTACGACGGGAAGAGTGCTCATGAGGTGATGCTCGGGGACGACATTCTGCCCGGGTGGCCGACGTCAGGCGCTGACGACGTCGAGGGCTTCGGTGGCTGTCCACTCCCGATCGCGTTGCAGTAGGCCGTCCTGACCGGGGCGGCGGGCGGTGACTCCGGCTTCGACGAGGTTTTGCAATGTGGTCACAAACGCACGCAATTGTGGCGGGAGTGGAAAGTACTCCTGCTCTTCGATGGTCGACCAGAGCTCGAAGCCGGAAGTGGGGGCGAGACGCTCGATGACCTCTTGGACCAGAAGGTCGGGGGCGGATGCGCCCGCCGTGAGACCCACGGTGGTGACTCCCTCGAGCCAGGAGTTGTCGATGTCACCCGCGGAATCGATGCGATGTGCCTCCAGGCCACCTTCTCGGGCCACCCTGACCAGGGCCTGGGTGTTCGAGGAGTTGTGTGATCCGACGACGAGCAGGAGATCGCACACCTCCGTCAGCTGTTTCACAGCGTCCTGCCGGTTGGTCGTCGCGTAACACAAGTCGGACTTCCGTGACATCTGGAGCTCGGGGAATCGCTCCTGGGCGTCGTCCATCACCGACATCCATTCGTGCACTCCCAGCGTGGTCTGAGCCAGCAGGGCGACTCTCCTCGGGTCAGCCGGCTGGAAGTCGCCAAGCCCCTGCTCGGGGTCCACCAGCCTGATCGACGCCGGCGCCTCGGCGACGGTCCCCACCGCCTCGTCATGGCCTTGGTGGCCGACATAGATGATGTCGTACCCATCGCGAGCCATCCGCTTCACCTCGTGGTGGACCTTGGTGACGAGGGGGCACACTGCGTCGATGACGACCGCAGCCCGGCCGGCCGCAGCGCTCACCACCTCCGGAGACGAACCATGGGCAGACAGCATGACGGGCGCTCCCTCGGGGACTTCGGAGATGTCGTCGACGAATACAACGCCAACACCTTCGAAGGCTTTCACCACCCATTCGTTGTGGACGATCTCGTGATAGCAGTACACAGGCCCGTCGAAGATGCGGGTCATCCAGGTGAGAGCCTTGATCGCCATTTCCACCCCGGCACAAAAGCCGCGAGGCTCGGCGACGAGGACCCGCTCGACAGTCATTGCAGCAATGGTAGGGCGGGGGTGGAATTCAACCAGTTGGCCCGGTGGCCAGCTCGACCACCCGCTCGACCACCTGCTCGAAGGTCAGATCCGATGTGTCGATCACCACCGCCCGTTGAGGGATGGTCAGCGGAGAGACTCGACGCGTCGTGTCCCTATGGTCGCGGTCGGTGAGCTGGGCGAGGACCTCGTGGTAGTCCTCCCCGGTTTGATCGGCCCGTCGGCGGGCCCGGATCTCCGGTCGTGCATCGAGATAGATCTTGAGGGTCGCGTCGGGGAACACCACCGAGCCGATGTCGCGACCTTCGACCACGGCGCGGTTGCCGTGACGTTCGACCCACTGGCGCTGATGGGCGACCAACAACCTCCTCACACCAGGATGGATCGAGATCCGCGACGAGGCAGCGGTCGCAGTCGGTGTGCGGATCTCATCGGAGATGTCACTGCCGTCGACGTACATCCGACCGGCGACCTGGTCGAATGTGGTGTCGGTCAACACCGCCGTCACCTGATCCGCATCGTCGAGGTCCACCCCGGCACGGACTGCCACCACGCCCGCGGCGCGATAGAAGGCACCGGTATCGAGATGCGGGAGATCGAGTCGTTTTGCAGCCGCTTTGCTGACGGTGCTCTTGCCGGTTCCCCCCGGGCCGTCCATGGTCACGATGAGGTCGGTCACGGGGCGGCAGCCTATCGGGAGTCGCGGAGGGGGGCACCCGATCCCTGAGGGTGTCCTATGGGGGTATTCGGACAATGGGGGCTGTGGGACCGGGGGCCCTCTCCGTTGGGTGACAACCTAGCGCGTGAAACAGGGGCCGTGCGCAGATCCTCAGGGTTTTTCGCGATCTAGGTTTTGCAGGAATTTCCAGTATTGGGGCCAGGTCTTGCCAACAACTCCCGGATCCGATATCTCGATTCCCTCAACGACCAGGCCCACCAAGGCAAACGACATGGCCATGCGGTGATCCCCGTAGGTCTCGATCCGGGCGGCTCGGAGGGGTCGGGGCGTTATCGCCAAATAGTCCTCTCCCATCTCGACTTCGGCGCCGACACGTTCGATTTCGGCGGCCAGGGCAACGAGGCGATCGGACTCCTTGTGCCTCAGTGAGCCGAGACCCCGAAGTGTGCTGCGACCGTCGGCAAACAGGCAGGCCATCGCCACCGCCAGGGCGCCATCCGGGCAACCCCGGAGGTCGATGTCGACCGGGCGCAAGGAGTCGTCAGATGCGGTGACCGCGGTGGTGTCCTCGGTTTGCGCCACGACACAGCCCATGTTCTCCAAGACCCGGGCAACGCTCATGTCGGGCTGGAGCGAGCGCGAGCCCAGGCCTTCGATGGTGGCGCTCCCCCCGGTGATGGCAGCCGCAACCATGGGGTACACAGCGGCTGAGGCGTCCGGTTCGATGTCGATATCGCCTCCCACGTAACCCGAGGCTTCCACCCGGTGACCCTCCCCTATCGTTTCCACCGTGGCCCCCAGATCCCTCATCATCTGGAGGGTCATGGCCACATATCCCTCGGAGCCCTGGAGCCCAAGAGGTGCGATCGTCATCGGAGTCGAGGCGAGTGGGGAAGCCATCAGAAGCGCGGTGACGAACTGCGTCGTCTCACTCGAGTCGACTTCAACCCTTCCACCGGGCAGGCTGCCCTTGCCAAAGACGGTCACGGGAAGGCGGCCGGCCGTGGCCGTCACCTCGACGCCGATGGCATTGAGAGCATCGATCAGCCCACCCATCGGGCGCTCGGGCAGCCGGTCGCGGCCGGTCACGACGGTCGACCCGTCGACGAGTGGGGCGACCGCGATGATGGATCGGGCAGTGAGACCGGATGCACCGGCATCCACGGGCTGGCCGCTTGGGTTGAGCCGCCCTCGTGTCCCGACCACCACCCATGGGTCGGAGATGTCATCGATCTCGACGCCGAGCTGTCGCAGTGCCTGGACCGCGACAGCGGTGTCGTCCGACCGCAGCGGATGGCCCAGACGTGATGTGCCCTCCGCCAGCGCTGCGCAGATCAGCGCTCGGATCGTCTGGGACTTCGAGCCCGGTGGCCTGAGCGATGCTCTCATCCGCGAGCCAAGGGGGGTGACAGCCAGGTAGTCGGTCATGGGCCCGGGGTTCCCGAGGCGAGTAGCTCGGTGATCTCACCCGCAGAGAGCAGACGCGACTCGCCGGGCTTGAGGGCCCGATCGTTGATCGGCCCGATCGAGGTGCGGACCAGTTTGGTCACCTCGACGCCGATTGCCTCGAACATCCGGCGCACTTCACGATTGCGGCCCTCCCCCATCGTCATCTCAACCATTGTCGCGTCCCCTTTGCGATCTAGGATCCGGGCGCCGATGGCGCGGGCCGGACCGTCATCGAGCTCGACCCCTTCTGTCAGCCGCCGGATGTCCGCTCCTCCCGGGTGTCCTTTCACCAACGCCAGGTACTTCTTCACGATCCCATACCGGGGATGGGTCACCCGGTTCGCCAGTTCGCCATCGTTGGTCAGAAGGATCAGCCCTTCGGAGTCGTAGTCGAGACGGCCCACCGGGTAAAGCCTGGCTTCGCTGGCGACCAGGTCGACCACCGTCCGCCGGCCCTGGGGATCGGAGGACGACGAGATGATCCCGGCCGGCTTGTAGAGAAGATGAGTCTCCAACTCGGGGTTCACGGGTATCGGTGTCCCGTCCAACGTGACCTGTTGGGCCTGGACGTCGACCCGATCTCCCAGACCTGACTTCTTCCCGTCCACGGCGACTCTCCCCTGGCGAATCGCCTCCTCGGCGGCTCGGCGCGACATGAGCCCTGCGTTGGCGATCGCCTTCTGAAGGCGGACCGGATCCGCCATCGGTCACACCGACCCGGGGCGGAGCGTCTCCTCGAGGGAATCGACGGTGTCGGCCGGTGGGATATGATCGGCGAGAGGGGGAAGCCCATCGAGTGACTCCAGCCCCATCTTCTCCAAGAACAGCTCGGTGGTCACATACACCGCCGGATTTCCCGGAATGTTGAGCCGCTCCTTCTCCTCGATCATCCCCAGCCGCTCCAGGGTTCTGACCGCCGAGTCGGAGTCGACGCCGCGGATCTCAGAGATCTGACTGCGGGCCACCGGCTGACGATAGGCAACGACAGAGAGTGTCTCCAGAGCCGCCGGCGACAGCTTGCGCGCCGTGGCCGAGGTGGAGAATCGCTCCAGGAAGGGATAGGCGTCGGGATGGGAGTAGAGACGCCATCCACCCGCCACCGATCGCAGCACCAGACCCGCTCCCCGGTCGTCGAGGGCCTGTCTGAGCTCGTCGAGAAGTTCCTGAACCCGGCTCTTGGGCAGCTCGAGGACTTCGGCCAGTTCACCCAGCGGCACCGGCGACTCGGTCACGAACAGGACGGCCTCGAGGGCTGCCGACTCGTTCACGATGCCCACTCCGAGGTCAGATCGGTCGTGCCGACTTCCCGGTGCTGCACCCGAATGTCCGCCAGCCAATCCTCCTGGGAGACCTCGATGAGCCCCCATCTGGCCAGCTCGAGCAGGGCCAGAAAGTAAGCGGCGACCTCGAACGGTGTGGAGCAGTGCTCGGTCAGGGCCTCGAAGCTGGTCATGGTGAGCTCGGTGACCCGGTCCCGGATTCGATCGATCGCTTCTTCGACCGAGGGAAGCTCGAGATCGAGATGGTCTAGATCGGGTTCGGCACCCTCCCGTGACAACACCTTGGCTGCCAACGAGGCGAGACCGGCGGAGTCGACCGGAACCGCCCACTCGGAAGGTGCGACTGCGATCGACTGGTCGAGCCCGCTGACCCGAGGGACGTGACGGTTCGCCTCCTGCAGTCTCCGCTGGAGCACCGCGGCGACATCCTTGAAGGTGACGCACACCAGCAACCGTGACAGCAGCCGGTCGCGCTCTTCGATAAGTGCCAACTCATCGTCTAGGTCGAGCTCCCCTCGGGTGGGGAGCAAGGAGTTGGCCTTGAGCTGGATGAGGGTTGCGGCGATGAGGAGAAACTCTGAGGTCACTTCGAGGTCGAGTCCCTTCATCTCCTCGAGAAACTTCACGTACTCCCCAACCACCTCGGTGAGACCCACCGCAGTCACCTCGACCTGGTGTTTGGTGATCAGTTGGAGCAAGAGATCGAGCGGCCCCTCGAAGACGTTGGTCTTGACGTGGAAGGTCATCGGATGCTCAGGTTATTCGGGCTCTCGCCGAGGTTCTTGTCTTTGGTGGTTCATCGGCGAGTTGGAGCAAGTCCCAGGTCGCGGGAGGAACGACATCGGGCCGTGCGCCGTGGTGGTGGCGGGCGAATTCGATCACCAGCGTTTCACAGCCCATTTGCTCGAGCTCCTCGGCTGCCAGCTCTCCGTGACCACGGTAGAGACGTGCCTTGGCGGTGAGCGGCAAGCGAAACCTGATCAGAAGCGAGGCAAATGTGCGCCCGATCACCCCGAGACGGGCGTGCCGTTTGCCGATGTCGTGGAGGAGGGCTGCTCGAAGAACTGCAAGGTCCCTTTCTCCGGCGTCGTCCACGATCGTGGCCGCGTGATATCCGTGTCGTTGATCCGCGGTCGGCTGGGAGAAGAAGACCCCGGCCTCGGCGGGGGTGAGCCATCCTCGCACTGCTGCCGTCTCCGCCGCACTCAATGGCTTGGAAGAGAGAACGTCGAAGAATCGGCCGGCGAGGTGCCTCAGTGAGCCTGGCACGCGGGCCCCTAGCCCGTGGCTTTGGTCTTGCAATCGATGCAGAGCACGGAGGCCGGCCGTGCTTCGAGACGTGCGGCGGGGATCCCGTTACCGCACGAGGCGCAGGTCCCGTAGGTGCCGGCTGCGATGTGACCGAGGGCCAGGTCGACCCCATCGAGTTGGTTCTTCAGCGACTCGACCAATCCCAGGACTTCGGTGCGCTCGGCGGTGATGGCGGCGGCGTCGGCGAAGCTTCCACCGAAGTCGATATCGGAATCCAGCTCGCCGGTTTCGGCCGCGCCGAGCTCACCCAACTGGTGTACGAGGTGGGACCGCTCCTCACGGAGCGCCTTCTCTGCACTGGCGATGTCGAACGTCGTCATCTGCTCCTCGGGTGCGCCTGGACGTAGACCTCAACGAGATGGGCAGGACTGACCCTCGTGTAGATCTGTGTGGTCGAGATGGTAGCGTGCCCCAGGATCTCTTGTACCGTGCGAAGGTCGGCGCCGGCCTCCACCATGTGTGTTGCCGCCGAATGCCGCAAGACGTGGGGGGAGACTTTTTCCGGGGAGATCCCTGCCCTTCTCGCGTTGTGCCGGACCACTTCGAACATGCCCTGGCGGCTCAATCGACGGCCCCGCATATTCAGGAAGAGGGGGTCACCACGCTGGTTGCGATTGAACAGCTCGATCCGGTCAGGAAGCCAGCGGGCAATCGCGGTGACCGCCTTGCCTCCGAGGGGGACCAGGCGCTGTTTGGATCCCTTGCCGGTGACGATGACCACACGGTCTTCGAGGTCGAGGAGGCCCAGGTCGAGCCCAACGGCTTCGGAGACCCTGGCGCCGGTCCCATACAGGAACTCGAGAAGAGCCGAGTCACGTCGCCCCTTGACTGTCGAGAGATCTGGCGTCTCCATCAAGCCGATGGCTTCGTCGACGGTCAGCGCCTTTGGGAAGGGATCCGGTCTACGCGGCGATTCGAGGAGAAGGGTGGGGTCTTCGGCTCGCAGGCCCTCGATGACCAGGAAGCGGTGCAGACCTCGGATAGCCGCCAGTTTCCTCCCCACGGTGGCCGGAGCCAGCATTCGAGCCCTCAGGTGCCTTAGATACCCTTCCACGTCGCTCTGGCTTGGCTCATCGCCCCCCAGGAAGACGAGGTACTGATCCAGGTCGCGCCGGTAGGCAGCGATGGTGTTTACCGACAACCCACGCTCGACATCCAACGCCAGCAGGTATTCCTCGAGGCAATCGGGAAAAGAGAGTTGACCTGTACTCAAACCGCGGCTAGTGCCTCGTGTGGCGGGACATGCTCTACGCCGAGACTCTCGGCTACGGCAGGGTGGCACACCGCGTTGCCCACGACGTTCAATCCGGACAACAACTCGGGATGGGCCGCGACGGCTCCGCTCACCCCGAGGCTGGCCAGGCTGACCGCATACCGGAGAGTGGCGTTGGTCAGGGCATAGGTCGAGGTGTGAGGAACTGCACCCGGGATGTTGCCCACCGCGTAGTGGAGTACTTCGTGAACCTCGTAGACCGGATCGGTGTGCGTGGTCTCGTGGGAGGTCTCGAAGCAACCACCCTGGTCGATGGCCACGTCGACGAGTACCGCTCCTCGTCTCATACCGCGCACCATGTCCTCGGTCACCAGCTTCGGCGCCGAGGCGCCCGGCACCAGGACGGTGCCGATCACCAGGTCGGCACCGAGCACCTGATCGTCGATGGTCAGCTTGTTGGAGTGAAGAGTCCTTATCCGACCGTGGTACAGCGAGTCGAGCCAGCGCAGCTTCTCGATGTCAGTGTCGAGGACGACCACGTCGGCCTGCATTCCCATCGCGATCACAGCGGCGTTGGCGCCGGCCATTCCCCCGCCGATGATGACGACCTTGCCGGCCTTCACCCCGGTGACCCCGCCAAGCAGGACCCCACGCCCGCCCTGGGCCTTCTCCAGGAAGTATGCGCCTACCTGAGTGGCCATGCGACCGGCGATCTCCGACATCGGCGCGAGCAATGGCAACGATCGATCAGGCAGCTGAACAGTCTCATAGGCCAGTGCCAGCACGTTCCTCTCGAGCAACGCAGCCGCCAGCGCGGGGTAGGCCGCCAGGTGGAGGTAGGTGAAAAGGATCTGCCCGGGGCGGAACATGTCGACCTCCGCGGACTGCGGCTCCTTCACCTTGAGGATCATGTCGGCGCCGGCATAGACTTCGGCAGCGGTCGGGACCAGCGTCGCTCCTTGCGCCTCGTACTCCTCGTCGAGGATGGCCGAGCCCTCACCGGCGCTCCGCTCGATGAGGACAGTGTGCCCGCGTTCGGACAATTCACGGGCCCCGACCGGCGTGATGGCCACGCGGTGCTCTTCGGTCTTCACTTCCTTGGGCACACCGACGATCAAAGGGTCATCCTGTCGTATCCGAGCGTGCCCGCAGGCTATCGGCCGGCCGGCCGCTCTGCTTCACTCAATCGTCAGATCGACGGTCTCGATCGCCTCGATGACCGGTTCGCCCTTCTCGACGATGGCCCGTATCAGCCCGGTGAAGAGGGGATGTGGCCGGTCGGGGCGTGAGCGGAACTCGGGATGGGCCTGGGTGGCGACGAAGAAGGGGTGGTCGACGAGCTCGATGTACTCGACCAGGTTGTCGTCCGGGGAGAGCCCGGACAGTCTCATCCCGGCGTTCTCCAGATCTTTGCGGTACTTGTTGTTGACCTCCCACCGATGACGGTGTCGCTCATAGACCAGCTCCTGGCCATAGAGGTCTCTCGTCTTCGAGCCTTCGGCCAACTTGGCGGCGTACAGGCCGAGACGCATGGTGCCGCCCTTGTTCTCCACGTCCTCCTGACTCTCCATCAGGTCTATGACCGGGTGCGGGGTCGATGGGTCGAACTCGGTGCTGTTGGCGTCTGTGAGCCCGAGCACGTTCCGACCGAATTCGATCACCGCGCATTGCAGGCCGAGGCACAGCCCGAGCAGAGGGACACCATTCTCCCTGGCAAAGCGGATCGCCTGGATCTTTCCTTCGACACCGCGATAGCCGAAACCGCCGGGGATCACGATGCCGTCCAGGTTCTCGAGATAGGAGTCGGCGAGCAGACCGGTCAGCTCGTCGCTGGGAACCCATGTCAGATCCAGCTTCAATCCCTGACCGGCGGCCGCGTGGCGGAGCGCCTCGGCCACCGAGAGGTAGGCGTCGGGCAGTCCCACGTACTTGCCGACGATGCCCACCTTCACGCTTTCGGTAGCCGTAGCGGCCCTGGCCACCATCGATCGCCAGGTCTCGAGATTCGGTGGCCCGGTCACCAACCCGAGACGGTCACAGATCACCGCGTCGAGCCCGCCGTCGTGGAGGATGAGCGGTATCTCGTAGATGTCCTGCACATCGGGTGCGGCGATCACCGCCCGAAACTCGACGTCGCAGAAGAGACTGATCTTCCTCTGCACCGCCTCATCCACTTCGCGATCGCTGCGGACGATGATCACGTCGGGGTGGATGCCCTTGCTGCGGAGCTCGGCCACGGAGTGCTGGGTTGGCTTGGTCTTCAGCTCTTCGGAGGTGGCGATGTACGGGACCAACGTGACGTGGACGAAAGCGACATTCTCGCGCCCAACGTCGTTTCCGAACTGGCGGATTGCCTCGAGGAAGGGGAGGCTCTCTATGTCGCCGACGGTCCCGCCCACCTCGGTGATGACGACGTCGACGTCCTGTTCCCCCACCCGGCGTATGCGGTCCTTGATCTCATTGGTGATGTGGGGAATCACCTGGACGGTGTCGCCGAGGTAGTCGCCGCGACGCTCCTTCTGGATCACCGACAAGTAGACCGATCCCGAGGTGACATTCGAAGTCCTTCGCAGGTTCTCCCCGGTGAATCGCTCATAGTGCCCGAGGTCGAGATCGGTCTCGCCACCGTCATCGGTGACAAACACCTCGCCATGCTGGAACGGGTTCATCGTCCCCGGGTCGACATTGATGTACGGGTCGAGTTTCTGGTTGACCACCCGCAAGCCGCGCGATTTGAGTAGACGGCCCAGCGAAGATGCCGCTATTCCCTTGCCCAGGCTGGAGACCACGCCACCGGTGACGAACACGTACTTGGTGGTGGTCGGTGCGGGAGCTTCGTCAGTGGGGCCCCGAGGGGGTGTTTCCGGTGAGAAAAGAGGGCCGTCCATGACGGGATGCCAATGTAGCACTGTTCTCGTCGAAGTTGAGCATCATCCGGATCGAGCTCCTTCCAGCAGCTCGGCGGCCGCCTCCCGACCCCGCTCGCTTTCGGGCAGACCGGCCAGCATCCGGGACAATTCGGTCAGACGGTCTTCCCCCTCGACCTTCCTCACCGATGCGGTCGCTCCGGTCCGCTCGATCACATAGTGGGTGTCGGCGTGAGCGGCCACCTGGGGCAGGTGGGTCACACAGAGCACCTGACAGCTACGGGCCAGATCGGCGAGCTTGCGCCCGACCTCCAGTGCGGTCACCCCGCCGACACCGGCATCGATCTCGTCGAACACCAAAGAGTCGACATCCTTGGAGCGGGTGGCCAGCCGGAGCGCCAGTACCAGCCGGGAAAGCTCACCACCCGAGGCCACGTCGTGCACGGTCCCGGCGGCAAGACGGTCATCGGAGGCGAACATGAGCTCCACCCGGTCGGCCCCCGACGGGCCTGGTTCGACCTCTTCGATTAGAAAACTGAGCGTGGCTGAGGGAAGACCGAGGGCGGCGAGATGGGCCCGCGCCTCGGTCTCGATGCCTTTTGCCGCGGTTCGGCGGGCGGATCGCAACCGGGTCCCGGCCTCGGCGACTTCAGATTCGAGCTGGTTCACCTGGTCTTCGATCCCCGATGCCTTCTCCAGCAAAGTCTCCAACTCACCCGCCCGGCGCCCGGCGTCGATCCCAAACTCGAGTACCTCCTCGAGGGTCTTTCCGTACTTCCGCTTGAGCTCCCCCAGCGACGTCAGCTGTTCCTCCAACTGCTCGAGCTGTCGGGGGTCGTCGTTCGCCGACTCGGCCAGATCACGGACACCGCTCAGCAGATCGTGGGTCAGGTCACCGAGAACCTCGGCTGCCGTCAACAACTCCTCCAGGCCTGCATCGACGGCCGCGAGCTTTCTCAGACGTGACACGACGCTGCCGGTGCTCTCCGCCGCCGAGTCGAGCTCGTCGGTCGCGGCAGCCAGGTTGTCGCGCATCAACTCGGTGTTCTTCAGACGCGCCACCATCGACTCGAGCCGTTGGTCGTCACCCGGCGCCAACCCCGCCGAACTGATCTCGTTGGCCTGGTACCGGACCAGGTCGAGCTCGCGCTCAAGGGCCATGCGATCGCCCCCGAGGCGGCGTCGGTCATCGAGTGCGGAGCGGTAGAGAGTCCATGTCGTCGCGTATCTGGCCAGGGCCTGTGCCCCCGGTTCATCGAGAACACCGTCGACCAGACCCAGCACGGACTGACTTCGTCTCAGGAGCATCTGATCGTGCTGGCCGACGATCTCGACTATCGACCCGAGTCTCTCTGCCAGGATGCCGGCGGCGACCAGATTCCCGTCGAGATAGGCGCGGCTCTTCCCGTCACGAGGAACGACACGGGTCACCCCGAACTCACCGCTCCCTTCTTCGAAGAGGCCCTCGGACAAGGCCTCATCCGCAAAAGGGCCGACCGTGGTCTGCTTGGCCTTCTCGCCGACCAGGAGCCGGAGGGCGCCGAGCAGCAGCGTCTTGCCGGCCCCGGTCTCGCCGGTGATGACCGTGAATCCCGGTCCGGGGGCGATCGAGGCGTCTTCGAGGACACCGAGGTTGCGTACTCGGAGATGAGAGAGCATCAGGTCAGCTCGAACTTCTCGGTGAGGAGGCCGGTGAAGGGTCGGCGTCGGAACTTCACAAACTGCACCGACCGGTTTCCCCGCTCGATCTCGACGATCTCACCGGTGCCGAGATGACCCATGTTGGTCTTGTCGACGGTCACCTTGACCGGTCTATCGCGCCCCACTCTGACTTGCAGTCTGGTCTCGGGTGGCAGCACCAGTGTCCGGTCGAACAGCGAGTGGGCCGCCACCGGGGTGAGGATCAGAGCGCTCAGGTCGGGGTCGACCAAAGGGCCGCCCGCGGAGAAGGAGTACGCAGTCGACCCGGTGGGCGTGGCCACGATCAGCCCATCCGCCCGATAAGTGAGGAAATGCTGGCCATTCACAGCCACGTCGAGGTGGATGAGCCGCTGGCTGTCGATCTTCTCGACGACCACGTCGTTGACCCCGGTGGCGGACTCCCCGTTGACGGTGGCCCTCACGGTCATTCGTTCGGCAGTTTCGTAATCGGCGGCCATGAGCCGTTTCACGACCGCGTCCACGTCGTCGGTCTCCGCCTCGGCCAGGAACCCCATCGTCCCGAGATTGAACCCGAGAATCGGGACGTCGTGGGTCAGCGCCTGCTGGGCGCCGGCCAACATGGTCCCATCGCCGCCCACCGCCAGGACGAGATCGGGCACCGTCTGGGACGAATCGACCACCTCCCCTCCCAGGGAGGTGATGGAATGGCGCAGGGTCTCCGCGAAGATTCGGGCGTTTTCGGGGCCATGGCGGACCTCGAGGGAGAACTTCAAGCCGGTTCCTCCAGTGGCAGGCTTTCTTCGTCTTTACGGAGCCAGAGTAGGTACTCGACGTTGCCATCCCTGCCTTCTATCGGCGACCTGATCAGGCCTTTGGGGTCGAAGCCCGCCTTCTCCAGGCAACCGATCACCTTGCCCACCGAACGCTCACGGGTGGTTTGATCGCGTACTACCCCACCTCGGGGGACTTCCTTCCTACCGGCTTCGAACTGTGGCTTGACCAGGACGATGAGATCAGCGTGCTCGGCGGCGGCCGCGTACAACTGCTGTGCCACCGCACACAGCGAGATGAATGACAGATCGGCGAGGACCACCGGGAACGGTCCTGCCAGGTCGGCGGTGTCGACCAATCGGAAGTTGGTCTTCTCGATCGAGATCACCCTCGGGTCGCTCCTGAGAGACTCGTGGAGCTGAGCTGTCCCCACATCGAGGGCAACAACGCTCTTCGCGCCGGCGGCGAGGGCCACTTCCGTGAA
>Ga0299906_10002860_pt1 | contig 14258 bp, 13 predicted proteins | sample RVTome_14_FD_200259 | JGI IMG/M metagenome (GOLD analysis project Ga0299906, IMG submission 200259) | Soil microbial communities from uranium-contaminated site in the Upper Colorado River Basin, Wyoming, United States - RVT145D125 (version 2) ... | reverse complement strand
GCGCACCGCCCACCTCACCGCCGTGCCGGTCCCGATGCTCTTCCTTTCGGGCACGCGCGACGCCCTCGCCCGCCGCGACCTGCTCGAGGACGCCGTCGCCGCCCTCGGCGCGCGCGCCACCCTCCACCTCGTCCCCGACGGCGACCACTCCCTCGCCGTCCCCAAACGCACCGGCCGCACCCGCCCCGACGTCCTCGCCGAGATCGTGCAGGTCGCCGCCAACTGGCTGGCGACCCTCCCGTGACCGCAAACGCGCGCACGACGCATCGGAGGGAGGCCCGCAGACCGCGCTCTGCGGGCCGACGCCCATCGGAGTCACCATGAGCGGGGCTCCCCCCGCATAGGGGAAAAGTCCCCCTGGGGTATTTTCAGAGCAGCACGGGGGCGAAACAGTACTAATTCAGTCTCGCGCCGATCGTGGCGATCGCGTGGCGCGCCATCTGGTCGTCGGGGGCGAGGGAGCACGCCGCCTCGAACTCAGCCAGCGCGCGGATCAGCATGCCGCGCGCGGCGTAGATGTGGCCCGCGTTGAGGTAGGGGTAGTGCCGGGCCTCGTAGCGCGGCGCCTGCTTGGCGCGCTCGAACCAGACCAGCGCCCGCTCCGGCGCGCCCTTGTGCATCAGGTAGACGCCGATGTCGTTGTACGGGTTGCCGAAGTCGGGATCGAGCCGGATGGCGCGCTCGCACTCGGCGATGGCCTCGTCGAGCCGGCCCTGCATGCCGAGGGCCCAGCCGAGATAGGTGTGGGCCTCCGCCGTCGGGCAGGCGTCGAGCGAGCGGCGGTAGTACTCCATCGCCTCGCCGTGCGCGCCCATCCGCTGCAGCGCCAGGCCCTCGGCGAGCAGCTCGCTCGCGCGCTCGGAGGCCGACGGCCGCGGCATCAGCCGGATCCGACGGGTCGGCTTCCGATCTTCGGCGGCGTGCCGCCGCCGCGCAGCGATTGCAGCAGCTCGTAGCGCGTCCAGAGCTCCGGGAACGCGACGCGCATACGGCGCGCAACCTCCGGCAGCGGCTTCCGTCCGAGCCAGCGCGGCGGTGCGGTCGCGCCCTTCATCGCCGCGCCCCGCAGTGTCCGACGTGTCCGACCATCTGCGGGAAGCATAGTGCGCACCCCGACCGCTGCCTAGCGGGAAACGCACGCGTCCAGCGCCGCCGCGGTCGCGGTACGCGTGTCGTTGCGGCGCCGCCACCCTTGCAAGCGCGCAACGGCTACGTTGCCTTCTCGCGCGCGCGGCCGTAGCATCCCGGGCTCTGCATGGCCCCGTTCACGCCTGATCCTGCAATCGTGCAGCTCTATGGCGCGGTCCCACCGGCGGCCGAGGAGGTCCTGCTCGCGACGGCGAAGGAGCTGGCGCTCACCGTCCCGGCCGCGCGCGACGATCCCTACCACGGCCTCCACCGCGAGGACGGTCCGAGCCTGCGGCTGCTCGAGCGGCTCATGCGCGACATCTTCGCCCGGCGGTCGTGCCCATGACCCGGCGCGCGCCGCTCCGGCCCTACGTCCCGGCCTCGCAGTCGCCGCCGGAGCTCACCCCGCTCGCGATCGGCCTCGGCGTCGTGCTCTCGCTGACGTTCGGCATGGTGAACGCCTACCTCGGCCTCCGCATCGGCCTCACCGTCTCGGCCTCGATCCCGTCGGCCGTGCTCTCGATGACGGTGCTGCGCCTGCTGCTCCGCCGCGGCACGATCCTCGAGAACAACGTCGTGCACACCATCGCCTCGTCGGGCGAGTCGCTGGCCGCCGGGATCGTGTTCACGATCCCGGCGCTCCTCTTCCTCGACCTCGCGCCGACCGGCACGACCATCGCGCTGATCGGCGGCGCCGCGGGCGTGCTCGGCATCCTGCTGCTGATCCCGCTCCGGCGCTCCCTCACCGTCGACGAGCACGAGCGCCTGCCCTTCCCCGAGGGCACGGCCTGCGCCCAGGTGCTGATCGCGGGCGACCGCGGCGGCACCACCGCGCGTCCGGTGGTGCTCGGGATCGCGATCGCCGCCGCCTACCAGCTCGCCATGCGCGGCCTCGGGCTCTGGCGCGAGTCGGTGACGCTCACCGCGGTCCGCCTGCACAAGGCGACGATCGGCGCCGAGCTCTCGCCGCTCTTTCTCGGCGTCGGGTTCCTCGTCGGCCTGCGGATCGCGGCGACCATGCTCACCGGCGGCGTGCTCGGCTGGACGATCCTGATCCCGCTCTTCGACGCGATCGGCGGCGGCCCGGCCGGCCGCCTCCTCGGCATCCCGGACCTCGGCGCGCTCGGCCCGAGCGAGATCTGGAGCGGCTACGTCCGCTACGTCGGCGCCGGCGCGGTGACGGCCGCGGGCCTGGCCGCGATGGTGCGCGCGCTCCCGGTGATGGGCGCGACCCTGCGCCGCCTCCGGCCGCGCGCCGCCGCCGGGCCGGTGGCGCGCACCGACCGCGATCTGCCGGCGGGACTGGTCGTGGGCGGCATCGCGCTGGTGGCACTGGCGCTCTGGCTGCTGCCGGCCTTCGGGCTCTCCCTCCCGGCCGCGGCGCTTGCCGTCGCCTTCAGCTTCTTCTTCGTCGTGGTCTCGGGGCGCATCGTCGGCCTCGTCGGCACCACCTCGCAGCCGGTCTCGGGCATGACCATCACCGCCGTCCTGGCGACGAGCCTCTGCCTGGCGGCGCTCGGCGAGCGCGGCCCCGAGGGCATCGCGGCGAGCATCACGGTGGGCGCCGTGGTCGCGATCGCGATCGCCCTCGCCGGCGACATGGCGCAGGACCTGAAGACCGGCGCGCTCCTCGGCGCCACGCCGGCCCGCCAGCAGGTGGGGGAGATGATCGGCGTCCTCGCCGCCTCGCTGCGCGCGAGCGCCGTGCTCTTCCTGCTGCACGCGGCGTACACGCTGGGATCGCCCGCCCTGCCCGCGCCCCAGGCCAAGCTGATGGCGACGCTCGTGCGCGGCGTCATGGAGGGCGAGCTGCCGTGGGCGCTGATGGCGCTCGGCGCCGCGATCGCGCTCGCCGCCGAGGCCACCGGCATCGTCACCCTCGCCTTCGCGATCGGCCTCTACCTCCCGGTCACCACCTCGGTGCCGCTGATCTTCGGCGGCTGGCTGCGCCATCGGCTCGCGCGCCGCGCCGACGGCGACACGGCGTGGTCGTCGTCGCTCTTCGCCTCGGGCCTGATCGCCGGCGACGCCCTCATGGGGATCGGCATCGCGGCCCTCGTCGTCGCCGGCTGGTCCGAGCGCCTCGCGCTCCGCACGCCGGGCCCCGCGGGCGACCCGCTCGAGACGCTCGCGACCGTCGTGCCGTTCGCGCTCATCGCGCTCGCCCTCGCACGGTGGGTGCGCCGGGATCTCGCATGAGCGACGGCCAGGCCGTCGCGCGCTTCGAGGCCGAGGTCCGGCGGAACCTGCGCTGGAACTCCGTCGTCTTCCTCGGGTACGGCCTGCTCGGCACCACCGGCTGGCGTCTGATCATGGCGCCGACCTTCGTGCCGGACTACCTCTTCCGCCTCGGCGGCTCGAACCTCGCCGTCGGCCTGGTGCTCTTCGCCGGCGGCCTCGGCCGCTTCCTGTCGCCGCTGATCGGCGCCAGCTACGCCACCCACCGCCCGTACGTGAAGCGGAGCGCGCTCGCCATCGGCGCGGCGCTCCGCCTGCAGATGCTCGGCATGGCGCTGGCCGCCCTCTTTCTCCCGGTGCGCCTCAACCTGACGGTGTTCGTCGTCTTCTACTGCCTGTTCAACCTTCTGATCGGCGTCCAGAGCATCGTTTTCGGCCTTCTGCTTGCCAAGGTCGTGCCGCTCTCCCGGCGCGGCCGCTTCCTCGGCGTCCGCGACTTCGCGGGCGGCGCCACCGCCGCCGGCGTCGCCCTCCTCGCCGCCGACCTCCTCGCGCGCACGACGTTCCCGGCGAGCTACGGCCTCACCTACCTGGTGGCGTTCACCTTCACCGCGCTCGGCCTGGCGTGCATGTCGTTCCTGCGCGAGCCGCGGTCGCCGATCGCGCAGCCCCGCCGCTCGGTGGCCACGCTGCTCGCCGGCATGCGCGCCATGCTGCGCGCCGACCCGGCCTTCGCATGGTACTGCGCGGCCCGGGGTCTCGGCGCGCTCGGGCTCATGGCGGCACCCTTCCTGATCATCGCCCTCGGCCAGGAGGCGGGGGCGGGGCCCGCCGACCTCGCGCACGCCAGCGTCGCCTACTTCGCGGCCGGCACCGTCGGCAACCTCGTCTGGGGCCAGGTCGCCGACCGCGCCGGCTTCCGCACCGTGTTCCTGAGCGGCGCCGCGCTCTGGCTGGCGGCGCTCGGGGTGGCGCTGGCGCCGGCGGCGCTCGCGGGCGGCGGCGTCGGCCTCTTCCTGCTGGTCGGCGCCGGCCAGGGCGGCATCCAGATGGCGTCCCTGAACCTGGTCTACGAGTTCGGCGACGACGGCAACCTCGGCGTCCGCCTGGCGGTGGTGAACGCCCTCGGCGAGCTCATGGTCGCGCTCGCGCCGCTGATCGGTGGCGCCGTCGCCGACCGCTGGTCCTACGCCACCCTCTACGCCGTCGCCGCCGCCTTCACGCTGCTCGCGGCCGCGACCATGTACCTGCGCGTCACCCCGACGGGGCGTCTCAGGACTTGAATCTGTTCTCCAGGGCGTACTTCTCGTCGAGGCCGATGATGGCGTTGAAGGCGTCGAACCCGAGGAGCCGGTCGTGGACGGCGCGCGTGTCGCCGTCCTGCCGCAGGCGCGCGTAAACCTCCTCGAGCGCGCGCGCGGCCGCGAACAGCCCCGAGAGCGGGTAGACGATCATCTGGAACCCCAGGGCCGCGAGCTCGGCGGCCGGGAGCTCGGGGGTCATCCCCTGCTCCACCATGTTGGCGACCAGCGGCGGCGGCAGGCGGCAGCCGATCTCGCGGAGCTCGTCGAGCGACTGCGGCGCCTCGACGAAGAGCGCGTCGGCGCCGGCCTCCCTGAACGCCAGGGCGCGCGCGATCGCCTCCTCGAGGCCGACCGCCGCGCGCGCGTCGGTGCGGGCGACGATGAAGCAATCGCCGTCGCCGCGCGCGTGCACCGCCGCGCGCAGCTTCTGCACCTGCTCGGCGAGCGGGATCACGCGCTTGCCGCGCATGTGCCCGCAGCGCTTCGGCCACACCTGGTCCTCGAGGAAGACACCGGCGGCACCGGCGCGGCGGAGCTCCTCGACGGTGCGGACGACGTTGACGGCGTTGCCGTAGCCGGTGTCGGCGTCGACCAGGACGGGACAGGCGACGGCCCGGCACACGCGCGCCGCCGCGGCGACGGTCTCGGTCTGGGTGAGCAGGCCGAAGTCGGGCTCGCCGAGCTGGGTGGCGCTCACCGAGTAGCCCGAGATGAACATCGCCTCGAAGCCGGCGCGCGCCGCGATCCGCGCCGAGAGCGCGTCGTACACCCCGGGCATCACCAACGGCCGGCCGTCGGCGAGGCGGGCGCGGATGCGATCGGCCTGCGAGGACATCGGGCACGGAGCGGACGGCCCCCGGCGCGCGGGCGCGCCGGGGGACCGCCCGCGCTCAGAACTGGTACGTGAAGCGGAGCCCGGTCTCGGAGCGCCCGCGGTTCAGGCCGCCGAGGCCCCAGGGCTCGAAGTTGAGCTCGCCCTTGGGGTTGATGATGTAGCGCTGCGCCAGGTTCACCGCGAAGTTCGGCGTGACGTAGTAGTCGACGCCCCACGCGACCTCCTGGCTGAAGCTGTTCACCGGATCGAGGATGTAGAGGAAGGCCGGCACCACGCTCCCGCCCTTGTAGAAGCCGATCGCCGCGAAGGTGATGAGCGCCTCCCAGCGGCGGATGTCGTCGCGGTAGGCGATCGGCGGATCCTGGTTGAGCGGCCGCGTGATCGTCGGCAGGTCGAGGGCGCCGATCGTGCTGTTGGCCTTTTGGATCATGTAGTTCCAGAAGAACTGGCCGGTCAGGAAGAACGTCGACTTCTTGTTGAGGAAGCGGATCCACGTCGGCCGGTCGAAGGCGAAGAGCCCCGACCACACGTCGTGGTTGCGGATGCCGGGCAGGAACGGCGCGAACGTGCTCTCGCGTACGCAGCGGTCCTGCTGCGCGATCGTGTTCGGGTTCGGCCCGCAGGAGAAGAACGGCAGGCCGAAGTCGTAGGCGCTCTCCAGGCGGTAGACGGTGCTGGTCCACTCCTCGAAATAGTTCGCCGCGACGCCGATAGTGTGGATGTAGGGCGCGTAGAACTCGACCGGCAGCGTGCCCTGGGTGCGGAGCTGCGCGGTATAGATCTGACCCTCGACCGTGGGCTTGATGCCGCGCGCCGGCGCCGCCGACGTCGAGACGCCGCCGATCTGCGTGAAGCGCTGATAGAGATAGCCGATCTGGAGCTGGAGGCCGGCCGGCAGGAGGGGCGTGTCCTTGCCGGTGACACCGTTGAAGCGGATGCCGAACTGGCTGTTGTCGATCGGGTTGCGGTCGTAGTTGCCCTGCTTGAAGAGCTTGGTGCCGTGCGCCAGGCGGAAGGCGCGCTCGGGGAAGAAGAAGGCACCGTCGCGCGCGTTGTGGAGCGGATCGGCGAGCTTCACGCCCCAGGGGTGCGGCAGGAAGCGGATCTTGTTCGGCTCCCAGTCGCCCGGATTCCAGTACGCCTCGGCGAAGACGTTGCTCCACGAGCCGACCTTGCCGAAGTCCCAGATGCCCTTCGCCATCCAGAAGGGCCGCCGGAGCTCGTCGAAGCCGAAGTTCAGGCCGGGGAGCTCCTGGAACTGGTGCCAGGTGAGGTCGAGGCTGTTCACGCGGTCGAGCATGCGGAAGCCGTCGGACTCGCCCCAGATGATCTGCTGGCGGCCGAGCCGGAGCGTCAGCGGGAAGGTGAACTTCATGTCGACGTAGGCCTCGCGCAGCACGTTCTCGAACTTGGCGCTGTCGCGCTCGTCGCGGTCGAGGTCGTCGAGGTTGTCGAAGCGCGGGTCGGTCCGCACGCCCTGGAAGTCGCGGTCGGTGTGCACGTCGGGCAGCGTGTCGTACACGCTGTCGTAGGCGCCGCGGTAGAGGAGGAAGAGGTGGGAGCTCTCGAGATAGGGCACGTCGAAGCGGTCGATCAGCTTGCCGCGCTTCTGCTTCCACTCCCAGTCCACCCGGACGTGCACCGTGTTGCGCTGCTGGATGAACTGGTAGGTGTCCACGTCGGGGTGCCGTACGAGCTGCTGCGACTGCACGTTCCCCGAAAGCTCGAAGGGCCCGAACTTCTGCGTCGCGCCCGCCGAGCCGGCCGTGCACAGCACCGCGATCGACGCCGCCGCCGCGGCAAGTCCCGGGGCCCGCCGGCCCGTCATCGGTCGTCCTCTCTTCATGTCGTCCACTCCATGGTCTCGGGGCGCGCCGCCGGAGGCCCGCCGCTCAGAACTGGTAGGTAAAGCGAAGGCCGGTCTCCGAGCGGCCGGCGTTCAGGCCGCCGAGACCCCAGGGTTCGAAGTTGACCTCCCGCTTCGGGTTGATCAGGAAGCGTTGCGACAGGTTGACGGCGAAGTTGGGGGTGACGAACCAGTCCACGCCCCACACCACCTCCTGGCTGTAGCTGTTCACGGGGTCGAGCAGATACACCATCGACGGCACCATGCTGCCGCCGCGGTAGAACCCGAGGATCGCGAACGTCGCCAGCATCTCCCAGCGCCGGACGTCGTCGCGGTAGGCGATGGGGGGATCCTGGTTGAGCGGCCGCGACACGGTCGGCAGGTCGAGGCCGCCGATCGTGCTGTCGGCCTTCTGGATGAGGTAGCTCCAGAAGAATTGGCCGGTGAGGAAGAACGTCGTCTTCTTGTTGAGGGGACGGATCCACGTCGGCCGGTCCCACGCGAACAGGCCCGACCACACGTCGTGGTTGCGAATACCGGGCAGGAAGGGCGCGAACGTGGTCTCGCGCACGCACCGCGGCTGCTCCGCGATCGCGTTCGGGCTCGGCCCGCACGAGAAGAACGGGAGGCCGAAGTCATAGGCGGTCTCGAGCCGCCAGACGGTGGAGGTGTACTCGTCGAAGTAGTTGGCGGCGAGGCCGACGGTGTGGATGTAGGGCGCGTAGTACTCGACCGGCAGCGTGCCGCGCGTGTTCAGGCGCTGGGTCTCGATGTTGCCGGCGTCGGTCGGCGGCAGGCCGCGCGCCACCGCCGCCGAGGTGCTGACGCCGCCGGTCGCGGTGAAGCGCTGGTAGAGGTAGGCGAGCTGGATCTGGACGCCGGGGGGGAGCAGCGGCGTGTCGGGGCCGGTGACGCCGTTCACGCGCAGGCCGAGCTGGCTGTTCTCGAGCGGGTTGCGGGAGTAGTCCCCTTGCCGGAACAGGGTCGTCCCGTTCATCAGCCGCTCCTGGCGCTGGGGGAAGAAGAAGGCGCCGTTGCGGGGGTTGGTGAGCGGGTGGCCGAGGCGCACGCCCCACGGATGGGGGAGGAAGCGCAGCTTGTTCGGATACCAGTCGCCGGGGTTCCAGTACGCCTCGACGAAGACGTTGCTCCACGACCGCACGTTGCCGAGGTCGTAGATGCCCTTGATCATCCAGAACGGGATGCGGGTCTCGTCGAACCCGAAGGCCGGGGGCGGCAGCTCCTGCTGGAAGTGCCAGGTGAGGTCCAGGCTGTTGGCGCGGTCGAGCAGACGGAAGCCGTCGGACTCGCCCCAGATGACCTGCTGGCGGCCGGCCCGGATGCTGAAGTCGCCCTCGAACTGGATGTCGACGTAGGCCTCGCGCAGCACGTTCTCGAACTTGGCGCTGTCGCGCTCGTCGCGGTCGAGGTCGTCGAGGTCGTCGAAGCGGGGGTCGGTGGGCTCGCCGGTGAACTCGCGGTCGGTGCGGATCCCCGGGAGGGTGTCGTAGACGCTGTCGTAGACGCCCCGGTACAGCAGGAAGAGGTGCGAGCTCTCCACCCAGGGGACGTCGAAGCGGTCGATCCACTTCTGGCCGCGCTTCTTCCACTCCCAGTCGACGCGTAGATGGAAGGTGTTGCGCTGCTGGACGAACTGGTACCGGTCGACGTCGGGGTGGCGGATGAGCTGCTGCGACTGGAAGTTGCCGGAGATCTCGAGCGGCCCGTACTTCTGGGTGGCATGCGCGGGCTGCACCCCGCCGATCGTCGCGGCGACCGCGAGGGCGCCGAGCACGCGCCGCGTGCTCCCCATCGACATGAAGGCCTCCTCCGCGCCCCGCGGACGCGCACGCTGGTTCGAGAAGCGACGCTCCCCCTCGGCGTCGTACGCACAGGCGCTTAGCGCAAACGGCCGTTTGGGTGCAAGTCCGCGCCCGATCGAGACGTCCGGAGCGGCCGCGCGCCGGCGCGGGGCTCAGCCGGCCGCGGCGGCGGCCGCCGTCGCGGCCTCGTCGGCGGGCACGAAGGGCAGGCTCACGTGAAACGACGAGCCGCGCCCGATCTCGCTGTCGACGCGCACGCTGCCGCCGAGCAGGGTCGCCAGGCGCTGCACGATGTAGAGCCCGAGGCCGACGCCGTCGTGCCGGCGGCGGTCGCTGCCGTCCACCTGCCGGAACATCTCGAAGATGATCGCCTGCCCCTCCGCCCCGATCCCGACGCCGGAGTCGCGCACCGTGATGCCGAGGCGGGTGCCGCACGCCTCGAGGGCCACGCGCACGTCGACGAAGCCCTCGTCGGTGAACTTGAGCGCGTTGTGCACCAGGTTGCGGACGACCATCTTGAGCTTGGGATGGTCGCTCCGCACCACCGGCACGTTCGGCGCCGTGTGGAACGCCAGGGTGACGGCGCGCTTGTGGAGCGAGGCGGGGATCTCGGCGGCGACCTCGCCGAGCAGCACGCGGAGGTCCACGGGGCCGAGGGTGACCGGGAGGGTGCCGGACTCGAGGCGGTTCACGTCCAGGGTGGCCTGGATCAGCTCGAGGAGCTGGCGCGAGGACGCCAAGACCTTGTCGCAGATCCCGCGCTGCTCGACGGTCACCGGCCCGAACTCGCCCTCGTTCAGGAGCTCGCTGTAGCCGATGATCGCGTTCAGCGGCGTCCGGAGCTCGTGCGACATGGTGCTGATGAACTCCGACTTGAGGCTGTTGGCGGCGCGCAGGTTGCCGACCAGGCGCGTGTTCTCGATCGCCGTCACCGTCTGATGGGCGATGCCGGTCAGGAGCCGGCGCGCGGCCTCGCTGGACGGGCCGCGCTGGCGCCGCGAGCTTGCCACGATCAGGCCGATGACCTCGTCGCGCAACACCAGCGGCACCGCCATCACGGCGCGCAGGCCGAGCCGCGCGGAGAGCGACGCGTGCACCAGCTCCTTGCCGTCGCCCTCCCAGGTCTCCGCGAAACCCTCCCGCTCGGCGACGGCCAGGATCGGATGGTCGGCGGGATCGAAGTCGATCTCGCGCAGCTCGTCGAGGTCCGCGCGCAGCGCGCGATCGGTGCCGGCGGCGATGCGGATCGTCCGGCGCTCGGGGCCGTACAGCAGGACGCTCACGCGGTCGCAGCCGAGGATCTCGGTCGCGAGGCCGGTCAGGTGGTCGAGCGGGTTCACGGCCTCGAGCTTGCCGTTCATGACCTGCGACATCGTCAGCAGCGCGGCGGAGATCTCCGCCTCCTGACGTTGGCGCGCGTGCAGGGTGGCGTTCTCGGCGGCGGCCGCCGCCTGCGCCGCGATGCCGAGGGTGAGCTCGCGCTGCGCCGCGGTGAAGTCGCCGGTGCGCTCGCGGTAGCCGGTCGCGAACACGCCGATCGACCGGTTGCCGTAGCGCATGACCGCGAGCAGGGCGGACGCCACCGGCCATCCGCCGAGCGCACGCGCCGCGCTCGAGTCCGCCCGGAGCTCGGGCAGCTCGACGAGGTCCTCGGCCGCCAGGCGCACCCCGAGCGGCCAGAATGCGGCGTCGAGCGGCGTCCGCGCGGCGCCCCCGAGGCCGCGGCTGGCGAGCACCCGGTAGCCCGCCGAGCGCGTCGGGTCGACCAGCATCGTCACGCACCAGTCGGTGCGCAGGCGCTCGAGCGCGACCGAGTGCAGACGGTCGACGGCGACGGCGAGATCGAGCGAGGTGCCGACCGCGCGCGACACCTCGACGAGCGCCGTCGCGGTGTCGGCCGCCGTCCTGAGCTCGGCGTTGGTCTCCGCGAGCCACGCGCTGGTGGCCGCGAGGTCGCGGTTCTTCTCGCGCATGTGGCCCTTGTAGAAAAAGCACTGGCTGGCGACCGTCGCGAAGATGAACAGCGAGATCACGAACAGTCCACTCTGCGTCGCCGCGTGCACGCCGTCGAGTGGCGTGAGCTGCAGCAGCACGCCGTAGGAGGCGCCGCCGACGAGCGTCAGCACGATCGCGCAGGTGCCGGAGACCATCGTCGCCGGCACGATCGTCATCAGGTAGAAGTAGCGGAAGAGGTGGCCGGCCGGGCCAAGGATGGCGAGGCCGACGGTGATGGCGAGCGTGTCGAGCAGGAGCTGGGCGTAGACCAGGCCCCGCAGGCTCCCCCCGCGCCGCATCCACCGGTCGTAGAGCGGGTTCAACGCCGCGGTGGCGAGGCACACCGCGGCGAGCGGCGTCCAGGCGAGGTCGATGCCGCCGAAGAGCGCGATCAGCGGCGTCGCGACGAGGACGATCGCGACCGTCCGGACGCGCGTGACCGACAGCCAGCGGTTGATGGCGGCGAGATCCGACTCCTCGAGCGCGGCCAGGCTCGGCGTCGGCCCGAGGGCGGCGGGCCGGGACCGGGCGCGCAGGAAGGAGGAAAGCATGGACCGGTGCAACGCAAGCTCCATGCCACGGGCACCGGCGCGGCGGGGCGCCGGGAGCCGGGAGGCGGCGGACGAAGACCGCGCAAAATCAGGGGGTCCAAGCGCTTAGGGCCGGCCGGCCGGCGGCCGACCGCCGCCGGGCCGCCGCCGCGTCATCGGGATGACGCTCGAGGCAGGCCCCGCCGGGGCCTCACGAGATCCGGTCGAGGCGGGACTCGAGGTCGCGCACGTCGCGATCGAGGGCGCGATGGCGGCGGCCGAGGTGGATCAGGAAGCCGGCCAGCAGCAGCCAGAACGCCGAGTAGGCGGCGAACAGGAACCAGAGCCGATCGGGTGTGCTCATGCTCGTGCCTCCATCACGCGGTCTTCGACGCGCCGGATCGCGTCCCGCAGGCGCAGCGTCTCGAAGCGCCGCCACAGCAGCCAGAGGAAGAGCAGGACGAACGCCGCGAGCGCCACGAGGAGCGTGACCACCATGCGCGGATCCTCGAGCCCGCCCTGGCCCTTCGGCGCCGAGATCACCGAGGGATGCATGCCGCGCCAGAGCCGGACCGACACCATGATGAGCGGGATGTCGAGCACGCCCACGAGCGCCAGCACCGCGCCGTAGCGCGCGATCTCGGCGTCGTCCCGTCCCATGGAGCGGAGCACCAGGTAGACTGCGAAGATCGTCCAGAGGATCACGGTCATCGTGAGGCGCGGGTCCCACGTCCACCAGGTGCCCCAGATCGGCCGCGCCCAGATCGGTCCGGTCACCAGCACCATGGTGCAGAAGAGCATGCCGACCTGCACCGCCGCCTGCGCGAGCTGGTCCGCCGTCTCCCCGCCGCGCCACAAGTACCAGGCGCTCGCGCCCGCGGCGACGAAGAAGCCGAGGAACGCCGACCAGGCGCAGTTGACGTGGAAGTAGAAGATGCGCTGCACGGCGCCCTGCATGCGCTCGTTCGGCGCGTAGAGGAACACGCACCCGAGCGCGGCCAGCATCGCCGCGGTCGCGGCGAACGGCAGGACGTGCTCGGCGACGAGTGCGAGACGCGCGCGCAGGCTCATGCCCTGCCGACCCTACTCCTGCACCAGCTGCTCGAACAGCAGCCAGCCGGCGACCGTGAAGATGACGTCGAAGGTGGCGAGCACGCGGAGCCAGGCGCCGGCGTCGGCAGCGCCGCCGCCGGCGAGCACGACCCGGCTGGCCTCGACGGCGCAGATCACCACCGGCACCAGGAGCGGCAGCACCAGCAGCGGCAGCAGCATCTCGCGCGCCCGCAGGCGCACCGAGAGCGCCGCGAACAGCGTCGCCAGCGCCGAGAAGCCGACCAGCCCGAGCCCGTTCACCACGAAGAGCGCCAGCGGCGCCCGCGGCATCTCCACCCCGAGCAGCAGCGCCAGCAGCGCCAGCAGCACCACCTGTGCGATCGCGAGCACGATCAGGTTGCCGGTCATCTTGGCGACGAAGATCGCGCCGCGGTCGATCGGCGAGAGCAGGAGGCCGTACCAGGAGCCGTTCTCGCGCTCGATGAGGAACGTCCGCTGGACGGCGAGGAGGCCGGCGAAGACGAACGTCACCCACAGCACCGCCGGCGCCGCGGTCGCCGCCTCGGCCGGATCGAAGGCGAAGGTGAACGTGAGCAGGATCAGGAGCATCAGGACGACCAGCGCGGAGAGCGCCTCGCGGGTACGGAGCTCGAGGAGCAGGTCCTTCTGGAGGATGGTCCACATCCCGGTCACGCGGCGGCCGGCGTCCGCAGGCGCCGGGTGACGGCGTCGAGGGCGGCCGGCGTGTCGGCGCCGACCGCGCTCTCCCACTCGAGGCGGCCGCGGTGCAGGACGATGGCGCGATCGGCGACCGCGAGCCCGCGCGCCACGTCGTGGGTGGCGGCGAGGATCGTGCGTCCCTCGCGCCGGAGCGCCGCCAGGATGCCCTGCAGGAGATCGGCCGCCGCCGCGTCGAGGCCGGTCCAGGGCTCGTCGAGGAGGATCAGATCGGGGGCGTGCACGAGCGCGCGCGCGAGCGCGAGGCGCTGCTCCATGCCGCGCGAGAACACCCGCACGGGCCGCGCGCCGACGTCGGTGAGGGCGACGCGGTCGAGCCAGGCGTCGGCGACCGACTCGGGGTTCGGCGCCCCGTAGGCGCGAGCGAAGAAGGTCAGGTTCTCGCGCGCGCTCAGGTCCGGGTAGCAGAGGCTCTGGTGCGACACGAGCCCGATCCGGCGGCGCACGTCGGGCCCGCGGTCGTCGCGTCCGAGCAGGCGGAGCGTGCCCGCCGTCGGCCGGTAGAGCGTCGCGCACAGGCGCAGGAGCGTGCTCTTGCCGGCGCCGTTCGGGCCGAAGATCGCCAGCGCCTCACCGCGCGCGATCGTGAGCGTGACGTCCCGCAGGACGGGGGTCCGTCCGAATGCCTTCGCGACCCCCACCGCCTCGACCGCCGGCTCGCCCGCGCCCCGGCTCATGGCGTGGCCCCTAGCCTGCATGTCTCACCAGCTTTCTGCTGCGAGCGTGGATGCGCCCGCGCCGCAAGGCCGTACTCCCTCGGCGTCCTCGACATACTGCACGAGTATGCCTCCGGGCGCCTCGGTCCGTGCGGCCTTGCGGCACAGGCGC
>Ga0299906_10002858_pt1 | contig 14270 bp, 14 predicted proteins | sample RVTome_14_FD_200259 | JGI IMG/M metagenome (GOLD analysis project Ga0299906, IMG submission 200259) | Soil microbial communities from uranium-contaminated site in the Upper Colorado River Basin, Wyoming, United States - RVT145D125 (version 2) ... | reverse complement strand
GCTGGAGCCGGTGTGCTTTGGCAGCCGAGCCGAAATCCCACACCTTGGGTCTGCCTTCCTTCGTGACCAATGCCCAGCGCTCGCCCTTGTTGAAGGCCCAGTACCCGATCTGGGTAGCGGTGGCATATCTGATGTTGGATGTCTCGAAGAGGAGCACCGCTCCCAAGTCGAACTCGGCAAGCATCCGACGAACCCGCCCTAGCCGGTATTGGCGCAACCGCTCGAAGTCGACCCGGTTCTCCCAGTCGACGCCCATCACCCCCGGTGCCGGGCTGGTTGCTACTGGAAACTCGGACATCTGCTTCTCCTCTCTAACGGGCGGAGCCACCACCGGCATGCTGTGCCAGAGCGGTCTCCAAATAGGACCAGTCACGTGCAAACCGATATGAGTGGCGGGGAGGAGGCATGGGTGCCTGCGTCTCCAGCCAGCGGACGATGCCTTCGCCGATGTTGCGGAATTCGTGCACACAGCCGACACCGGCCCAGGCGAGGTCACCGGGCTCCAGCCGGTATGGGCTGCCGTCGAATCGGGCCTCGACTTCTCCGTCGAGGATCAGATAGGCCTCTTCGAGTGGGTGATCATGGGCCCCGGCGAACCCACCCTGCTCGTACTGGACCATGAACATCGTCGAGAGGTCTGCGCCGAGGTCGCTGTCAACCATCATCTTGACGGTGATCCCGCTGTACACCAGCAATGCGGTTCGCATGCTTGCGCTGACCGCGAGACGGTCCTGGGTCTGCATGGCCGGGTCCATGGACTCGGGGTCGATGTGACCGAAGTAGCGGTTCCTGGGATCGCGCACGTCGATCGGCGTCGGGTCGGTGGTGTCGAGAGGCGCGGGGAAATGAGTGTCGTATCCGAACCGCTCCCGGGGAAGTGGCGCCTTCATCTCGGCGAAGTCCACGGGCTGGTTCGATGTGTTGCGCATGCCGTGCGTCATCCCCACGGGGAAGAGGCCATAGTCGCCACCGGCCAGCATGTAGCTGCCTTCGGGCGTGTCGACGGTGAGCTCCCCCTCGACCACGTAGATCGACTCCTCGAACGAATGCACGTGAGTATCTACGTGGCCGCCCGGTTCGAGGTTCGCCATCCGGAAGCCCATCTGGGTGGAGCCACCCGGCTCGTCGACCACGGAGTCGCCCGAGTACCCGGCTGAGCGGTCTTCGAACTCGGCGGGTGTGACTAGTGACATGTCACGTTTCGCCCGAACGATGTGGTTGGCCATCAGCCCGCTCGTTCCCTGAGATGCACCGCGACTGCGCTGAGGTCCCGATCGCCGAGACCCGCATGGATCGCCTCGTTCACGATCTCCAGGCCCACATCGGCCTGGCGCATGGACGCCCCGACAGCCCGACCGAGAGCAGTGATGAGATCGAGGTCCTTGGCAACCAGATCGAGGCTGAAGGCGACGGGAGTGTCCTCCGGGTGCTCATATGCGTCCCTCTTGTATGCGACGAAGGGGGCACCACCGGCTCCCGACGCGAAGACTTCGTAGGCCAGCGATCTCTCAACGCCGGCACGCTCTGCCAGCACCAGCGCCTCGGAGAGTGCGATGTTGAGACCGTGGACGAGACCGTTCACCGCCAGCTTGCACGCGGCGCCGGCTCCCCTGTCGCCAACCCGGAGAACCCGTTTGGCAATTGGCTCCAGGAGGGGCTCCACCTTCGAGATCAGCGCCGGCTCGCCTCCGGCCATGACCAGCAGGCTCCCCGCGTCGACCGTGGAGACGCTGCCCGAGACCGGGCAATCGGCGAAACCTGCACCGGCCGCATCGACGGCCTCTCCGACGTCGTGGATCGTTAAGGGAGAGACCGTCGACGTGTCGATGGCGATGGACCCGGCTCGAAGTCCCTCCACGACCCCACCCTCTTCGAGATAGACCGTGCGGACGGCGTCGTCGTCGGCGAGGCTGCTGAGTGTGAAGGGTGCTCGGGAGGCGGCGTCGGCAGGCGTCTCGGCCACTTGTCCGCCCGTGGCCTCGGCCACTTCGTCTGCCTTGGCGCGGTCCCGATTCCACAGGATCAGATCGAAGTCGGCTGCGGCGAAGCGTCTCGCCATGGCGCCTCCCATCCGTCCCAGACCAACGACGGCAAGGGTGTTTACCTCACTCACACTGATAAGTGACACTACACAGACATGCCGGGCGTCGCCGGAGAGAATGACAACCAGCAGACGACGTTCCGGGAGAGGTGATCAGCTCCACTGAGCACGCGTGAAGCGTGGCGTATATCCTCGGTTATCAGTCGTAGAAGGGACAGAGATGGCCGAAGGGTCGGTGGTAGTCATCGGTGGTACCGGGGGCATTGGGCGCGAGATAGCCCGTGCCTACCTCGACAGGGGGGCCGATGTCGTCATCACCGGGAGCAATCAGGACCACGCCGATGCGATCGCGGGCGAATTGGGTGAGGGCGTCAGGGGCCTCGGATTCGACCTGGGCATCCCGGAGACCATCGCTCCCGCCCTGGCCGGATTGGGCCCGGTGTCCCGGCTCGTCCTGGCAGCGATCGCACGTGACAACAACCCGATCCGTGAGTACACCCTCGAGGGGGCCATCCACCTGACCACGATGAAACTGGTCGGTTACTCCGAGACGGTCCACACGCTCATCGACCGGCTATCCGACGACAGTTCGGCAGTCCTGTTCGGCGGAAGGGCCAAGGACCGCCCCTACCCCGGATCGACCACCGTGACCACCGTGAATGGTGGGGTGACCAGCCTCATCCGCACCCTTGCCATCGAGCTCGCTCCGATTCGGTTCAATGCCATCCACCCGGGAATCGTGGGTGACAGCCCCTTTTGGGTCGACAAGCCGCTAGACGCGGTGATCGCCCGGACCCCTACGGGAAAACTGGCGACGATGGCGGACGTGGTGGATGCCACGGTGTTCCTGCTGGAGAACCCGGCGGTCAATGGGGTCAATCTCTATGTCGATGGCGGATGGATGCTGATGTGAGCGACGTTCAGAGGTCAACGGAGATCCTCGCCTCCCTCGAGGGCATCGGTGACCGGCTTCGAGAGGAGCGTCAGAGGGCGGGAATCAGCCAACGAGAGCTGGCGCGTCGTCTCGGCTTGTCCGCCAGCATGATCTCCCAGCTCGAGTCGGGGATGTCACGGCCATCCGTGGGAACGCTCTACGCCATCGTCACCGAGCTCGGCGTGTCACTCGACAGGGTCATTCGTGGCGAGGAGTTCCCCGACCAGGAGACGGACGGCCGGGTGCCCGAGCCGGGCCCGCTCGTACACCCCGACGAGCGTCACGTGATCGATCTCGCATCGGGTGTCCGTTGGGAGGAGCTGACCGCGACATCCGAGGATGGGGTGGACTTCTTGCACGCGACCTACGAGGTAGGTGGGGCATCCACCCCCGACGAGTCCCTCATGCGACACCATGGCCGCGAGTACGGCTACGTGATCTCGGGGAGCCTCGGGATCCAGATCGGTTTCAAGGAGTACGTGCTGGGGCCAGGCGACTCGATCGCCTTCGACTCCACTCGCCCGCATCGTCTCTTCAACAAGGGTGACACCCCCGTCCAGGCGGTGTGGTTCGTCGTCGGTCGCGGCGCCGACGATCGGGTCAGCGGCTAGAGGTCTCTCCGCCCAGGAGCGGCGACTCATTTCTCCCCCCAGGAGCGGAGCGACATTGGGGGGAGAACCGGCGAAGCCGGGGAGGGGGCTGTGAGACCGAGGGGGAACGACCCCCTCGAACACCCCGCCGGGGAGAGGCCCTGCCAACCCAGGCCGGGAGTCAGGTCCGCTCAGTCCAAACTCTCCTGCCAGCTTTCGATCTGACGTTGCACGTCGGCGGCGTCGAACCAGGCGTTCTCGTAGTTGATGAGCCCATCTCGAATCTCGAATATGTGGAGGATTCGGGTCTCGACGGGCGCTCCGCGACCTTTCATCCCGGACCAGTTTCCCTCGACGTGCCCGGTGAGGATCGACTCGTCGACCACGATCCGCCCTGAATCGGAGGTGAACCGTCTCACGCTGCGCAGGTTTACGTCGGGAATCGCATCGATGATCGACGAGTACACGGCCCCCACCTGCGCCTTGCCGCGGAAAGGGGCATCCGGATGCGTTATGTCGTCCCAGACGATGTCCTCTGTGTAGGTGGCGAGCGTCGCCTCGACATCATGGGCGTTCTCCGCCGCGAAGTGTCTATCGATGATGTCCACCAGCGCGACAATACGTCACCGAGTGCCGTCAATCCCATGCCGAATGTAACGTCAGGCAACCGTTGCACCACGAGCGCACAGCGAGCCGAGGCCATGTCGATTGACGCCGTCACCGAGTTGGGAGTGTCGACCCGGTCGAAGCTCGCCGCTTATGTGGCTCTGACGAAGCCCCGCATAATCGAGCTGCTGCTCATCACCACCGTCCCGTCGATGGTGCTGGCCGCGGGGACGTGGCCCGGCACGTGGCTGGTCCTCGCAACCCTCATCGGTGGCACGTTCAGCGCGGCAGGAGCCAATGCGCTCAACAGCTTCTACGACCGCGACATCGACGCGATGATGCGCCGTACCAGGTCGAGACCCATGGCCCGACACGAAGTGCCTCCTGGCAATGCGCTGGTGTTTGGTGTGGTCCTCGGGCTCCTCGGGCTCCTCTGGCTCGGTGTCACCACCAATTGGCTGGCGGGAGCGCTGTCCACGGCCGCACTTCTCTTCTATGTCTTCGTCTACACGATCGGCCTGAAACGACGCAGCCCGTCGAACATCGTGATCGGGGGGGCTGCGGGCGCCGCACCCATTCTGGTCGGCTGGGCGGCGGTCACCGGAACTGTGGGTGTGGGTGCCTGGGTGCTGTTCGTGATCGTCTTCTACTGGACACCACCACACTTCTGGGCCCTCGCCCTTCGCTACCGAGAGGACTACGCGGCTGCAGGGGTGCCGATGCTCCCGGTGGTGGCCGGTGTCGAGGCGACCACCAGGCGAATGCTTCTCTACACCGGTCTGATGGTGGCGGTTTCCCTCCTTCTCGTCCCCCTGGCCGGGATGGGATGGATATATCTCATGGCGGCTCTCATTCTCGGTGGGTGGTTCCTATGGGACACCTGGAGGGTCATCCGTGAGCCCGACGATGCGATGAAGCTCTTCACCACATCAACCGTCTATCTGGCGGCGCTCTTCGCCTCCGTCCTCCTGGACGTCATGATTTGAGGCACCGCCGGCTCCTCACCGTATCGGTGTGTTTGGGAGCAGTCATTGCCGTGGCCTCCTGCAGTGGTTCGTCCGATGCTCTTCTGATCGTCGCCAACAGCAGAGGCTCGGTGGGGACCGGGGAACAACGCATACTCCTGTCGATCGTCGACCAGTCGACCAACGAGCTCATGGCCTCGCCCGATCTGGAGGTCGTGGCCACGCTGCGCGACGGCATCGGGTCACCCATCGGGGAGTTCGAAGGTCAGTTCCTCTGGTTGATCCCGGACGTGAGAGGCATGTACTCCTTCACGATGGACATCCCCGGGCCGGCCACGTATCAGTTGACACTCGATGCCGGTGAGCTGGGAGAACTGGGCCCGGTGGGTCTCGAGGCGGTGACAGACCCGCCGCAGATCGCTGTCGGTGACATGGCTCCTCGATCGGCGACTCGCACCCTCGAAGACGCAGCGCTCGATGACCTGACTTCCGACCCTGATCCCGATGAGTCGCTCTACGAGCTGACTGTGGCAGAGGCAGTGGATGCGGGCCCAGCCGTGATCGTCCTGGCCACTCCTGCGTGGTGCACCACCCAATCGTGTGGTCCCATGGTCGATCAGGTGCAGGCGATCAAGGGCGGCTTCGACGAGGTCAACTTCGTTCACGTGGAAGTTTTCGAGAATATCCACGTGACCAATCGCGAGGACCTCGTTCTCGCTCCAGGCATCAGCGATTGGGGGATCACCTCCGAGCCCTGGCTCTATGTGGTGGACGGCGACGGAATCGTGACGTCCGCGTTCGAAGGAGCGGTCTCCGATGAGGAGCTGGTCGAGGCGATCGCGGCGGTCGCGCCTTAGTTCGGTTCTGACCGCGTGGTGCGCCCGCTGCTCCCGTCAGATCCGAGTGTCGGGGAACTTGGTGGGCACTTCGCAATCTCCGTAAGATGCCGCCCGATGGCTCCGCTCCGCCGACGAATCAACCGCATGGCCGTGCTCGTCGGAGGCGCGGTTTTGCTGTCGGCGTGTGCCTTCATCGAAATCGAAGATGCGCCGCTGACCACATTCGACCCGGCAGGCCCGTTCTCGCGTCGGGCCGACGACCTCTTCTGGCTCGTCTTCTGGATCGCCACCGCCGTGTTCGTTCTGGTCATGGGTGGCCTGATATTGATCCTGGTCGTGTTCCGTGATCGTCACAAGGACGACAGACAGCCCAAGCAGACCCATGGCAGCCCCAAGCTGGAGGTGCTCTGGACCGTCATCCCGGCATTGATCCTGGCGGGAATCGCCGTGCCGACCGTCTCGTCGATATTCGAGTTGACCGAGTGCGGCGTGGACGCAATGGAGATCGAGGTGACCGGGCATCAGTGGTGGTTCGAATATCACTACCCGGATCACGACATCGACACGGCCAATGTGATGGTCATCCCCGAGGACACCGAGGTGTGCGCCCTGATGACCTCTGATGACGTGATTCACAACTTCTGGGTCCCCGCCCTCAACGGCAAGCGCTATCTCGTGCCGGGCCAGACCACCAATCTTCGCTTGCAGGCCGATGACACCGGGCTCTATTGGGGCCATTGCGCCGAGTTCTGTGGTCTGTCGCACTCATTGATGCGGGCCAGGGTCCAGGTCGTCACGGACGCAGAGTTCGATCAGTGGGTCGTGGCACAGCAGGCGCCGGCGCCGGTGCCGGAGGAGGGGACACCCGAATACGACGGCTATCAGATATTCCTTGCCAAAGGGTGCACCCGTTGTCACACGCTTCGGACCGATGACCCGGAAGGTCCTGCCCCGATTCCCGATGAAGAGTTCAACGGGCCGGACTTGACACATTTCGCCTCCCGAACCGTCTTCGCCGGCGCCACTCTGCCGGAGGAGGGTGAGTCTCACGACGACGGGCTGCGACGTTGGCTGGCCGACCCGCCCTCGGTCAAGCCAGGTAGCTACATGCCGAACCTGGCACTGACCCAGTCCGAGATCGACGCCCTCATCGTGTGGCTGGGGGGCAACGAATGACGGCCACCGCCCAACGACCGGCCTCGACCATCTTCCGGCGTCCCAAGTCGACTTCGGGCTTCTGGGGATGGGTCACCACCGTCGATCACAAAAAGATCGGCATCATGTACGGATACGCCGCCTTCCTCTTCTTCATCCTCGGTGGCGTCGAGGCGCTGCTCCTGCGCATTCAGTTGACGCAAGCCAACTCAGAGTTCCTCACCGCCGGGGCGTACAACGCCCTGTTCACCATGCATGGCACCACCATGATCTTCCTGTTCGTGATGCCGGTGTCGTCGGCATTCATGAACTACCTACTGCCGTTGATGATCGGGGCCCGGGACGTGGCGTTCCCCAGGCTCAACGCCCTGTCGTGGTGGATCTTCTTCTTCGGCGGCATCTTCCTGTACTCGACCTTCATCTTCGGCACGTCAATTCCGCCCGTGGCTCCCGACGGCGTCAACTTCGGCAACCTTGCTGCTGGCGGCGGGCCGGGAACCTTCAATTTCCTGGCCCAGTCGCCCGACGGGGGGTGGTTCTGTTATCAGCCCAACTGTGGCCCGCTCTACTCGCCGGGAACGGCAATGGACTTCTGGGCCCTGGGACTGCAGATTCTCGGCCTGGCCTCGCTGATCTCGTCCATCAACTTCATAGTCACCATCTTCAACATGAGGGCCAAGGGGATGCGTCTGCTTCGCATGCCGGTGTTCGTGTGGATGTCGACCGTGGTCGCTTTCCTCTTGCTGTTCTCCCTCCCCATCATCGCCATCGCCCTGTTCATGGTCACCTTCGACAGGCAGTTCGGGACACTCTTCTTTGCTCCGGTGGGTGGTGGTGACCCGATCCTGTGGCAACACCTGTTCTGGTTGTTCGGGCATCCCGAGGTGTACATCCTGATCCTCCCGGCGATGGGCATCGTGTCCGAGGTGCTCCCGGTCTTCAGCCGCAAGCCGTTGTTCGGCTACTCGGCGGTGGTTTTCGCCGGGGCCGCCATCGCCTTCCTCGGGTTTGGGGTGTGGGCCCATCACATGTTTGCCTCGGGGATCACACCGGTTGCCCAAGCCGCTTTTGGCTTGGCGACCATGACGATCGCCATCCCAACGGGCATCAAGATCTTCAACTGGATGGGGACGCTGTGGGGAGGGAAGCTGTGGTTGTCGACGCCCATGCTCTTCGCCATGGGGTTTGTGGCCATGTTCACCATCGGTGGGCTGTCCGGTGTCACTCACGCGGTGGTCCCTTCCGATTGGCAGCAGACCGACACCTATTACATCGTCGCCCATTTCCACTACGTGTTGTTCGGTGGGGCGGTGTTCGGGATCTTCGCCGGTCTCTACTACTGGTTCCCCAAACTGACCGGGAAGGTGATGAATCCTCGGCTGGGGAAGACCCATTTCTGGCTCCAGTTCATCGGATTCAACCTCACATTCGCTCCGATGCACTGGCTCGGGTTGCAGGGCATGGTGAGGCGGACGTGGAAGTACGCACCGGAGATGGGTCTGGAGCCATGGAACGTGGCGGTGACGATCGGGGCGTTCACAATTGCCGCCTCCATCGCCGTGTTCATATACAACTGGCGCCACAGCCGGCGCCATGGTCAGCCGTCGGGTTTGGACCCTTGGGACGCCCGGACGATCGAGTGGAGCATTCCCAACCCGACGCCTGAGTACAACTATGCCAAGACACCGACGATCACCCGTCTCGACGAGTTCTGGCACATGAAGTACGACACGGACGATGAAGGTCGGGCGGTGCGCAGGCCCGACGCCGACGAGCTCATCGAGCGTCTGGAGCACGAGGGCCGCAATCCAGAGAGCCCGATCCATCTGCCCGCGCCCTCTTACTTCCCATTCCTCATGGCGTCGGGTATTCCGATCGTGTTCTACGGGATCATCTATCACACCACGGCATGGGGCAAGGCGATGATTGCGCTGGGCGCCCTCGTCTCGCTGTCATCACTCATCGGCTGGGGAATCGAGCCTCTCGAGGAAGCTGTCGAACACCACGACGAAGCGTCTTCGGCCGACGCCGAAGAGGTTGCAGATCCTCACGAATCTGCTCAAACGGAGCTGGAGTAGGTGGCTGATGAGTGATCTGGCTCATGCTCCCGCCGCTCATCACGACGAGCACGAGTCGACTGGCATCGAGAGCCGCAAGCTGGGAATGTGGGTGTTCCTCAGCTCCGAGTTCCTCTTCTTCGGGGCACTCATCTCCAACTACCTCCTGTACTCCAACCGCGCCGGCTTCGAGGGCGTGTACCCCGCCGAGATCTACGACATCCCCTTCACGTCGGTCAGCTCGTTCGTCCTGCTCATGTCGTCGCTGACGATGGTGCTCGCCCACCACGCATTGAGTCGCGGCGATCAGAACGGGACCCGCACCTGGCTGTTCGCCACCGCCGCACTGGGCTCGGTCTTCCTCGGTGGCCAGGTTTTCGAGTTCACCGAATTCATCGTCGAGTATGGGATGACCCTTTCAACCAACCCGGCGGCATCGGCGTTCTACATGCTCACCGGTTTTCACGGCACCCACGTGGCTCTCGGGGTGATCATGCTTCTCTCGCTCTGGGGGATCTCGCGGCGGCAGGGCGGGCTGAGCGACAAGCAGGGACTGAATCTGGAGCTGGTCGGTCTCTACTGGCACTTCGTCGACATCATCTGGATCGTCATCTTCACCGTCGTCTACCTCCTCTCGAGTCCGCCGGCATGATCAACTTCCGCCCCACCCACCCACCGGCATGACCGAAGAGCACCACGCCCATCCCAGCCCCGGTCAGTACTGGAAGATCGCCGGGTTCCTGGCGACGGTCACCGCCGTGGAGGTGGCGATGTTCTACATCGATCGCGAGCTAGAGCTGGGTTTCGCGAACGCGGCGGTGCTCATCGTGTTGTCGGCGGTCAAGTTCCTGGTGGTGGTGGGCTGGTTCATGCACGTCAGGTTCGAGCGCCCGTTGATCGCCCGCTTCTTCACGGCCGGTTTCGTCCTGGCCTGCTCGCTCTATCTGGTCATCCTGACCGCTCTTGGCGTCGTCGCCATCCGGGGCGGCTAGCTACCGCCCAGGTATTCCCAGGTGTCGGTCGCCGGGTCGTAGATGGCTCCGTCGGAAAGGCCGGCAACCCCGGGCGTCCCACCGTCAGGGCTGCCACCGATGATCACCCACCCTTGCTCGGTCCAGGTCCCGCTGTGATCGGTCCGCGTCGACAGCGGCGATGCCGACAAAACCCGCCAGGTGTCGGTTTTCGCGTCGTAGGCGGCACCTTCGGGAACCGGGATCCAATTGCTGGAGAAGCCACCCCATACCAGCAGCTCCTCGCCGGACCATGTCACCGCTCCACGGATCGGCGGCTGAATGGGGATCTCGGCAGTCCACGACCAGTCATCGCGGGCCGGGTCGTAGAGCAAGTAGCTGAGCGAGTTGTGAACACCATGGATCTCGTTGTAGATCTGCATGGGAGCGACGATCACCCGGTCGCCTGTCCAGAAGAGATCCTGATACTGGATCCATCCGACACCCGGATCGGGGAGCTCCCGCCAGATGTCACCGACGGGGTCGTACGCGTGGTGCACGAACTCTTCGGCCCCTGAATACCCTCCGATGAAGATGGCTTCGGTTCCGGTCCATACCCCTCTCGCGTTCTCGACCATCGGCAGCGGCGAGCCCTGCACCTCACGCCAGGTGTCGTCAGCTAATGAATAGACCCAGACGGCGTCGTCCGGTTGGTTCTGTCCACCCCCTGCGAAGATCACCTCGGTCCCGGTGAACACCGTTGTGCCCAGCACCTGGAACTCCTCGGGGAAGATTGTCACTACAGCCCAGACGTCAGACACCGGGTCATAGGCCAAGATCCTGGGACGGAGATCTGTTTCTTCGTTGATGTAGGCGTTCTGCCCGACGACCAGTGCTCGGGCACCGTCCCAGACCACGTCGAGGGCACCCCATCCTTCGTCCACGGGCGGCTCTGGTACCGCACCCACCGCACCCGATACAGGATCGAAGAGAAAGGCGGCGGGCTTCACCTTCCAGTCGACTGACCCCGAACGTCCGCCGATGTAGAACACCTCCACACCGGTCCACACCGCCCTCTGACCGGCCGTCGGCGGGAATGGCCCGGTGCACACCTCGATCCCGGAGTCCGGGAAAGCAGCTTCCAACAGGCAAGGGTTGGGGCTGGCCACGGGGGAGTGCACCTCGACACGCCACTCGCAGTCCTGGTTGGCCCAGATGTCGAGTGTCAGCGTCAGGTCGGTGATGCCCTGCGACTCCAGAAACTCGTTCCGTCGGGTGGTGAAGAGACGAAACGGCTCACCCATCCCGTACCCACTGTTATAGAACCGGTCGGTGATCTCGTTGCCTGCCGCCACCCACGTCTCCACATCGGGGAAGTAGTGGTCCAGGGCGGGGTCCATCCACGGATCGTGGACCGGACCGTCACCCCCGAGGAAGCCGATGAGCTGATCGTTGAACGAGTACTTGTAGGCATCGAAGAAAGTCTCGGACTCGATGTCGACGCCTGGTCGTGGGGCGCCCACTCGACACGCATCGCGCGGGGAGGTGGTTGTCGTGGTAGCCAGGATCGTCGTGGTGGTCGTCGGGGCCGTGGGGGTGGTGGGCTCGGTGGTCTCCGAAGTGCAAGCTCCGGCCAGAGCGACGACCGCTGACAGCAAGGCCACGCGTGAACGATTCACTATCGGTCAACGATTGATAGTCGACGGGCGTTCCCGTTGGTGTTGGTCTTCGGATCTGTTGGCACCCCTGGTAGAAAAGGGTCGAAATGCCCGAGCCATTGCAACCTGGCCGCTTCTTCCTGCCCGGTCCTACGGAGGTGGACCCCGACGTCCTGGCGGCTCAGACGGCGCCCATGATCGGGCACCGTGGATCGGGCATCAAGACACTCATGGCCAGTATCGACGAGGGACTGCGCCCGGTGTTCCAGACCTCGCGGCCGGTCATCGTCTCCACATCGTCCGCCACCGGCCTCATGGAGGCATCGGTGCGCAACGGTGTCCTCGAAGGTCGGGTGCTCAGCCTGGTCAACGGGGCATTCTCCGAGCGTTTCGCCGACATCGCCCAGAGCTGCGGGTACGTCGTGGACCGTTGGGAGGTCGAGTGGGGCACGGTCCACTCGCCGGATGAGCTCGCCGATCGGCTCCAGGCGGATGATTATGACGCTGTCACTCTCTCCCAGTCGGAGACCTCGACCGGAGCGCTGCAAGACCTCGAGTCGTTGGCCACGGTGGTAGCCGCTCGTGAGCAGACCCTTCTCCTGGTCGACTCGGTCACCGGGATCGGTGGAGTGGAAACCCGTCCCGACGCGTGGGGAGTCGACTTCATCCTCACCGGGTCGCAGAAAGCGCTGGCCCTCCCACCGGGTCTGGCGTTCGGCGTGGCAAGCGATGCGGTCCTGGAGCGGTCGGCGAAGTCACCGAACAAAGGCTGGTACTTCGACCTGGCGATGCTGCACGACCAGATCATCGAGAACCAGAGCCCGGCGACCCCGGCGATCTCGCTGCTGTACGCCCTGGACTTCCAGTTGAAACGGATAAACCACGAGACGATCGAGGCTCGTTGGAAGCGGCACCTCGACATGCAACAGAGGACCATCGACTGGGTCGCCGAGACGAGGGACCGAGGCATCGACATCGATGTGTTCGCCGCCGAAGGCCACCGCTCCCCGACGGTCACCTGTGTGGCGTTTGGCGAGTCGAATCGGGTGGTGGCCGACCTGAAGGCACGTGGGTGGGTCATCGGAGCCGGCTACGGGAAGATCAAAGACGACACGTTCCGCATCGGGCACATGGGTGATCACACCCTCGACGAGCTCGAGGAGCTTCTCGGGGCACTCACAGAAGTAGTGGGATGATGCATCGGGTGGTGGTCACCGACGGGGTGGCCCTCTCCGGTCTCCACCCGCTGACCGGTGCCCCCGGTTTCGAGGTGGTTGAGGTCATCGACTCGGCTTCTGCCGAGTTCGCCGATGCCATGCGGGAGGCCGCGGCCCTGATAGTGCGTAGCGCCACCACGGTCTCGGCGCCAATCATCGAGGCCGCCCCGGCATTGAGGGCGATCGGTCGCGCCGGGGTTGGGGTCGACAACGTCGACATCCCCGCGGCCACTGCCCGTGGCATCGCCGTTTACAACGCTCCCGGAGGCAACACCATCGCCGCTGCGGAGCTGACGATGGCGCTGCTGCTGGCCGCGGCCCGAATGGTCCCCGAGGCCCACCACTCGATGATGCAAGGAAAGTGGGACAGGGGCTCGTTCACGGGCGTTCAGCTGAAGGGGAAGACACTGGGCCTCATCGGTGCCGGCCGAATCGGAGGGGAAGTGGCGTCGAGATCGCTGGCCTTCGGGATGACGGTGCTCATCTACGACCCCTATCTGACCGCCGAGAGGGCGGATGCCCTCGGGGCTCGGCTCGCGGATCTCAACGAGATACTGGAGACGGCGGACTTTGTCTCGATCCACGTGCCGCTGACGGAAGAAACCAGGGGAATCGTGGGGAGAGAGGCTTTGGCCGCACTCAAGAGCAGCGCGTTCGTGATCAACGCGTCACGAGGGGGAGTTCTCGACGAGGAGGCGCTGGCCGACGCACTGCGCTCGGGAGACATCGCCGGGGCGGCACTCGATGTCTACGAGGAGGAGCCGCTCCCCGACGACAGCCCGCTTCGCGGCGCACCCAACCTGGTGCTGACTCCACACCTGGGGGCATCGACGATCGAAGCACAGATCGACGTGGCGACGGAGGTGGCCGAGAAGATACGCCACCAATTGGATTCCGGGGACACCTCGGCGGCGATCAACGCCGCCGACCTCCTTTAAGGGCGAACCCAGGGTTGGAGACACCGCTCAGCGAAGTCTGGTGCCCTGAGTTCGGCTAGACGACGCTGACGACCTGGTGGGCCGCTTCAGGGCCCTCGTCGGCGTGTTCGGCGTCACCGGCGTAGAAGAGCACGGCGATGATGATCGTGATGATCACTCCTATCCCCAACAGAGCGACCATCAAGTCACCCAGGGAGATTCGCATCTCGGGCCTCGTTCCCGCCAGTGCGGCGAATCCGAGGATCCCTGCTGCGGCGATGACGCCCACGATGGCTCCGCCGTTGGTCATGAGGTGATTCGACTCGATGAGGGCGTAGGCG